>Ga0207678_10003824_pt1 | contig 13545 bp, 11 predicted proteins | sample KBSC63metaG_FD_184319 | JGI IMG/M metagenome (GOLD analysis project Ga0207678, IMG submission 184319) | Corn rhizosphere microbial communities from Kellogg Biological Station, Michigan, USA - KBS C6-3 metaG (SPAdes) (version 2) | ecosystem: Host-associated > Plants > Roots > Rhizosphere > Soil ... | reverse complement strand
CTTTCTTTGTGCAAGCAAAGAAAGTGACTCGGCCGCCAGGGATGGCGGGCGAAGCCCGACAGGGACGAACGCTCGGCTGCGCGCAGCGCTCAAAGACAAAATCAAAATGGATTCCGGCCTTCGCCGGAATGACGAAGTCGGGAAGCCTTCGCCAAACTGACGACCAAAAAAAACGGGCGGCCAGAGCCGCCCGTTTTCACCAGCGCGCGAAGCGCGCCCAACTACTGATTCTGAATCGGCAGATACACCTTGAAGCTCTGCTGATCTTCAGCCGCATCCGGCGCGGACGTGAGCTCGTCCCAGAACCGGCCAAGCCCCATCTCCGCGTACGCATAACCGTGCGTCTCCGCGTACGCCTTCTCCATGAGACGGAGCAGCGGCAGCTGCGCGGGGCTGCCCGTGTATTCGGTCACGAGCGCCTTGCCCTGATAGGAGAGCGCCGCGCGCACCTTGCCTTCGAGCACGAGCATGCCTTCGTTGTCCTTGTCGCCGGGCTTGAACTCGGTCTGCTCTTCCTCGTCGCCGCTCGTCGCGCTCGCCTTCGGCACGGGCGTCTCGATCGTGTAGTCCTGCTTGTCGAGCGTGAACGTCGTCTGGTCGACCGGGATCGCGACGCTGAACGCGTAATCCTCTTCGCCCCAGTTCGTCGTGATCGTCATGCGCGGGCCGGCCTGGTTGAGGCCCGCCTTCTTCATGACCGCCTCGATTTCCTTGACCGCCGTGTCGGTCGCCTCGGCGACGTCGTCGAGCGTGCGCTTCGCCTTCGTCGCGACGAGCAGCACCGGCTTCGCGGTCACGTCGGTGACGTCGATCTTGACGTCCTTGTAGTCGACGTTCGGGAACGACGCGAGCATCGCCGCGAGGTCCGAGAGATTGAGCTGGATCTGCGTCGCGGGATCGCCGTGGATGTAGAGACCCGCATAACGCCAGATCAGGTTCCAGCCGTAGTCGGCGTCGTACGCCCAGTTGATCGTGACGGTCTTGCCGTTCTGCGCGGGCACGAGCGTGACCGTGTACGCCTTGTTGTCGCCCGCCCACTTGTTCGCGAGGTCCATCACGACCTTCGAATCCTGGTCGGACGTCTTGATCTCGAGGCTGCCGTCGCCGACGGACGGAACCGCGCTCTGCCACTTCACGATCGCACCGGGACCGGTTTCGGGCCCTTCGAGAACCGTCTTCGTCTGCGGATCGAGCTTGTGCGGCGCGCCCCATTCGGCGAAGCGGCGGAACCCGTTCACCGAGTCATAGACCTGACGCAGCGGGCTCGACACTTCCACCGAACGCTCGATGTGTCCATGCGACGGCAGGATCACGCCGACGAGGACCGCCAGCACGAACACGATGACGAGGGAAACGACGAGTTCGAGAATACGGGTCATAAACGGGGCTTCTCCAGGAACACTTGGGATCACCGGCGTGCGCGCCAGAGCGGCTGGGCGAGCCCCACGAAGGGACATGGCCGGCAGGCGCATGTCGCGACACTCGGGTCCGGGCGCGGAATGGTACTTGAGTGGGCGCGCGGTGGCTACGCCGGGGCGGCCGGGCGTCTACGAAGGGTTTCCTGGCACGGAATCAGGACGGTTTCGGGCGCCGAAAAGGCGCAATCGGCGTGCGCAATCCTGCGCAAGTCGCCGATGCTGCGACGCGTCAGACGATCCCGAGCTCGAACGCCTTCAGCACCGCGCGCGTGCGATCGCGCACGCCGAGCTTCGAGAGGATGTTCGAGACATGATTTTTTACGGTGCCCTCGGCGACGCCGAGCGAGTTCGCGATTTCCTTGTTGCTGTAGCCGCCTGCCATGAGGCGCAGGATCTCGGTCTCGCGATCGGTCAGCGGATCGGGCCGGTCGAGACTCGTGAACTCGTTCTGCATGCGCTCGAGGCCGGAGAGGAGCCGCTGCGTCACGACGGGCGCGACGAGCGAGCCGCCGGCGGCGACGGTCTTCACCGCATCGACGAGCTGGTCGAGCGAGACGTCCTTGAGGAGATACCCGCGTGCACCGGCTTTCAAGCCCGCGAGCACGAGCTGATCGTCGTCGAACGTCGTCAGGATGATCGTCGGCGGCAGCTGGTTCGACGCCGCGAGCGCATTCAGCACATCGAGCCCCGACATGCCCGGCATGCGCATGTCGAGCAGCACGACGTCGGGCTTCACGCGCGGAATCGTCTCGACCGCCTGCATCCCGTCGCCCGCCTCGGCGACGACGCGGATCGAATCGGACAATTCGAGCAGCGAGCGGATGCCCTGGCGGACGAGCGTCTGGTCGTCGACGAGACAGACTTCGATCATGCGGCGCCCTCCAGCGGCAACCATGCGTCGAGCGCGAAACCCTGATCCTTGCCGGTCACGATATCGAGCCGGCCGCCATATTGTGCAAGACGCTCGCGCATTCCCGCGAGCCCGTTGCCGGGCTTCAGCAATGCCGCGCCGCGGCCGTCGTCGCGCGCATGGATCGCCATCTGCTTCTCGCCCGTGCGCTCGAAGCGCAGCCAGAGATTGCGCGCACCCGCATGGCGCACGGTATTCGTGATGATTTCCTGCGCGCAGCGCAGCAGCACCTGGGCGCGTCGCGGATCGTCGACCGAGAACCGCGGCGGCAGATCGAGATGGATCGCGAGGCCTGGCACGCCTTCGGTGAGGCTTTGCAGCGCTTCCCTGAGATCAATGCTGTCCTCGTCGCGAAGCTGGCTCACGACCTCGCGCACGTCGCCGAGCAGGAGCTTCGCGACCGACTGCGCCTGGCGCACGTGATCCTGCGCCTGGCCGGTCACGAGATGGCTCGCGACTTCGAGATTGAGACTCAGCGCCGTCAGGTGATGGCCGATCAGATCGTGGAGTTCGCGAGAAATGCGCATGCGCTCGGCGAGGCGGCTCGATTCGGCGAGCAGCGTGCGCGTCGCGCGGAGCTCGGAGTTCAAGCGCCGCTGATCCTCGCGCGCCTCGGCCTGCTGCTTGGCGACGACCGACGTGACGAACACCGCAGCACAGATGCCGATGTAGAGACTCGATTGCAGGAATGCATCGGTGAAGCTGTTCACGCGTTCGAGCGATGCCTGGAGCGTGCCGTCGACGAGCGCGTAGGTGACCGCCTGCTGGCTCATGAAGACCGGAATCAGCGAGAAGTTCTGCAACACCATGAGGATCGCGCTCGCGCGAAGCGGCAGCACCCACGGCAGCACGAGCGTCGAGACGACGAGCAAGAGCGCGCAGAGGCCGCTCTGGCTGATCCAGCCGATCGCGATCGCGGTCGCGTTGAGCACGAGCAGCAGCACGATCTGGCCGAGCCGCTCGGGCCACGTCGGCCGGCGCGCGCCGAGGTTGTGCGTCAGGAACCAGAACACGAGCCCGAACAGGAAATAGCACGCGAGCCACAGATCGACGTAGTAGCCGGGACGCTGCTTCAGCAGCATCTCCTCGACGAGCGCGTCGTAGCGCAGCAACGGAATGCCGACGCAGGCGTACGTGAAGAGTCCTGCGTAACGCAGGAGCTGCACGTGATTGAACTGCGGCCAGGCCATGCCGCCATCATAGGCGCGCGCCGGGGAGCCGCAACCTGCCCGAAAGTCACTCCGCGCTCGACCGTCCGGGCGGCAACGCCCCCTTAACCTCGACGCCCCGCACCCGCCATGACCCGCACGCAGCAGCATGCGATAATGCGCGACGGAGCGGTGCGGCAGGAGGCCGGGGTTGCGCCGCAGGCTTCGCAGGAGCAAGACATGAGCTTGACCGTCCGCGACGTGCAGCCGCACGAGCTGGATGCAATTCTCGCACTCAACAATGCGGCCGGGTCGACGATCCTTCCGCTCGATGGCGCAGGCATCGCGCGACTCGCCGATGCCGCGTCCTATCTGCGCGTCGCCGAAGCCGACGGACAGATCGCGGGTTTCCTCCTCGCCCTTCGCGAAGGCGCGCCGTACGAGAGTCCGAACTACCGCTGGTTCAGCGATCGCTATTCCGAGTTCGCCTACATCGACCGCATCGTGATCGCGCGGCCGTTCCGGCGGCTCGGTCTCGGTCGCGTGTTCTATGCCGACGTCACGAGCTACGCCGAAGTCCGCGTGCCCGTGCTCACGTGCGAGGTGTTCCTCGAGCCGCGCGACGACATCTCCGTGCTCTTCCACGGCACCTACGGATTCCAGGAAGTCGGCCAGCAGACGATGCCCGGCGTGAACCGGCGCGTCGCGCTCCTCGCGAAGGATCTCTGCAGCTACAAGTTCGTGCGCGAGACTTACCTCGGCGGCGAAGGCTTGCCGACCGTGCCGTGGCTCGCCGAGCGTGCGCGCAGCGTCGCGCCCGCCGCGAAGCGTGCCGCAGGAGGCGTCTAGACACGATGGCCGCCTCGCCCGGCGTCATCCTCGAACCCGTCGCCGACATCAAGTTCGGCCAGGTCGGCATCGCCAACCTTCGCCTGAAACGCCTCGACGCCGAAGAGCTCGAGCGCGAGCTCGCCGAGAAAGTGCAGAACGCGCCGAACCTGTTCCGGTATGCGCCGGTCGTGATCGACCTGAGTCATCTGTCGGCGCTGCCCGATCTCGAAACGGTTCGCGATCTGCTCGTGCGCGTGAAGCGCGCGGGCATGGCGCCGGTCGGTCTTTCGTACGGCACGACCGAAAACGAGCAACTCGCGCGCACGCTCGACGTACCGCTGTTCGCGAAATTCCGCGCCGCGTTCGAGCGCGACGGAAAAAGCGAGCCCGTCGTCGAGCCGCCGAAGCCGCGCGAGCGGCGTCGCGAGCCCGAATCCGAAACCGTTGCCGCGCCGGCACCCTCTGCGCCGTCGGCTTCTGTCACGGGCCTCGTGCACGACAAGCCCGTGCGCTCCGGCCAGCAGATCTACGCGCGCGGACGCGATCTCATCCTCACGAAGCTCGTCGCGAACGGCGCCGAAGTCATCGCCGACGGCTCGATCCACATCTATGGCGCGCTGCGCGGCCGTGCGCTCGCGGGTGCGCAGGGCGATACGTCGGCACGCATCTATTGCCACGAGTTCCATGCGGAGCTCGTCTCGATCGCGGGCCAGTACCGCGTGTTCGAAACGATGCCGGACGACCTCAGAGGCCAGCGCGTGCAGGCCTGGCTCGACGGCGACAAGCTGGTGGTACAGAAACTATGAATGGAGAAGCGGGAATGGAAAACGAGCAGCACGATCCGTCGCGTGTTGAGACGCCTCCCCTTCCGGTTCCCGATGCATCCTTCCCCAGTCCCGGGAGAACTACATTGACTGAAATCATCGTCGTCACGTCCGGCAAGGGCGGCGTCGGCAAGACCACGACGAGCGCGTCGCTCGCCGTCGGCCTCGCGAGACGCGGCAAGAAAGTCGCGGTGATCGACTTCGACGTGGGCCTTCGCAACCTCGATCTCATCATGGGTTGCGAGCGGCGCGTCGTGTACGACTTCGTCAACGTGATCCACGAGGAGTGCACGCTGAAGCAGGCGCTCATCAAGGACAAGCGCTACGACAGCCTTTACGTGCTCGCCGCGTCGCAGACGCGCGACAAGGACGCGCTCAGCAAGGAAGGCGTCGAGAAAGTGCTGAAGGAGCTCACCGACGAAGGCTTCGACTACGTGATCTGCGATTCGCCCGCGGGCATCGAGAAAGGCGCGAGCCTCGCGATGTATTTCGCCGACCGCGCGGTCGTCGTCGTCAATCCGGAAGTCTCGAGCGTTCGCGACTCCGATCGCATCCTCGGCCTTCTTTCCAGCAAGACGCGTCGCGCCGAGCTCGGCAACGGACCGGTCGAGCAGCACCTCCTGCTGACGCGCTACAACCCGGATCGCGTCGCGGTCGGCGACATGATGGGCGTCGACGACGTCAAGGAAATCCTCGGCATCGAAGTCATCGGCGTGATTCCGGAATCGCCGGGCGTGCTCTCGGCGTCGAACGCGGGCGTGCCCGTGATCCTCGACGACACCTCGCCCGCGGGCCAGGCCTACGAGGACGCGGTCGCGCGCCTCGCGGGCGAAACACGGCCGATGCGTTTTCTCGACGCGCAAAAGAAGGGCTTCCTCGCCCGCCTCTTCGGGAGCTGATCGATGGGCATTCTGGATTTCTTTCGTTCGCGCCCGAAGAACACGGCGTCCGTCGCCAAGGAGCGTCTGCGCATCATCGTCGCGCAGGAGCGCGCGCAGCAGGGTCGTCCCGATTACCTGCCGCTGCTCCGCCGCGAGATTCTCGAAGTCATCAGGAAATACGTGAACGTCGATCCCGACGCGATCGACATCCACGTCGAGAAGGACGGCGACAGCGAAGTGCTCGAGCTTTCCGTCGCGCTGCCCGAACAACGCACGGCCGGCACCGAAAAAGCCGGCGAAGCCGCAACGCCGAGCGAAGCCTGACGTTTCGCCGCCCGCTTCGCGCGGGCGGCGACACCGCGAAGCGCACGATGACGTCCGCCGAGTCCTGTTCCGCCGGCGATGTGCTGCGTCTCGCCTCGATCGATCTCGATGCCGCGCGCGCCCTGCTCGCGCGTTACGACCTCGTGCTGGCACTCGTCGTCGACGACGAACCGATCCCGGGCAGCTACTGGGGCGAAACCGAAGCCGGCGTGATCGGTCATCGCGTCTACGCGCGAAGCGACACGCCCGTGCATTCGCTGCTGCACGAAGCCTGTCATCTGATCGTCGCGCCGCGCGACAAGGTCGCGACGATCCACACCGACGCGTCCGACTCGCAGGCCGAAGAAGACGCGACGTGCTATCTCCAGATCGTGCTCGGCGACGCACTGCCCGGCGTCGGACGCGCGCGCATCGCGGACGACATGGACCGCTGGGGCTACACGTTCCGACTCGGCTCGGCGCGCGCGTGGTTCGAGCGCGACGCCGAGGACGCTCGCGCATGGCTCGTCGAGCGCGGCCTGCTCGCGCTCGATGCAGCGACCTCGATAGCGCCGAACGCCTGAATTCAAGGCTCGCGGGGCGCGCTGTCAGGCGCTGTACATCGGCGTGCTGAACAATGTGAACGGCGCGACGCCGCCACATCGCGCACTTCCGCGCCGCAAACTCCTTTCGAAGCCGATGAAATTCGCTGACAACTCCGCCGTCGCCGCAGAGCTCCTGCCGCCTCCGCCGCGCGCGGACGTCGCGTCGATCGCACTATTCCTCGATGTCGACGGCACGATGCTCGACATTGCCCTGCGACCCGACGCGGTCGTCGTCGAGCCGACGCTGCGCGAAACGCTGAGCACGCTTCACGCGCGGCTCGGCGGCGCGCTTGCAATCGTGAGCGGGCGTCCGATCCGCGAGATCGACGCGCTGCTCGCGCTCGACGATGTCGCGACCGCGGGACTGCACGGCGCCGAGCTTCGCGCCGAAGGTCACGCGACGCTTGCGCAGCCGGTGCCGAATCCGCGCCTCGATCGCGCGCGCGCGCACGCGATCGAAATCGCGGCCGCGATTCCGGGTGTGCTCGTCGAGGACAAGGGCGGCGCGATCGCGCTGCACTATCGCGAAGTGCCCGATGCGGAAACGGCGACACGCGAAGCCGCGCACGGATTGCTGATGCTCGCGGGCTCCGACTACGAGCTCATTCACGGCAAGGCCGTCGTCGAGCTGAAGCCGCGTCACGCCGACAAGGGCACCGCGCTCGCGTCGCTCATGCAGATCACGCCGTTCGCCGGACGCACGCCGTGGATGATCGGCGACGATCTCACCGACGAGGATGCGTTCGTCGAAGCGAACCGCGAGCGCGGCGTCAGCGTCATCGTCGGACCGCGTCGGCCGACGCTCGCGCGGCATGCGCTCGCGGGTCCTGCGGCCGCGCGCGCGTGGCTCGCGTCGCTCGCGTTGCTGGAGAATCCGCGATGAGCGCGAAGTCATCGAGTCTCGAGCTCGGCATCATCGGCAACGGCAGCGTGAGCGCGCTCATCGACCGCAACGCGCGCATCGTCTGGTGCTGCCTGCCCTCGTTCGACGGCGATCCCGTGTTCTGCTCGCTGCTCTCGCCGAAGTCGCACGACGGCGGCTTCTTCGACGTCGTGCTCGAAGGCATGAAAGCGTCGAGCCAGTTCTATGTCGAGAACACGGCGGTGCTCGTGACGCGCCTCGTGGCCGAGGACGGCAGCGCGCTCGAAATCACCGACTACGCGCCGCGCTTCAAGCAGCACGGACGCATCTTTCATCCGATGAGCCTCGTGCGCACGATCCGGCCGACCGCGGGCTCGCCGCGCATCACGCTGCGTCTGCGCCCGCTCGCAGGTTACGGCGCGCGCGTGCCCGAGCGCACGTTCGGCTCGAACCATCTGCGCTTCCTGCTCGACGACGTCGTGCTGCGCGCGACGACCGACGCGCCGCTGCCGATGCTGCGCGACGAGCTGCCGTTCCTGCTCGATCGCGCGGTGCACATCGTGCTCGGCCCCGACGAGACGCTCGCCGACTCGCCCGCGCGGCTCGCGCGCGATTCGCTCGACGCGACGCTCGATTACTGGCGCGAATGGGTGCGCTATCTGTCGGTGCCGGTCGAATGGCAGGAAGCGGTGATCCGCGCGGCGATCACGCTCAAGCTCTGCCAGTACGAAGGCACGGGCGCGATCGTCGCCGCGATGACGACGTCGATTCCCGAGCATGCCGATTCGCAGCGCAACTGGGATTACCGCTATTGCTGGCTGCGCGACGCCGCGTTCGTCGTGCGCGCACTCAACCGGCTCGGCGCGACGCGCAGCATGGAGGAGTATCTGCGCTACATCTTCAATCTCGCGGTGCAGACCGACGGCGCGCTCGCGCCGCTCTACGGCATCCACTTCGAGCGCGAGCTTCCCGAAACCGAAGCGATCGAGCTCGCAGGTTATCGCGGCATGGGACCCGTGCGCGTCGGCAACGACGCGTGGCGCCAGGTGCAGCACGACAGCTACGGCAGCGTCGTGCTCGCGGCGATGCAGCTTTTCTTCGACCGCCGCCTCTCGGTCCCGGGCGACGCGGCCGCGTTCGCGCGACTCGAGCACGCGGGCGAATCCGCGTGGCGTCTGCACGATCAGCCCGACGCCGGGCTCTGGGAATTTCGCGGCCGCACGAGCGTGCACACGTATTCGTCCGTGATGTCGTGGGTCGCGTGCGACCGGCTCGCGCGCATCGCCGAGCATCTGGGTCTCGCGGAGCGCGCCGATCTCTGGCGCGAGCGCGCATGGCGCGTGCGTGCGCTCGTGCTCGAGAAAGGCGTGCATCCCGAGCACGGCTATTTCGTCGCGACGCTCGGCGGCGACGCGCTCGACGCGAGCCTGCTGCTGCTCGCCGACCTCGGCTTCATCGCCGCCGACGATCCGCGCTACGTCGCGACCGTCGACGTGATCGGCGCGAATCTCCGGCGCGGGCACCACATGTTCCGCTACGTCGTGCCCGACGATTTCGGCGCGCCGGAAACGAGCTTCGCGGTCTGCTCGTTCTGGTATGCCGACGCGCTCGCACGCATCGGCCGCGTCGACGAAGCGCGCGCGATCTTCGAGACGCTGCTCGCGTCGCGCAACGCGCTCGGTCTCCTTTCCGAAGACATCCACCCGGAATCGGGCGAGCTCTGGGGCAATTTCCCGCAGACGTATTCGCTCGTCGGGCTCGTCAACACCGCGATGCGTCTCTCGCGAAGCTGGGAAAGCACGCTCTGAGCATGGGCCGTCTCGTCGTCATCTCGAATCGCGTCGCGCTGCCGAAGGAAACGCGCGCGGGCGGGCTCGCGGCCGCGCTCACCGGCGCGCTCGCGGAGCACGGCGGGCTCTGGTTCGGCTGGAGCGGGCGCGTCGTCGCCGAAGACGAGAGCACGCCACGCGCGCCGCACTTCGAGCGCGCGGGCAACATCGAGTACGCGCTCATCGATCTCACGCGAAGAGAGTACGAGCGTTACTACCTCGGCTTCGCGAATCGCACGCTCTGGCCGCTGCTGCACTTCCGGCCGTCGCTGCTCGAATACCGGCGCGCGGATTTCGAGGAATACCGGCGTATCAACCGGCTCTTCGCGCAGCACGTCGCGGGCCTGCTGCGCGACGACGATCTCGTCTGGGTGCATGACTATCACCTGATTCCGCTCGCCGAAGAGTTGCGCAAGCTCGGCGTCGGCGCGCGCATCGGCTTCTTCCTGCACATCCCGCTGCCGACCTCCGCGCTGCTGACGCTTTTGCCGCATCACGAGCATCTGTTCCCGACGCTCGCGGCATACGATCTCATCGGGCTTCAGAATCATCGCGATCGCGACGCGCTGCTCGACTATTTCCGTACCGAGATGCGCGCGAAAACGTCGCCGGACGGCGGCATCCTGATGCCCGACGGCCGGCACCTTCGCGCCGGCTCGTTTCCGGTCGCGATCGATACGCCCGAAGTCGCGCGCCTCGCTCGAAAAGCGGTCGGCAGCGCGGCAACCAAACGGCTCGTGCGCAGTCTCGAACAGCGCTCGCTCGCGATCGGCGTCGATCGGCTCGACTATTCGAAGGGCATCCCGCAGCGCTTCGAGGCGTTCGCGCAGTTTCTGCAGAGCCATCCCGAGCGGCGCTCGCGCATCTCGTTCCTGCAGATCGCGCCGCCTTCGCGCGAGGAAGTGCCGGAGTATCGCGAGCTGCGCTCGCGGCTCGAACGTCTCGCGGGCGCGACCAACGGCCGCTATGCCGAGCCCGACTGGATGCCGATCCGCTACGTCAACCGGAGCTTCAATCAGTCGACGCTCGCGGGGTTCTATCGCATCGCGGACATCGCGGTGGTGACGCCTCTGCGCGACGGAATGAATCTCGTCGCGAAGGAATTCGTCGCGGCGCAGGATCCCGAGAATCCGGGCGTGCTGATCCTTTCGAGCTTCGCGGGCGCGGCCGACGAGTTGGCGCAGGCGATCATCATCAATCCGTTCGATACCGACGATATCGCGGAGAGCTTCGAGACCGCGCTCACGATGCCGCTCGCCGAACGGCGCGAGCGCTGGCGCGCGATGTTCGCGCATCTGATGAAGAACGACGTCGTCGCGTGGCGAGCCTCGTTCCTCGACGCGCTCGCCGCCGAGCCTTCGCGCGCCGCCGCGTGAAACGAAAAGCTCGCGACCGCCGGCATTGCGCCGGCGATCGCGAGCGGCGGAGCTCCCTGCGGTTTGCCTAGAACTTCACGGTCACGCGCGCGAAGTAGTACCGACCGAGCAAATCGAAGTTCGCGGGATCGGTGTTCGCGTTGTTCGTGTTGTTCGCATAAAGCATCGGCGGCTGCTTGTCGGCGACGTTGTTGACGCCGACGTCGAACCGCGTGTTCCACGCTTCGAGGTTGTAACCGAACTGGATGTCGTTGTAGACGGTCGCACCGAAGTCGTAGTAGAGGCCGTGGATCGAGCAGTAGTCGCCGTAGTAGCACGTGCCCGCGGGGAACACGTCCTGCGACGGCGATGGCGAGCCCATGCGGAAGCGGCCGATGTAGCGCATGCGCCACGATGCATCGAATGCGCCGAGCTGCCAGTTGACCGCGCTCTGCGCACGCCAGCGCGGATAGAGACAGACGCCGCCCGATCCGACACCCGTTGCGCAAGCGGCCGCCTGCGTCGAGCCGAACGTCAGGAAGTGACCCGCGTAGTGATAGACCGTGTTCGCATCGGTGCCCGGCGCGGTCGACACGTCGTACTTCTCGAGATACGTCGCGTTGAAGTTCACGCTGAAGCGGCCGAACGAGAACTCCGGCAGACGGTAGTTCAGCGCGAAGTCGACGCCCTTGACGTCGACGCGGCCGAGGTTCGCGGTCGGCTCCAGCATCGTCAGGATCTGGCCCTGGTTCGGCCCCGAGGCATTGCGCGTGAAGAACCCGCAGTAGACGAGCTGACCCGCGGCGCACAGATCGAGCACGCTTTGCGCGCCGACCGCCGTGACGATGTTGTTGAGGTACAGGCGCCACAGATCCGCGCTCACCGACAGGCCGTCGATGAAGTGCGGGTCGTACACGATGCCCCAGTCGAACGACTTGCCGAGCTCGGGTCCGAGCGGGAAGCCCGCGAATTGCGAGCCCGACGTCGTCGCGTTGATCTGCAGCTGCTGCGCCACCGCCTGATTGCGGAACGAGCCGTCGGTCGGCACGTTCACGCACGCAGGATTGACCGGCGTGCCGGTGTAGCCGTCGCACGGATCGTGCGAAAGCTTCGGTGCGTCATTGACCGCGGGTCCGAAGATGTTGAGCACGGTCGGCGCGCGGAACACTTCGGAGACCGTGCCGCGCAGCAAGAGGTCCTCGATCGGGCGCCATTCGAGCGCGATCTTCGTATTGTTGGTCGAGCCGAAGTTGTTGTACTTCGAGTAGCGATCACCGACGGTGAGGTTGAGCGCGTGGATGAACGGGAGGTCTTTCAGGATCGGCACGAAAATTTCGCCGTAGAAATCCTTGACGTTGTACCCGCCCTGCAGTGGCGAAGAGCACTGGCTGCCGAGCACGCAGTTGCCGGTCGCGGGATTGATCAGCAGCGACGTGTCGGTATTGGTGTGCGTGTATTCCTTGCGGTACGACGCACCGAGCGCGAGCTGGACCGTACCGGCCGGCAGCTCGAACAGGCCGCCGTTGACATCCGCGCGCCAGACCTTCTCCTGCGTGAAGCCGCCGCTGGACGCGGGCGAGCTTGCATTGCTGAGCACGTCGAGCGTGTTCGGATCTTCGAGGTTGAAGATGTTGATCGGCGTGCAGTTGGTGATGATCGCGCCCGGCGTGCCGCATTTGACGACGCCGTCGGTGTCGAGGAACGACGGACCCGTCGCCTGGTTGATGATGTTGAGATTCGGCAGGCCGTACGTCGTCGTCGAGAAGCTGTTGTGGCCGTAATCCATGCCGACTTCCCAGTTCCATTGCTGGTCGTTCCACACGGAGAACGAACCCTTGAAACCGGTCTGGATCTGGTCGGTGTTGGTGCCGAACGACACGCGGCGATTGCCGAGCGCCGCGAAGCGCGAGCGGTAATCGAATTGCGTGCGGCTGAACTCGACGCCGAACGGGTTGTAGTAGCTGTCCGCCGAGATGATCGCGCCGAACGGCGAGCCGTAGACCGACGGCGCGAGCTGGAACGCCGACGAGGTCTTGTTGTGCATGACCGCGGCGTAGACTTCGACGTTGTCGGTCAGCTTGTAGTTGCCGTTGAGGAAGAGACCCGTGCGCTCCTGCGGCGTCATGATGAGGTTGACGGTCGCGAAGTTGTACTTGTCGCTCGGTGTCGTCGCGGTGCCGTTGTTGACGTAGCAGCGATAGTCGTTCGCGATGTCCTGGCCGCTATGGCCCGGAATGCGCGCGAGGAATCCCGTGTTGCAGCCCGGGAACAGATTGGCGAATTCATCCGGGATCTGCACATGTCCGAACGGCGACGAGGTCGATCCACCGACGTTCGCCGACGGCGGCGTATCGGCCGTGCCGTAGAGCGAGATCGAGTTCTTCGAGATGTCGCGATGACCCGCGAGCACCTGCTCGATCTTGTTGTAGCTGATGCCGGCCATGATCGAGCCCTTTTCCGAGCTCTGGCCGAACGTGAACTGATAGCCGTTTTGCTCGCCGTCGTCCTTGTCCGAGATGCCGTAGCTCGCGGAGAACTCGGCGCCCTGGTAGTCCGAGCGCAGGATGAAGTTGACGACG
>Ga0207678_10003820_pt1 | contig 13549 bp, 11 predicted proteins | sample KBSC63metaG_FD_184319 | JGI IMG/M metagenome (GOLD analysis project Ga0207678, IMG submission 184319) | Corn rhizosphere microbial communities from Kellogg Biological Station, Michigan, USA - KBS C6-3 metaG (SPAdes) (version 2) | ecosystem: Host-associated > Plants > Roots > Rhizosphere > Soil ... | reverse complement strand
CGTTACGCGGGCGCGCGCGGCAGAGCTCCGGTTATCAGTTGCTCGTGGCGGGAGCGTCGTTCGCGAGCGCCGGCTTGCTGGATCTGGTGGGCGGCGGCTGGCGCGATCCGACCCGGCTCGGTGTGGATGCAGCCCTGCTGTTGCTCTGGGCGGCCTGCGTGGCGGGCGGCGCGCGCCTGGTGCGTGCCCCCGTGAAGCAAGCGAACGGCGAGAAAACCGTGCACGCGCTGCCGGCGCTGGGCGACGCGGAGTAAATTCGTCCGGCCACCGAGCAGACGACGCAGCGCTCAGCCGATAGCCCAGCTGGACACCGCGACCAGGCTGGAGAGCGCGAGGCTCGCGAGATACCAACGCGGACGCAGCGGGAACACGAGCACCGCGACCGAGAGCACCGCCATCAGCAGCACGAGCAATGCCACGCTGCCGAGCGCGACGCCTTCACGCCGCAGCAGCGGCAACGCAGCGCCCGCGAGCAGCACGCACGCGAGGCCACGCGCGAGCCGCGAGCGCCGCCCGTCGACACACAGCCCGACACGCTGCCCGCGCCGCGCGTCGGCCAGCACCCAGAGCCCGGTAGCGAGCCAGCACAGGCTGAAGGACAGCGCCATGCCGCCGACGCTGCCCTCCGCGCGCGCGCCGGTCAAGCGCTTTTGGGCAGCTCAGCGCACGCGGAACACGCCGTAGATCTCGCCGGGGCCGCTCAGCGCGGGACGCAAGGCGCCGCTCGGATCGAGCTGCTCGAGCAAGCTGGTGGAGCCGTCCTCGGAGTGGGCGGCCGTATAGGTTGTGCCGTCCACGACAAATACCTGCGCGTCTTTCGACGGCTGTTGCTCCGCGATCGGCTCGGCCTGCTCGGCGCCGATGCGCCAGGTCCACCACAGGAAACCCGGCTCCTGGATCACCGTCTCCCAGTTCGATCCGTCCGGGCGGAGCGGCGTCACCAGCTCCGCGTGCCAGACGCGCAGGAACGCCGTGCTGCTGGAGACCAGGGCGACGTCCCCCGCGGGGCGGCCGCCGGTGATGGCCGCGAGATCCACGGTGTAGCCCGGCTCGAAGCGGTCGGCGCCGGGCTGAATGCGCAGCGCGCAGCCGTCGACCCCGCGCGCGTCACCCAGCATCGAGCGCAGCGGCGCGTAGTAAGAAGACGGGGAGAAGTACGCGGTGCCGTCGCTGCCGCTGCTGGTGGCGCTGAGCAAGTTGCAGCGCGGCTCATCCACGCGACTGACGACCTGGTCGGTCGCGGTGTCGATCGCGATCACTTGCACGTGATCGCCAAAGCGCGTCCAGTCCGTGCTGAACGCCTGCTGCCAGGAGACCACGGCGAAGAGTCGATCCGCGCGCTGGCTCAGCACCACCTGCGGCAGCATCTGAGCGATCACGGGCAAGTCCAGCTCGATCGTCCCGCGGACCTCGAGCGTCTCCGGATTCCAGATCACGATCGAGGCAGGATCGAAGCGGTTGCAAAAGTAGGCCTTGTCCCCCGCGAAGAAGGAGAGCGAAGCCGCCGCATCGAGTCTGCGCAGGCCGGCGCTGGCGAAGCTGACGGCCGAGGCCTGCTGGAGCGAACCGTCCGCCTGCACTCGCCAGCGCAGCAGTGTCGGTTCAGACTCGGCGGCGCTGTACACGAACGGCTTGCCGCGCACGCCGAACGCGGGGCTCTCCGTGTCCAGCCGCGTGGCGCGCTCGAGGTCGATGTGAATCTCTGGCCCGAGCGACGGCACGGTGAGCAGGAAGGAGTGCTTTGCGCCGCCCGTAGTGCTGACGCGCGTGGTGATTACGTACAGGGGTTCGCTGCTGGCCTGCCAGGCCGCGTCTTCAGCGGCGTCCGCGCGCGAGGCGCCGGGCAGCACCGCCATCGAGTCCGTGGTCGGCTCCCCGTCGGCGTCCGCCGGTGTTTCCTGGCGGGGCGAAGCACGGCCGAGAGGCTTGACGCTGCCGCACGCCAGCCCAGCGCTCCACAACAGAAGCATCGCGACCGAGCAGCTTCTCTTCATCTGCACTGTTTCAGAATGGCATCCTGAATAATCGGCTTCATAAGGACAGCCGGCACCTGGCTTGTCAAGGCTCCATCTATTGGTGCAACACGACGCGTGGACGGAGTTGTGTCACGGGGTGGGACACTATCTCACGAGTGTCACTGAAGAGTGCCGGCTCAACTCACAGCGCCGTATCTAAGCAACGGATTGGGGAAACACGTGTCTGGCACGACAGCCAACGCACCACTCGCGATCGCCGCTCGTGGCCTGACCAAGAGTTACGGCGCCGGCGTGCGGAGCCGCGTCGCGGAGCTGTGGCCCGCGCGCGCGAGCTCGGGCTCGCAGCGGCAGGCGCTGGCGGGGCTCGACCTGCAGGTGCCGTGCGGGAGCGCCTTCGGGCTGATCGGCGTGAACGGCGCTGGCAAGACCACTTTCGTCAAGGCGCTGCTCGGCGTGGTGCTGCCGAGCGGCGGAGAGCTGCGAGTCCTCGGCGGCGCGCCGGGTGACGTCGCGGTGCGCGCGCGTATCGGCTACGTGCCGGAGCGGCTGGCGCTGCCTGCGAGCTGGACGGCTTCAGCCTATCTGCGCAGCGTCGCGCGCCTGAAGCGGCACGACTCTGCGCAGCGCGAGCTCACGGAAGCCGAGCTCGCGTGCCAGCTCGCGCGCGTCGGGCTCGCGGGCGACGCAGGGCGCCGCATCGGTCAGTACTCCAAGGGCATGCGCCAGCGCCTGGCGCTGGCGGCGGCTCTGCTCGGGCAGCCCGACCTGCTGGTGCTCGACGAGCCGACGGACGGCGTCGATCCGCTGGGCCGCGCCGAGATCCGCGACCTGTTGCTGGAGGAGCGCAGGCGCGGCGCCACGCTCTTTCTCAACTCGCACCTGCTCTCCGAGACCGAGCGCATGTGTGACGAGATCGGCATCCTGTCGCAGGGCAAGATCGTACGCCAGGGCAGCGTGCGCGAGCTGTGCGGCGCCGAGGGCAGCTGGCGCGCCCGCTTTGCGCAGGGGTCCGCTGACGCGCTGAGCGCTCTCGGGTTCGAGCCGCTCGCCGACGGCAGCTACGCGCTCCGCGCAGAGACGCCGCTGGAGCTCGATCAGCGGCTCGCGGCGGCCCGCGCCAGGGGCGCGCTGCTGGTGGAGCTGCGGCCCGCGGCCAGGGATCTGGAGAGCGTGCTCGCGGAGGTGCTCGGTCGATGAGGGCCGCGGCGTGGATCGCGTTCGACATCCTGCGCGAGGCGGCGGCCCGGCGCTGGTTCCTGGCCTTTGCGATCGTGCTCAGCCTGATCCACCTGGGCATCCTGATCGGCCTGCGCCTGGAGGTGGTGGACGGGGCCCTCGCGGCAACGCGCTGGTTCGGTACCGAGCTGGGCCATGACATCCGCACCGCGGACGGCGTGATGCATCACGTCTTCGAGGCGGCCACCTACGTGGCGTTCTACGGGGGACTGGTCTTCGGCGTGCTCGCGTGCTGCGACTTTGGTCCCGATCTGCTGGCTCCCGGCCGGATCGAGCACCTCTTGAGCCTGCCGATCCGGCGGCTGGAGCTGTTGCTCGGCACGTTCCTCGTCGTGATGGCGCTGTGTCTGATCGGCACGACCTACGGCGCGGGCGGCTTCTTTCTGATCCTGTGCGCCAAGAGCGGGGTGTGGACGCTGCGGCCGCTCTGCGCCGTGTATCTGGCGAGCTCGGCGTTCTTTGCCGTGTACGCGCTGATGTTGACGTCGTCCGTGTTCGTGCGCAGCGCCGCCCTCAGCGCTGCCGCGGGCGGCGTGGTGTTCGTCGCCGGCATCTGCGCTGGGCAGCGCGAGCAGCTGGCCGCGCTGTTCGAGAGCGGGCTGCAGCGGCAACTGTTCCTGGCCCTGTCGTCGCCCTTGCCCCGCGTGTCGGAGCTGGCCGAGGCAGCAGCGGCGATCGCGGTCGGGCAGCCCGCGCCGCCCGCTCTGGGGCGCCTGGTGCTGGGCACGGTGTTGTTTGGACTGGCGGGACTGGCGGTGGGAGCCTGGCGGCTCGAAGGCAAGGATTTCTGAAGCGTTCGGGGCTGCTGCTAGCGGCGCTGGCGCTGCTCGTGGCCGGTGCCGCTTTGATGCTGAAGCCGGCAGAGCTACGGCCAGAACGGTCGGCGCTCCCCTTTCCGCGCCATGCGCGGCCCGAGGAGCTGGCGCGACAGGAGCGACGCCGCACCTTCGCGCCGCAGCAGGCAGTCGATGCCACGCCGCGCGCGGATGGCCAGCAGCCAGACGAGCCAGAGCCCGCTCCGCGTCTCGAAGCGGCACAGCGCTTCGACCCGCTGCAGCTGGCGATCGGGGGCTCGGAGCTGGGTGTGGTGCTGGAGGCGCGCGCGCTGCAAGAGTCACCGCTCGGCCGGATGTTGCTCGGCTGTCTGTCCGCCGATCAGCTGCAGGCGCTGACGGAGCTGGAGCAGAAGACGGGCCTGCGTCCGCTGGAGCAGATCGAGCGCGTCGCGATCGCGGGGGACGGCGGCGATGCTGCGGTGCTGCTGCTGGGCGGGCAGTTCGACGGCTTTGACCCGAGCGAGCTCGACGAGCGGCTGAAGTTCGAGCCGCAGGGCGACGCCGCGCTCTGGGCCGAGTCTGGGGACGGCGTGATCGCTTCCTGGAAGGGGCAGCTCTTGTTGCTCGGCGCTGCACAGGGCGTGCGCGCAGCGCTGCAGCGCCTCCAACAGGAGCCCTCCGACGCGGCGGCGCGCCTGGCGAGCGAAGCGTACGGAGAGGTGTATGGCTCGCTCACGGGGCTGGCCGCGAGCAAGATCCTGCCGCAGGCGCTGCGCGAGCGCTTTGCTCGAGCCGCGGGGCGGGTCACGCTGCACGTGGACGCGCGCGACGACCTGCTGCTGGTGGCCGAGGTGTACGGCGCGCAGCAGGAGCCGCTGCGCGATCTGGCGAGCATGGTCGGCGGCGCCCTGGCACTGGGCAGGCTGCAGGCGGTGCGCTCCGAAAATCCGCTGCTCGCCGATCTGCTCGACGAGTCGCGAGTGATCCCGGGCGAGGGCAGCTTCCAGGTGGAGATGGCGCTGCCGCTCGTGGCGCTCGGCGATCAGCTGGGTGAGTGCGCCCGCCATCCGCGGGGTAATGCGCCGCCCCCCTGACGCCCGAGCTGGAAGCCGCCACAGCCGCATTCCGCCGCAGTGACGAGCGAGCGACGGCAGCGCCGGAGTTCTTGCTCAGATTTCCGACATTTCGACGCTTTCGATGCAACAGAGCAGCGCTGCACGGACACTCTGGGCCTCAGGGCCAAGAGCGACGTGTCCGTGCGACGAGGACTGCGATCGATTACTCTCAGCGGCGCCGGCAGCGAGGGGTGGACGCGGGCGGCGCACAGGGGGGTTCTTGTAGATGAGTCCGATGGAAGTCGTGCAACACCGCCCAGCCTCCGCCAGCGTGCTCGGGCCACGAGCGCTCAGCGCCGCGCTGATTCGCAGCGTGGACGGGCGTCGGCTGTGGCGTGATCCGGGCTTCTGCGCGCTGGAGGCGCAGCTCGAGCACGGACGCGGGCTGACTCGCTTGTTCGAGAGTGGGGCGCTGCCGGGCGACGGCGAACTGCGGCTCGCGCGCGGCGCCCGCGTGCGCTGGCGCATGCTGCTGCTGCCCTGGCCCGCGGAAGGCCTGGTGCAGCTCTGGACCTTCGATGACATCAGCGCCGACGTGTTGACGCGGCAGGCGCTGGAGGACGCACAGGGCAAGCTGCGCCTGCTCTCCGCCCATACCAAGGGCATCCTGTTCGAGTTCGATGACCAGGCACGTTTCGTGCGCGTCTGGGCCAGTGATCCGAAGCTGCTCTTGAAGCCCGAGTCCGAGCTTCTGGGCCGCACACTGCTCGAGGCGCTGGGGCCCGAGATAGGGCGCTGGCATCACGAGCGGGTGTGTCACACGCTGCGCACCGGAGAGGACCAGGACTACGAGTACACGGTGGATGTGCCGAACGGGGCCAGCAATTTCGCCTGCACGAGCATCCCCGTGCCGTCCCTCGACGGGGGCGGCCGCGGCGCGGTGTTCTGGATCCGGGATGTCACGGAGGAAGTGCAGCTACGCTCCAAGCTGCAGCGCGCCGATCGGCTCGCCGCCGTGGGCACGCTCGCCGCCGGCGTGGCGCACGAGGTCAACAATCCGCTCGGTTACATGCGTCTGAACCTGGAGCACGTGCTGCGCGAGCTGGGCGCGCTGAGCGCCGACCCGGAGCTATCGGCGCGGGTGACCCCCCTGATCCGACCGCTGGAGATGGTGCGCGAGGGCGCGGAGCGCGTACACACGATCGTCTCGGCGCTCTTGAACCTGACACGCGCGACGGACACTCACCAGACGGTGGATCTGCGCATCGTGCTGGAGCGCTGTCTGGAGGTCACCGCTCGTCATTTCGAGGGCTGCGCGCTGGTGCAGCGCGAGTACGACACGGTGCCCGAGGTCACCGCCAACGAGACGCGCCTGGTGCAGGTCTTCTCCAATCTGCTGACCAACGCTTCCGAGGCGATGTCGCGCGGTGCGCGGGCGAATCTCTTGCACGTCGCGACGCGCACGGGCTCGCGCGGGGAAGCGGTGGTCGAGATCCGGGACACCGGCAGCGGCATCCAGCGCGAATACCTGCAGCGTGTGTTCGACCCCTTCTTCACCACCAAGGAGACGGGGCTCGGGCTCGGGCTCGCGATCTGCCAGCGCATCATCTCCTCATTCGGTGGCGAGATCGACGTGGAGATTCGCCCCGGCGAAGGGGCGACCTTCCGCGTCTCTCTACCGCCGGCCTCCGGCGTGCGCGACGCCGTTCACCGCCTGGGCGGGAAGATGCCCTGACCCGGCGTCAGCACACGGTCGGGGTCAAAGCGGCGTTTGGCAGCGGCCAGCGCTGGCCACTGAGCGCCGAAGTGGCGGCGCCAATCCTGTCGGTCGAAGGGGATGGCGCCATTGCCATAGCGAGTGCCGCCGATCTGCACGAGCTGATCGTAAATGGCACGATTGTCGGCCAGCATATCGGTCACGCTGCTCGGCACGGATGGATCTGCGGTGCGCAAGATGCTGAACTCAAAGCAGTAGCGCTCATCCGGCAGGCGAAAGAACGGGCGCTGCATGCGCCGCGAGTCGACCGGGTAGAACAGGATCGGGCCACCTCCCGTGTCGGCCACGGTCAGGCTCGAGACCACACCACCCACGAAGCTCGCGGCGCGGGAAGCCGGCACGAACAGATCGATCCACGGGTGCGGGAAGCCCCAGACGCCGATCGAGATCAAGAAGGCGATCGTCGGATCGAGCCGGAACACGTAGTCGCTGTATGACTCGGTGAGGCTGGTCATATCGGCGCGCACGTCGTGCAGGCCGGCGAGCAGCGCCGCTGCGTTCGGCGATTCCGGCGGCGTGAAGAACGCGCCGGCTTCGATCATGAAGCGCCAGCCAGTGCCCGCGGCGTTGGCGACCACCTGGCCCTGCAAGTGCTCGAAGCGACCTTGACGGAGCAGCCGCAGCTGGTCGCTCACGTAGACCTCGATATCGTCGTAGAACAGGTTGAAGATCGTGACCTGCGCAGGCGCCGCGATCAGCGACACGCGCGCCCGCACGATCAGCGCACACTGCCCGAGCCCCGCGAGCACGGAGTTGAACAGATTCGAACGCAGCGACTCGCTGCACACGACCCGCTCCCCCTCCCCCGTCACAACCTCGAGCTCGATCACATTGTCCGCCTGAACGCCGAAGGTCTGCGACGTACCGCCGATGCCACCCACCGACAGCGTGCCGCCGACCGTCAGATCCTGATAGTCCGTGAGCACGGGTGGTGTGAGGCCCTGCGCCAGGGCCGCTTGCAGCACCGCTCGCCAGTGCGCGCCCGGCCCCGCGTCGACCCAGGCGCTGGAGCCAGAGGAGCCGAGCTGCACGTCGGCGAGCGAGCTGGAATCGATCACGATGCCCGCCTCGACCTGCGACTGACCAAAGGGCGAGTGACCGTTGCCGCGCATCGCGACCTGTAGATCGTGACGGCGCGCGTAGCGCACCATCTCCACGATGTCCTGGACGGATCCGGGCAACAGTACCGCGACAGGCCGTTCGTGCACGATGTGCCCAAAGTCGTCCTGGGCGGCGTCCAGGTGGGCGGCGTCGACGAACAGCGTGCCGTCCAGATGGGGCAGCGGATCGCCGTGGCGATCGGCTGCGTCCTGGGCGGCTGCCGTCAGCCAGGAGCGCCGCCGAACGTCGAAACCGACGACGATGCTGGCCGCGGCGATCCCGCCGAGAGCCGTGTGGAGAAACTGACGTCGCGATGAACTCTGGTGCATCCGTTGCCTCCTCCTGCGCACGCCCTCGATCGAGCTGAGCGCCCATGTAGCCGCGCAACAAAGCGCGCAGCCTTCCCATGTTACCAGATTTGAACAGCGGGCGCCCGCGGCCCCTCCGAGGGCCGGCTACTCAAAGGCCTAGCTCGCTCAGACCGGGATGATTCTCAGGACGAGGCCCCGGCGCGGGCCAGTGAAACTTGCGCTCCGACTCGGCGATGGGCACGTCGTTGATGCTCGCGTGTCGGCGCCGCATCAGACCCGCGGCATCGAACTCCCACAGCTCATTGCCATAGGACCGGAACCATGCGCCTGTCCCACCGGCAGCCTTGTCATCATGCCATTCATACTGGAAGCGAACGGCGATACGATCAGCGGTGAACGCCCAGAGCTCCTTGATCAGGCGGTAGTCCTGCTCTTTCTGCCACTTTCGGCGCAGAAACTCGACGACCGCAGGCCGCCCCGAGAAGAACTCGGAGCGATTGCGCCAGCTGCTGTCGATGCTGTACGCGAGCGACACCCGCTCGGGGTCGCGCGAATTCCAGGCATTTTCAGCGAGGCGGACCTTGCGCGCCGCGGTTTCGGCGTTGAACGGCGGCGCGATCACGGCAGGCGATGCAGGGGTAGACATGCCCCACGCTCCCACCGTTCTCGCCCTCGCGTCAATACTGCGGGGCTACCCCGCAGGGCGGGTTGGCGTCGGACCCTCACGCCTTGGGGCGGCTGATGTCCGCGTACGTCGCCGACGTGGCGCGGCGATACTCGTCCGGGTGCAACAAGATCTGCAGGCCACGCTGGCCAGAGGAGACGCTGATCACGTCGAACAGCTGCGCGCTCTCGTCCAGGAACACGGGGTACGGCTTCTTGCAGGCGAGCGCGGTCACGCCGCCGCGGATGTAACCGGTCAGCCCCATCAGCTCCTTCATCGCCACGGGCTCGACCGCCTTCTTGCCGGCGGCCCGTGCCAGCGCCTTCAGGTCCAGCACCTGGTCGCCCGGTAACACGCCGAGCACGATTGCGTGATCGTCCGCGCGCACGCACAGCGTCTTGAACACGCTCTCCGCGGGCAACCCGACCTTCTTGGCCACGGTCTCTGCCGACAGATCCTCTTCGTCGAACTCGTAGGCGCGCAGCTCATAGCTGATGCCCAGCGCATCCAGCGCCCGGCAGGCGTTGGTTTTTTTGGGTGCGGACGCCGTCACGCGCACCGCCATAGCACGCCCTCCGCGCGCGCGGCAGCCGCCGCCAGCACCCGCAGACTCAAGCGTCGGCAGGCTCGGCCAGCGCAAAAAAGAACGCCGCGCCGTGATCCGGCTGCGATTCGGCCCAGAGCCGCCCTCGATGGTGCCGGAGCACCAGATCCACGATCGCCAGCCCGATGCCCGTACCTTCGAACTGTTTGGCGGAGTGGAAGCGCTGGAAGGGCTGCCCCAGCCGGGCCGCGTGTGTCATGTCGAAGCCCACGCCGTCATCGCGCAGGAAGTAGGCGGGCTGTGCGCCGCCCGCCGCGCCGGCAGGCGCCCGTTCGAGCCTGCCGAACTCGATGTGCGCTCTCGGCCTCTTGCTGGTGAACTTCCAGGCGTTGCGCAGCAGGTTCTCGAGCGCGATGCGCAACAGCGCAGCGTCGGCGTACACGCGCAGATCCGGCTGCACCGAGACCTCCACCTCGCGCGCAGGATCGCCCGCGCGCAGCTCGGCCGCGATACCGCTCACCAGCTCCGAGATGCTGAACCAGCTGGGCCGCGCCTCGACGCCGCTGATGCGCGAGAGCCGCAGCAGGTCGTCGATCAGCTGAGACATGCGCTGCGAGGCCTGGCGGATCTTGAGCAGATAGCCGCGCGCGGTGTCGTCGAGCTGGGGGCCGTAGTCTTCGATCAGCGTCTGGCTGAAGCCATCCAGCGGGCGCAGCGGCGCACGCAGGTCGTGCGACACGGAATAGTTGAAAGCCTCCAGGTCCTTCAGCGTCTGGTCGCGGGCCGCGACCGTATCAGCGAGCCGGCGCCGGCTCTCGTACAGATCCAGGAACACCTGCACCTTGCTGCGCAGGATGTGCGGGTTCACGGGCTTGAACAGGAAGTCGACGGCCCCGGTGCCGTAGCCGCGCAGCGCGCTCTCTTCCGTCTCCAGCATCGCCGTCACGAACAGGATCGGCACCTCGCGCGTTGCCGGATTCTCACGGGCAAAGGCGGCCATTTCGTAGCCGTCCATGTCCGGCATCTGCACGTCGAGCAACATCACCGCGAACTCGCGCTTCAAGAGCTCGCGCAGCCCGTCGTTGCCGCTGCTCGCGCGCACCAGGTTGCAGCTCAGGCTGCTCAGCTGGGCCTCGAGCGCGATCAGGTTCGCCTCGACATCATCCACCAAGAGTACGTTCGGTCGCGTCATGGGCATCCAGCCTCCCTGCGCTCGAGCGCGCCGCGCTGCTCGACTCTAGCCTTCATAGCGGTAAATGCGCTCCTCGCGCGCGAACTCCGAGAAGGGCAGGCCGCTCGCGGCCGGCAGGCGCTCGCCTCCACCCAGGCACAGGAAGCCGCCCGGGCACAGGCTCTGCGCAAACTTGCGCAGCACGCGCTCGCGCAGCTGCGGCGTGAAGTAGATGAACACGTTGCGACAGAAGATCACGTTCATTTCGCCGAACACGTGATCGGACACCAGGTCGTGCTGGAAGAACAGGATATTGCGCTTCAGCGCGTCGCGCAGGGCCACCTGATCGTAAGCCGTGGTGCCATAGACCGACAGCGCCGAGCCGCCGCCGTAGCGGGCGTAGTTCTCCGCGAACACCGCGAAGCGCTCCGCGCTGTAGACGCCCTGGCGCGCCTGCTCCAGCACGGCGGGGTTGAGATCCGTGGCGTAAATCTGCGCACGGTCGTACAGACCCGCCTCCTCCAGCAGGATGGCGCTGGCGTACGCCTCCTCGCCGGAGGAGCAGCCGCCGTGCCAGAGCTTGAGCAGCGGATACGTGCGCAAGATCGGGAGCACGCGCTGGCAAAAAAGCCGGTAGAAGCTGGGGTCGCGGAACATCTCCGTGACGCGCACGGTGAGGTCGTCCAGCACCTGCGGGAAGCTGCTCGGATCGCACAGGATGTGGTGCTGCAGCTCGCCCAGGTGCCGCAGGCCGGAGCGCGCCAGCGCGGCGCGCGCGCGGCGGCGCATCGAGCTCAGCGAGTAGTCGCGCAGATCAAAGCCGTAGCGGGCGTGGATCGCCTCCAGCAGCAGCCGCACCTCGATGCCCTCCGCATCGGGCTCAGGCGCCATCGAGCCTCTCGTTCTCCCCCGCTGGTGCAGGGCCGCTCTCGGCGGGCGGAGGCGGCGCGCCATTCAGGCGTAAGTGCAACATCGCGAGCAAGCGCTCGGGGTCGATCGGCTTGGGCAGGTAGTCGCTGGCCCCGACCTCGAGACAGCGGTCGCGGTCGCCCTTCATGGCCTTGGCGGTGAGCGCGATCACCGGAAGCTCCGTGAGCTGCAGGTCCTGACGAATGCGCCGCATCGTCTCGTAGCCGTCCATCTCCGGCATCATGATATCCATCAACACCGCGTCGACCTGGCGCTCGCGCCCGAGCACCCCGAGCGCGGCCTTGCCCGTGTCGGCCACGAGCACGTCCGCGCCCTTGGCGCGCAAGGTCGCGGAGAGCGCGTACACGGTGCGCATGTCGTCATCGACGACCAGCACGCGCTTGCCCGTGAGCTGCACGTTGGGCGGCGGTCCCCCGGCCTCCGCCGGGCGCTTCGGCGCGAGCCCGCCCTTCAGGCGACGCACGAACAGCCGCACCTCGTCCAGCAAGCGCTCGCTCGACGAGCCCTCTTTCAGGACCACCGCCTCGGCGTAGGCGTCGAGGTGCCGGGCCTCTTCCTTGCTGAGCGGCCGCGCGGTGTAGATGATGATCGAGGGCGCATCGGCCCCACAGCGCCGGCGGACCGACTGCAGGAACTCGAGGCCGTCCATGTCGCGAAGTGAGAGATCGAGGATCATGCAGGCAAAGCGCTCTCGCTCCAGCACCGAGAGCGCGCCCTGCGCGTCCGCCACGTGCTGCACCTGCAGCTTCTCGGCGGAGAGCTCGCGCACGAGCGAATGACCCTGCTCCGCGTCGGGCTCGACCACCAGCACGCGCTGCGCCCGGCTCGGGGCGCGGGGCGCGAGCGCGTACACGACCTCGGTCAGTTCATTGCGCGTGGCCGGCTTGGTCAGGTAGCCCACGGCGCCCATCGCCAGCGCACGTTCGGCTGCATCTGCCGCCGAAACGAAGTGGACAGGGATGTTGGCGGTGCGCGGGTCGGCCCGCAGCCGCTCCATGACCTGCCAGCCGTCGAGATCGGGCAGCTTCAGGTCGAGAATGATCCCGCTCGGCGGCTTGCTTTGACACAGCTCGAGCGCGGTCGTGCCGTCGGACGCGCGCTGCCACTGCAGCCCGAGGCGCGAGATCACCTCGCCCACCGTCTCCGCGAACAGGGAGTCATCCTCCACCACCAGCAGGTAAGGCTCGAGTGCAGGCGGCAGCAGCGCCCGCGAGGTCGCGGGGGCTCCCAGGGGCGTCGACGGGGGCCGCGGCGTTGCGCCCGCAGCCGGCGCTCGATAAGGAAGGTAGCAGCTGAAGGTGCTACCCCGCCCTGGGCTGCTCGCCAGCTCCAGGCTGCCGCCGAGCAGCTGAGCCAGCTCGCGCGCGATGGTCAGGCCCAGACCGGTGCCGCCAAAGCGCCGGTCGGAGGCGGCCTCGACCTGTTCAAAGGGCGCGAAGATGCGCTCCTGGTGCTCGGGTGCGATGCCCACGCCCGTGTCCGAGACCGAGATCACCACGGCGCGTTCCGGCTCCAGCTCCGCGCGCCCCAGCCGTTCACCCGCCCGCGGCGCGCGGATTTCCAGGCTCACCTGCCCGCGCTGCGTGAACTTGATGGCGTTGGCCAGCAGATTGTTCACGATCTGCTGCACGCGCTGCGCGTCGGTCTCGATGCTCGCGGGCAAGCTCTCGCCGATCCGCACGCGGAACTCGAGCTTCTTGTCGCTGGCGAGCGGCTCAAACACGCGCTGCGCGTGCTCGGCCAGGTGCGCGAGCGGCAGTGTCTCGATGTGCAGCTGCTGCTTGCCCGCCTCCACCTTCGCGAGATCGAGCACCTGGTTGATCAGCGCCAGCAGATCCTTGCCTGCCGAGTGGATGGTGCGGGCAAACTCCACCTGCTTCGCGCTCAGGTTCTTGCCCTCGTTGTCGCCCAGCAGACTGGAGAGCAGCAACATGCTGTTCAGGGGCGTGCGTAGCTCGTGCGACATGTTGGCCAGGAACTGGCTCTTGTAGGCGCTGACTTTCTTCAG
>Ga0207678_10003819_pt1 | contig 13552 bp, 14 predicted proteins | sample KBSC63metaG_FD_184319 | JGI IMG/M metagenome (GOLD analysis project Ga0207678, IMG submission 184319) | Corn rhizosphere microbial communities from Kellogg Biological Station, Michigan, USA - KBS C6-3 metaG (SPAdes) (version 2) | ecosystem: Host-associated > Plants > Roots > Rhizosphere > Soil ... | reverse complement strand
GGCCAGGAGTCCGCCGACGAGGGCCGCGGCCAGGGCCACGCCGATGTTGATGAGGATCGGGATCTCGTGCACGGTCGAGCCCTCAGCGCCTCGAAGCCGCGGCGGCGGTGCAGGCGGCCTCCACGAGCAGGTCGCGTCCGGCCGCGTCGAGCCGCAGCGCCGTCGCCGACAGCGCACGCGACAGGGCGGGCCGGTCCTCGGGGATGAGCGTGCAGGCGACGGTCAGGGCGGCGGCGTAGGTGCCGAGCAGGCTGGGATGGAACCCGTCCGAGACGGTCAGGACCAGCGACCGGTCGCGCGCGCCGAGCATCACCCACGCGTCGCCGGCGGGCAGGAGCAGCGCGTCGTTCGCTTCCGCCGCCGCGCGATACGACGCGCTCACCGCGGACGCCTGCTGCCCGGGCAGCGGCCATACCATGAGCAGCGCGGGCTTCGCGCCCCCGCTCCGGATCTCGGCCGCGAACCGCCGGGTGGACTCGATGAGCTCGGCCCGGCTCTCGGGCAGGGTGGAGGGTCCCTGCTGCATCGCGACGACCGACCATCGTCCCTCGCGGATCGCGCGCAAGGCGCGGCCGTCGTCCAGGTGATCGAGGAGGCTCGCTCCGCCCTGGGTCACGGCGGACGTGCGCAGGGGACGGCCCGCCGCCGCCGTGATCTCGGCGACGCGCGCGGGCAGGTCGTTGCTCTCGGTCAGGCTGTTGCCGATGAACAGGACCGAGTCGCCGCCGCTCGCGCCCGCGCTCGTGGTCGCGCCAAGGGCGCTGGGCGACACCGCGGTGGCCGCGGCGCAGCCCAGGCCGAGGACGGCGCCCGCGGCCAGGCTCGCGAATCGGAAGAGATGGGGTCGCCGACGCATCCCGCCAGTATGTGCCAGGTGGCCCGGAGACGGCTCGCCGCACGTGCGCGCGTCGTGTACGCTGCCGCGCCATGAGGATGACCCTGGTCGTGTCCCTGGCCGCGGCCGCGGCGTGCGTCCTGGTCGCGAACGCGCACGCGGAAGACGACGCCGTGGTGCGTGCGGCGCGCGTGTACGTGAAGGAGGCCCAGGAGGCGGCCAAGGCCGGCCGCTCCCAGGCCGCCCTCGACGCCTGGCTGCAGGCCCATGCGCTAAGGCCCTATCACGGCGCCATCGCCTTCGAGCTAGCCGCCGCTTGCGCGGCCGCCGGCCGCATCGACGACGCCACGGCGTGGCTGAAGCTCGTGGGTGAGATGGGCTTCGCGTTCCCGACCGAGAACCGCGAGGACCTGCGCGCGTGCCGCGCCCAGGCGGCCTGCCGCGACGCCCTGGCCGCCCTCGAGCGCAACCGGCAACCCAAGGCGACGAGCACGATCGCCTTCAAGCTGGCCGTGCCCCGCCTGCTGCCGGAGGGGTTGGCCTACGACGCGGCCAGCGATTCGTTCTTCGTGAGCAGCGTACGGCAGCGGCTGATCCTGAAGGTCGGCCCGTCGCGCCAGCCCCAGCCGTTCGCCGACCGCAGCGCCGGGCTCTGGGCCGCCCTCGGCCTTGCCGTCGACGCGCCGCGGAAGCGCCTGTGGGTGGCCACGGCCGCCATGGCCGAGATTGCGGATGCCCTTCCCGCGGACGAGGGCAAGTCCGCGCTCGTGGCCCTCGACCTCGCGACCGGGCGCCGCGTCGCCCGCTACGACCTTCCCCCCGGCCGCCCCCACGTCCTGGGCGACGTGATCGTCGCGCCCAATGGCGACGTGTTCACGACGGACAGCATATCCCCCGCCCTCTATCGGCTCCCCGCCGGCGGCGGCGCGCTGGAGCCGATGGCGGCGGGGGAGCCGTTCGTGTCGCTGCAGGGCCTGGCCCTGAGCGCGGACGGCGCGCGGATCTTCGTCGCGGACTATGCGAAGGGCCTCTTCGCGGTCGACCTCGAATCACGCCGCGTGCGTCTCCTGGACGCGCCCCGCACGGCGGGCATCCTCGGCATCGACGGCCTCTATCGCGCGGGGGACGACTCGTTGATCGGCGTGCAGAACGGTACGGCGCCGCCGCGGCTCCTGCGCCTGCGCGTCGAGGGCGATCGGATCACGTCCGTCGAAGTCCTCGAAGCGGGCCACCCCTCGGCCCCGGATCCCACTCTCGGCGTGGTCGTGGGCGACCGCTTCTATTACATCGGGAACAGCCAGTGGGAGGCGGCGAGACCAGGGGGCCAGGTTGACCCCGCGGTGAAACAGGAAGACCCGGTGATTCTGGGCTTGGAATTGAGTAAGTAGCCTAGCGGCCGGCGTAGAGGGACAGCGAGGCGCGGGTCAACGTCTCGATGTGGCTCCAGAGGAACAGGGGCACCACGTTTCCGAGGACGAGCAGCACGATCCAGGCGGAGTCGGCCAGGGGGAGCCGGAAGGCCGGCTTCTCCTCGTTGCCGGAGTCGATGATCATCGTCTTCAGGATGCGCGCGTAGTAGAAGGCGGCGATGGCCGCGTTGACCGCGCCCACCACCGCGAACCACCAGTACGACGAGCCCTTCTCGATGATGGCGGCGAAGACGTACAGCTTGCCCATGAACCCGACGAGCGGCGGAATGCCCATCAGCGAGAGCAGGAAGATCGCCATGGCGACGGTGAGGAGCGGGGCCCGCCGCGAGAGCCCGGGATAGTCGCGCAGGTCGAAGGTGCCGTCCTGGTTGTGCACGAGGGTCACGACCAGGAACGCGCCCAGGTTCATGAAGACGTAGGCGAGGAGGTAGACCATCATCCCGCGCGCGCCGTTCTCGCTGAGCGCGACCACGCCCATCATGATGTAGCCGGCGTGCGCGATCGACGAGTAGGCGAGCAGGCGCTTCATGTTCGTCTGCGTGAGGGCGGCGACGTTGCCGACGGTCATGGTCAGCACGGACACCAGCATCAGCACGTGCGGCCAGTCGATGGTCCCGGCCAGGTCCCAGGCTCCCGTGCCCTCCACGGCCATTCCGCTGAAGAAGAACCGGAGCATGATCGCGAAGCCGGCCGCCTTGGGCGCGACGGAGAGGAACGCGGTCACGGGCGTGGGCGCGCCCTGATAGACGTCCGGACACCAGAAGTGGAAGGGCACGGAGGCGGTCTTGAACCCGAACCCCGCGAAGACGAGCAGGGCCACGACATAGACGGTCAGCCGGTTGGCGTCGGTGAGCCCGGCGGCCAGCACCTGGCGGATCACGGGGAGGCTCGTGCTGCCCGTCATGCCGTAGAGGAGCGAGAGGCCGTAGAGCATCGCGCCCGTCGAGACGGCGCCGAAGAGGATGTACTTCAGCGAGGCCTCGTTGCTCAGGCGGTCGCCCTTCAGGTACGCGACCATCACGTAGGACGTGATCGAGACCATCTCCAGGGCCAGGTACAGCATGGCCAGGTCGTTGGCCGCGGCCAGCAGCAGGTTGGAGAAGGTCACGGCCAGCATCAGGGCGTAGAACTCGCCCTGGCCCAGGCCGCGCAGCTCCCGGGAGCCGTCGAAGCGGAAGGCACCGACGACGAGCAGCGAAGAGCCGATCAGGAGCAGCTTGAAGAAGATGCCCATCGGATCCAGGGCGAGCATCCCTTCGAACAGGCCGGTCGATTGCGCGCCCAGCCGCGCGCTCAGCACGAAGGCGGCGGCGAGGGTGGCCATGGTCAGGAGCCAGGTCGCGACGTCTCGGCCGCGCACGCGAATGGTGTCCACCAGGACGACCACGAGCAGGCCCACGGTCAGGACGACCTCGGGCCAGAAGCGGTGCAGGCTGCGCAGGACCTCTTGCATTTAGGCGCTCAGCCTCTCAGGAAGTCCGCTTCGTCGAGGTTGGGAGTGCGCCGCAGGCGATAGAGGGTGAGCACGATGGCGAGGGCCACCGCCACCTCCGCCGCTGCGATCACGACCACGAACACGGCGAAGAGCTGGCCCTGCAGGTTGCCCGTGCCGTAGCGCGAGAAGGCGACGAGGTTCAGGTTCGCGGAGTTCAGGATCAGCTCGATGCCCATCAGGACGTTGACGGCATTGCGCCGGGTGAGGACGCCGAGGAGGCCCAGCGTGAAGAGGGCGGCGGAGACGGTGAGGTAGTGGGGAAGAGTGATCATCGCGCGCTCACGCGTCCTTTCGGCGCCGGACGATCATGGCCGCGCCCATGAGCGCCACCAGCAGCAGCACGGACGCGGCCTCGAAGGGCAGAAGGTACGTGCTCATGAAGAGCCGGCCGATCTCCTCCGTCGTCGGCCCGGCCGGCCGCCCCGGCCCCGTCGCCCAGCTCGTCTGCCACAGGGCCCCGAGGATTCGCACGTTGCCCAGCCGCGGGAGGGAGAACGAGATCTCGATCGGCCAGGCCAGCAGGATGAAGAGCCCGCCGCAGATGATCGACGCGGGCAGGAATTGCGTGACCTCGCTCTTGAGGTCGAGGTCGTAGAGCTTGTGGGTGAGCATCACCCCGAAGAGGAGCAGGACGAGGATGCCGCCCACGTAGATGAGGAGCTGGGTGGCGGCCAGGAAGTCGGCGCCGAGCAGGACGTAGAGGCCGGCCACGCCGAAGAACGCGAAGAGCAGGGCGAACGCGCTGTAGATGAGGCTGCGCGCCAGCACCACCACCGCGGCCGCGCCGACCGTGATCACCGCGAAGACGTAGAAGACGGCGGCTTCCACACTCATCGGCTCAGGCTCCCGCGGGCGCGGGGGGCGTCCCGCCCGTCGGTGGCGCCGGCGTCGGAGGGGCCGGCTTCGGCGGCGCGGGCGCCGCGGGTGCCGCCGCCGCAGGCGCCGCCGGCTTGGCCGCGGCCTTCGGGTTCACGGTCAGGAACTTCGCGCCCGTCTTGGCGAAGTGGTAGAGGTGGTTCGTGAGGTCGGTGGTCGCGAACTCGTACTCCGGCGTCATGTAGATGCAGTCCGTCGGGCACGGGTAGGTGCAGAGGTTGCAGTAGCAGCACAGCGACATGTCGATGTCGAACACGGTCACGTCCAGCTTGATGGGCTGGCCGTTGGCCGCGAAGATCGGCGTCGCCTTGGGATCGCGCTTGTCCGCCTTGATGTAGATGCACTGCACGGGGCACGCCCGCGCGCACTGGCCGCAGCCGATGCAGTCCTCGTAGGCCATGAAGAGGCGCATGCGGCTCTTGGGCGGGAGCTGCCACTTCTCCTCGGGGTAGTTCAGCGTCACCTTCTGCGTGAAGAGGTGGCGCCACGTGATCTTCATGCCCACGAGGACGGTCCAGAAGCCTTCCCACACATCTTTGAACCATGTCAGCATCTGTGATTGCGTCCTCGCCGCGCTTCCGTCATGCCGCCAGGTCCTGGACGCGGCGCTTCTTGGAGAGCCGCGCCCCCGCCATCCACGCGATCAGGGCGCCGAAAACGAGCGCAGTCAGCGGCCAGCCGACCCAGCGGTCCCAGGGGAAACCGTTGCGCGTGGCCGGAATCATGATCAGGCCGCCGATCACCACCACCAGCACCATCGAGATCGGGAGCAGCACCTTCCACGCGACGTACATGAGCTGGTCCACGCGCAATCGGGGCAACGTCCAGCGCAGCCACATCATCACGAAGACGAGGAACCAGGCCTTGGCGATCAGCCACAGCGGCCCCAGGCCGATGGGTCCGATGTGCTGCAGGATGTGGTTGGGCAGCGGGCTCCAGTAGCCGCCCAGGAACAGCACCGAGGCCACGGAGGAGATGACGAACATCTCCGTGTACTCCGCCATGAAGAACATGGCGAAGAAGAACCCGCTGTACTCCGTGTGGAAGCCGGCCACGAGCTCGCTCTCCGCTTCCGGGATGTCGAAGGGCGTGCGGTTGCATTCCGCGAGCCCGGCCGTGAAGAAGATGACGAACGCGAGCGGCATGATCGGGAAGTAGCGGAAGAGGAGCCAGTGGGTGAGTCCGCCCTCCTGGAAGATCACGATGTCCTGCAGGGAGAGGCTGCCCACCATCATCACGATCCCGAGCAGGATCATGACCGCCGGGATCTCGTAGGACACGATCTGCGCGGCCGAGCGCATGGCCCCGAAGAGCGCGTATTTGTTGTTGGAGGCCCAGCCCGCCATGATCAGGCCCACCGTGGACAGGCTGGAGACCGCGATCACGTAGAAGAGGCCGACGTTGAGGTCGGCCACCTGCGAGCGCTCGCCGAACGGGATCACCACCATGGCCAGGAAGGCGCCGAGCACCACCAGGCAGGGCGCGATCAGGAAGAGCTTCTTGTCCACCCCCGTGGGGTAGATCGCTTCCTTGAACATCAGCTTGATGGCGTCGGCGACGGTCTGCAGGAGCCCGTAGGGGCCGACGCGCGTGGGGCCGAGCCGGTCCTGCATGAAGCCGGCGATCTTGCGCTCCGCGTACACGTACACGATCGGCCCGACGGCCATGAAGGTCAGCAGGAGGACGGCCGGGATGCCCGCGGACAGCGCGACCCTCAGCCAGTCCGGCCACTTCTCGGGGAAGAGCGCGAAGAAGAGGTCCACTAGCGGTCGATCTCCCCGAGGACGACGTCCAGGGATCCGATGAGCGCGATGATGTCCGCGATGTACATGCCGCGGGACAAGACGTGGAAGACGCTCATGGCCGTGAAGCAGGGGCTCTTGACCTTCACGCGGTAGGGGTTGACCCCCGTGCCGTCGGCCACGATGTAGTACCCGAGCTGCCCGCGCGGCGCCTCCGAGCGGCTGTAGATCTCCGACTTCGGGGGCTTGACGCGCTTGGGCACCTTCTCGCGGACGTCCGTGCGCTCCATCTTCTCCAGTCGGTCGAGGGCCTGGTGCACGATCTTGGCGCTCTCCGCCATCTCCACCGTGCGCACCCAGTTGCGATCGAAGCAGGACCCGAGGGGCCCGAACTCGCCCTTGCCCACGCAGACCTGGAACTCGTAGTTCTCGTACCCGGAGTAGGGCGCGTCCTTGCGCAGGTCGCGCGGAGGGCCGCTGCCCCGGAGGTTCGGCCCCGTCAGGTCGTAGGAGATCGCCACCTCCACCGGGCACACCCCGATGTTGGCCGTGCGCTTGATGAAGATCTTGTTCTTGAGGAGGAGGTCGATGAGCTCCGGATACGTCATGGCCTCGAACTCGCGCAGGAACTGCCGGCAGGCCTTGATGAAGCCTTCGGGAAGGTCGTGGCTGACCCCGCCCACCCAGTTGTAGTTGTAGAGGAGCCGCGCCCCGCAGGTCCACTCGTAGAGGTCGAGGATCTTCTCGCGGTCGCGCAGGAGGTGGAGGAACGGCGTGAAGGCGCCGATGTCCATCCCATAGGTGCCGACGGCCACGCAGTGCGACGCGATGCGCTGCAGCTCGGCCATGATCACGCGGATGGTCTGGACGTACGGGCTCACCTCGATCTTGAGCATCGCTTCCACGGCCAGGGCGTAGCCGAGGGAGTTGCCCATGGAGGCGACGTAGTCCATGCGGTCGGTGTACGGGATGACCCCCGGATAGTCGACCGCTTCCGCGTGCTTCTCGAAGCAGCGGTGCAGGTACCCGATGTGGGGACGGGCCGCGCGCACCACCTCGCCGTCGGTGCGCAGCTCCAGCCGCAGCACGCCGTGCGTGGACGGGTGCTGGGGTCCCATGTTGAGGATCATCTCGTCGGTGTCGAGATCCGACGCCCGCCAGCCGAGAGATTCGGGGGTCATGCCGTGGTCCAGAGTATCAAGTCAGGGGGGGCACTCATGCGACACCCCGATGGGCATTCGCGACCCCCCCTGAAACCCCCCTCGCAACGCGCCGCCGCTGCGCGGCGCCGCCTTGCTCTGCGGTCGGGTTGCCCAGGTGCGCGCCGCATCAGTCTTCCACGTGCCGGTTGGGCGGCGTGTAATCAAACGGGCCGACGCCCATCTTCTCGCCGGCCATCGAGCGCTCCGCCATCTGGGGCGTCGGCTTCACGTGCAGGCCGTTGTAGAAGTCGGGATCGACCCAGTCCTTGCGCAGCGGGTAGCCGATCCAATCGTCGGGAAGGAGGATGCGGCGCAGGTCGGAGTGGCCGGTGAAGGTGATGCCGAAGAGGTCGTAGGCCTCGCGCTCGTGCCAGTTCGCCACGCCCCAGACGTTCTCTACCGTCCGCACGGACGGCGACTCGCGCGGGAGGTGCACCTTGAGCACGAACCCGTGGGTGTGCGTGTAGGACCAGAGGTGGTAGACGAGCTCGAGGCGCGGGGGCGTCTCCTTCGGGTAGTCGACCGCGGAGAGGCACATCAGGTTGTCGAGGGCGAGCTCGGGATCGGACTTGCAGAAGGCGGCGACTTCCGCGATCACCTCCGGCGCCACCACTGCCCACGGCTGCAGGGCATCGGCCTGGAAGGCCGTGATCCGCTCGCCGAACTGCGCGCTCAGGCGCTGATGGATGGCCGCGAAGTCCATGTCGTTTGGGAGGGCGCTACTTGGTTGCCTCGGGCGCCATGCTGGCGCCGGCCAGGCTGCCGAGCGTGTCGCCCTTGCGCCGCAGCACGCGGTCCTCCTGGATCCTCTCCTGCAGCTTCATGACGCCGTAAAGCAGCGCCTCCGGTCGGGGCGGGCAGCCGGGCACGTAGACGTCCACGGGCACCACCTCGTCCACGCCCTTCAGGACGTGGTAGCCCACGCGCCAGTAGGGCCCGCCGTTGTTCGAGCACGAGCCCATCGAGATCACGTATTTGGGCTCCGGCATCTGCTCGTAGAGCCGCTTGAGCCGCGTCGCCATCTTCAGGGTGACGGTGCCGGCCACGATCATGAGGTCGCTCTGCCGCGGCGTGCCGCGCGGGATCATGCCGAAGCGGTCCCAGTCGTAGCGGCTCGCCCCCGTGGCCATCATCTCGATGGCGCAGCAGGCCAGGCCGAAGGTCATGGGCCACAGGCTCGACTTCCGGGCCCAGTTGATGACGTTGTCGACGGTGGTGAAGACGACGTTCTCGTCGTTGAACTTGTTCTGGACGAGCCCCGTGATCTCAGGCATGCCTTAGGCCCTGTCCTCCGCGCGGACCCACTCCAGGTCGCCCTTGCGCCACACGTAGGCCAGCGCGACCACGAGGATGGCGATGAAGACGAGCCCCTCCACGTACGGAAGCAGCCCCTGCTCCTGGCCGAGCTTCTTGAAGACCACGGCCCAGGGCAGCAGGAAGACGGCTTCCACGTCGAAGATGATGAACAGGAGCGCGAACACGTAGAACCGGATGTTGAACTGGATCCAGGCGCTGCCCGTGGGGTTCTCGCCGCATTCGTAGGTCGTGAGCTTCTCCTCGCTGAAGCGCGAGGGGCGGATGATGCGCCAGACCACGAGGTTGACGGCCAGGAACCCGATCCCCATGACCAGGAAGACGAGGATCGCCGAGTGGGAGGTCAGGAACGACGCGGAAGGGACCGTGAGGGGCATGGAGAGGGCTCTGACGGAGCGAGCCGGACTCTAACAAAAGCACTCGGGAGAGTAAACTGCCGGGATTGTCCACGAGGCTGGTCGCGCGCATGCGGGACGCGGCGGCGCGCGCGCTCGGTGCCTCCCGCACGCCGCGGCCGCGCACGCGGGTGGCCGCCCTCGCCGCCATCTTCCTGCTCGCCCTGGCCGTGCGCTCGTTGTACGCGCTGGATCTCGCGCCCGTCATGTACTCGCGCGTGCAGCCGGGGACGCGCATGGCCTGGCGCTACGACGAGGCCGCGGTCGGGATCCTGCGCGGAGAGGGCATCCTCTGGCCGCGCGACCCCGATCCCGCACGCACCGGCCTCCTGGCCCGGCCGCCCGGATATCCCCTGTACATGGCGCTCGTCTATGGGGCGCTGGGGCGCAGCTTCTTCACGGTCCAGCTCGTCCAGAACGTGCTCACGTCCGTCGGCTGCGTGCTGCTCGCGCTGGCCGCGGCGCGCCTCGCGGGCTGGGGCGCCGGCGTCGTGGGCGGGCTCATCGCGGCCCTGTCGCCGCACCTCGCCTACAGCTCGAACTTCGTGCTGCCCGACGCGCTCTCCGCGCTGCCGCTGCTGGCCGCCGTGGCCGTGCTGGCGCGCGCTCATCCCGGCCCGCGCGGACCCTGGTGGACGAGCGCGATGGCGGGAGCGCTGGTGGGGGCAGGCGTGTGGCTTCGTCCGAACGTCCTGCTCCTGGCGCCCCTTCTCGCCGCCCTCGCCGTGGTGATCGCGCGCGAGCGGAAGCGCGCGCTGGGCCATGCCGCCGCCCTGCTGGCCGCCTCATTCGCGATGATCGCGCCCATCACGCTGCGCAACCACGCGGTCTTCGGAGAGTGGGTGCCGGTCAGCATCAACGGCGGCCTGACGCTCTGGCAGGGCGTGGCGGACGCGGGCGGCGAGGCGGAAGGGGCCTTCCGCCGGGACAAGCTGGTGATGGCGGAGGAGGCCGAGCGTTACGGGAACCCGCGCTACCGCGAATGGTGGGCGGAGCCGGACGGGATCTTCCGCGACCGCGAGCGCTATCGGCGCGCCCGCGCCGTCATCCGCGCCCATCCTTTCTTATATGCGCGCGTGGTGGCCGGGCGGGCCCTGGAGATGCTCAGCTACGCGGAGCCGGGACCGCCGCGGCTTTCCGATGGCCCGGCCGCGGCCGCGCTCCTCGCGCGCACCGAAGACGACGATGCGGCCGAGGCTCGCGAGCACGACCTCGCCCGCGAGCCCACCGACGAGCGCTGGCTGGCTCTCGGGCGCTGGGCGGGGGCGCTACGGTCCCTGCTCGGGGTGGCGCAAGCGGTGATGGTCCCGGCGCTCACGCCGCTCGCCGGCCTCGGTGTCGTGATCCTGTTGGCCGCGCGCTGGAGGTCCGCCCTGCTGCTGCTGGCCCTGCCCCTCTACTACCTCTCGACGGAGAGCTTCTTCCTCTACGAGTGGAGAGTGGCCGTGCCCATGCACTACGCGATGTTCGCGGCCGCCGCCGTACCTCTCGTCGCCGCCTGGTCGGCGCTACGCGCCGCGTCCGGGCGGAGCCTGGATCCTCCCGATCAGAACCAGGCGGGATAGCAGGTCGAGCGATACGCCCCCGTGCCGCGCCGGACGAACCCTTCCGAGTTGATGATGTCGTATTGGTCGTTGAAGGAGTTCGAGTTCTTGACCGCGAGCTCCTCGCCGTCGTTGGTCGCGCAATACCCGAGGCGTCGTACCTCGTCCGTCACCGCGTCCCAGTAGCCGTCGGTGTCGCGGACGAAGGGACATCCCTGGTCGCACCGGTTCTTGCTCTTGTCGAACAGCGAGGGATTGTTGCGAATGACGTTGTCGATCGCCCGCTCGACGACGTCCTGGAACCTCGCTTGCTCGAAGGGGCAGCCGTTGCCGCTGCCGTTGCCCTTGCCCAGGTTGCAGGAGCCGGCGCTCGGCGGACGGGGTGTCGGATTCGGATTGCCCGGGTCCGGAGCGGGCGTGGCCGCGGGCGTCGGCGTCGGCTGGGGCGTCACCACCGGCACCGGGACGACGATCACCGGGACGGGAGCGGGCACCGGCGACCCCTGCGTATGGCCCGTCGGCAACTCCTCGGTGATGGTGTGGCACGACGCGGCGAGCAGACCGAGCACGACTGTTGCGGCCAGTTTGCGGACCATGGGCAGACTCCTCTCGAAACTGGTTGAGAAGTCTAGGCGTAATTTAGCCTCAGTGCAATACAAATGGTGCGCTTGGTCACTCTAGAAGGACCGCGGTAGACTCGCCGGAAGTCCTTGGCCAGCCTGTCGCCGCGCGCCCCGTCCGAGCCGCTGCCCCTTGCCACGCTCTGGCTGGCCGTGGCGGGCGCGTTCGTGGTGTCCCTCCTCGTGGCGCCACTCGTCTTCCACCACTACGACGTCGTCGATTGCTTCCTGAACTGGGCGCGCGCCTCGCGCGGCCGACAACCCTGGGCGATCTACCTGACGCACTTCGACACCGACGACTGTGACTACCCGCCGGTCGTGCCGTACCTGTTGACGCTGATCGAGCGCTTGAGGCTGGCCTTCGGCGCCGGCCCGACGAGCGGGGCCGCGATCGTCCTTCTGAAGCTGCCGAACATCGCGGCCTGGCTCGCCCATGTCCCGCTGTGCGCGATCGGCCTGCGGCGGCCGTTCGGCGCGCGCGTCGCGCGGACCGCCGCGCTCTTCGTGGCCCTCTCCCCGCCCCTCTTCGTGAATGCGGCCGCGTGGGGACAGTTCGACGCGCTGCTGTCCCTGTTCGTGGTGGCGGCCATCGTGGCCACGCTGGACGGGCGCCCCGTTCGCGCGGGGGCGGCCCTGGGGCTCGGCCTGGCCACGAAGCTCCTGGCTGTCGTCGCCGTGCCCGTGCTCGCGGTGTGGACGTGGCGCCGGCGCGGAGCGCGGCCGCTGCTGGCCGGGGCCGCGGCGGCCGTGCTGGCCATGGTCCTCACCGCCGTGCCCTACGTCGTGCGCGGGGCGGAGAGGCCGGTGCTCGCGTCGTACCACGGAGCCGTCGGCTATTACCCGCTGCGCACCGTCGAGGCCTACAACCTCTGGTACGTGCTCGATCGCATCGACATCCGCCTGCGCGGGCAGCCCTCCGGCGAAGCACGCCTCGACACGCGCCCGTTCCTGGGGCCGCTCACGCATCGCGACGTCGGGCTCGTGCTGATCGCGGCGTGGACCGTGTTCATCCTGGCCGGGCTGTGGCGCTGGCCCGGGAACGGAGGCCTGATCCTGGCCGCGGCGTTCCAGTTCTTCGCCGTGTTCATGCTGCCGACCCAGATGCATCAGCGGTACATCCTGCCCGCGGCCGTGCTCCTGGCCCTGGCCGCGCCGCTCTCCGCCCGCTCGCGCGTCCTCTTCGTCGTGCTGGGGGTGACGGCCACCCTGAATCAGGGTCTCGATCTGACGCGCGCGGTGCTCGATCACGCCGTCCAGATCGATCCGATGCGCATCGCGGACCCACCCGCCATCCGCATGGCGATCCGCAACGCCGCGACCGCGATCGCGCTGGTTCACGTCGGCGTGTTGGCCTGGTGGACGGCCGTGTACCGTCGTGAGCTGGCGGCGCTGGCGTCTCTCTCCGAATGACCACCCGGCGCGTCTGGCTGCTGCGCGGACTGCTGCTGGCACCGCTCGTTCCCCTGATCGCGGGCCGCCGCATGGTGACGTACCAGGACGCGATCATGACCCACCTGCCCGCGAAGGCGGCGACGGTCGAGCAGATGCGTCAGGGCACGTTCCCGTTCCTCAGCCCGTACGCTTCGTTCGGCGAGCCCCTGGCCGGGAACCCCAACTTCGGGACCTTCTTCCCGGACATGTTCGCGTTCCTCGTCCTGCCCTTGCCGGTGGCGTTCGGGATGCGCTTCGCGCTGGCCGCGGTGCTCGCGTATGTGGGGGCGCGGCGATGGGCGCGCGCGGAGGGCGCGCCCCGCCCGGCGGCGGAAGTCGCGGCGATCGCGTTCGTCCTCTCCGGCGTATACGTCTCGACCTGGCGGTTCTTCAACAGCGGCCTGGCCCTCGCCCTCGCGCCCTGGGTGCTGGCGGCGGCGGCGCGGGTGAGCGCTCGTGCCGGCGGCCCCGCGGGTCCGCGGCGTCGGGCGGTGGCGGGGCTGGCCCTCGTGTCCGCGCTCGAGGTCCTGGCCGGCGAGCCCGTGATCGCGCTCATGAGCTTCGGCCTGGCCGCGCTGCGCGCGCTGATGGCCCCTTCCGCGCGGGGCCGCGCCCTTCTCGCCGCGGGGATTGGTCTCGCGCTCGGTGGCGCGATGGCCGCGCCGCAG
>Ga0207678_10003818_pt1 | contig 13553 bp, 12 predicted proteins | sample KBSC63metaG_FD_184319 | JGI IMG/M metagenome (GOLD analysis project Ga0207678, IMG submission 184319) | Corn rhizosphere microbial communities from Kellogg Biological Station, Michigan, USA - KBS C6-3 metaG (SPAdes) (version 2) | ecosystem: Host-associated > Plants > Roots > Rhizosphere > Soil ... | reverse complement strand
GATCACCTCCTCGGAGGTGCGGCGCCGTGGTGTCTTCCCCATCTCGATCGCCTTCTCCGATGGCAGCCCCACGGCCTCGAGCGCTGGTCCGAGCTCCTGAGGTGAGGTCCGCACGCCCTCGAACAGGTCACCCGCGACGACACCCTCGTGCAGTCCCTGGTCGACCGCGGCGCGTTGACGCCGGCGCAGGCCCGCTCCCATCCGCAGCGCTCCCTGGTGACCCAGGCGGTGCAGGGCCGCCCGATGACGATCTCCGGCGGCACCCTGGAACCGCAGCTCGGCGACCGTTTCATGCTGTGCAGTGACGGTCTGTCCGACGTCGTCACCGACGAGGCGATCGGCCTCGCGCTGACCTCCTACCCGGAGCCGCAGGAGTGCGCCGAGCAGTTGGTGAAGCTCGCCGTGCAGGCGGGCGGGCCCGACAACGTCACCGTGATCGTCGCCGATGTGACAGCCGGTCCACCGGACTGACCGCGGAGCCGCTACTTTTGCTGCCATGGGTCTGTCGCAACGCCTCAAGCTCCGCATGCGCCGCTTCCTTCAGCGGCCGGGCACCACCGTCGATCTCGGGCCGCTCGAGCGGCACCTGCCGAAGATCGAGGCCCGCGAGGACGAGCTGACGGACCTCACCGACGAGGAGCTCACCGAGGCGGCCGGCGAGGCCGAGAGCTACGTCGACATCTGCGCCATCGGCCGGGAGGCGGCCCGGCGGGCGCTCGACCAGCGGGCCTTCGACGTCCAGCTGATCGGCGTGATGGCGATGCTGGACTACCGCGTCGCCGAGATGGCGACCGGTGAGGGCAAGACCCTGGCGGCGGCGATCGCCGCGTACGGGCACGTGCGCCTCGGCCGCGGGCCGGTGCACGTGATCACCGTGAACGACTATCTGGCCCGCCGCGACGCCCAGTGGATGGAGCCCGTCTACAAGCGGCTCGGGCTCACCGTCGGCTGGGTGAACGAGTCGTCGACGCACGACGAGCGGGTCGCCGCGTACGGCTGCGACGTCACCTACGTCTCGGTCAGCGAGGGCGGCTTCGACTTCCTGCGCGACGAGGTGGTCACCGACGCCGACGAGCGGGTGGTGCAGCGGGCCCGGTGCACGGCGATCGTCGACGAGGCCGACTCGATCCTCATCGACGAGGCGCGGGTGCCGATGGTGCTGGCCGGCGGCATCGCCCAGGGCCGCAGCTCCAAGCACGTCGCGGCGGCGAAGCTGGTCCGGCTGCTCAGGGCCGGCCGCGACTACGAGGTCGCCGACGACGGCCGCAGCGTCGCGCTCACCGACGCCGGCCTGGCCCGCATCGAGAAGAAGCTCGGCGGCGTCGACCTGTACGACGGCGCCAACGCCGAGCAGCTGTCGGTGATCAACGTGGCCCTGCACGCGCACGCGCTGCTGCGCCGCGACGTCGACTACATCGTGCGCGGCGACCGGGTCGAGCTGGTCGACGAGATGCGCGGCCGGGTGGCGCAGCGCCGCCGCTGGCCCGACGGGCTACAGGCCGCCGTCGAGGCCAAGGAGGGCATCACCGCGACGGCCGAGGGCGAGGTCCTCAACACGATCACCGTGCAGGCGTACATCGCGCTCTACGAGCACGTCTGCGGCATGACGGCCACCGCGGTGATCGTCGGCGACGAGCTGCGCGAGTTCTTCAAGCTCGAGGTCGCGATGATCCCGCCGAACACGCCGTGCATCCGCGACGACGAGCCCGACCGCATCTACGCGACGCGGGCCGAGCGCGACGAGGCGCTGGTCGAGCAGATCAGGGAGTGCTACGACGCGGGCCGCCCGGTGCTGGTCGGCACGCTCGACGTCAAGCAGTCCGAGGAGTTGGCGGCCGCGCTGGCCGCCGCCGGGGTGCCGTCGAACGTCCTCAACGCGAAGAACGACGCCGAGGAGGCGTCGATCATCGCCGAGGCGGGCGCGCTCAAGGCGGTGACCGTCTCGACGCAGATGGCCGGGCGCGGCGTCGACATCCGGCTGGGCAACAGCAAGCAGGAGGACTACGACGAGGTCGCCGACCTCGGTGGGCTGTACGTGATCGGGGCCGGGCGGCACGACAGCCGCCGCGTCGACAACCAGCTGCGCGGCCGGTCCGGGCGGCAGGGCGACCCGGGCGGCTCGGTGTTCTTCGTGAGCCTCGAAGACGACCTGATCGTCAAGCACGCCCCGGACGCGATCCCGTCGCTGCCGAAGATGAACCACGAGGGCCTGGTCGAGGACGATCAGATCGACTGGGCCGTCGAGCACGCCCAGCGCGTCGCCGAGGGCGTGGCCCACGAGATCCACCGCAACACGTGGCGCTACAGCGTGGTCATCGAGCAGCAGCGCCAGCAGATCGCCGAGCTCCGCGAGCGGCTGCTCACCACCGAAGACGCCGCCGACCTGCTGATGGACCAGTGCGTCAAGGCCGACGACCTGGACCGCGACGTGCTCGTGCGGGCCGCCCGGGCGATCGCGCTGTTCCATCTCGACCGGGCCTGGGCCGACCACCTGGCCGAGCTGGCCGACGTCCGCGAGGGCGTGCACCTGCGCGCGCTGGGCCGGCTGGACCCGCTTGACGAGTTCCACCGGGCCGCGGTGCCGGCGTTCAACGACCTGATCCCGCGCGTCGAGCAGAACACGATCGAGACCTTCGAGGAGGCCGAGATCACCGACGGCTGGCAGCCCGACGAGGCGGATCTGGTGCGCCCGAGCGCCACGTGGACCTACCTGGTGCACGAGAACCCGTTCGGCTCGGAGCTGGACCGCCTCATCGCGGCGGTCGGCCGCCGCCTCAGCTCGTCGCGCTGAGGCACCGGCCGCCCGCCGGCCGGGAGAGCGCCGTCGCGTTGAGTGACGATTGTTAGGCTCGCTGTCTAATTTCTATACCGATTTGCGACCTCTTTTAGCTGCGCGAAGGCCCGCACTAGCGTTATGTGGGTTACATCGTGTAGTTCTTGTGGTGTGAAGCACCACAGCACAGCCACGGGGGTCACGCCATGATCAGCGCGGTAGACGATCTGGTGATCGAGGCGTTGTTCGCGTCCCACCTGCAGCCGTCGCAGGCGCCCACGGCAGCGGTCATCGAGGCCGCCGTCGAGCAGGTGATCCTGCGTCTCGGCAGCGACGGGTGCGCCGCCGCCGTAGCCGGCGAGTTCGGGGACCACCCGGATACGGCTGTTTCGCGCATGTGCTGGGTGCGCCGCACCCTCGCGGCGATCGCCGCACTACCGGAGATCCAGCCCGCGTAAGCCCGAGTTCAGACCTCGGTCTCCAGTACCGCCGTCATCTCGTCGGCCGGCAACGGCATCGACAGGTGCCAGCCCTGTACGACGTCGCAGTTCATCTCCGTGAGTTGAGTCAACTGGTCGGGCGTCTCCACGCCCTCAGCCGTCACCGCGAGATCGAGCACGTGCGCGAGCTCGATCAGCGTCTTCACGATGTGCGTGTCGACGGGCGTGCCCAGCCCGTCGGTGAACTGGCGGGCCAGCTTCAGGCCGGCGACCGGCAGCGTCTTCAGGTACGCCAGGTTGGAGTACCCGGTGCCGAAGTCGTCGATGGCGATCCGGATCCCCGCCTCCGCCAGCGCCCGCAGCGCCTCCACCGGCGCGATCTCATTGAGCATCGCGCTCTCGGTGAGCTCCAGTTGCAGCAGCGTCGGCGGCAGGCCGCTCTCGTGCAGGATCGACAGCACGTCGCCGACGAGCGCCGGGTCGTACGTCTGGGCCGTCGCGATGTTGACGCTGACGTAGAACTCCCGGTCCGGGAACCGCCGCCACCACGTCGCCGCCTGCCGGCACGCCTCCCGCAGCACCCAGCCGCCGATCGCGCTGATCACGCCGCTCTCCTCGGCGAGATCGATGAATTCGTCGGGCGAGAGCGTGCCGCGCTCCGGGTGGTGCCAGCGCAGCAGCGCCTCCACCCCGCACGCGGTGCCCGTCCTCAACGAGACGAGCGGCTGGTAGAGCAGGCTGAACTCGCCTCGCTGCACGGCGTCGGGGAGCGCCTCGACGAGGGCGTAACGCGCCACCTGTGCCGCGTTGAGTTCGGCGTCGTAGCGGGCCCAGCGCCCGCGGCCGGCGGCCTTGGCCCGGTACAGCGTCAGGTCGGCGGCCTTGAGGATCTCGGCCGGGCCGCTGGCGCCGACGGGCTGCGCCACGATCCCGATGCTCGCCGAGACCCGCATGCCGTGCGGCCCGGAACGAACCGGCAGGTCGAGGCTGTAGAGAACCTGGTCGGCCAGGGCGGTGAGCTCGTCGTGGTCGGCCTTCTCGGACAGGATCACGAACTCGTCGCCGCCCATCCGCGCCACGAGGTGGCCGCGGGCCGCGACGGTGCGCTGCAGCCGCTTGGCCACCGCGATGAGCAGCCGGTCGCCGACGTCGTGGCCGAGGCTGTCGTTGATGCGCTTGAACCCGTCGAGGTCCAGGTAGCAGAGCCCGACGAGGGCGTTCGGGTCGGTGCCGGCAAACGCCTCGGCCAGCCTCTCGGCGAAGAACGTGCGGTTCGGCAGGCCGGTGAGCGGGTCGTGCAGCGCCTGGTAGCGCAGCCGTTCCTCCAACTCGTGCCGGTCGGTGATGTCTTCGACCATCGCGACCGTGTACCGCGGCTCCCCGGCCTGGTCGCGCAGCAGCGACACGGTCACGTCGGTCCAGACGACAGTGCCGTCCTTGCGGTAGTAGGCCCGCTCCAAGCGGACGTGGTCGCGGAGCCGGTCTCCGCCGGCAGCGCCGGCAGAGCTGGCGGGGCTGCCCCAGTCGATCGGCGAACTGTCGGCGTGCACCAGGTCGCCGACGTTCAACCGGCACAACTCGTCGGGCGTGTACCCGAGCAGCGCGCCGAGGGCCGCGTTGGCCTGGATGATCCGGCCGTCGATGTCGGCCATGCCGATGCCCAACGCGGCGCCCTCGAACAGCGCCCGGAACCGGGACTCGCTGTCGGACAGCGCCCGCTCGACGTCGCCGTGGGCCGAGACGATCGCCCGGGCCAGCCGCTCCTGCTCCACGAGGGTGCGGTCGCGCAGTGCCGTCGCGTAGCCGGTCGCGACCCGCGCGTGCAGCCGCGCCAACCGCTCGGACCGGCGCGGCCGCGGCACCGCGCCGGCCCGGGGCGGGTCGCGCAGCACCCCGAGTGAGACCCGGAGCACCTCGGGATGGGTGCATCCCGCGTCGGCGAGGGCGGCACCGATGGCCTCGGCCGGCGCGCAGTCGAACGGCTCGGCGTGCAGAGTGTCGATGAACCGGGCCGCGAGGTCGCGCAGCAGGGTGCGCAGTTCGGCGCCGCTCAGCGGGACGAAGCCGATCCGCTCGACGGCCTTCGCCCACTTCGCGGCGTAGCCGTCGAGGGCGGGGTGGCCGAGCGTCGCCGACGGCGGCGGGCCGGGCTCGGGCGGTGCCGGGTCGAGCGGGGGCGGCGCAACCGGCGGCGACGCGGCGCCAGCCGGCTTGCGTCGCTGCGCCCTCGCAACCACGTGGTCGTCAACCGCCGCCCGCGTCCGCACTATCCGTGACGCCCGTCGCCGGGGCGCGTGACATCGGGGTCAGCCGGAGCCCAATCGGGTCGCTGTGTCACGTTTCCTCCACGGCCGGGACGCGGCACTCGTCGCGGCAGTTTATCCCTATACCTCGATTCGCTCTAATCGTTGCGTGGGTGTCACCGAGAGCACGGAACTGATCGCCATCAGCGTCGCCAATACCACCGCGGTGATCGCGAACGCGTGCCCGGACTCGGCCGCCGTGAACGCGCCGGCGAGGCTCAGCTGCAACGCGCCGAACACGGCGACGCCGACGACCTGAGCGAGCTGGACGACCGTCGCGAGCATGCCGCTGGCGTCGGCCGCGTCGGCCACCGGAACGCCGGCGAGCGCCCGGGCCATCAACGGGCTGAACCCCGAACCCATGCCGAACCCGAACAGCACGAGCCCGCAGAAGAACGCGGCTCCCGTCGTCGCCCCGTCGCGAAGCGACACGGCGAGCACGACGAACCCGGCGGCGGCGACCCCGAGACCGACAGCGACCATCGCGCGGTGCCGGTGCGGTGGGACCCGCCGCCAGTTGAGGCTGGCGATCGCGAACGCCACGGCACCAGGGACGAACGTGAGGCCGGCGCGCAGCGGGCCGAACCCGAGGCCGCGCTGGACGTGCAGGGCCGACACGAACAGGAAGCCGCCGTAGGCGACCATCATCGCGGCGATCGCGCCGGTTGCCGTCAGCAGGCCGGGAATGCGCAGCAACCGGACCGGGATCAGCGGGCTCACCGCGCGGTTCTCGACCGAGACGAACACCGCCACGAGCGCCGCGGACGCGCCGAGGCCGAGCCAGCACCACAGCGGCCAGCCCAGTTCGCGACCCAGCACCAGCGGGACGACGAACGCCAGCACCGCCCCGGCGAGCGTCACCAGGCCGGGCCGATCCAGGCGGCGGTTGGCCTCGCCGCGGTCACCCGGCAGCCAGCGCGCGCTGGCCACCAGCAGCGCGACCCCGACCGGCACGTTGATCAGGAACGCCGGGCGCCAGCCGGAACCGGCGATGTCGGCCTCGACGAGCAGGCCGCCGGCGATCTGCCCGGCAACCGCGCCGCCGGCGATGACAGTCGCGTAGATGCTCAACGCCCTCGCCCGGCCGCCGCCGTCGAACGAGCGCTGGATGAGGCTGAGCACCTGCGGGACCATCAGCGCGGCGCCCGCGCCCTGGGCCAGCCGGAACCCGATGAGCATGCCGGTGCTCGTGGCCAGCCCGCACGCCAGCGAACTGGCGGTGAACAGGCCGAGGCCGGTCATGAACATCCGCCGGTGGCCGGCCAGGTCGCCGAGCCGGGCGCCGGTGACCAGCAGCACGGCGTAGGCGATCGTGTACCCGCCGACGATCAACTGCAGGCCGGCGCCGGAGGCGCCGAGGTCCGCGCGGAGCGTGGACAGTGCGACGTTCACCACAGTGACGTCGAGGATGGCCATGAACTGGCCGGTCAGCACGACGGCGAGCACAGCGCCGTTTCCCTTTACCCGCGGGGCGGGTGCCGTCAGGGTCATGGCCGCAAGCCTTGCCGCGCACCGGTACCGGTAACAGAGCCTGGCTATCCGGGTACTCCTGGTACCTGGCACGCCGGTCCGGTAAGGGGTGACCATGGTCCCGTGACGACGATCCTGCCCCCGGCCAGGCGCCGCGAGGAGCTGGCGGCGTTCCTGCGTACCCGGCGGGCCCGCATCCGGCCGGAAGACGTCGGCCTGCCGTCGGGTGCCCGTCGCCGCACGCCCGGCCTGCGGCGGGAGGAGGTGGCCCAGCTCGCGGGCGTCGGCGTCACCTGGTACACGTGGCTCGAGCAGGGCCGGCCCATCAACGCGAGCGTGCAAGTGCTCGACGCGATCGCCCGCACCTTACGGCTGGACCGCACGGAGTGCGAGCACCTGTACCGGCTGGCCGACATGCCGTGGGTGGCCGAATCGTCGAACGGGCACTCGCTGGAGCCCGACACCCAGGCCATCCTCGACGCCCTGAACCCGCTGCCCGCCGCCGCCTACAGCAGCCGTTACGACCTGCTCGCGAACAACCTCGCCTACGAGCGGCTGTTCCCCGGCCTCGCCGGCGGCCACGGGCTGGGCCGCAACGTGCTGTGGCACCTGTTCTCCTGCCAGGACTGCTGCACCCCGTTCATCAACAAGGACGAGGAGCTGCCGCTGATGGTGGCCCAGGTGCGCACCGCGTTCGGGCGGCACCTCGGCGATCCGGTGTGGACCGACTTCGTGCGCCGGCTGTCCGCCGTCAGCCCGGTGTTCGCGTCGCTGTGGGCGGCGCACAACGTGGGCCAGCCGGGCATCCGCGTGAAGATCTTCCGCCATCCGGTGGTGGGCGAGGTGCGGCTGACGACGTCGACGTTCACGCCGTCGACGACGCCGGAGACCCGGCTGGTGATCTACTCCCCGCGCGACGAGACGACGCGGGCGCGGCTGAACCAGCTGCTCGGCGCCGTTCCCAGGTAGCGCTTGAAGTACCGGGTCAGGTGCGACTGGTCGTAGAAGCCGACGGCGGCCGCCACCTCGGCCGGCCGCTGCCCGTCGAGCAGCAGCGCGCGGGCCCGTTCGACCCGGCGTCCGGTCAAGTAGGCGTGCGGGGGCAGGCCGTAGGCGTCCCGGAACGCGCGCACCAGGTGGGTGGGGTGGGCGTGCAGGGCGTCGGCCGCTTCCGCAAGGCTCATCCCGGCGACGGTCCGGGCATCGAGGAGGTCGCGGTAGGCGGCGGCGAGGTTCCCTTCGGGCCGCGCGCTCGGCGCGGCCTTGAAACGATGTCGCAGCCGCTCGGCGATCAGCGCGAGCCGGCTCTCCGCTTCGAGCGAGTCGCCGGGATGTCTCAGCGCGTTGTGCAGGGCACCGATTCGCTGGCGCAACATTTCGTCTTCGATCGACGGCTGATCGACCGCCGCGCCGACCAGGTCCGGCCCGAGCACCGAATCATCCAGGTAGATCACCCGCTTGCGGAACCCGTGCGGGCCCGCCGCGCGGCCGTCGTGCGCCACGCCGGGCGGCAGCAGCGTCACCCTGGTCGTGACGGCGCCGTGGCTGCGGCCGTGCCGGTCCAGGTCGTAGCGGATCGCTCCGTCGTCGACGAGCAGCAGCGTCCACACCTCGTGGGTGTGCATCGGGTAGGCATGGTCGACGAACCGGGCGTGGAAGACTTCCACGACCCCGGCCACCGCCGGGCGCCAGGCCGTCACGCGGGAGGCCGTCACGCGGCTCACGCTAAGAACGTACAAGACCCGTTGCGACGCCCTTGAGCATGCTGCTCGGCGTGACCCGATTCGAGACGAAGATCGCCGTGCTGCTCCGCGACGATCTGGCGACCTGGCAGCGGCTCAACGTCACCGCGTTCCTGGTGAGCGGCATCGCCGGCACCGTGCCGGAGCTGCTCGGCGACCCCTATGAGGACGCCGACGGCACCCGGTACCTGCCGATGTTCGGGCAACCGGTGCTCGTCTTCGAGGGCGGCGGCGACGTGCTGACCGCCGCGCACCGGCGAGCGCTGGAGCGGGGGATGGCGATGTCGGTGTTCACCGAGGAGCTGTTCGCCACCGGCAACGACGTCGACAACCGGGCCGCGGTGCGGGCCGTCCCCCGCGACAAGCTGAACCTCGTCGGGTTGGCCGTGCACGGTCCGCGCAACGCCGTCGACAAGGTGCTGAAGGGTGCGTCGTTGCACCGCTGACATACTCGCGTGGTGGCTCGAGCGATCTCCTATGTCGACGTGTTCACGACGACGCCCTACCGGGGCAACCCGGTTGCGGTCGTCCACGACGCCGACGGCCTGTCCACCGACCAGATGCAGGAACTCGCCCGCTGGACCAACCTGTCGGAGACGACGTTCCTGCTCCCGCCCGGTTCGGCCGGCGCCGACTACCGGGTGCGGATCTTCACGCCGGCGTCCGAGCTGCCGTTCGCGGGTCACCCGACGCTCGGCACCTGCCACGCCTGGCTGGCGGCCGGCGGCTCGGTGGCGGGCGATGTGGTGGTCCAGGAGTGCGGCGCCGGGCTGATCCGGATCCGCCGGGGTGCCGACCGGCTGGCGTTCGCCGCTCCCCCGCTGGTGCGCTCCGGCCCCGTCGAGGAAACGCTTGTTGCTGACGTGGCGACGGCGCTGCGCGTCGCGCGGACCGCGATCCGCGCGGCCGAGTGGGTCGACAACGGCCCGGGCTGGCTGGCGGTGCTGCTGGACAGCGCCGACGAGGTGCTGGCCGTCCGGCCGTCGTTCATCGACCAGGACGTCGGCGTCGTGGGGCCGTACCCGGACGGCTCGCCGGTGGCGTTCGAGCTGCGGGCGTTCTTCCCGGTTGGCGGCTCCCTGATCGAGGATCCGGTGACCGGCAGCCTGAACGCGTCGGTGGCGCAATGGCTGACCGGCGCCGGGCTGGCGCCGTCGTCGTACGTCGCCAGCCAGGGGACGGCGCTCGGCCGGACCGGGCGCGTTCACGTCGAGCGGGACGCCGACGGCACGATCTGGGTCGGCGGCGGCACGATTACCTGTGTCCAGGGACAGATCGCGATCTGACGCCCCCGACCAGCCACATCGCGGCGCCGAACTGGACGCCGTCTGTTGTGGTGTGGGCGTCCAGGAGGGCGCGGAGGCGTCGTTCTGTTCCGGTGTCCGGGCCGGCCAGCGCCGCGCGGACCGGGCCGAGGCCGGCGAAGAAGTCGTAGGCCCGGACGGGGTCCGGCCCGAACGAGACCGGCTCGCGGATGCCCGTGACCGTGGCCCCGGTGAACCCGGCGGCGTCGAGAACGCGCTCGACCTCGACGGGATCGGCGAGCGAGTACGCGCCTGTCCGGATCTCCGTCGGGCCGTTGATCGTGCGCATCAGGGCGGCCATCCACTCGTTCTCCGCGAGCGGTTGCCAGACCAGCGCGGCCAGCCGTCCGCCTGGTCGCAGCGCCCGGCGGAGATTGGTGAACGCCGCGACCGGATCCCCGAAGAACATCACCCCGGCCCGACTCACGACGACGTCGAGGGATTCGGGCTCGAAGTCGTAGACCTGCGCGTCGCCGTGTACGAAGCGGACGTTGTCCAGGCCCTCGACCTTCGCGCGGTGCTCGGCGAGCGCGAGCATCTGTGACGAGAGGTCGATGCCGTCGGCGCTCGTCGCGCGCCGGGCGGCGGCGCGGGTGATCGATCCGGTGCCGCAGCCGACATCGAGCACGCGGTCCGCCGGACGTACGGCGTCGAGCAGGGCGTTGTCGTAGCGGGCGAGGCAGCCGTCGAAGATGTCGTCGTACTCGACCCAGCGGTCGCCGTCGTCGCCGTCCCAGCTGTGCAGGGCGTCGGCGTTGGACGGGTCCACCTTCATGCCGGCTCCCTTGCTAAGCTCCCCTTGGGAGTTATCTTTTCTCCCAAGGGGAGCTCATGTCAACCGCAAAGGGTGCCACCACCACGTCGTTCGCGATCCTCGGCCTGCTCGCGATCAAGCCGTGGACGACCTACGACCTGATCCGCCAGGTCGACCGGAGCCTGCGGCGGATGTGGCCGCGCACGCAGAGCAAGCTGTACGAGGAGCCGAAGAAGCTGGTCGCGCTCGGGTTCGCCGAGGCGACGGAGGAGCGGGTCGGCAAGCGGCGGCGCACCTGGTACGCGATCACGCCGGCCGGGCGGGCGGCGCTAGCGGGCTGGCTCGCGGAGCCGGGCGACGGTCCGATGCTGGAGTTCGAGCAGCTCGTGAAGATCCATTTTGCGGACCGGGGCACGAAGGAGGCGGTGCGGGCCGGGCTCGCGGCCACGCTGGCCTGGGTGGCTGCCCAGAACGAGGAGAACGTGGCCGCGGCGCGCGCCTACCTGGACGGAGCGGGCGAGTTTCCGGAGCGTGCCGCGGTGAACCACCTGGTCGGCCGGTTCCTCACCGACTTCTATGCGATGGTGACCGACTGGGCCAACTGGGCGATCGAGACCGTCGACACGTGGCCCGACGATCCCAGCCGCGCGACCGTGGACCCGGCGGCCCTGGCCGAGACGGCGCGGCGCGCCGAGCAGTTGCCGGGCGCCTGAATTGTGATCTCCGCCCGATTGCAACCGGGACCTTTGTGTGAAGGACCATTGTCACGGATAGCCTTCGATCATGGCGACAAAGGTTGTTGAGGTGCGGGAATGCGACCGGTGCGGCAAGGAGCCGGCCCATACGTGGGTAATTACCGGCCCGGAGGGCGCCACCCGCGAGATCGAGCTCTGCGACAGGCACGCCGCCGGAGTCGCGAACGCGTTTGCCCTCGGACGCGCTGTGCAGCACCGCACCGCGAACCGTCACCGCCCGACCCGCCGCACCCAGCCCAGGCCCGCGACGCCGCCCGAGCCGGAACCGGTCTGGCGCTGACCCCGCTCTGACCCGCCGAATCTTGGCGCCCCGTGGCCCTTCTGGGGGCCACCAGCCTCCAAGATCGCGGAAGCGCGCGGGAGGAGCCGGCTGGCGGGGCTACGCCGCGGTGGGGACCGGCTGGTCGAACTGCGTGCGGTACAGCTCCTCGTAGCGGCCGCCCGCCGCCAGCAGGTCGGCGTGGGTGCCCCGCTCGACCACCCGGCCGTCCTCGATCACCAGGATCTGGTCGGCCGCCCGCACTGTGGACAGCCGGTGCGCGATGACCACCGCCGTGCGGCCGGCCAGCGCCTCGCCGAGGGCCGCCTGCACGGCCGCCTCGGAGGTGGAGTCCAGGTGGGCGGTGGCCTCGTCGAGGATAACCACCTTGGGGCGGGCGAGCAGCAGCCGCGCGATCGTGAGGCGCTGGCGTTCGCCGCCCGATAGCCGGTATCCGCGCTCGCCGACCACCGTGTCGAGACCGTCGGGCAGGGCCTTGATCAGCGTGTCGAGCCGGGCCCGGCGCAACGCGTCCCAGAGTTCCTCCTCCGTGGCGTCGGGCCGGGCGAACAGCAGGTTGTACCGGACCGACTCGTGGAACAGGTGCCCGTCCTGGGTGACCATGCCGAGCGTGGCGCGGATCGAGTCGCCGGTGAGGTCGCGCACGTCGACCCCGGCGAGCCGGATGGCGCCGTCGTCGGCGTCGTAGAGCCGGGGCACCAGCGACGCGATCGTCGACTTGCCCGCCCCGGACGAGCCGACGAGCGCCACCAGCTGCCCGGGCTCGACCCGGAACGACACGTCGTGGAGCACCCGCGTGCCGCCCCGCGCGTCGAGGACGGCCACCTCTTCGAGGGAGGCCAGCGACACCTTGTCGGCCGCGGGATAGCTGAACGACACCGCGTCGAACTCGACGGACACCGGCTCGGCCGGCACCGCGACCGCCGCCGGCTTCTCCTGGATCAGCGGCTCGAGGTCGAGGATCTCGAAGACCCGCTCGAAGCTGACCAGCGCGCTCATCACCTCGACCCGGGCGCTCGCCAGCGCCGTGAGCGGGGCGTACAGCCGGGTGAGCAGCAGCGCCAGCGCCACGACGGACCCCGCGTCGAGCTGGCCGCGCAGCGCGAACCAGCCGCCCAGCCCGTAGACCAGGGCCAGCGCGAGCGCCGAGACGAGCGTGAGCGCCGTGATGAACACCCACTGCACCATCGCGGTGCGCACGCCGATGTCGCGCACCCGCCGGGCCCGCATCGCGAACTCGGCGGACTCCTGCGCCGGACGCCCGTACAGCTTCACCAGGGTGGCGCCGGGCGCCGAGAACCGCTCGGTCATCTGGTTGCCCATGGTGGCGTTGTGGTCGGCCGCCTCCCGTTCGAGCCGGGCCAGCCGCCGGCCCATCCGCCGCGCCGGCAGCACGAAGATCGGCAGCAGCACCAGCGCGAGCAGCGTGATCTGCCACGAGATCCGCAGCATCACCGCGAACGTGAGCACCAGCATCACCACGTTGCCGACGACGCCGCTCAGCGTGTCACTGAACGCCCGCTGGGCCCCGATGACGTCGTTGTTGAGCCGGCTGACCAGCGCACCGGTGCGGGTGCGCGTGAAGAACGCCACCGGCATCTTCTGCACATGGTCGAAGACGGTGGTGCGCAGGTCGAGGATCAGGCCCTCGCCGATGGTGGCCGACAGGTACCGGGTTACCACGCTGCCGCCGGCCTCCAGCACGGCGCTCACCGCGATCAACCCGGCCAGC
>Ga0207678_10003817_pt1 | contig 13555 bp, 15 predicted proteins | sample KBSC63metaG_FD_184319 | JGI IMG/M metagenome (GOLD analysis project Ga0207678, IMG submission 184319) | Corn rhizosphere microbial communities from Kellogg Biological Station, Michigan, USA - KBS C6-3 metaG (SPAdes) (version 2) | ecosystem: Host-associated > Plants > Roots > Rhizosphere > Soil ... | reverse complement strand
GTCGTCGATATTCACGGCGGTCCGCACGTGTCGGCGAATGTCTGGGGCTACGACCGCGAGGTGCAGTTCTTCGCGTCGCGCGGCTACGCCGTGTTGCAGCCGCAGTTTCGGGGCACCGGCGGATTCGGTTTGAAGCACCTGACGTCGAGCTACCGCGAGTGGGGCCTTGCGATGCAGGACGATCTCGAAGACGGCGTTCGATGGGCGGTGGAGGAGGTATGGCCGACGCCCGGCGCGCGTGCTACTACGGAGGCAGTTACGGCGGCTTCGCCGCGATCGTCGGCACGATCAACAGCGCGGGCATCGTGCGGTGCGCGGTTGCAGTCGCGGCGCCGACGTCGATTGATTATCTGTTCGACAGCAACGAGACCGATCTCTCCCGCCTGGCCGACCGGTCGACGCTGATGGAGTCGCACATCGGTGATCCGCACACCGATCGCGTGCGGTAGAAGAGCATCAACCCAGTCGACAACGCCGATAAGGTGAGCGCGCCGATCCTGCTGGCCTACGGTATCGCCGACGTACGCGCCGCTCGCCACGGCAATGATTTTCGCTCGCCTCTCGAATTCACAGCTCTCGTCCCCCCCTTTATGCTTTCCGGGCGCCGCCAGCCGCCCTCGTGCCGAACGGACGGCATAATGACGCCGCACCTTCCTCACCTGCGCTAATGGAGTGGCCATGCCGATCAAGGAGCAAAATGTTCTCGGCGGTGTGCTGGCGACATGTTCCGACGCCCCGCTCACGGGCTTCTACCGGGACGGCTGTTGCAACACCGGTCCCGAAGACGTCGGGCTTCACGTTGTATGCGTGCGCGTGACTGCTGAATTTCTGAAGTTTGCGCGTTCGCAGGGCAACGATCTCATTACGCCCGCCCCCGAGTACAACTTTCCCGGACTCAAGCCAGGAGACAGATGGTGTGTGTGCGCAGCAACGTGGCGCCAGGCGTATGAGGCGGGCGTGGCTGCACCCGTCGTGCTCGCGGCGACCCACGAGGAAACCCTGGCAATTATTCCCCTCCATGCATTGAAAGAACATGCGCTCGACTTGCAGTAGCGCGTCGCCAAAAAACTTGAATTCGAGCGATCACACCGCGCAGCGAACCCTGCTCAGGAATTACTGTCGCACACGCATGGTGGGCCGGCTGCGGCCGGTCCACGCTCACGTGGAGGTATTGCCATGAAAGTAAGCAAATGCATGACGCGCGATGTGCAACTCGTGACTCCGACGCAGACGATACGCGACGCGGCAAGGCTGATGGTCGAGCTTGATGCGGGCTCGCTGCCGGTGCAGCAAGATGATCGACTGGTCGGCATGATCACCGACCGGGATATCGCAGTTCGTGCGGTCGCGCAAGGCAAATCGCCCGACACACTGGTGCGAGAAGTGATGAGCGACGAGGTCCTGTATTGCTTCGAGGACCAGGAGATTGGGGACGTCGCGCGCAACATGGGGGACGTGAAAGTTCGCCGGTTGCCGGTCGTGAATCGCGACAAGCGTCTGGTCGGCATCATCTCCATCGGCGATCTCGCTCTCAAAGAAGAGGAGGCCCTCACCGGCAGCGCGGTTGCCAATATCTCGAAGCACGGAGGCCGTCACTCGCAGGCGACGCACTGACGGGGTTTCTCGCACTACCAGCGGGGCCGCGACGAGGGGCTCCGCTCCTTTTTACCGCCGCTGACCGTTGGCGGCAGGTTCGATCCCTACCCGCCTTGGTCGCAAGTTCGGCACTGCGCGCTCGCTGCCCATTTCGAGCGATACTCTCGCAAGAGAGTGTAGTAATCTTTACACCGGGGTAGGCTTTGCCACTGGTCACCCGGTATCCGGAGTTCTGATTGGAACCGGCGTGGGAATCATGATAGATACAGCTCCCCGCCAACAAACGCAGCCCGTTGCTCGCGATGGTCCATGAGCTCGACACCGCACGCGAGCTTCCCTTCTGACGGTTGAGCGCCTGCGTTTCGGGGCGCTCACGGCCGCTGGCCTTTCCACGCCGAGCCAGCGTATTCTTCCCATTTCGTTACGCTCCTGCGCGCGAGAGCCACACCGGTGTCCGACACTTCGGCTCTCTCGCACCCGACGGGCTTCGGCGAAACGCGGGTGTGCTGGGTGCGTGGCCTCGTATGGGATGGCTTCTGGCTGCAGTCGGCGCTGTGGCTGGTGCCACTTGCCCTGTTGCTCGCGTTTGGCTACGAGGACCCGGGTGAAAGCCCGCTGGATTGGCTGATCTTTGGCCTCACTGCCGTGTTCTGGATCAGCCACCGGTTGGGCTCGACATGGCTGGCGTACGCGACGACCGCTTACCGGCCGCTGATGCGCGCCGAACCCTCACGTTACGTGCTCGTTCCTGTGGCAATCGCCACAGTCTGCTTCGCAATCCTGTTGCCGGGGGACGACGATCTCCCGTTCTCCCGTTCCGAGCGCGTGTTGGCGCTTACGACGCTCGACTTCGCGCTCGTTACGTATCACTTCGCTGCGCAGCACTTCGGTGTGCTCAGTCTGTACCGGGTTCGCAGCGGGAGGGGCGCTGATATCTGGACGCGGCGTCTTGATCGCGTCTTCGCATTGGGCGTGGGAGGCGCACTCGTCGTGGTCGTCGAAGCGGTTCTGCAAACGACTTTGTTCCAGAACGTATGGACCGGACCGTGGGTCGACACCGAGTGGATCGACGATATGTCTGGCCCGTTGCGCATCGTGGCGGAAACAATGGTCATCGCAGTGACCTTCGGTCTACTCATCGCGGAGGCGCGCTCTCGCTGCATTTCGCCCCCGCGCATTCTGTACATCGCCGGCGTGGCCCTGATGGTCAGCGTGGGACTCTATACGGACAGGCCCATGTTGTTTGTCGCCGTATGGGGCGCACAACACTGGCTGGCAGCGACGGCGCTGGCCACTCGAGTCGCTTGTGCGGAGCCGGCGTCATCCGACTCGCCGGTGTGGCGGGTTTTGCACGCAATCAACCGGCGACCATGGGCTTTTCTTCTCGTGCTTGGCGTGCTGTCTGTTCTGCTGCTTCCCGTCATGGAAGTCGAAGCGATCGCATCCGACGGCACATACTATGGCGACCGCCTTTTCGGCTCGCTCGCCGTGGAGTTGAGGGAGTCGGCGTGGGTGCCCGTTCTACTGGCCATGGGCTTTTCGACCGGATTCCTGCATTACTGGCTTGATCGCGCGGTTTACCGGTTGTCTCGGCCAGCCGTACGGATAGCTGCACGCGGACTGTTGTAGCAGCTCATCGCGTCCACTTGGTCGGGACGCTGATTGCCGGTTGGACGCCTCAGATCACCGCAGCAGGCCGAACGTTCCAGCTATCGTGCACGATGCCATCGGCGGCAGGTTGATCATGCCGATCACCAAGACGCGCCCCACTCACGCTCAGCGGGCTACCCGCGATCTCGCTCATCGCGAAGGTCCCGTTCGTCCCTTCGGTGCAGCTCACCATTCCGTCCACCCAATCGTTGTAGCTAACGGTCTAGCAAGGAACCGAGGATTCCAAACGTGCCATTGTCGAATGACCGCTTCCCCATCCGGCGATGCGATGCATGCTCTGAAAGAAGGTTTCGCCAGCGAAGGCAAGCTTTGCTAGAGTGCAGCCTTCACATCCGATCAGGGGCAGGAATGGCCAACATTGCAAGTATTCTGCGCGAAGAAATCGGTCGTTTGTCTCGTCGCGAAATCCGAAAGGCAACCGAATCGACCAAGAAAGGTACCAATCAGCACCGTCATGCGATAGCGACTTTGAAGAACCAGGTAACGCAGCTCGAACGACAGGTCTCGACGCTGACGCGAACCATGGCTCGATTGCAGCAGGGATCTGCGGCCGCATCAGACTCGGATTCGTCATCGACAAAAATTCGCTTCGTCGCGAAAGGCCTGCGCTCACATCGCAGCCGCTTGGGGCTTTCCGCTGGTGACTTCGGCAAACTCGTCGGCGTCACTGCGAACTCGGTCTATGGCTGGGAATCAGGAAAGACGACTCCACGCAAGGAGCAGCTCGCGAAGATCGCCGCCTTGCGAACAGTCGGGAAGCGGGAGGCCGAGAAACGGTTGGACACCGTCCGCACGACGAAGACTCCAGCGCGTACGCCGAAGACTCGAGCGCGCACGACAAAGAGGACTCCAGCGCGTACGACGAAGACCGGAGCGCGACGCAAACGATAACCACCGGCAAGCGGCCGCTCCATGTGTCAAAGGCGCCAGCGTGAACTGCGCGCCGTTCTACCGTTGGGCGATTCTTCGGACAACTTCGATCCTCGATGGATTGGTTCGAACGCCTCACCGGCTTCCGCGAACGCGAATACTCGGCCACGCAGAGCCTCCTCGCGGTAGCGGACGGTTGCCTGCGGTCGAGGGTCAACCCGCTCGGGGCAGCGTGCATATCCGGAGCGGACGTCGCGGACCTGCATCGCGATCGGGCGAACGAGTCGTCGTTCAGTCCGGCGCAGCACGCAGAATCGCTCGCGACACTGATCCTGGAGGCGACCTACGAGGCGACGTTATGGGCGGCCGTGCTGAACGCAGCCGATTCATCGTGCGACACGGTGTACCTAACTCGCGTAGGGGGTGGCGCGTTCGGGAATGATGACGACTGGATCGATGCAGCCATGCGGCGCGCGCTCGCCGCCATCAGGGCTTTCGCACTCGATGTTCGGTTGGTTAGCCTCGGTGCACCACCGGATGCGTTCGTTTGCCTGGAGCGCGAATACGGCTCCTGCGAATAGCAGGCTCGAAGGGCGACAGGGCCACGGCGTGCGGCGCCCGAGCGGCGCGGGCCCAGTCGAGTTATCCTGACGGCGACGGCATTCGGCCAGTAGCGACGATCGGGAGATTGCGATGGCGCAGACACGAACGACTGCACAGACAGCGGCCGGCCGCGCCGCGACGCAGGATGGCGTCCTGGTACGGATTGCAATCGCCTTCACCGCGTGGGCCGAACGCTGGTTCCCGGATGCGTTCATCTTCGTGGCCATCGCGGTCGTGGTGGTCGCGCTTGCGGCGCTCGTCAACGGCGCCTCGCCGGGCGCGGTCAGTCAGTCGTTCGGCAACGGCTTCTGGAGCCTGATCACCTTCACGATGCAGATGGCCTTCGTGGCCATCGGTGGCTACGTCGTCGCCACCTCTGCACCGGCAGCGCGACTCATCCGCCGTCTGGCGCACTTGCCCACGAGCGGGCGCGGTGCGGTCGGGCTCGTGGCGGCGGTCAGTATTCTGGCTTCGCTGCTCAATTGGGGTCTCAGTCTGATCTTCGGTGGCCTGCTGGTGCGGGCGCTCGGTGAACGGCGCGAGCTGCAGATGGACTACCGGGCAGCGGCTGCCGCGGCATACCTCGGACTCGGCGCCACCTGGGCGATGGGGCTGTCCTCCTCGGCCGCCCAATTGCAGGCGAATCCTGCGAGCCTGCCCAAGTCGCTACTGCCGATCACGGGCGTGATTCCCTTTTCTGAAACGATCTTCCTGTGGCAGTCGATTGTGGTGACGGTCGTTCTGCTGGTCATTTCGGTTGCCATTGCGATCTGGTCGGCACCCGGTCCGGACACCGCGGTGACAGCGGAGAGCTTGGGAATGGACCTCGCACGCGAAGACCAGATAGCGGTGCCGGGACCGAAGCAGCCGGGCGAGTGGTTGGAGCACTCGCCGGTGCTCACTGTGACCCTTGCGCTGCTTGCCGCGGGATGGGTTGTTTACGAGTTTTCCCGCCAGCACTGGATGATCGCGATTTCAAGTCTCAATACCTACAACTTCATCTTCATCATGCTGGGCTTGCTGCTCCATTGGCGGCCCAAGCGATTCCTCATATCGGTCACGAAAGCAGTGCCAGCGACCGCGGGCGTGCTCATCCAGTTCCCCTTTTATGGCGCCATCGCGGCCATCCTGACCCAGGCGAAGAACAGCGCGGGCCTGACGGTATCGGATCAGATCGCGCATGCGTTCGTGAGCATGTCGAGCCAGCATCTGTATCCACTGGTCATCGGCGTGTACTCAGCCGTCCTGGGGTTCTTCATCCCATCGGGCGGCGGCAAGTGGTTGCTGGAAGCACCGTATGTCATGCAGGCCGCCAACGACCTTCAGGTGCATCTCGGTTGGGCGGTGCAGGTTTACAACGCCGCCGAGGCGCTGCCGAATCTGATCAACCCGTTCTGGATGCTGCCGCTGCTCGGCGTGCTGGGGCTGCGCGCGCGCGAGATCGTGGGATTCACGTTCCTCCAGTTGCTCGTTCACCTGCCAGTGGTGCTGTTCCTGCTTTGGGCGTTGGCCTACACGCTCCAATATCATCCCCCCGTACTGCCATGAATCGGACGCCGCATGGGCAATATCGCGGCGTTGACAATATCGGAGCGAGATGAGTGCTGCGCGAGCGAAACGCGTTGCGCTTTCGTCGGAAGAGACTCCTACACGCGTCGCTTGGCGATGAGTCCCCAAACAAAGAGAACGACGATGGCGCCGACTATTGCGCCGACCAGACCAGCGCCTTCCCCCGGCGCATACCAGCCGAGCGCTTGCCCAAGATAGCTGGCAACGACGGCGCCTACGATGCCCAGGATCGTCGTCAACACGAAGCCCGAGGGCTCGTTTTTGCCCGGCATGATGAACTTAGCGATTACTCCGGCGACAAACCCGATTACGATCGTCCAGATGATTCCCATGGGCTCCTCTTTTTGAAGGGCTCGGCAGGGCCGGGCTCGGACATGACAATACACCCAGGCGTCGTGGCGCGCACGCAGCACATAGGTGCCGACGCGTGTTCTACGAAGCCGCCTTATGCAACCGCAAGACAATGTGAAGGAGGACGAAATGAACCGCGGAATGCCGTCCATGATGGCGCTTTTGGGACTCCTCGCCGTCGCGGGTTATCAGAACCGGGACAAGATCGCTGAAGTACTCGCGGGGGCGAAGCAAGACCCGGGGACCCCACCCGGCGATAACAATCGGCAGGGCGGTCAGGGTGGCGTGCTCGGCAACCTCGGCGGGCTCCTCGGGGGTGCGAGCGCGGGAAGTGTGCTGAGCGGCGGCCTTGCTGATCTGGTCGAGCGCTTCAGGCAGAACGGCCACGGCCAGGCGGCCGAATCCTGGGTCAACAAAGGCCCCAATCAACAGCTCAAGCCGGATCAGCTCGAGCAGGCGATCGGCCCCGATGTGCTGAATACGCTTTCGCAGCACACCGGCCTTTCGCGGCAGGAGTTGCTGTCCAGGCTGACACGTGAACTGCCTGCCGCGGTGGACAAGTTCACGCCAGATGGCCGGGTGCCGACCGAAGACGAAGCGGGGCGCCTCATCTGATTCCGGGGCGGATACGTCCTACACATCTTTCAGCCGCTGCGCGATGACGCTGCCGGCGCGCAACCGGCATTCTCGGACGCGGTTTGCATTGTGCCGGGCGGGCGCGATTCGAGAGCGAGGACGACGTGATGAAGCACGAGCTGGAAAAATTCTACGAGCTGGTAGAAGACATCGAAATCGCGATGATGACGACGCGCCGACCCGACGGGCACCTGCGGTCGCGGGCGATGGCCAATCAAAAGCGCGCTGCCGGCGCTGACCTGTGGTTCGTCACGGCGGAGGGCAGCGACAAGTTGGGCGACCTCGACCACGATCCCCATCTGAACCTCGCGTATTACCGGGATAGCAGCAAGGAATGGATCTCGGTATCGGGAATGGCCACCCTCTCGCGCGATCGCGACCAGATTCGAGAGCTGTACGCGCCGGACTGGAAGATGTGGTTTGCGGAAGAAGGCGATCCCCGGCACGGTACGGCCGACGATCCCCGCATGGTGCTTATCGGCGTCACGATGCACGCGGCGGAATTCCTGGAAGTCGACAAGCCCAAGCCGGTCGTTTTGTTTGAGCTTGTCAAGGGTTGGATCACGCGCACGGAGCCTGATATCGGCAAGATGCACGAATTGAGGAAATACTAGGCACAGTCGAGTACCCTTGCCAAGTCGGCCACGAGCGACGTTCGCATTCGTTCGCGTTCGCGCTCGTCCTGTGCGCGCAACACCGCCGACGGATGATACGTCGCGATTAGCTGCGCGCCTGAGCGATGCCTTATGCGAAGATGGCGCGCATCTCCAACTTTCAGCAGCTCGCCGCTCAGCGAATGAATGGCCGTGGCGCCCAGCGCCACGATCACTGCCGGGCGGACACGCCCGATTTCCGCATCGAGCCAGACGCTGCATGCGTCGATGTGTTTTTGCGCCGGCGTTTTGTGAATGCGGCGTTTGCCGCGGGGCTCCCAGCGAAAATGCTTGACGACGTTGGTAAGGAAGACTGTTTCGATCGCGAGCCCCGCCTCGGCGATCGCGGCTCGGAGCAGCGAGCCCGCGGGTCCAACGAACGGCCTTCCCGCCAAGTCTTCTTCATCGCCCGGCTGCTCACCGACGATCATCACGGCCGCGCCCGCCGGTCCCTCTCCCGTCACACCCTGGGTGGCGCGTTCGCACACCTCGCACCGCCGGCAGGTATCGATCGCAAACTTGTCAGCGCTTAGTTCGCTGGTAGGGCGCCGTGAGGGGCCACGAAACGGCACCTCGCGGAGCGATACCGTTTCGATCATGCGGCCGGCCCGCAGATTTGCGTTCGCGATGAGCACCGGAATGCGCGCCGCCTCGGGCAGGTTCGACCAGTATTTTTGTGGCATGTGATGCTGCATCGCGCGCACGTTGAGGCGCGCGGGATTGAAGATGCTTTCGTAATAGGTGAGCCACAACGCTTCCTTGGCGTCGGCGGCCGGCGCGGTCAGCCCAGGATCGACGGGCGAAAACGACAGTCGCGCACGGTCCCAGTGCGCCGCGCCGTCGGGTGTGACGATCGTCCAGACCATCGTGCCGAAGCGCTTGACGAAAAATGGCGCCGCCCGGCGGAGAATGTGGTGCTCGGGCGTATACGCTGCCACGAAATGCCCGCTGGTGTCTGCCGTGGCCGACAATTCGCGAAACCGGACGTATGCGTGCATCTTGTGGCAGTCGCGGTCGACCGATTTCGCCATCTGCGTCAACGTGCGGACGTCCTCGTCGGCCGCATCGCCGAGCAACTCGCGCTCGCCGCGCGTCGCACGCCACAGCAATCGGTACATGAGCGCATGGCGCCGGGGATCGCTATGGCACGCACATGCTTCGAACAGCTCCAGCAGGCGAGACGGGATGCGGATCCGTGCGTTGGCGATGTCTTCGGCGCGTACGTTGAGGTCGCGAGCGCTTCGCATTGAATTCGGCTGCGCCGGATCGTGGCTGTCCAGCAGCGATGCCTGGATCGCGTCGTCCCAATGAACGTCCTCCGGCGCTCTTCCCGCCGCGAGCAGCTGACGCGCTTTCAGACGCCAGGCATCGAACTCGGGCGCTGGTTGCATGGGGCGTCGAAAAGTCCAGTCTGCCGCGGCGCCGCGACGAAAGCCGGCCGGAGCGCGTTCGATTCGCAACTCGCGAGCGCCGGGCGGTAGTCGATTGTGATCACGAAGGGCGACGCCTTCTTCGTGTCGCAGCGCAGCCTCACCAAGTCGGCGTAGCGAATCTTTCGCTGCCGGCGCACCGCGATCAGCCGCTGGACGTTACGCGTGCCGAGACCGGGCACGCGAAGCAGCATTTCACGCGCTGCGCGATTGAGATCGACAGGAAAGTGCTCCCGATGCGCGAGGGCCCACGCGAGCTTCGGATCGAGGTCGAGGTCGAGGCCTCCGCTTGCATCGACAATGATTTCATCCGCGGTGAAGCCATAGTGTCGAAGCAGCCAATCCGCCTGGTAGAGGCGATGCTCGCGCAAGAGCGGTGGCGCGCGCGTCGGCAACTTCGCCGAAGCGTGCGGGATGGGACTGAATGCCGAGTAATACACGCGCCGCAAGCGATAGGCTCCGTAAAGCGTCTCGGCCGTGCGCAACACCGTATGATCCGTCGACGCATCCGCCCCGACGATCAGTTGTGTGCTTTGGCCCGCGGGGGCGAACGTCCCGGCCCGCGGCTCCGCCTTCACTTCATCACGGCGGACGCGAATCCGCCCCATCGTGATCTTGATCGACATGGCGTTCTTCTCGGGCGCCAGCGCCGTTAGCGACTCCGCCGTCGGCATTTCGATGTTCACGGACAGTCGATCGGCGTAGCGCCCCGCAGCGGCGATCAACCGTTCGTCCGCGTCGGGGATCGTCTTCAAATGGATGTAGCCCCGAAAGTCGTGAACCTCGCGCAGTGTCCGCGCGGCGCGCGTCAATTCCTCCATCGTGTAATCGGGCGAGCGAATGATCCCGGACGACAGAAACAAGCCCTCGATGTAATTGCGCCGATAGAAGTCGAGCGTAAGCTGCACGACTTCCTGCACCGTGAACCGCGCACGCGGAACGTCGCTCGAACGACGATTGACACAGTATTGACAGTCGTACAGGCAGAAATTGGTCAGGAGGATCTTGAGCAGCGAGATGCAACGCCCGTCCGGGGCATAGCTGTGACAGATCCCCATGCGGCTCGTGGAGCCGATGCCGGCGTTGCCCGTCGACCCCCGGTCCGCGGCACCGCTGCTCGCGCAGGAGGCGTCGTATTTTGCGGCGTCCGCGAGAATCGTCAGTTTCTTGGTGATGTCCATGACCGTAGCTGGCCAGCATACCGTATAAACATGCGGTAACATTGCACACACGTGTAAAGATTGGGGCACGCGTGTCAGGTGTGGGTTGGAGGGCCAGCCGCTGCGCGACTGAGCCCGAGAAAGGACTCTCCACTGTCGGCCGTCGCCCGACAGCCAAATCAGCGGCGTCAAGGTGGTCGCAACAGGCTCTTCCCTGCATATATGGGAAGGCGTCCCGCGCGAGAATAAGGAACTGCTGCGGCAATCACGATCACGGCCGAAGTAAGCTGGAAGACGTCGCCGGCAACGGCGGCGCGGCTTCGGCAATGCGACCGTCAACGGAAGGAGAAAGCACATGAAATCACTCGCCAGAACCGCGCTTGCCGCCGTCGTTGCCGGTGTGGCGCTCGCCGGCTGCGCAACGTACGACTACGGGTACGCGCCGTACAACGGGTACTCATACGGCTACGACAACGGCCCGTATTCCTATGGTTACGGCCCGTATTACTACGGCTATGGGCCTTCGTATTACGTTGGGCCGTCGGTCGGCCTGGGCTTCACATACCACGACTACGATCGCGGTAACTACGACCGCAACTACGATCGGAATTACGACCGCAACTACGACCGCAACTACGACCGGCATCGCAACGACTACCGTCGTGGCGACGACAATCAGAGGCGCAGTGACATAAATCAGGCACGCCCGATGGCCCCGCCAGCCGGCCGGGAAGACCCGTACGGCGGTACGAACATCCCGTTCGACCGCAATTCACAGCAGTGACGCGCCGGTCCGCGGCGCGCGAGACCCGCCGGCCGCGGCGGGTCTTTTGCATGGAGTGAGTGATTGCCCGGGCGCCCCTGCTGAACGACGCAAGCAAGTGCAGTTAGCGTCGAAAGCGTCTGCCGCCGCCCGCATGGCCCGCCATCGGGCCGAAGCGCTCCTGAAAGACGCGCTGGCGATCCCGTTAGCGTCCCGCCCAAGGCATGATGGGAACCGCGGAGAGCGCGTTCATCGGCGACCCTTCGAGCACCCGCTTGCTGACAGCGATGTAGACGAGCGTGTTGCGTTTGGGATCGAACATCCGCACGACCTTGGTGTTCTTGAAGACGAGCGACGTGCTTTCGCTGAAGACGCTTTCCTCGCGCGGCAATCCATCGGGCAACGTGATCGGTCCCGTTTGGTGACAGGCGATGGCAAAGCGGGACGGATCCTCGGCCACGCCGACGGCACCCTTCCAGCCCCCCGTCTTCGCCTGGCTGATGTGGCAGGTCACACCGGATACGCGGGGATCGTCGAATGCCTGAACGCACACCTTGTCGTTCGGCGAGAAGAGGTGAAAGGTGGTCGACGTGCACCCGACGTCGTCGGCATGCGCCGGCACGCCAACGCAGCACAGGGCAGCGCTCAGCAGGGCGAGGCGAAGGACCATGAGCATTACTCACGAACGGGGACAACCGGCTGCTTCAGCCACGGCGCGCCGCCTCGATGGCAGCAATGTCGATTTTTATCATCTTCATCATGGCATCGAACGCGCGCTTGGCGGCGGCGGGATCGGGATCGGTTATCGCCTGGGTGAGCGCGATCGGTGTAATCTGCCAGGACAATCCCCACTTGTCTTTGCACCAGCCGCACGCGCTCTCCTGCCCGCTGTTGCCGACGATCGCGTTCCAGTAACGATCGGTTTCAGCCTGGTCCGCGGTTGCGACCTGAAACGAGAATGCTTCATTGTGCTTGAATGCCGGGCCGCCGTTGAGCCCGAGGCAGGGAATTCCCATCACCGTGAATTCCACGGTCAGCACATCCCCTTTCTTCCCGGACGGAAAGTCTCCCGGTGCGCGAAGCACCGCGCCGACAGATGAATCGGGAAAGGTCCTGGCGTAGAAGCGTGCCGCGTCCTCGGCCTCGCGGTCGTACCAAAGGCAGATCGTGTTCCTGGCGGGTTTCGTCATGTCGTTTCTCCAATCACGTCGAGGTAATGAACGATCCGGGTGATCACCGCTGGTCGGAGTCGGAGCCTGCCCACTGCAAACAGCTCGAGCGTTATCCCCTCGGGACCTTCGAAGAATCGGATTGCGGCGGCGCCGTCCGCCACCGCGACGGTTACAGATCGGGGTTGCGTACCACCGTCATCGTCCCCTCCGTCATTGGTCGATTCGTCGACCAGTACCGGTCGCCGTACCGAGGCAGATTATCCGCTCTGGGCAGGAATCGGACTGACCGTGGCGCGGAAAGGTGACTTGGCCCGAACGCAGGTGGAATAATCCTCGGTTGTCCGCTGTTCCGCGCCTTCGGGCAGAGCCTTTGCCAAAGGCCGCCGATCGCACAAGGAGAGCTCCATGAAGATCGTGCTCGGGATGTCGTGCCTTCTCGTGCTCACACCGTTTTCACACGCAGCAGACATCGAGGCCGGCAAGGCGAAGGTGAGCACGGTCTGTGCTGCATGCCACGGCGCGACCGGCGTGAGCGTGAGCGATACGATCCCCAACCTGGCGGCACAGCGGGCAGGCTACCTCGAGGCGCAACTCAAGGCGCTGAAGGACGGCACGCGCAAGAATCCGATCATGAATCCGATTGCCGCGCAGCTTTCCGCCGACGAGATCGCGAACGTCGCGGCCTATTTCTCCTCGCAGCCTGGCCCGGACAAGGGGGCGAAGTCCGCTTTCCTGCCCAATCTCGCGACGAGCCACGTGACGTTTCCGGAGGGCTACAAGGAAACCTTCGTGAAGTATCACGCGATCAACTTCCCCGCGAACGGCCAGGTGCGCTACTACTACGCCAACAAGGCCGCGGCGCAGGCGGCGAAAGAGGGCAAGGCGCTTCCCGACGGCTCCGTGCTGTTCGCGGAGGTCTACACGGCCAAGCTCGACGCGGACAAAAAGCCGGTGACCGGCAGCGACGGCTCGTTCGTCCCCGACAAACTGATTTTCTACACGGCAATGGCCCGCAACCCGGGTTGGGGCAAGGATTTTCCCGACATGTTGCGCAACGAGGACTGGAACTACGCCGTATTCA
>Ga0207678_10003815_pt1 | contig 13562 bp, 14 predicted proteins | sample KBSC63metaG_FD_184319 | JGI IMG/M metagenome (GOLD analysis project Ga0207678, IMG submission 184319) | Corn rhizosphere microbial communities from Kellogg Biological Station, Michigan, USA - KBS C6-3 metaG (SPAdes) (version 2) | ecosystem: Host-associated > Plants > Roots > Rhizosphere > Soil ... | reverse complement strand
CGATTTCTGCTTTACCGTGGCGCAGGGGCGGCATAAGACACCCGATCAGATTCGGGCGCTAGTCGATTCCGGCCCGTTTATGGGCAACGATGCAAAAACGGCCGGGTTGGTGGACCAGCTCGGGTACGAGGATGAGGTCTATACAGAGTTGAAGCAAAAGTTGGGCGTCAGCGATCTGAACAAAACCTATATGAAGTCCTATTATCGTGCGGTTCCGGAACGAGGGGACCACATTGCGCTGATCGTCGGCCAAGGCGAGATTGTGACCGGCCGTCGAAATGGCGGTTTTGGCAATGCGGATGTGATCTCGTCGACTGCTCTTGGGAAGGTGATCCGCCAAGTCCGGAACGACAGCAGCATAAAAGGAGTGATTTTGCGGATCGATTCGCCCGGAGGCGATAGCGTCGCGTCGGACGATCTGCTGCACGAATTGAAGTTGTTGAGCGGTGCGAAACCCCTGGTAATTTCGATGTCCGACGTAGCCGCATCGGGCGGCTACTTCATGTCCGTGACCGGCGATCCGATTGTGGCGTACCCCGACACGATCACCGGCTCTATCGGCGTGTTGTACGAAAAGCCAAACCTGCGCGATCTCTACAGCAAACTGGGGATCGGATCCGCCACCCTGATGCGCGGCAAGTTCGCAGATATCGATTCGCTTTCCACGCCACTTTCGGATGCCGCGCAGTTGAAACTGCACGAATCAATTCTGGCCACCTATAAATCTTTCGTGAGCAAAGTTGCGGCGGCGCGGCATAAATCGTATGACCAGATCGACGCGATTGCGCAGGGCCGTGTCTGGATGGGAACGCAGGCGCGCGCCAACGGACTGGTGGACCAGTTGGGCGGACTGGATAGTGCCGTGGCGCTTATTCGCCAGCGAGCGAAGTTGTCCGGGAACGGTGACACAGATCTGGTCGTTTATCCCCCGAAACGAAGTATTTTCGAACTTATTACCGGGTCCTCTACGCAAGGCATCGAAGAAGAATTTGCTGAAACAAAGATTCGTGAAGTGCTACCCGGTTTGCCCGGACCCGCTTTCCTGCAGGGAGGCCTACTGCGCGCGATGCCCTATAAACTTACTGTTCATTAATGTTACCGCTGGCCGGGATGTTGCTTAGAAAGCCGCTGCCGAGCAGATTCCATTGCTGGTGAGTGCGGTTTGCATCTTCGCCAGAGCGCTTTTGTGAATCTGGCAGACACGGCTTTCGTTGATGCCGAGCCGGCTGCTGATCTGCTTCAGGGTTAAGTCGCCTTCATAATAGAGGCTGACTACCTGCTGATAACGCTCCGGCAGGGTCGCCATGGCTTTTTGTAGTTTCTCGTTCATCTGCGATTTGGCAAGGCTGTTCTCGGGGGAATAGCTAGGCGAGGCGGCAATCTCTCTCACGGGCTGATCTTCCCGATCAGTCGCTTTGGCCTTGGCGGCGGCCATTCCCAGGCTGCGAAAGTCGACCATCAGACTCTGCCAGCGTTGGGAGGTGAGACCCATGGCGGAGGCGATTTCCTCTTCCGACGGAGTCCGGTCGAACTTGGCGGTCAAGTCGCGCGTCGTGGCTTCCACCTGCTTGTAGCGCTTCCGGAGCTCACGCGAGGCCCAATCGTCCTGCCGCATGCCGTCCAGGATTGCGCCACGGATGCGGTGTTTCGCATAAGCCGGGAACGCTACGTCGGTTCCTTCCTGATACTTGGTAGCCGCCTCCACCAATCCCATCATGCCCGCATGAACCAGATCGTCCAGTTCCACATGTACCGGCAGAGAGCGTTGCACGTGCGCCGCGATGGCGGTCACCAGCGAGAGATGCTCGACGATCAATTCATCACGGCGGGAAAAATCGCTCTGTTTCTCGAATCCGACGAAAGCTTGTTTGGTGGCTGTAGCGTTCACTTGTTTTCTCCGGCTTCAGGCTTTATTGCCGTCAGCGCCTTACGCAGTAAGAAAAAGCAAGCGCTAAACCAGGAGAAAGGGAGGAGGTGCTAGGGTGGCCTATGTGTCAGAAAAGCAAGGACTTGCTAGCCGCAACAAGACCGCCGGAACATGCAAGAGCACTCTTTTCGGCTTCAAAATCGGACTTTGAAGGATGTTTTGTTTCGGTATGGGTTTCAAAATGGAACTGGCGCTCCGAAGTGAAACAGTCGCGGAAAAGCGGCTTGGGAACGGCGGGAAAACTTTAGATCAGAAAATTCCTATCCGCCTCTACGCCAGGCGGTATTGCGGAACTCCTTAGCAGGCTTGTTTGCGGTAGGCTGCGGCGACCGAGATCTCACGACCGGCGCCCTTGCGCGGAACTGCGCTCGTTATATCGCCGCTCAATGGGCTCAAGTGGGCGCCAATAATCTGCACAGGGCGGTTCGGACACTGCACACACGCGGTGTGCCGCAAGACGACCTGCTCGGCCAACTCCGCAGTTTTCAGCAGATCGGTCACGTCCATGCCCAGCTTTTCCAGGATGCTGTCAGCTAAGTCAGGCTTCAGGGTTCTTGCGCCCTTCAAAACATTGTGAATTTGCGGCTGGGAAACCCCGAGAACTCGCGCCAGGCCGCGCTCAGTGAAATCACCGTTTTGGATGCGCGTATTTACAAACTGGATTAAACGCGCTTGGAGGACCCCAAACGTGGCGTTTTTCTTGCCCGTATTTGATTCCACCGTGAAATAGGGTTCCTCCTATTACGAAAAACTTACCCTTTTTACAATGATCTCATCCAGATTTCTCTGTATCCGTAAACCTATTGTATGTAGGCAGTTGTGAGGATTACTGGCAAATATTCTCAGGGGGGTAAGAAAAAATTTCACGTCGATTATTGACCGAAATCAAATTCAATTTATTGTGAATTCAGGACCGGCGAACTAAAAACCCCAAAGCGGTTCGCAGAGGTTGGAGAAAGAATAAAAACAAAATGGAATGGACTCGTTCAGAAACTCTCGCCCTCGCTCAGCAATCTTGCACGTTGTGCTACGGACTTGGTCTTCGCCCAGGCCGCTCAGGGATGTCAACCCCTTGCAATTGTGTGTTCCGCGCAATTTTCCGCGCCTGCCACGCGCGCTTCAAACAGTGCGCTTCGAAGGAAAAGCACATCAGCCGAGTTTCATTGGAAGCTAATCCCGGCCGTCAGCGTAAGAACGTTTGGGGCCGCAAGGATGAAGAGTTCATGGCCGACTTCACGTTAGTTAGCCGCCGCACTTTGAGCGACTACGAATATCGCGTATTCAAATATCACTTCCTGTTGGGCGCTGACTGGAAGCTGTGCTGCCGGAAACTGGGCCTCGATCGCGGCGAATTCTTCCACGAAATCTATCGGATTCAGCAGAAGCTAGGTCGCACGTTCCGGGAACTGGAACCCTACGCTCTGTTCCCGCTCGACGAATACTTCCACGGCACCCCGAAGGCCCCGATTGAAATGCCTTCTTCATATCAGGTGGAGACCGGCGCACCGGTGGCCACGACGACCAAAACGAGAACCATGCTGAAGTTCCCTGTCAAACGAGCCGCCTGATTTACTCTTTATACTTTTACTTCAATTTCTGAATTGGTACAGGCCGGGCTTACTCCTCCCGGCCTATTTTTTTGGAGCAGCCGATCATCGCCGCCGGCGGAAGAAATTCCCCATCAGTTCGGCGGATTCGGCAGCCAATAATCCTTCCTCCACCTTCACCCGATGATTTAGCAAATCGGAGTCCGCCAGCCGGAACTTGCTCCGCACTCCGCCGAAGCGCAGGTCGCGTGCGGCGAAAACAAGGCGGTTGATGCGTGCTGTTACGATTGCACCGGCGCACATCACACACGGTTCTAAGCTGACATAGAGTGTGGCGCCCTCTAGCCGATAATTTTTGGTGTGCCGCGCCCCGGCGCGAATGGCCTCGATTTCCGCGTGGCTGGTCGGGTCGGCCGTGCTGACGGGCCGATTCCACCCGCTGCCGATGATCGCATCGTTTTGCACCAGCACGGCTCCGACCGGAACTTCACCCGACGCTTCGGCTTGCAAAGCTAGCGCAAGGGCCTGGCGCATGTAGTCTTCATCCGACACGGAACAGATCCAGCGCAGGTCTAATCACGGAGCCTAGTGACGGAAATGCCGAATTCCCGTAAATACCATGGCCAGGTTCAACCGATTGGCGGCGGCAATTGCTTCTTCGTCACGAACAGAACCGCCCGGCTGAATGATGGCGGTGATGCCGTGGCTGGCAGCCTCTTCCACTCCGTCAGGAAAGGGGAAATAAGCATCGGAAGCGAGCACGGTCCCAGCCAGCGGCAGAACGGCCTTCATAGCGCCGACTTTCACGCTGTCGACACGGCTCATTTGACCGGCTCCGGCGCTGACCGATTGGCCAGCGCGAGCATACACAATGGCATTCGATTTAACGTGCTTGCAAACCTTCCACGCGAACTTCAGCGCCGTCCATTCGTCAGCAGTGGGTTGACGCACGGTCTTTACTTCCAGTTTGGATTCGTCTAAGGCGGCTGTATCGCCTGTTTGCGCCAGAAGTCCTCCCGAAATCGATTTGATCACCAATTCCGGCCGGCTGACGGGCGTTACTTGCACCAGCCGCAGGTTCTTTTTGGTTTTCAGCGCCGCCAAGGCGTCGGAAGAGAAAGCCGGGGCGGCAATCGCTTCCACGAACAACTTGCTTACCTCGGCTGCCGTTTCACCGTCCACTTCGCGGTTAAAGGCCAACACACCTCCGTACGCCGATACAGGGTCTGCTTCGAAGGCCTTGCGATAGGCTTCCGCCAGGCTCGTCTGCTCCGCGCACCCGCAGGGGTTGGTGTGTTTGATGATGGCACAAGCCGGACCGGTAAACTCCCGCACCAGTTGCCAAGCCGCATCCAGATCCACCAGGTTGTTGTAGGACAGCTCTTTTCCGTGAAGCTGCTCGGCACCGGCAATACCGCCTTTCTTGAAGCTGTATAACGCCGCCCGCTGATGGGGATTCTCTCCATAACGCAGTGCTGCCGTCCGGTTGGCTGATAGCCGAAGCGCATCAGGCAAATCCCCGCCGTCCACCGTTGCGCCTGCGGCATCGATCTGCGCCAATCGCGACGATACCGCGGCATCGTAGGCGGCGGTATGCGAAAACGCTTCCTGCGCAAGCTTCCAATGCGTGGGTGCGCTCAACATACCGTGGTTGGTCCGCAGCTCGCCTGAAATTTCTTCATATTGATTGGGGGAAACGACAACCGCGACATCCTGGAAATTCTTGGCGGCTGCCCTGATCATTGTGGGCCCCCCGATATCGATGTTTTCGATCAACTCTTCTCTGGTAACACCCGGCTTATCGGCGAACTTCTCAAATTCGTACAGGTTCACCACGACCATTTGAATCGCCGGAATGTCGTGCTCTGCAATGGCGCGCATGTGCTCCGGGTTGGAGCGAATCGCCAGAATGCCCCCAGCAATGCGCGGATGAATTGTCTTCACCCGCCCGTCCAGCATTTCAGGAAACCCCGTGATCTCGGCCACTTCACGAACCGGAATCTGGTTCTCGCGCAGCAGCTTGGCCGTGCCTCCGGTGGAGATCAACTCCACGCCTTGACGATGCAAATTTGCGGCAAACTCCAGGATTCCAGTCTTATCGGTAACACTCAGCAGGGCGCGCTCAATTCGGGGCATAAAGATATATTTTTGCAGATGACAGATACCCGCACCGCTCCCACTAAAATTGAGTTGTGTCCCATACCTGTACTTTGATCCCTGGAGATGGCATCGGTCCCGAAGTGGCGCAGGCCGCCGTGCGGGCCATTGAAGCCACTGGCGTCGATATTCGATGGAAGCGAGCGGAATTGAATGAGGCGATCATTCTCGAAGCCGGAAAGACCTTGCCGCAATACGTGCTCGACTCGCTGAACGAAACGCGTGTGGGGTTGAAGGGCCCCGTGACGACACCGATCGCGGGTGGATTTCAGAGCGTTAATGTCGCTCTGCGGAAGGCTCTGGACCTGTTCGCAAATGTGCGGCCCGTGCGCACTCTGCCGGGCATCAAAACGCGCTTTCAGGATGTGCAGATCGATATGGTGATCTTTCGCGAGAACACCGAAGACCTTTACGCCGGACTTGAGCATGAGGTGGTGAAGGATGTAGTCACCGGCCTGAAGGTAATCACGCGCGTGGCCTCCGAACGCATTGCGCAGTATGCCTTTGAATATGCGAAGAAGAATGGGCGCAAGCAGGTGGCCGCCATTCACAAGGCCAACATTATGAAGCTGGCAGACGGTTTGTTTCTACGCTGCTGCCGGGAAACGGCGCAGCAATTTCCGCAGGTCGCCTACAAGGAAATCATCGTGGACAATGCCTCGATGCAACTCGTCATCAGGCCGGAGACCTTTGACATTCTGCTGCTGCCGAATTTATATGGCGATATTATTTCGGATCTCGCGGCCGGCCTTGTCGGCGGTCTTGGTATCGTGCCTGGCGCGAACATGGGTGAGACGCATGCGGTATTTGAGGCGGTGCATGGGAGCGCTCCCGATATAGCCGGCCAAGGCAAAGCAAACCCGACCGCATTAATGATGTCGTCCGTGATGCTGCTGACGCACCTGGGCGAAACCGATGCCGCACACAAGCTGCAAAGTTCTATTGAGAAGGTCTACGCCGACGGGAATCACCTGACGGGTGATGTCGGCGGCTCTGCTTCCACTGAGGAGTTTACGGAAGCCGTGATCAAGACGATCAAAGAAGGCTAAAAGAAAAGGGGAGCGGACATTGCTGCCTGCTCCCCCTGAATTTTTCAACCTTTCAGCTAAAAGCTACAGACCCTTTTCGCCGAGGAAGGAAACCAGATCGACTACGCGGCTGGAGTAGCCCCACTCATTGTCATACCAGGCCACTACCTTTGCCAGATTGCCGCCCAGCACCTTTGTCAGTTCAGCGTCCACGATAGAGCTATTGGAATTGCCCAGCATGTCGGTGGAAACAACCGGATCGGTCGTGTAACCAAGGATGCCCTTCAGCGGCCCTTCGGAAGCGGCTTTCAATGCGCCGTTTATTTCCTGGGCCGTTGCATCCTTCTTCAGTACTGCCACGAAATCCACCACGGAAACGTCCGGGGTGGGAACACGCATGGAGTAACCATCCAGCTTGCCCTTCAATTCCGGCAGCACTAAACCAATGGCCTTGGCCGCCCCGGTGGAGGTGGGAATCATGTTCAAGGCCGCGGCTCGCGCACGGCGCAGGTCCTTGTGCGGAAAGTCCAGGACGTTTTGATCGTTCGTGTAGCTGTGGATCGTCGTCATGGAACCCTTTTCAATGCCGAAGGTATCGTTCAACACCTTCACGACGGGCGCCAGGCAATTCGTGGTGCAGGAAGCGTTCGACACGATGGTGTGCTTCTTCGGATCGTACGTGTTCTCATTCACGCCGAGCACAACGGTCACATCCTCATTCTTTGCCGGAGCGGAAATGATGACCTTCTTCACCGAACCGCGCAGATGCTTCTTCGCGTCCGTAGCGTCTGTGAAGCGACCGGTGGATTCCACCACCACTTGCACGCCCAGCGACGGCCAGTCGATTTCGGCAGGATCTTTGGTGGCGAAAATCTTGATCTTCTTGTTGCCGACGTGGATGGTGTCGCCTTCCGCCTTTACGTCTTCCTTGAGTTGACCCAGAATGGAGTCATACTTCATCAGGTGGGCAAGCGTGGCGGTGTCCGTAAGGTCATTTGCCGCTACGAATTCGATGTTGGGGTTATGCAGTCCCGCACGGACGACATTTCGCCCGATACGGCCGAAGCCGTTGATACCTACTTTGATTGGCATATCACTTTTATTCTAACGGCGCGGTACTTGCGAACCTGAATCGCTAGACTGAAGCTTGCAATCTATCCTCATTTCTACGGAAAATCTGGACCCCGAATTGCTAACGGCTACTCTTTGGGAACACGGAACCACCGGCACCATTGAAGAAGGAGGAAATATGCGCGCCTTCTTCGACGATGCTGCGGATCTATCTGCGATTTTGACCGCCTACGCCGGGGTAATTCTCGAGACCCGCCAAGAAAGAACTGTCGATCTGCAGCAGTTTGAGCGAGCCGATTGGGAAGGCATCCCGGTGGGAAACCGCTTCTTTATAGCGCCGACGTGGGCGCTTTGCCCGATCCCGAAGGGCCGGATTCATCTGGCTATCGGCACGACAGTAGCCTTTGGAACGGGCCGCCATGAAAGTACGCAGTTGGCCATTGAGGCATTAGAACGCCATCTTCGCCCGGGAGCTACCGTGTTGGACATCGGGTGCGGCTCGGGCATCCTTTCCCTGGCCGCCTCTCTGCTGGGCGCGGGTCGGATAGTCGGTTGCGATCTCGACATGAATGCCGTTACTTCCGCGCGCCAGGTTTGCTCATCGCCGGTTTTCGTGGGGAGCGCGGACGCGCTTTGCACCGCTTCCGCAGACGTTGCTGTCGCGAACATCAGCGCCCATGTGGCGGATTCGCTAGCCGGTGAGCTTAATCGTGTCGTGAAGCCCGAGGGGCTAATTATCCTGGCGGGCTTTATTCGCGAGAATCCGCCCAAACGATGGGTTCCACAGAGTTTTCTACAACGTGGGGATTGGCTGGCCTGGATTTGCCATCCGGGACCGCCAGGAAAAGCTGACGGGGAGGCGTCCGGGCCACGGACGGAGTGGTGGTAGGCCTCTAGTTTATTCCCAGGTCGGAACGAAAGACAAAATAATACTTTCCATTCGACCGGATCTTCACGGTTCGGTCATTAAATCCGTCACCGCAAATGTCCAACATGGATCCATTGGGGAGCTGCATGACAGGGCCCAGCCGGGATTGGCCCCCTGTCCCGGAAACCAACTCAATCGCGGATATATTCTTAAGCAGTAAATGGCTCAGTGCGGACAGCGACGCCTTCGGCGTATACGACATTCGTTCGTCGACCATATCTAATTGCCTTCTGACAGTTCACAAAAAAGTGAAACGTTTTGCAAAGGATGTGTGTTTCTTAATTTAAGTAATTAGCTGAAATCCCGAAACTAGGTATATCCCTAGTTCTTAAATTGGAGACGTTACGTCTGGCGCGGGCGTTTACGATTTGACTATCCCTTTTTCCATGGCATAGCGGGTCAGTTCGGCTGTGGTGCGCAACCCAAGCTGATCCATGATCGTTGTTTTGTGGAATTCCACAGTCTTTGTAGAAATCGCCAGGAGGAAAGCAATTTCTTTCACCGATTTACCTTCCGCAACCAACTGTAAAACTTCGCGCTTCCGTGAAGTAAGATGCACCTCGAATAGCTTTCCCGGGCTGTTATTTGGATCCAGCAGTGTCGCGAGTTCAACGGATACCAGTGGGGTGACGTAGTATTGGCCCAAAAGCGCAAGATGCATTGCGGTGGACAGTTCGGAGGAGGCGGAGCTTTTCAGGACGTATCCTTTCGCTCCGGCCTGAAACGCCGCCGCAACATATTCCCGATTTGTTTGCTGCGTTACCACTACGAACTGCGTCTCCGGCATAGATTTTTTCAGTTGCCGCATGGCTTCAATGCCGTTCAGAACTGGCATGGAGATATCTAACAAGACTAAGTCCGGCCGCCGCTCCTGCACTAGCTTGATGAGGTCCCGACCGTTGCCGGCCGCTCCTACCAATTCGTACTGACTTGCCAGTAGCTTACATAAGGCGTCGAGAAAAAGAGTGTGGTCGTCGCCGATCACTAATGTAGGATTCATTACAATTCGGAGCCCAAGTCCAAGCAATTTCTGGACCAGGGCTCATGTGAGGATTAATTCTACAGGAAGGTGGGCGCAAAATTATGCTGTTTTAATTACCGGACCGGCGGGAGCGGCGGCGCGGTGGCCCCCCCCACATTGGCGTACGACTCCTCCACATTCACCACCTTGCCTTCGTCGAATTTCACGAAGGTGACCTTTCCCGGAGGCTGGCCGTAGACCCATTCTTCGATACTGTCGCCGTCGGGCGTAGTCTCGCGGCTCTTATTCTGCGGCTTCCCCAGCGCCAGCATCACCTGATCCCGATCCATTCCTTCAATCGCCTTCTGTTGTTTGATTGCCTTCTTGATGGGCTCCGGCAATTTATCCACGTACTGTTCAGCGGCCGAATGCTTTTCAAAGTCAAAAATAGGCGACAGCATCTGTCGAATATCAGCCGCCTTCAAGGCCGGTACTGTGCCTGGAAAGACCAGCGCTATATTCGATCCGTTAGCCGCCCCTAAACTTTGATTCTGGCTGACCGGCGACATGCCGCCATTCATACCCACCTGGACGTGGTCGTACCAATGGCCGGACTTCGTACCCCCGTTAATCTGAAGCAGGATTTTTTTCTGTTCGATGATCACGCGCGTGATCTGAATTTCGTCGCCCAGCCGGGCGGCCGTCCCATTCATGCGCGCATCGTCGTCCCAGGCGTCCCGATCGAACTTCCCATTACTGTGAAAGATAAGCGCTTTTTTGGACCTTGGCAGTTGTACACGCGCAGTAGCGAATTCGGCTGTTAGCCCGCGCTCAATCTCTAATCGCTCATCCACACTCAGCTTGTCTGCCTTCAGTTTTGGCGTCCCGACAAGCAGCAGCATGGCCGCACTAAGGAGAGCTAGGAGAGCTCGTTGAGTATAGGCGCGATGGCGGATACCTGCGGCTTTACCGGGGCCCTCATCAGAGCGAAAAACAGCGCGATCACAAAGATCGTCGTAAGCAGGCCGCCTTCCGGCCCATAGCTTCCTCCGCTCCACACGGGCGCCAAGTCCCATTGATAGAAGTACCTCGTTACCTCGATTGTAAGCCCGCTGAGGTTCACGCCGAAAAGCGGTAAAACGGCATTCCAACCGTAATGTAAAGCGATGGGAAGCCACAGATCCCGGCTGCGCAAAAAGGAGTAGCCGATCAGAATCCCCCACAAGGCCGTGTTCAGCACCGCAAGACCTGTTACGTGCGGGTTGAAGGCGTGCATCAGACCGAAGATGATGCCCACGGGCAGCACGGCGGCAAATGGCCCAAGCTTTTGTACCAGCAGTTGAAAAGCATATCCATGGAAGATCATCTCTTCGCCCACCGCCCCGAGGAAAAGAGACGCCAGATAGAACAGGAGGCTCGACCAGGCAAATGTGGAACGCGGAATGGCAACGAAATGAGCGGTTTGCGCCAACAGTGGTGCCAGCAGCATCAGCGCCGCCGCCCCGCCGCCTAACAGAATCCCGAGCAAAAAGTTATTGCCGCTCTTTCCGCCGCTGACCAGTCCGATATCGCTCAGCGGTCGGCCGTCGAAGATACGCATGGTCAGGAGATTCGCGACTAGTCCCGTGAGGAAGAGTCCTACGGTGGCTCCCACCACCGTTCCGAAGCCGGCCCTGAGAAGGCCGGGCAGTACCATGAGACCCACGAATACGCAGCCCACAAAAAAAGCGAGGCGCAGAACTATGCCTAATTTTGTATTGGTTGTCCGGGCAGAAGGGTTCAATTGAGAGTACATTAAAGGGACCAGTACGTTACTCCATCCTAAATGGACATTCCCTCTAAAGTTTCACGGTGCTGTGGCCGATGAGGAAGGTATGAAAGAACGTCGAATAAAATCGAGACTACTCTGTGCGGAATTGATTCAGGTGATCTGGAAGGATCAGGGCGTTGTGCAACGGCGCCGGATCGCCAATCTGGACGACATTTCCCAACACGGCGCTTGTATTCAACTGGAACAGTCCGTTGCGGAGGGTACCCCAATCACCCTGCAATGCGGCAGTGGAGAGCTCTGGGGCGTCGTTCGCCATTGCGGCTATCGCGATGGAAATTACTTCGTTGGGATCGAATTTGAGAAGGGGTCCGAGTGGTCACGCAAGGATTTTCAGCCCAAACACCTTTTCGATCCACGCCGCCTTGTGCCGCAGTCTCTACGCCGCGCTCCTAAATACATCCACTAGTCAACGGATTCGCCTGCCCCTATACTCATGGGGATGAACTCGCCGAACGACATAAGTGGAGATAACATGCGCGAAAACGACGATCCTGGGACGCACACCGCGAGCGGGGTTTACGCTGCCCTGGGAACTCCGCGCCGGCCGCAGTCTCGGGAAGCTGACGCCGGCGCGTTACTCGACTATTTAGATCTGGTGGTGCAGGCCGGGGTCGACGGCCTGGTGCTGTTCGGCTCTACCGGAGAATTCATTCATTTCGATAGTGATGAGCGGATGCGCGTGATTGCGCTGGCAATCCGCCGGAGCCGTGTGCCCGTGCTGGTAAATGTCTCGCACTCGACGCTCGATGGAGCCATTGAATTGACAGAGAACGCGGTAGGCGCGGGGGCTGCTGGCGTTCTCCTTATGCCACCCTACTACTATCAATACACCGACAATCAACTTCGCAGCTTTTTTCATCATTTCGTGAAAGAAGTGGACAAGGAGACGCCGCGGTATCTCTATAACATCCCCTCCTGCACCAGCCCCATTTCTCCCGAACTCGCCTGTGAGCTTCTGCAATCTGAGGCATTCACCGGCATCAAAGATTCCAGCCTGAATCCTAGCCTGTTTTCCGCGTTGGTCGCCTTGCGGGCCCGCCATCCTTTTCGTTTTTTGATGGGACATGAAGCGTGGCACCTGAAGGGTCGAGAAGCCGGAGCCGACGGTGTGGTGTCGGGTGTATCGGCCGCACTCCCCGAACTGCCGGTAGCGATTGATCGTGCAATCCGTAACGGCAAGCTGGGGCAGGCTGAGGTTTTGCATGCGCGAATGGCGGAGCTTCTGGTATGGCTGGACAAATTTCCCGGCACAGTGGCAATTAAGCAGTGTGCGGCCCACCGCGGCTGGCCTTTGGGCCACTTCGCTTTTCCCTTCGATGAGCAAACTGATCGGGAACTGACCGTCTTTCGCAATTGGCTGGATGACTGGCTCCCCGTTGTGCTCGCGGAGTGCGCGTGAAACACTAAAAGAAACGCCTGTCCTTTCTTGAACTCATGTCTCCATCTGAATTTCGCCAAATCGCCCATCAGCATGCCGACTGGATCGCCGAGTATTTCGAGCAAATCCGCGACTTCCCCGTGCTGCCGGATACGCGACCAGGCGATCTATTGAAACAACTTCCGGCGCAGGCTCCCGAACAGGGCGAGCCTATCGAAGATATCTTTGCCGAATTTCGAAGGGAAGTCTTTCCGCGCCTGACTCGCTGGAACCATCCTCGTTTCTTCGGCTATTACCCCAGTTCGGCCACGCCGCCCTCGGTGCTGGCGGATTTTCTGGCGAGCGCGGTAAATGCCAACGCGATGCTCTGGAGGTCGGCTCCAGCCGCAACGGAATTGGAGCAATTGACGCTCTCCTGGCTGCGGCAATGGCTGGGAATCGATGAGCAGTTTTTCGGAATTATCTACGACACGGCCTCGGTGAGTACGTTTCAGGCTCTCGGGGCGGCGCGGGAATGGGCCGATCCGGAGAGCCGCACCAAAGGCATGCGTCCGGGGCTGATCGTGTACATTACGGAGCACTCGCATTCGTCATGTGAAAAGGCTGCCATCGCTCTCGGGTTCGGTCAGGAAAACGTGCGCAAGATCCCGGTCGATGACCAATTCCGGATGCGTGCCGACCTGCTGGAAAAAACTATACAGGATGATTTAGCGGACGGGAAGCGCCCCTGTTGT
>Ga0207678_10003811_pt1 | contig 13571 bp, 10 predicted proteins | sample KBSC63metaG_FD_184319 | JGI IMG/M metagenome (GOLD analysis project Ga0207678, IMG submission 184319) | Corn rhizosphere microbial communities from Kellogg Biological Station, Michigan, USA - KBS C6-3 metaG (SPAdes) (version 2) | ecosystem: Host-associated > Plants > Roots > Rhizosphere > Soil ... | reverse complement strand
GCGAGGCATCAACCGGTAGAGTGGCAGGAGTGGGGCGAAGCAGCGTTCAAGCTGGCCCAAACCGAGGATAAGCCGATCCTGCTTGATATCGGGGCGGTGTGGTGCCACTGGTGCCATGTAATGGACCGCGAGTCTTACGAGAATGAAGAGACGGCAAAGATCATCAACGAGCACTTTGTTCCGGTAAAGGTGGACCGAGACGAACGCCCAGACGTAGATACGCGGTATCAGGCGGCCGTGGCGGCGATCAGCGGACAGGGAGGGTGGCCGTTGACTGCGTTTCTCACTCCGGACGGGAAACCTTACTTTGGCGGAACATATTTTCCTCCACAGGACCAGCATGGACGTCCCGGATTTCCGCGAGTGCTGCTGACCATGGCGGAAGCGTTCGAGAAGCAAAGGAACGAGGTCAACGATTCGGCCACCAGCGTAATCGCGGCGATTGAACATAACGAATCGTTCATGGGCCGAGCGGGTAATCCAGGACCGGAGCTAGTGCAGAAGCTGGTCGAGTCCGCCGTGAAGCAGTTCGATCCGCGATATGGCGGGTTTGGATCGCAGCCTAAGTTTCCTCATTCCGGAGCAATCGATTTGCTGCTGGATACAGCATCGCGCGGCGGTGGAAGCGAGGCCGCGAAGACAGCGGTGCTGGTGACGCTAAAAAAAATGTCGGAGGGTGGGATCTACGACCATCTGGCGGGTGGATTTCATCGCTACTCTGTCGATGAGCGATGGGTGGTACCGCACTTTGAAAAAATGGCTTACGACAACAGCGAACTGCTGAAGAACTATGTCCACGCGTATCAGACGTTTGTTGAGCCGGAGTGCGCACGGATAGCGCGTGAGATGATCCGATGGATGGACGATTGGCTGAGCGACCGGGAACAAGGCGGTTTCTATGCCTCACAGGACGCGGACTTCTCGCTGGATGATGACGGCGATTACTTCACCTGGACTCACGATGAAGCAGCAGCAGTTTTGACGCCGGAAGAGATGGCGATTGCAGGTGCGTACTACGACATCGGCGAGATTGGGGACATGCATCACAATCCGCTGAAAAATGTTCTGCATGTACGCGTGGCGCTGGAAGATGTAGCGAAATCGAATGGGGTGACAGGCGAGATAGCACTACAGCGACTGGCCTCGGCGAAGTCCAAGCTGTATGCAGCCCGGCTGAAACGACCCACTCCTTATGTCGACAAGACAATATATGTAGCCTGGAACGGAATGTGTATCTCCGCTTACCTTGAGGCCGGACGCGTGCTGAAAATGCCTGAGGTGAAAGAGTTTGCGCTGAAGTCTCTGGACAGAGTGCTTGGCGAGGCATGGGATTCGTCTGCAGGTATGGCCCACGTCGTGGCCTATGGCGAGACGGGAGGAGGCGGCGCTCGCGTCGCCGGAATACTGGACGACTACGTATTTATGGCCCATGCAGCTCTGGACGCGTGGGAGGCAACCGGAGATCTGCGCTACTACACGGCTGCTGAGGAGATTGCAGCGGCCGCAGTGACACGGTTTTATGACAATACTGGCCTTGCATTCTTCGACACCGAGGCTCCGGCAGAAGGAGAGCAGCGTCTGGGAGCACTGGTAACGCGGCGAAAGCCGCTGCAGGACTCACCCACGCCTGCCGGGAATCCGGTAGCCGCTTCCCTGCTTCTGCGGCTGGCTGCGCTGAATGATCGCGAGGAGTATGCGGTGAAGGCGCTCGAGACACTCGAAACCTTCGCAGGAGTAGTAGAACATTTTGGACTCTATGCCGCGAGTTATGGCCTGGCATTGCAGCGACTGCTGACGGGACCCGTACAGGTTTGTGTCATCGGCAACGATGAGGAAGCAGGGCGGTTGGAGACAGCGGCGCTGGCCCGGTATGCCGTCAATAAAAGCGTTGTTCGGCTGCGGAAGGACCAGTTGGACGCATTGCCGCCAGCCCTCGCCGAGACGCTGCCGCATCTGCCGCAGAGGGCTGGAAGTTTTGCGACCATCTGCACAGGAAGAGGATGCCTGCCGCCGGTACAGACGGTGGACGAACTCATCGCGGCGATAAATCAGGCCTTGTAGAGGTAACTTCAATATGCTCCGCAGATGGGAGTGGCGATTTCGCTGGCATGAAGAGAGCGACGGCGCTTTAGGTTCCGGGTTGAATGACGATTTTTAAAGAGTCGGCCTGCGGATGTGAGGCAAGATCGATCGCTGCCACAGCGTCTTCCAGCGGGAAGCGGTGCGAGATGAGGTTAGTCAGATCGAAACCGTTGCGATAGCCCTCGAAGACCATCTGGGTGACTTCGTCCTGAATGGCAACCGAGGCACTATAGGACCCCATGAGTGTCTTCTCGTCCATGCAGACAGCAGCCGGATCAAAGGGAGCTTCTCCGTGCTGCGTCTGGGCGAACAGAACGACGCGACCTCCGGGCCGGATGGAGTCCATTGCGGTCTTGATCAGCCCGTTGCCGCCAACTGCGAGCAGCGCGACATCGGCTCCGCGACCTTCTGTTACTGCCTTTGCGGCCGCGGCAACGTCTCCACGAGCATCGAGCGGATGATGCAGACCAAACTTCGCCGCAACGGCATGGCGTTCGGGGTAGAGATCACTGGTGAGCACCGTCGCTCCGGTCTGTCGAGCCAATGCAGCCAGCAGAATGCCGATGGAGCCCTGGCCGATGACCAGCACCGTTTCGTCAGGCTGAAGATTGAGCAGGCTGACTGCCTTGTAGCAGGTGTTGACGGGTTCAATGAAAGCAGCCTGTTCAAAAGGGATTTCGTCAGGAATTTTGATTAGGCCACGGCGCACGATCCAGTCCATGACGCGGATATATTCGGCGAAGCCGCCGCCGGAGGGGGCGAAGCCCGCAGTGCAGCCAACCTTCTTATAGACCTCGCACTGGGCGAAGGTCTGCTTGCGGCAGTAGTAGCACTCGCCACAGGGAATGTGGTGATAGGCCATGACGCGATCACCAACTGCAAAGTTGGTGACGCCTTCGCCGACGCGGACGATAGTGCCGGACATCTCGTGACCGAAGACGCGCGGCGCATCATGGGAGCCACTGTGGATCTTTTTGAGATCGGTGCCGCAGATGCCGCAAGTGTGAATCTTCATCAACACTTCGCCGGGGCCGATGTCAGGAACAGGAACGGTTTCGACGCGAACATCGTTGATGCCGCGATAGACGGCAGCGCGCATATTGGAAGGAATACTGGTTGTTTGGGTCGTCACGTTACTATGCTGCTCCTGTCCGGTTCGTTCCTTCGACATCTTTTGTCTGGAGGAATTTTGTAATAGTTACTGCGAGAGCTTCGGCTGCTTTTGCGCTGTTTCGCCCAAGATGCAAAAGCGAAAGCCAGTATCGCGGGCGTATACCTACATGTGCGAGAAAAGCCAGCAGGCGAAGCTGTCCATGATGATCGATGAATGGATTGAGATCGGGCAATCTGGCTTCGATTCCATCGGAGACGGCTTTGAAACAGCACACGGGAAGGTTGCGCATCCGGGCCAGTCGCGCGACGGATGTTGCTTCCATATCAACGAGTACCGCGCCGTACGTCTGCCAGAGGCGATGCTTCTCAGCTTGATCGGCGACACGTGGAGTCGTAACCAGGCGCAGCTTCCGATTACCGCTTGTGAGCGGGAATCGTTCGCCAGTTTGCGAATCGATAATTTCAGTGAGCACATAGCACTGTCCTGGCTCTTTGTCTTGTTCCAATGCACCCGCCCAACCTACAGAGAGAACCACATCAAGTGGACCGGACGATTCGATTGCGGCGAAGCTGCGCAGGGCCGCTTCTGCACCCATACCTGAGCAGGCTGCGATTACCTGGTCGCCCGCCGACGCATGGCTCCAGAGCCGAACGTATTTGGGAGAGGGCTCCCGGCGCCAGCCGCGAACCAATGGCTTCAGTTCGCCTGGCAATGCCGCGATGATACCGATCCTCATGACGCGGGGGCATAGCCATGCGCAATGAACCAGTCGATGGCAGCACGCATGGCATGGTAAACAGGAAGGCATTTAAAGCCTAAATCGCGCTCGGCCTTTGCCGAAGAGGCGAACATGGTCTTCTTGCCCATCCGGACAGCTTCGACGGTCGCGCGCGGTTCTTTGCCAAGAAGTTTTCCGGTGAAGGTCTCATCGAAGAAGGCAAAGGCCATCGCGACAGCATGGGGCACCTTCATGGTAGGCGAAGGAAGGCCCGTGATCGACGACATGCGGTCGAGGATCTGTTTCAGGGTAAGGTTCTCACCACCAAGGATGTAGCGTTCGCCAGGAGTTCCCCGCTCGAGTGCGACCAGGTGCATCCGGGCAACTTCGGCGACATCGACGAGGTTCAGCCCGGTATCCACATAAGCGGGGAACTTCTTGTTGAGAAAATCCACGATGATCCTGCCAGTAGGTGTAGGCTTGGCATCGCCGGAACCAATGGGAGTAGTGGGATTCAGGATCATGACGTGCTGGCCAGCGCGAGCCGCTCGAATAGCTTCCTGTTCGCCGAGAAATTTCGAGCGCTTATAGTGGCCAATCATCTCCGCGAGCGAGACAGGCGTGTCTTCGTCCACGATGGAACCATCACGTTTGAAGCCCATCGTGGCGACGCTCGAAGTATAAACGGCGCGGGGGATGCCAACCTCGCGGGCTATCTTTAGAATCTCTCGGGTGCCCTCGACGTTCGCGGCATACATCTGCTTCGGGTCGCGTACCCATAGACGATAATCTGCCGCGACATGAACGAGCGCATCACAGCCAGTAAGCGCAGAACGCAGCCTTTCCGGTTCGCGGAGATCGCCTGTGACCGTATCTGCATCCATTCCGGAGAGCGTGTCGAGCCGGCTGGTCTGGCGCGTGAGCAGGCGAAGGTTTGCTCCCTGAGAAGCATAGGCCCGCGCCACATGGCCGCCGACGAAGCCTGTCGCTCCAGTAATAAATACACGCACGTTTCGATCTTTCCTTATGAACGGTGCAGGTGCTTAAATGAAATGTAGATCAGTCCAGCTTCTCGGGCTCTATCTGGATATTCCGCTCGCCTGCGGCCTTCTTTTCCCAGTACTTCTTCACCCAGGCTTCGAAGGTTTTGCCGGCGGCCGTATCGCGCCCGGTAAAGGCGAGCGCGGCGATATCCGCGTAGGCGATGTTGACCTTCGTGTGTGTGGTCGACGGAATGACGCGGATGAACGAATCGGCGAGTGAAGTTCCCGATCGGCGGTCAAAGAGATAGCCTTCGACTTTAGCGCCATCCTTGAGAGTGATGGTGACATCGCCGCGATAGTCAAACGCCTTTTCGAGTGCTTCGCGAATCTCAGCCTCGCTGGCCAGTTCGGGAACCCATCCTTCGAGCACCTCGCGATCACGTCCGGCAGCTACTTCAATCTCATCGGGATTCTCATGCGCCAGCTGCGCGAGCTTTGCCCCTTCCTGTAATTCAGTCGCCATCCTTAGTCTCCTGAAACTCCCTGAAGCTCGCTGGTCTTTTCAACGCTAGTTGCTGGTGACGCAATCTGAACCAGGGACCCTTGGTGCGCGGGCTTCCACTCGTTCAACAACTTCATCGCACCTTCATCTTCGTAGGTATTAAAAAACATCGCTTTGGCCGTTTGCAGCAGGCCCTTAATTGATCCGAAGGTGTAATTCACGCCGCTGGCTTCGTAGCCGGAGTGCACCATGCAGTTTGCGCAGCGCGGATTGCCGCTCTCCGTGCCGTAATTCGACCATTCAACGGTTTCCATCAGCTCCTGAAAGGAGTCGGCATAGCCGTCCTGAAGCAGATAGCAGGGTTTCTGCCAGCCAAAGATGCTGAACGTGGGCATGCCCCATGGCGTGCACTTCAGGTCCTTCTTGCCCATCAGGAACTCCATGAAGATGGGCGAAGCATTGAAGCGCCAAGATTTCTTACGATTCGACAGAATTGAGCGGAAGAGTTTCTTCGATCGCGCTCGGCCGAGAAAGTGCTTCTGGTCGGGAGCCTTGTCGTAGGTATAGCCGGGAGAGACCATCATGCTCTCCACGCCCGCCGTCATCAATTCATCGAAGTGTGCCCGAACGCTGTTGGGGTCGGCTCCATCAAAGAGGGTAGTATTGGTGGTCACGCGAAAACCAGCAGCCACGGCGGCGCGTACGCCTTCCATGGCGATGTCGTATCCACCTTCGCGGCAGACGGAGAAGTCGTGATGTTCGCGCTGCCCGTCCACGTGAACCGAAAATGAGAGGTATTTGCTCGGCTTAAAGAGGTGCAGCTTCTCTTTGAGCAGCAGAGCGTTCGTGCACATATAGACGTACTTTCTCCGCGCCACCAGGCCGGCGACGATCTCCGGCATACGTGGATGCAGCAGAGGCTCTCCGCCGGGAATAGCGACCATCGGCGTGCCGCACTCTTCCACTGCGTTGAAGCAATCCTCCGGCGAAAGCTCTGCTTTCAAGATGTGGGCGGGATACTGAATTTTCCCACAGCCTGCGCACGCGAGATTGCAGCGGAACAATGGCTCCAGCATGAGCACGAGCGGATACTTCTTCCTGCCCTTCAGCTTCTGCTTCAAAACATAGGTTGCAACCGTCCAGGCTTGCGAAACTGGTACTGCCATCAGTTTTTCCTCCGATGAATCTTTTCTACAGCAGTGCTACTTTGCCGTTTCGTTTCCCATAGCACGCTGATAAGTCGTCAACGCCAGCAAGGGGAAGTACTGCTTATACAGGTGATATCCAAGATAAAAGACTCGGGGAAACCCCGTGCCGGTGTAGTAGCTCTCACCATTGCGTCCGGGAACAAGCTCACTCCAGCTACCGTCTTCGTGCTGCTGCTCGACAAGCCAGCGAATTCCCTTTGCTACTGAATCGGAACGCGTATCTCCAGCCGCCAAAAGGCCAAGCAATGCCCAGGCAGTTTGCGATGGTGTGCTATCGCCAATGCCGCGCTGATTGGGATCATCGTAGGTGCCGCAGGTTTCGCCCCAGCCGCCATCGGCGTTCTGCACCATGCGAATCCACTCTGCAGCCTGTTGGATTGCGGGCTCATGGTTCCAGAAGCCCATTGCTTCCAGTCCACGCAGCACCAGGAACGTGCCGTAGAGATAATTGACTCCCCAGCGTCCGAACCAGCTTCCATCTGGCTCCTGCTCTTTCAGGATGAACTGCACAGCCTTTTCGACACGTGGGTCCTTCCGCGTATATCCATACTGCGCGAGCATCTCCAACATGCGGCCGGTGATGTCCACTGTTGGCGGATCGAGCATGGCATTGTGGTCGGCAAAGGGGATGTACTCAAAGATGCTCTTGGTATTGTCCTTATCGAACGCCGCCCAGCCTCCGTTTTTGCACTGCATCGCCCAAATCCAATTTAGGGCGCGCTGGCAGACCTCGTGCTGATATCGTTCACGGGGATTATCCACAAAATTCAACGCAAGCAGCACCTGGCCGGTGTCGTCGATGTCGGGGTAAAACTCATTGTTGAACTCGAAGTACCACCCTCCAGGTTCAACATTCTTGACCTTTTCCGCCCAGTCGCCCTTCTGGCGCACTTCCTTAGAGAGTATCCAGTCGGCAGCCTTCAGCATCCGAGGGTCGTTCCGGGGGACGCCGGCTTCGCCCAGAGCGAACATGGCCTGAGCAGTGTCCCACACCGGTGGGAAACAGGGCTGCATGCGGAAGGTCGGCGTCGGATAGTCCGGTGTTCCTTCAGGACAGTCGATACCGAGCTTCTCGAACTCGTCGAGCGCTCGAATCATCTCCGGATCGTCGACGGAGCGGCCGAGATAACGCAGCGCGACGATTGAATTCAGCATGGCCGGATAGATAGCGCCCAGGCCATCGGATTTCTCAAACCGCTCGAGCATCCACTTCTCAGCCTTTCGCAGTGCAATTTTACGCAGAGGCCGGATATGAACTCGTTCGAAGGCATGGGCAACGCGGTCCCAGAAGAGGAAGAAGTTGCGCCAACTGATGGGGCGCTTCTTGTCCCAAGGCAGATGCAGATTCGCAGTCTCGCGGCCACCGACGAAGAGTTCTTCGATTCCCTGCTCCGGCTGCAGCTTTTTAAACGGCTTCTTCGCGTAGATGATCGACAACGGGACCAGAATGCCGCGGGACCAGGACGAAATCTCGTAGATATTGAAGTAGAACCAGTTCGGAAAGAGAACAATCTCCGGCGGAATTGCAGGTACCGCGTCGTATTCGTACTGTCCCATAGCGCAGAGATAAATCTTAGTGAAGGTATTGCACTTCACCACGCCGCCGTTGGCCAGCACCCACCCCCGCGCTTTGACCAGCACAGGGTGATCCTTCGACCATCCCATCAACTTCAACGCAAAATACGCCTTAACGCCATAATTGATATTGGAAGGGCCGCCTGGATAAAGGCTCCATCCGCCGTCTTCGTTCTGATGACGCAGGATCTCATTGATCGCCCGCTCCATCTTGCCGGGATCGCCGGTCCCCAGAAGCGTGTGCATGAAGATGTAGTCGGACTCCAGCATGCTGTCCGCTTCCAGCTCACCGCACCAATATCCTTCGGGGCTTTGTTGACCCAGCAGCCAATTCTTCGCACGGGAAATTCCCTGCGCAACGTGCTCCAACCCGAGATCCATCCGCCCAAAGCGGGGTTTCCCCGGCTGCTTTGCGGCCTTCGGATTTCCTGAAGATGTACTCATGTCTGCCAAATTCTCCGACCAGTACTTTCCGCTTACCGGGTAACCGATGGAGCGGATGCAATGGCCTGGACGATCTCTGCGGGTAGACCGAAGCGTACATTCTCCGGCATCACTTCCACTTCATCGACGGAACCATAGCCCATAGTCTGCAAATATTCGACAACATCCTTCACCAGAACCTCGGGGGCCGAGGCTCCGGCGGTTACAGCAACGGTATCAGCGCCATCGATCCACTCGGGCCGAATGTCTCCCGCCTTGTCGATCAGATAGGAATTCGTACCAAGATTCTGTGAGACTTCCACAAGGCGATTCGAGTTTGAGCTGTTGCGGGATCCAACCACCAGCACCACATCCGCTCCATGGGCGACGTTCTTTACCGCAGTCTGGCGGTTTTCCGTGGCATAGCAGATATCCTGTGCATGCGGCCCAACGATGTTAGGGAACTTCTTCTTGAGCGCCTCGATCATGTAGCGCGCTTCATCGAGCGAGAGCGTCGTCTGCGTCAGATAGGCTACCTTGTCCGGATCAGGTACTACCAGCACCTCCACCTCTTCCACCGTCGAAACGACCTGGGTAACGTCAGGAGCTTCGCCCTGCGTGCCTTCAACCTCTTCGTGGTCGCGATGCCCAACCAGAACCAGCGAATACCCCTGCTTCGCAAATTTGATGGCTTCGACGTGAACCTTGGTCACCAGGGGGCAGGTGGCATCCACAACTTTCAACCCACGTTCCTTCGCTCGCTCGCGAACCGCTGGCGAAACACCGTGAGCGGAATAAATAACGCGAGCGCCCTCCGGCACTTCGTCGAGCTCGTTTACAAAAATCGCCCCCTTGGTCGCCAAGTCTGTGACGACATAGCTGTTATGCACAATCTCTTTGCGAACATAGATCGGCGCGCCAAATGTCTCCAGTGCGATTTTGACGACATCAATCGCTCTTACAACACCCGCACAGAAGCCACGGGGCTTGAGAAGAAGGACTCGCTTGGTTTTCGTCGGGTTGCCGCTCGGATCAATTGCAGCGTGGTCAAGGGTGGTTGTAGTCACGTCTTTCAGTATACCGCGTTTAGCCCTCACCTGGGGCGAAATTGAACCAGGATTGGTGCACGAAGGGACAACGGATGAACCTGCGATGGCACCCATTGTCCCCTCAATTTTGTAGAGCTTCTCCACGGATATTTGACAAAGCAGATTCTGTAGAGATTACAACTTGTTACCAGCACATCCGGGATGACCACACTCACATTTCAAAGTCGTCATGCTCTTCGAGTTTTCGCAGTATGTCGAACAATATTTCTTTCCCTCAGGCGGGATGCAGGTACAGCTATCCATTGCGCATTTTTTTGTTTCGGTCGCCATAGTGATTCCTCCGAAATACCTATCTTCGGATGCGATCGATTGCCGGGAAGATGTGTCTCTATCGGCTGCTTTGCAGAAGGTGCTCGGCGTGTTTCAGGCTCGTCTCGGTCAACTTTTCCCCACTGAGCATTCGGGCGATCTCCTGCGTGCGCTCGGTATCTTCCATACGGCGGACCTCAGTCTGTGTCCGTCCACGTTTTTCCGTCTTCTCGATGAGGAAATGCTGATCCCCGAATGCGGCAATCTGCGGAAGATGCGTAATACATAAAACCTGCTGTCCGGTCGAAAGCTTCTTCAGCTTTCGTCCGACAGCCTCTGCCGCTCGGCCGCCTATGCCGATATCGATCTCATCAAAAACGAGTGTTCTCGGCAGCGGAGCCTTTTTCTTTCGCCCAGTTCCACCTGATGCGCCCTCTTCCACCGTGACCTTCAGAGCGAGCATGACTCGCGACATCTCGCCACCGGAGGCGATCTCATGCAGCGGCTTCAGCGGCTCGCCTGCATTAGTGGCGATCAGGCATTCCACCTGGTCCCATCCATGCGAAGTCCATGCGTCAATCACTTGTTCCGGCCGTACCTGAATTTTGAAGCGCGTACTCATCGCAAGATCATTGATCTGAGCCTCGGCCAGCTTTTCCAGCTTCTTCGCAGCCTCCGTCCTATTCGCCGTAAGCTGCCCCGCTGCGGCTTCATAAGCGGCTGCATCCCTTGCCTGCTGTGCCTTTAGTTCAAGCAGGAGAGCGTCTCTGTTCTCCACCTCGGCCAACCGCCGCGCCGCCTCCGCGCCGAAGACAATCACCTCCGACAACGTCTTGCCATACTTGCGTTTCAGGCGATCAAGAGCGGCGAGGCGGTCTTCAATCTCCTCCAGGCGTCCGGGCGAAGCATGAATGTTATCGGCAAAGTCACGCACGCCGGCATCGACGTCTTCGACTGCCGCCTTGGCCGCAGCCAATTGCTGTGCCGGCTCCTTAAACCGAGTGTCGTAACGGGCCAGTTCTTCCAAATGCTTCAAAGCCGCACCCAGGATGGTTTCTGCAGAATTCTCGGATTCATAAAGCAGTTCATGTGCGCTCATAGCCGCCGTAAAAAGCTTTTCGGCGTTCCCAAGCACCCGTTTTTCAGCTTCGAGTTGAATGTCCTCATCCTCTGCTGCGAGTGCCGCCTGCTCAATCTCGATACTCTGAAAACGCCAAAGATCCGCCATGCGCAGGCGGTCCTGCTCAGCAGATTGCAACTCGTCCAGTTTGCTTGTGGTCGCCCGCCATGCAGCAAAGGCTTCCATTACAGCATCTGTCGATATGCCTCCGAACCGGTCGAGTAAAGTTCGCTGCTGCGCCTGATCAAATGAGCCAAGCGTTTCTCCCTGAGAGTGCACCAGCGCAAGCTCAGGGGCAAGCTGCCGCAGGACGCCAACCGTCGCTGGCTGATTATTGACGAATACACGCCCCTTGCCATTCGCCGCGATCTCTCGCCGGAGCAGAATATGATCAGCTTCCGCATCGATCCCGTTCGCTTCCAGAATCGCTAAGGCGCCTGGGTTCATCTCAAAGACACACCCAACGACAGCTTTGTCGGCCCCATGCCGGACTACATCTGACGACGCCTTGCCGCCCAGAAGAAGCGCGAGGGCGTCAATCAGAATCGACTTGCCCGCACCTGTCTCTCCGGTCAATAGGTTTAGTCCCAGCCCGAAGTTAGCGACCGCACGGTCGATCACAGCATAATTTTCCGCGCGAAGTTCCAGCAGCATGTCGGCCTCAGAGATGACGTACCGCGAGAATAGCAAACCTGATGCCGGGGCATCATCCTTGCCAATAGTCCCGCACCACGGTAGATGCCCCACCTGCATTTCGGGGCACCCTCGATTTACACTATCGGCTGGTGATCAATAACTATGCTCTGGAATTTCGCTCTTGCACTCCTCCAGGAAGACGTCTCCAATCCAGCACCTGCCGCTGCTAATGGCAGCGCACTTATGGAAATGGTTCACAACAGTGGCCCTGTCGCCTTTACGGTGCTGGTCATCCTGCTCATCGCCAGCATCTTTTCCTGGGCCATCATGCTGTCCAAATGGAGAAGTTTCAGCCGCGCCCAAATCCAGGGCCAGCGTTTTGTGCGCGCACTCCGCAAATCGAGCCGGTTAAGTGAGATCGCCTCCGTCTCCGAACAGTTCAAGCCCAGCCCCCTGGTAGCCGTATTCAGTGAAATTCACGACGAGTACCAGCGCCAGAACGGTGGGCGCGGTCTCCCCCGCAACCCTGCTGCGCTCGAACGCGCCGCTCAGACCGCCTCCAGCGAAGCACTGACCGGCATGGAGAGTCATATGACCTGGCTTGCCACCATCGCCGCTATCGCTCCCTTTATTGGTCTCTTTGGCACCGTCATGGGCATTATCGACGCCTTTCACGGCCTCGGCACTGCGGGCGCTGCTACGCTTCGCGCGGTCGCCCCCGGCATCTCGGAGGCGCTGATTACGACCGCAGCCGGTCTCGTTGTTGCTATCCCTGCCGTTGTCGGCTACAACCAGCTCACCGCGCGTCTGCGCGAGTTCGCCTCACGTATGGACGACTTCGGTCGCGAACTCCTCAATGCAATCGAAAATTCGGCTCTTCTCACTCCGCCGACACAGCCGCAACAGCCCGAAGAGCCAAGACGGAGGGCGTTTTAATTCATGGCCTTCTCCTCAAAAGGAAGAACACAGAGCTCGCTGGCGGAGATCAACATCACTCCGCTGGTTGACGTTGTGCTGGTCCTGCTGCTCATCTTTATGCTGACCGCGCCGGTGCTTCAATCCGGCGTTGATGTCGCCATTCCCAAGACGCGCTCCGTCAATCAGTTGACGGAAGAGCGCATGGTTGTCACCATCGATAAAGATCAGAACGTCTTCCTGCAGGACAAGCCCGTAAACGTCAATGAACTCCCTAACCTGCTGAAGAGTACAGGGACTGCCACACCGGCAAAGCGCATCATCTACCTGCGCGCCGACGAGCGGGTACCCTTTGGCGCATTTGCCTCCGTTATGGATGCGGTCAAGCAGGCCGGCATCACGAACATCAGCATCGTTACCCAGCCGATCCAAAAGTGAGGACGCGGCCATAGCTACCCAGCTCCAATACAGTCGTGATACCCGTACCGGTGACAAACTCGGCGACAATCTCGTTGGCTCGCTCTTCCTCCACGGACTTGTGGCTGCAGTCATCTTCGGTTCAGCGTTCATATTTCATTCCCGCAATTCCAGATGGGGCGAGCAAGCTTCAAACGCCGGGGCCATTCAGGCCACCATGGTCGCCTCCATTCCGCTTCCACCACGTCAGCGCCAGCTTGATACTGGAGTGCTTACTTCCGAAGCCCCAAGCCCGGCTCCGTTGATCGCCAAAGAGCAGACAGCGCCTCTGCCAACTCCGAACGAGGTTCCCATTCCGATCAAGAAGGCGGCGAAGGGCACACTGCCGTACCTCGAGAAACCGGAGATGGACGCCCTGCTCGCGGCGCCGGGCCGCCGCACGCGCCAGGGAGCCCGCGACCATGCGCTGCTGCTGTTTCTGTACAACGCGGGCGCTCGCGCTGACGAAGCGGCACGTCTG
>Ga0207678_10003809_pt1 | contig 13573 bp, 10 predicted proteins | sample KBSC63metaG_FD_184319 | JGI IMG/M metagenome (GOLD analysis project Ga0207678, IMG submission 184319) | Corn rhizosphere microbial communities from Kellogg Biological Station, Michigan, USA - KBS C6-3 metaG (SPAdes) (version 2) | ecosystem: Host-associated > Plants > Roots > Rhizosphere > Soil ... | reverse complement strand
GGGCATCCACGCGTTCTGCTCGTCGCACACGTAGTGCACGGGCGTGCCGCCCGACAGGCTCACGGCGGCCGTCCACAGCGGATAGTCGGGCGCCGGCAGCAGCACCTCGTCGCCGTCGTTCAGCAGCGCCTGGGTCGCCATCACGATCAGTTCGGACGCGCCGTTGCCGATGTAGATGTCGTCGAGGCCGACGCCGACCACGCCCTTTTGCTGCGTGTAGTGCATCACGGCCTTGCGGGCCGAGAACACGCCCTTCGAATCCGAATAGCCTGACGAAGCCGGCAGGTTGCGGATCATGTCCTGGATGATCTCGTCCGGCGCGTCGAACCCGAACGGCGCGAGGTTGCCGATGTTCAGCTTGATGATGCGGTGGCCTTCTTCCTCGAGGCGCTTCGCGTGCTCGAGCACCGGGCCACGGATGTCGTAGCAGACGTTGAGCAGCTTGTTCGACTTCTGAATCGGTTTCACGACGACACGGTTCCTGGGTTGGCCTTGCGGCCGGGGGGACGGGATCAAAACTGGAGAGCGGACGGTCTGTGCGCGCTGTCTAGACTGGGAAAAAGCGGGCGGTCGGACGGCGCTTGTGACGACGCGCGACGCAAGTGGCGCCCGGGGGCGACCAAAAAGTTATAATTTAGCGGATTTTGGCCGACTTTCGCAATGCACCATGGCCGCTGCGGGCCCGCGCCGTCAGGCGTCCCGTGTGCGCCGGCTCGCGAAACCGGCCGCCCGGGCCCCTGCGGCCCGTGCCAGACACTCCCCTACGGAAACCGCGGATTAACGATTTGAAACTGCACCAGGACACGAGCGGCGCGCTCAACACCGTCACCGGCTACGGCCCCGATTATGTCGACGTCAACCTCCAACGCCACGAAGGGAGCGTCATCGTACTGCCCGGCGCACCGGTGCGGGAATGGCCGGTGTCGTCGTTCGACGCACTCGCGCCCGAGCATTTCGCAATGCTGCTCGACCCGGCGCCCGAACTCGTGATCTTCGGCAGCGGCGCGCGGCTGCGCTTCCCGCACCCGCGGCTCGTGGCCGCGCTCACGGCCAAGCGGATCGGCGTCGAGACGATGGATTTCCAGGCCGCCTGCCGCACCTACAACATCCTGATGGCCGAGGGCCGCAAAGTCGCCGCCGCGCTCTTAATTGAACGTTAATCCCCGATGCGGTAAAACACGGGCCGGCGCACCGGGTCGATCCCCGGATCATCACCGGATCGATACCCGGCAGGCCGCCCGCCCCCGGCGCAACCCGCCGGCGGCCCATCACAACAACCAACAGGCTCAACATCCATGAACGATACGCCGTCGAGGCTACCGCTCAATCGCATCACGCTCGCCCTCCTGTTCATCGCGCTCGCGATCGTCTGGTTCGCGCCGCTCGGCCTGCGCCACCTGATCCCGAGCGACGAAGGCCGCTACGCGGAGATGGCCCGGGAAATGTTCGTCACCGGCGACTGGATCACGCCGCGCTACAACGGCTACAAGTACTTCGAGAAGCCGCCGCTGCAGACCTGGCTGAACGCGCTGACGTTCGCGTGGTTCGGCATCGGCGAATGGCAGGCGCGCCTCTACACGGGCCTTGCCAGCTTCGCCGGCGTGCTGCTGGTCGGCTTCACCGGCGCGCGCCTGTTCAACCCGCTGTCGGGCTTCCTCGCGGCGGTCGTGCTCGCGTGCTCGCCATACTGGAACCTGATGGGCCACTTCAACGCGCTCGACATGGGGCTCGCGTTCTGGATGGCGCTGTCGCTCTGCTCGCTGCTGCTCGCGCAGCGCCCCGGGCTGCGCGCGGGCGCGGTGCGCGGCTGGATGTGGGCGTGCTGGGCCGCGATGGCGTTCGCGGTGCTGTCGAAAGGCCTCGTCGGCGTGATCCTGCCCGGCGCCGTGCTGGTGCTCTATACGCTGGTCGCCCGCGACTGGGCGCTGTGGAAGCGGCTCTATCTGGTGAGCGGCCTCGTGATCTTCTTCGCGATCGTCACGCCGTGGTTCGTGCTCGTCCAGCAGCGCAACCCGGAGTTCTTCAATTTCTTCTTCATCGTCCAGCAGTTCCGCCGCTACCTGACCCCGGAACAGAACCGCCCGGGCCCGCTCTACTACTTCGTGCCGGTGCTGCTGGTCGGCTTCCTGCCGTGGCTGTCGGTCGCGTGGCAGAGCCTCCGCCACGCGCTGCGCATGCCGCGCCAGCCGAACGGCTTCTCCCCGATGCTCGTGCTGCTGATCTGGAGCGCGTTCATCTTCGTGTTCTTCAGCGTGTCGCATTCGAAGCTGATCTCGTATGTGCTGCCGGTCGCGCCGGCGCTCGCGCTGATGATCGGCGCGTACCTGCCGCTGATGACCGCGGAGCGGTTCCGGCGCCACCTGCTCGGCTACCTCGTGTTCTTCGTGGTCGCGGCGTTCGGGATCATCTTCCTCGCGTACCAGGGCGACGCCCGCACGCCGAACGCGCTGTACCGCGCGTTCCAGATGTGGCTGTATGCGGGCCTCGCGGTCGCGGCCGCGCTGACGCTCGCCGCCGCGTGGCTCAATCGCCGCATGGGCGTCGCGGCCGCGATCGCCGCGTTCGGCGCCGCGTGGCTCGCGTTCGGCACGATCGGCGGCACTGGTCACGACGAGTTCGGCCGCTACAGCTCGGGCGCGCTGCTCGCGCCCACCGTGCGCGCCGAACTGGCGAAGCTGCCGCCCGACACGCCGTTCTACTCGATCGAGATGCTCGATCACACGTTCCCGTTCTATATGGGTCACACGACGATCATGGTCCAGCGCCAGGACGAGCTCGCCTTCGGCATCTCGGTCGAGCCGAACAAATGGATCCCGACCGTCGACCAATGGATCGAACGCTGGAAACAGGAAACCCATGCGCTCGCGATCATGCCGCCCGGCCAGTACGACGCACTGGTCAAGCAACGCGTGCCGATGCGCGTGATCGCGCGCGACAACCGCCGCGTGATCGTCGAGAAACCGCAATCGTAAGGACGTCCACCGCATGAATCCCGTTTCGCTCGTCTGCATCGTCACCGGCGTGATGCTCAACGCCTGTGCGCAACTTCTGCTGAAAGCCGGCGTCAACGCAGTTGGACACTTCGAATTCAGCCGCGCGAACATCATCCCCGTCGGCCTGAAGATCGCGACCCAGTTGCCGATCATCGGCGGCCTCGCCTGCTACGTGCTGAGCGTCGTCGTGTGGATTGTCGGGCTGTCGCGGGTCGACGTGTCGATCGCGTATCCGATGCTGTCGCTCGGCTACGTGGTCAACGCGTTCGCAGCGTGGTACCTGTTCGGCGAAGTGCTGTCGGTCCAGCGGCTCGTCGGGATCGGCATCATCCTGATCGGCGTGCTCGTGCTCGCGCGCAGCTGAGCGTGCCCGGCGGGCCCGGGTGCACCCACGCGCATTAAGCGTCCGCCTACAAAAAATCACGGTACGAATCCGCCAACCGGTGTTTAATGCCGGTTTCGGGCCGGACCGCCCGACCCCTTTATTACACGCCATTACAGGCTAACGTGTTCATGAGCCAGACTACCGCTCCGTTTCTGCCGTTCACCCGCCCCGAGATCGATGAGGAAACCATCCAGGGCGTCGTCGAGGTGCTGCGCTCGGGCTGGATCACCACCGGCCCGCAAAGCCAGAAATTCGAAGCCGCGCTGTCCGAGTATTGCGGCGGCCGTCCGGTCCGCGCGTTCAATTCGGGCACCTGCACGCTCGAGATCGGCCTGCGCATCGCAGGCGTCGGCCCCGGCGACGAGGTGATCACGACGCCGGCGACGTGGGTGTCGACCAGCAACGTGATTCTCGAGACCGGCGCGACGCCCGTGTTCGCCGACATCGACCCGGTCACGCGCAACATCGACCTCGACAAGCTCGAGCAGGCGATCACGCCGCGCACCAAGGCGATCATCCCGGTCTACCTGGCCGGCCTGCCGGTCGACATGGACCGCCTGTACGCGATCGCGCGCGCGCACAGCCTGCGCGTGATCGAGGACGCCGCGCAGGCGCTCGGCTCGACGTGGCAAGGCAAGCGTATCGGCGCGTTCGGCGACATCGTGTCGTTCAGCTTCCACGCGAACAAGAACCTGACGACGATCGAAGGCGGCGCGCTCGTGCTGAACGACGAGGACGAGGCGACGCTCGCGCAGAAGTACCGGCTGCAGGGCATCACGCGCACCGGCCTGGACGGGATGGACTGCGACGTGCTCGGCGGCAAGTACAACCTGACCGACGTCGCCGCGCGCGTCGGCCTCGGCCAGTTGCCGCACCTCGAGCGCTTCACCACGCAGCGCCGCGCGCTCGCGCGCGCGTATTTCGCCGCGCTCGGCGACGGCCCGGCCGTGAAGCTCGGCCTCGGCCTGCCCGTCGCCGATTTCGAGAACAGCAACTGGCACATGTTCCAGGTCACGCTGCCGCTCGAGCGGCTGTCGATCTCGCGCGCCGATTTCATGGCGCAGATGAAGGAACGCGGGATCGGCACGGGCGTCCACTACCCGGCCGTCCATCTTTTCACGCTGTATCGTGCGCGCGGCTTCCAGGAGGGCATGTTCCCCCACGCCGAACGGTACGGCGCGTCGACCGTCACGCTGCCGCTCTTCACGCAGATGACCGAAGACGACGTGCGTCGCGTGGCCGACGCCATCAACCAGATTTGCGATCAATACGGAAAATAAGCGTACATGAATCACCTTGAAGCACGCGCCGGGCATCCGGGCGCCGCGAACCCGGAGGTATCGGTCATCATCCCCGTGTACAACGAGGAAGAGGGCCTGGCTGCGCTGTTCGCGCGGCTCTACCCGGCACTCGACGCACTCGGCACGTCGTACGAAGTGATCCTGATCAACGACGGCAGCCGCGACCGCTCGGCCGCGATGCTCGCGGACCAGTTCCACGTGCGTCCCGACACGACGCGCGTCGTGCTGCTCAACGGCAACTACGGTCAGCACATGGCGATCCTCGCCGGCTTCGCGCAGTCGCGCGGCGACATCGTCATCACGCTCGATGCCGACCTGCAGAACCCGCCGGAGGAAATCGGCAAGCTGATCGAGAAGATGCGCGACGGCTACGACTATGTCGGCTCGATCCGCAAGCAGCGTCAGGACAGCCTGTGGCGGCGCAAGGCGTCGCAGATGATGAACCGGCTGCGCGAGCGCATCACGCGGATCAAGATGACCGACCAGGGCTGCATGCTGCGCGCATACAGCCGCCGCATCATCGACACCATCAACGTGTGCGGCGAAGTCAACACGTTCATCCCCGCACTCGCGTACACGTTCGCGCAGAACCCGACCGAAATCGAGGTCGCGCACGAGGAGCGCTTCGCGGGCGAGTCGAAGTACTCGCTGTACAGCCTGATCCGGCTGAACTTCGACCTCGTGACGGGCTTCTCGGTCGTGCCGCTGCAGTGGCTGTCGTTCATCGGCGTGATCCTGTCGCTCGGCTCCGCCGCGCTGTTCGTGCTGCTGCTCGTGCGCCGCTTCATCGTCGGCGCGGAAGTGCAAGGCGTGTTCACGCTGTTCGCGATCACGTTCTTCCTGCTCGGCGTGATCATCTTCGCGCTCGGCCTGCTCGGCGAATACGTCGGCCGCATCTACCAGCAGGTGCGTGCGCGGCCGCGCTACCTGATCCAGGCCGTGCTCGAACAGCACGACGGGATGCCGGCGGTGCCGGGCATGAACCGCTCGGGGGCCGCGCAATGAAGCCGCGCGCCGTCGTCTTCGCGTATCACAACGTCGGCGTGCGCTGCCTGCAGGTGCTGCTGGCACGCGGTGTCGACGTCGCGCTCGTCGTCACGCACGAGGACAACCCGAACGAGAACATCTGGTTCGGCAGCGTCGCATCGGTTGCCGCCGAGCACGGAATTCCCGTCGCCACGCCGGCCGACCCCGCCGACCCGGCGCTGCGCCGCGCGGTGTCCGACGCGCAGCCGGACTTCATCTTCTCGTTCTATTACCGCCACATGCTGCCGGTGGACCTGCTCGCGATCGCGCCGCGCGGCGCGTACAACATGCACGGTTCGCTGCTGCCGAAATACCGGGGTCGGGTACCGACCAACTGGGCCGTGCTGAACGGCGAAACGGAAACCGGCGCGACGCTGCACGAGATGGCCGCGAAGCCGGACGCCGGCGCGATCATCGGCCAGACCGCGGTGCCGATCCTGCCCGACGACACGGCCGCCCAGGTGTTCGACAAGGTGACGGTGGCCGCCGAGCAGACGCTCTGGCGCGTGCTGCCCGCGCTGCTCGCGGGCGAAGCGCCGCACCTGCCGAACGAGCTCGCGAACGGCAGCTACTACGGCGGCCGCAAGCCGGAAGACGGCCGCATCGACTGGTCGAAGCCGGCCGCGCAGGTCTACAACCTGGTGCGCGCGGTCGCGCCCCCGTATCCGGGCGCATTCACCGACATCGGCGACACGCGCTTCGTGATCGCCCGCGCGCGCCTCGCTGCGCCCGGCAGCACCGCGGCCGCGGCGGCGGCAGATTTGCCGCCCGGCCTGCACGTAAGCGATAATGCGCTATTCGGCGTCTGCGGCGACAGTCGCGCCCTATCCATTCTCGAGCTGTGGCAGCAGCGCGACGGCAGCGAAACCGTCGTGACGCCCGCGGAATTCGCGCAGTTCATTCATTCTTCCCGTCATTCATGAAAGCAAAAAAAGTCCTGATCCTGGGTGTGAACGGCTTCATCGGCCATCACCTGTCGAAGCGCATTCTTGAAACCACCGATTGGGAAGTGTTCGGCATGGACATGCAGACCGATCGGCTGGGCGACCTCGTCAACCACGAGCGGATGCATTTCTTCGAAGGCGACATCACGATCAACAAGGAGTGGGTCGAGTATCACGTGAAGAAGTGCGACGTGATCCTGCCGCTCGTGGCGATCGCGACGCCCGCGACCTACGTCAAGCAGCCGCTGCGCGTGTTCGAGCTCGACTTCGAGGCGAACCTGCCGATCGTGCGTTCGGCCGTCAAGTACGGCAAGCACCTCGTGTTCCCGTCGACCTCCGAGGTCTACGGCATGTGCTCGGACGAGCAGTTCGATCCGGACGCGTCGGCGCTCACCTACGGCCCGATCAACAAGCCGCGCTGGATCTACGCGTGCTCGAAGCAGCTGATGGACCGCGTGATCTGGGGCTACGGGATGGAAGGCCTGAACTTCACGCTGTTCCGCCCGTTCAACTGGATCGGCCCGGGCCTCGACTCGATCTACACGCCGAAGGAAGGCAGCTCGCGCGTCGTCACGCAGTTCCTCGGCCACATCGTGCGCGGCGAGAACATCAGCCTCGTCGACGGCGGCTCGCAGAAGCGCGCGTTCACCGACATCGACGACGGCATCAGCGCGCTGATGAAGATCATCGACAACAAGAACGGCGTCGCGTCGGGCAAGATCTACAACATCGGGAATCCGAAGAATAACTTCTCGGTTCGCGAGCTCGCGCACAAGATGCTCGAACTGGCCGCCGAATACCCGGAATACGCCGGCTCCGCGAAGCAGGTGCAGCTCGTCGAAACGACGTCGGGCGCCTACTACGGCAACGGCTATCAAGACGTGCAGAACCGCGTGCCGAAGATCGACAACACGATGCAGGAACTCGCATGGGCGCCGCAATCGACGTTCGACGACGCACTGCGCAAGATCTTCGAAGCGTATCGCGGCCATGTCGCCGACGCGCGCGCGCTGGTCGAGCAGAACTGACCGGGACGCTCGCTTGGCTCGTATCGTCCTCAAGATCGACGTCGACACGCTGCGCGGCACGCGCGAAGGCGTGCCGAACCTCGCGCGCATCTTCGACCGCTTCAGCGCGCGCGCGACCTTCCTCTTCAGCCTCGGGCCCGATCACACGGGCTGGGCGCTGCGGCGCGTGTTCCGCCCCGGCTTCCTGAAGAAGGTGTCGCGCACGTCGGTGGTCGAGCATTACGGCGTGAAGCAGCTGATGTACGGCGTGCTGCTGCCCGGCCCCGACATCGGCCGCCGTGCGATCGCCGACATGCGCGCGATCCACGAGGCCGGCTTCGAATGCGGGATCCATACGTGGGATCACGTGTACTGGCAGGACAACGTGCGCGTGCGCGATCGCGACTGGACCGCGCGTGAAATGCAGAAGAGCCACGCGCGCTTCATCGACATCTTCGGCGCACCGCCCGTCACGCACGGCGCGGCCGGCTGGCAGATGAACGACGCCGCATTCGAGCAGATCGACGCATGGGGGATGCGCTACGCATCCGACGGCCGCGGCCATTCGCCGTACCTGCCGGTGGTCGGCGGCCGCACGCTGTCGCACGTGCAGATGCCGACCACGCTGCCGACGCTCGACGAAGTGCTCGGCATCGACGGCATCGACACGCACAACGTCGCCGCGCACATCCTGAAGTTCACGCAAGCCAATCCGCACGACCAGGTGTTCACGCTGCACGCGGAACTGGAAGGCCAGAAGCTCGCGCCGGTGTTCGAACAGCTGCTTGCCGGCTGGCGCGCGCAGGGCCATACGTTTGCGACGATGGGCGACTACCACGCGACGCTGGACCGCGACTCGCTGCCATCGTACCCTGTCACGTGGGGCGAAATCCCCGGCCGCTCCGGCGAACTGATCGTCCAGCCCGACTGAGCGTGCGTGCGCGCCGGCACCGCCCGCCCCGCCCTCGCGGCGTGCCGCAGCGCCCCCGCCGAACCGCGCCGCCCGAGCGGCGCTTTCCATAACAACAGGAGAAACACGTGTCCGTCGAAGTTGACCGTCAAGTTCCCGATTTCACCGCACCGGCTACGGGCGGCGACATTTCGCTGTCCGACCTGAAGGGCAGGAAGCTCGTCCTGTATTTCTATCCGAAGGACAACACGCCGGGCTGCACGACCGAAGGCCTGCAGTTCCGCGATCTCTATCCGAAGTTCAAGAAGGCTGGCGCCGAAGTCATCGGCGTGTCGCGCGACAGCCTGCGCTCGCATGACAATTTCAAGGCAAAGCTCGAGCTGCCGTTTCCGCTGATCTCCGATGCCGACGAAGCGCTGTGCGCGCTGTTCGATGTCATCAAGATGAAGAAAATGTATGGCAAGGAAGTGCGCGGAATCGAGCGTTCGACGTTCCTGATCGACGCCGACGGCGTGCTCCGTCAGGCATGGCGCGGCATCAAGGTGCCCGGCCACGTGGACGACGTGCTAAGTGCTGTACAAGCGCTTTGAGCCGCGCTATATTGGGCCGCAATGAATGCCAGTTCGCCCCATATTTCTCGTAGCTGCGCCGGTGCCCGTTGCGTTGCTTGCCGGCACCTGACGCGCATCACGACGGTATCAGCCGAGCCGCATGTCCCGGTCCACGGGGCAGCGGCTTTTTTTATGGACTGCGTGCCGGCTCTCGGTCCGGCCGTCATCTCGTCAAGGAGTTGACCGACACTTAGGCGAACCGGCTCGACGAAATTCCTGTGCGCCACCGCGCGCAAACTGCATGCGTCTACGTCACGCAGGATGCGATCAGCGGCGCACTTCATGCGACACGATTCCTCCCGAGGGACACCATGCCTTTGCCTACCCCCCCCAGCAAGCTCGGCAGCCTGCTGCCGCCCGACGAATACAAGGCGAAAGCGCGGCCCGCGAAAGCCGCGAAGAAATCCGCCGAAGGGGACGCATCCACAGCCGGTGACTACGGTCCGGCCAGCGTGGCCCAACCGATGACCGAAGCCGCGAACACGACCGCACCGCTGCGCGCCGTCGCGTCGTCGGAGCACGATACCGCAAGCACGCCCGCACGCGGCCGCAAGTCCCGGCAGACGGCTGCACTGTTGCAGCCGATGCCGGCGCCGGCCGTACCGGCGGCACCCGCGGCCCCCGCCGCGCCGGTCGTTGCACGCAACGACAAGCCGGCCGCCGGCAAACCGTCCGCGGCGCCCGCGCGCGATGCCGGCGCGGCGACGAAGTCGCGCAGCCGCAAGCCGGCCGAAGCCGAACTGCAGAAGCTGTTCGTGCTCGACACCAACGTGCTGATGCACGACCCGAGCAGCCTCTTCCGCTTCGAGGAACACGACGTCTATCTGCCGATGATGACGCTCGAGGAACTCGACAATCACAAGAAGGGGATGTCCGAAGTCGCGCGCAACGCGCGCCAGGTGAGCCGCACGCTCGACTCGCTGGTCGCCGACGGCGGCCCGATCTCGGCCGGCATTCCGCTGTCGCGCCTCGGCAGCCGCGAGGCACTCGGCCGCCTGTACTTCCAGACGAAGCTCGCGGACATCGCGCCGATCGAAGGCCTGCCCGAAGGCAAGGCCGACAACCAGATCCTCGGTGTCGTGCGCGCGTTGCAGCGCGACCGGCCGGACCGCCAGGTCGTGCTGGTGTCGAAAGACATCAACATGCGGATCAAGGCGCACGCGCTCGGCCTGCCCGCTGAAGACTACTTCAACGACCAGGTACTCGAGGACAAGGATCTCCTCTACAACGGCGTGCGCGAGCTGCCGCAGGATTTCTGGACCAAGCACGCGAAGGGCATGGAGAGCTGGCAGGACACGAAGACGGGCACCACGTACTACCGCGTGACCGGCCCGCTCGTCGCGTCGATGCTCGTCAACGAGTTCGTCTATCTCGAGCCGCAGAACGGCGAGCCGACGTTCCATGCGATCGTCCGCGAACTGAACGGCAAGACGGCGCTGCTGCAGACGCTGCGCGACTACAGCCACCACAAGAACAACGTGTGGGGCATCACCGCGCGCAACCGCGAGCAGAATTTCGCGCTGAACCTGCTGATGAACCCCGAGATCGACTTCGTCACGCTGCTTGGCCAGGCCGGCACCGGCAAGACGCTCGTCGCGCTCGCGGCCGGCCTCGCGCAGGTGCTCGACGACAAGCGCTACAACGAGATCATCGTGACGCGCGCGACCGTGCCCGTCGGCGAGGACATCGGTTTCCTGCCCGGCACCGAGGAAGAGAAGATGCAGCCGTGGATGGGTGCATTCGACGACAACCTCGAGGTACTGCAGAAGACCGACGACGCGGCCGGCGAATGGGGCCGTGCGGCGACGCAGGAGCTGATCCGTTCGCGCCTGAAGGTGAAGAGCATGAACTTCATGCGCGGCCGCACGTTCGTCGACAAGTACCTGATCATCGACGAAGCGCAGAACCTGACGCCGAAGCAGATGAAGACGCTCGTGACGCGTGCGGGCCCCGGCACGAAGATCGTGTGCCTCGGCAACATCGCGCAGATCGACACGCCTTACCTGACCGAAGGCAGCTCGGGCCTGACCTACGTCGTCGACCGCTTCAAGGGCTGGGGCCACAGTGGCCACGTGACGCTCGCGCGCGGCGAACGCTCGCGGCTCGCCGACTACGCGTCGGACATCCTGTAACGCACGGCACGCCGGCTCTCGCCGGCCGTCGACGCCCACGCGGCGCTCCGTTTCCGGAGCGCCGTTTTTATTTTTGGGGTCGGAAACGCTGGTCACGCTTCGTAACGCAACGGCCGCACTTACGCGCGAAACTTCAAGTAAATTCTCAGCAATGGTTGCCTAAGCCCCGCCGGAACGTCTACCATCGGGTCTGTCTGTTGTCATACGATTGGCGAGTGCGCCGCGCTCGTCCGCCTTGCCATGCTTCGAATCTGGGTTCCCGTCGCCGTCGTTTCACTGCTCGCGGCCTGCTCCAGCGTGCCGCCGCAGTCGGCATCGCGCACCTCCGGCATGAAAATCACGACCCCGCGCGCGTTCCCGCCGCCCGCCAATTTCCCGAAATTCGTCGATCACAGCGTCGGCCAGGAAGAAATCTCGATCCAGGCGATGAGCCTCGTCGGCGTGCCGTATCGCTGGGGCGGCAACACGCCGACGAGCGGATTCGACTGCAGCGGGCTCGTGCGCTACGTGATCGGCCGCGCGGCCGACGTGAACCTGCCGCGCACGACCGCCGACATGAGCAGCCGCGGCGTGTCGATCGATCCCGAGCAGGTGGCGCCGGGCGACCTGATCTTCTTCAATACGACCGGACGCCCGCACTCGCACGTCGGCATCTATGTCGGCAAGCTGCGCTTCGTCAACGCGCCGTCGACCGGCGGCACCGTGCGGCTCGATTATTTGACGAACCCGTACTGGGCGAAGCGCTTCGACGGCATTCGCCGTGTCGCGCCGCCGCGCGGCACACCGGCACCGTTCGATACGCCGACCTACGAGGCACGGCGCGACGCACCGCCGGCCGCACCGGCCGCTGTCGTGACCGCCGCCGCGCCGCGCCAGCCCGCCTATGCCGCTGCGCAAGCGAGCGCGGCCCCGGCTCCCGCTCCGGTCGCGCAAGCCGCGGCGATCGTATCGACCGCTGCGGTGGCGCCGGCAGCCGCGCCCGCCGCCGATCCGTACGAACCGCCGCCGCGCATGCAGGCCGCCCGGCAGCAGGCAAGCTCCGCGAACGGCGACATGATCGCCCCGACCGCGAATGCAGCGGCGGCCGTCCCGGCCGAGGTCGGCACGCAAATTCCGACGACCGCGCTGACCGCCGCCCAGGCTGCCGCGTTCGACGACGAACCGCCGCCCGCCGCCGCGCCGTCGCCGCGCACCATCGAGCCCGTGCAGGTGTTGCGTGCGTCGTCGCAATCGGCGCCCGTCAGCGCGCGCACGGGCACCGCGGACGATCCGATCGCCCGCTTCGCGAACGGCAGTTACTGACCCGGTTCGTCGTCGGCGGCAACAGCGTCGCTCGCCGCACTTTTTCCGACCACCAAAGAAAATGCGCCGCAACCTTTCGGTTGGCGGCGCATGTCGTGTCGAGGCGATAGCGTCGGAATCAGAAGATCTGGTGCCCGACCCACCATCCGCCGGCCGCGATCAGCGCGGATGCCGGAATCGTCAGCACCCATGCCCACACGATGTTGCCGGCGACGCCCCAGCGCACCGCCGACAGCTTCTGCGTCGCGCCGACGCCGACGATCGCACCGGTGATCGTGTGCGTGGTCGACACCGGAATACCGAGGAACGACGCGATGAACAGCGTGATCGCCCCGCCGCTTTCGGCACAGAAACCGCCGACCGGCTTGAGCTTCGTGATCTTCTGGCCCATCGTGCGCACGATGCGCCAGCCGCCGAACAGCGTGCCGAGGCCCATCGACAGGTAGCACGCGCCGATCACCCACGCAGGCGGCGCATCGGCCGTCGCCGACGCATAGCCTGACGCGATCAGCAGCATCCAGATGATGCCGATCGTCTTCTGCGCGTCGTTGCCGCCGTGACCCAGGCTGTACAGGCCGGCCGACAGCAGCTGGAACCGCCGGAAGCGCCGGTCGACCTTGCTTGGCGCGGTGCGGAAATACAGCCACGACACGCCGAGCATGAACAGCGAACCGAGGATGAAGCCGAGCAGCGGCGAAATGAAGATGAACGCGACGGTCTTCATCAGGCCGTCGATGTTCAGCGCGCTCCAGCCCGACTTCGCGAGCGCCGAGCCGACGAGGCCGCCGATCAGCGCGTGCGACGAACTCGACGGGATCCCGTAGTACCACGTGATCACGTTCCAGCCGATCGCGCCGATCAGCGCGCCGAACACGACGTAGTGGTCGACGATCTCCGGATCGATCGTGCCTTTGCCGACCGTCTGCGCGACCTTCAGGTGGAAGATGAAATACGCGATGACG
>Ga0207678_10003808_pt1 | contig 13574 bp, 14 predicted proteins | sample KBSC63metaG_FD_184319 | JGI IMG/M metagenome (GOLD analysis project Ga0207678, IMG submission 184319) | Corn rhizosphere microbial communities from Kellogg Biological Station, Michigan, USA - KBS C6-3 metaG (SPAdes) (version 2) | ecosystem: Host-associated > Plants > Roots > Rhizosphere > Soil ... | reverse complement strand
GTACCCGGACAGTGAGGCATAGACCAGGTCGGGGCGGTCCGGGAGAAGATCGTCGGCGCCGAGCCCGAACTTCGCCATCACCCCGGGGCGGAAGGAGGAGACCACCACCTGAGCGGTCGCGATCAGGTCCCGGGCCGCCTGGGCTCCCTCCGGGGGTCTTGAGTCCAGCGCGACGCAGCGCTTGTTGCGGTTCATCGACACCCGCATCATCTCGAGGGACTCGGGACGTGCGGTGTTCTCGACCTTGATCACGTCGGCTCCGACGGCGAGCAGCATGGTCGCCAGCGGCCCTGCGGTGGCCATGGTGAAGTCGATGACGCGGATTCCCCGCAACGGCCCGCCGGCCGGCTCGTGGTGCAGACTCGACATTCCGCTCCTCGACTCGCGATCCCGGCCTGTCGTCACCGTTTGTTCCGCCCGGGCCGTGCGCTCCCCCGCAAACCGCTCCTACTCACCGAAACCACCGCCGTCCGGGGGCAGTGACGTGCATTCCGTTCACCGGGACCGCGCAGGATGACAGGTCCGCTCGTGCGTGTTGGCTTGTCAGGCCACGGGTGGGAGTCCCCCGGTTTGCCGGACCCTCAGCTGGTGGGAGTACGTGAAAATGCTCGTTCAGCGCCGGTCGATGACAGCGAGGAGGACCCATGCCGGTCGAAAATGTCATCGCGGAGCAGGAACGAACCGGTGCTGCGTTCCCGAACACACCACTTGTTCCGACGTGGGCGGTGGTGAAGGGCCGGGCGCGGTGCGGCGCGGACGAGGAGCTGGGGACGGTGGAGGGGGTCCGGCTGGGCCGGCCCGTCGTGACGCTCGACGAGATCGTGACGCCGCGGACCGACCCCGGCCCAGCGTTCGACACGCCGGTGGCCGAGATCGTCGAGGTGCTGGCCGCCACGGGCGAGGCGCTGCGCCGGGACGAGGGCGGGTTTCTCGCCGAGTCCCTCGAGCAGCTGCGGCGCACGTCGACCCTCGACGGCAGGATCCTGGAGCAGGCTTACGCGGACCTGTGGCGCACCTTCGACCCTGGCCGCTCGGCCTTCCAGGTCCGCAACGAGCTCGGCGGGCCGGAGTTCCTGGACCGATGGCATCCGCGGGCGGGCCACGACGGCCGGGTCACCTCGGTGCGGGCGTTCCCGCCGCGGCTGGTCCACGTGATGGCCGGGAACGCCCCGGGACTGTCCGCGTCATCCCTGGTGCGCAGTGCCCTCACCAAGGGCGTTCACGTCATCAAGCTGCCCTCCAACGACCTGTTCACCACTCCTGCCCTACTGCGGACGATGGCCGCCGTGGCGCCCGGCCATCCCGTCGTCGAGTCGTTCACCGCCCTGTACTGGCGTGGCGGTGACGAAACCGTCGAGAGTGCGGTGTTCCGACCACAGTTCTTCGACAAGCTGGTCGCCTGGGGCGGAGAAGGCACGATCCGCAACGCGCTCCGCTACGTCGGCCCCGGCTTCGAGCTTGTCTCCTTCGACCCGAAGAACTCCATCTCCTTCGTCGGGCGCGAGGCGTTCGACTCCGACGAGTCGCTGCGGGCGGCGGCGGAGGCTGCCGCGACGGACGCGACGATGTTCAACCAGGACGCGTGCGTGTCGGCCCGGTTCCAGTTCGTCGAGGGAACGGTCGAGGACGCAGATCGGTTCGCCGACGCACTACTGCCCGAGCTCGGCAAGCCGCGGCGCACCGCGTCGGAGCGGGCAACACCGGTGCCCGCGGAACTGCGCGACGAGATCGACGCGCTGCGAGCGATGTCGTCGCTGTACCGGGTGGTCGGCGGGTTCGAGGGGACCGGCATGGTCGTCCGCTCGGACGAGCCGGTCGACTTCCACCCCGCCGGGAAGATCGTCAACGTGGTCCCGGTGGCATCGCTGGCAGACGCCGTGCGGTTCGCCGATGTCTCCACCCAGACCGTCGGGGTGTACCCCGCGGAACGCAAGTCCGAGGTGCGCAACGCGCTCGCCGCGGCCGGGGTCCAGCGGGTCGTGCCACTCGGCGCCGCGGGCCAGATGCCGCCGGGGTTTCCGCACGACGGCTTCCTGCCGTTGCACCGCTTCGTCCGTTGGGTCAACGACGAGGACTGACCAGCACGCGAACCACCGACCGAGTAACACCGGCATAAGGAGAGTCGACGACGATGTCCACCGCACCGCCCTCAGAACCCGCAGCGCTCTCAGAACGTGGATCCTCCGCCGTCGATCGGCTGCTCGACCTGATCGAGGCCGAGGACCTGCTGCCGGCCGGTCAGGATACGGTCGAGCTCAACCGGCTGCAGCTCGCCGCGGCGGACGAACGCTTCCAGGCGCAGCGCCGGCGGATCGCGGTCCTGGACCACCGGGCGCGGGAGTTCGGGATCGAGCGCATTATGTCGATCGACGACCTCGTGCCGCTGCTGTTCACCCATTCGGTGTACAAGAGCTATCCCGAGTCGTTCGTGCTGAAGGGGCGATGGGATCGGCTCGGCGCCTGGCTCGACACCGTCGCGGACTGCTCCGCGACGGGGGTCGACGTGTCGGACGTGTCCGACATCGACGACTGGATCGCCCGGCTCGAGTCCGCCGGGGTGCACCTGGTGGCCAGCAGCGGCACCTCGGGCAAGCAGTCCTTCCTGCCCATGAGTGACGACGACGTCGCCCGCGCCAACCAGACCTCTGCCCGCCTGTTCGCCTACCCGTACCGGGTGAATCCTGCGGTGCGCAGGCCGGTCACGCTGCTCGCGCCCGGCAGGGCCCGGATGCGCTACAGCTACAGCTTCCGCACCTACTGCGCGATCTTCGGCCGCGAGGGGGCCACCGCCTCGCTGACCGACGAGCCCATGCTGGTCGCCGACGCCATCGAGACGGCCCGACTGCGGCGGGCCATGCTCGGGGGCTCGATCTCGCCGTCGGAGCTGACCGCACTCGAGGAGCGCGACCGGGAGCGTGCGGAACGGGTCGAGGGCTGGCTCCAGGCGCTCACCGAGCGCATCCTCGCGCAGCGGGACGAGCCACAGATCCTCGTGGGTCCGTGGGCCACCTTCTGGCGGGTCAAGGAGATCGCCGAGGCGGCCGGCGTCGGACCCGGCACCTTCCACCCGGAGACGGTCGCCTCGGTGTCCGGCGGCCTCAAGGGCCTGCAGCTGCCCGACGACTACCAAGAGCAGCTCGCGGCCTTCCTCGGCCCGGTACTCCGGCCCCGGCACTACGCGATGTCGGAGCTGTCCACGGCGCTGCCCTTCTGCGAGCGGGGCCGCTACCACCCGATGCCGTGGGTCGTGCTGATCGTGCTCGACGAGTCGGGGGAGAAGCTGGCCACCCCGGCCGGGGACGGCTCGACGACCGGGCGGGCCGCCTTCTACGATCCGGTCTGGACCCAGCGGTGGGGCGGGCTGGTCAGCGGGGACCGGATCACCGTGTGGTCGACCCCCTGCGGGTGCGGGCGCCCGGGCCCGTCGGTCGAGGACTCCGTCCGGCGGTTCAGCGACATCGCTGGCGACGACGACAAGCTGACCTGCGGCGGCACCATCGAGCAGTACATCCGCGGCGTGACACGATGAGGACGCCGTCGAAGAGGTCGCGGCAGCGAGCCCGCGTCGGTGCGGCCGGCGTCGGTGTGGCGGAGGGCAACGTGCGGTGACCCTGGACCAGGCGTCCGAGGATCTGCTCGTGGTCTACTCGGCCCGCGGCCGTCGCCCGATCCACCTGTCCACGCCGGAGTCGGCACGTGCCGCGGGCGCACAGGGATGGCTCCCCCTCGGTACCGGCACGGCGATGTGTTCGGTGAGCGAGCACGTCGTCGGCTCCATCGGCGGCGAGTTCAGGGTCCGGGTGCTGCGTCCGGCCGCACGGACGTCGGCGGTCGTGGTGTACCTGCACGGCGGGGGCTGGCTTCTCGGTGACATCGACGGCTACGACGCACTGGGCCGCATACTGGCGGCGAGGTCCGGGGCGACCGTCGTCCTGGCGAACTACCGCAAGGCCCCGGAACACCCCTTCCCGCTGCCGGTCGAGGACGCGTGGGCCGCGCTCCGCTGGGCGGGCGAGCACCGCGCCTCACTGGCCGGGGAGGACGTCGGTCCCGTCCCGCTGATCGTGGCCGGGGACAGCGCGTGGGGCAGTCTCGCCGCGGTCACCGCCCTGCGCGCCCGGGAGGCTGGCGGACCGAGGATCTCCCAGCAGCCGCTGATCTGTCCCATCACCGACTGCGACCGGGACCGGCCGTCCTATCTCGACCCGGCCAACCAGCTGCTGCTCAGCGCCGACACGATGGCCTGGTCCTTCGACCACTACGTGGGCGAGGGGGACCGCACCCACCCGGAGGTCAGCCCGCTGCGCGCCCGGGACCACCGCGGGCTGCGGACACCACGCTGGTCCTCGCCGGCCACGATCCCCTCCACGACGAGGGACTCGCCTACGCCGACCGACTTCGTGCCGCGGGGTCCGCGTCGACGTGCGGGCCTATCCCGACCAGGTGCACGGCTTCTTCGCAATGGTCACCGTGCTGCCCGCCAGCGCAGATGCGATGGACTTCCTCGCCGGGCCGCATCCGCGGCGTGCTCACGTCGGTGCATGAAAAGTAGATCCGACCGCACAGGCAGCACTCGTGCGCCGAGCGGTCAGCCCGCCCCGAAGGAGAAGAGATGACGTCACCGTCGGCCGAGAGCCGACCCGTCGACGACCCTGCTCGCGAGGACCCTGATCAGGACGGGGCCCTCCTCGACGCCGTGGTCGTCGGGGCGGGCTTCGCGGGCATCTACGCCCTCCACCGGCTGCGCCGGCTCGGTATGCGGGTCGAGGTGCTCGAAGCCGGCGATGGTGTGGGCGGCACCTGGCACTGGAACCGCTACCCGGGCGCCCGGGTCGACGTCGAGAGCCTCCTGTACTCGTACTCGTTCTCACCGGAGCTGCAGCAGGAATGGCGGTGGCTGCACCGCTACGCACCGCAGGCCGAGCTGCAGCAGTACGCAGATCATGTCGTCGACCGGTTTGGCCTGCGCGAGCACATCACGCTGAACGCCCGGGTCGTCGCCGCGAACTACGACGCCGGCGAGAACACCTGGACGGTGACCACCGAGGGCGGCCTGACCCGGCGAGCACGCTACCTGGTCGCCGCGCTTGGCTCGCTCTCGATCGTCAACACGCCGTCGATCCCGGGCCTCGACGACTTCGACGGCCTCACCCTCCACACGTCGCAGTGGCCGGAGGAGCCCGTCGCCCTGCGGGGCAAACGCGTCGGGGTGATCGGGACGGGCTCCACCGGCATCCAGCTGATCACCGCGATCGCGCCCGAGGTGGAACACCTCCACGTCTTCCAGCGCACGCCGAACTTCAGCCTGCCCATCACCAACGCGCCGATGGACCCCGAGTACGAGCGCGGGTTCAAACAGGACTACGGCGACCGGGTGGAGGCAGCACGCCAGTCCTCCGGCGGCCTCAGTGCCGGCGCACCCGTCATCCGCTCCGCGCTCGACGTCTCCGAGAGCGAACGACAGCGGATCTACGAGGAGGCCTGGCAGGCGGGCGGTGCCGGTGTCCTACGCGCCTTCACCGACCTCATGACCAACCGCGAGGCGAACGAGACCGCCGCGGAGTTCGTGCGGTCGAAGATCAGGGAGATCGTCCGCGACCCGGACGTGGCGGAGCGCCTGTCCCCCCGGGGCTATCCCATCGGGACCAAGCGGATCTGCATGGACACGGGGTACTTCGAGACGTTCAACCGCCCGAACGTGACGCTGGTCGACGTCCGCAGCGATTCGATCGTGAAGATGACGGAGTCGAGCCTCGAGACGGCGAGCGACTCGTACCCTCTCGACGTGGTGATCTTCGCGACGGGGTTCGACGCGGTCACCGGGCCGATCCTGAACATGGGAGTCACCGGGCCCGGCGGGACGGAGCTCCCCCCGCGGTGGGAGAACGGGCCCAGGACGTTCCTGGGGCTGGCCACGAGCGGCTTCCCCAACCTCTTCATGGTGGGCGGCCCGCTCAGCCTGGGCGTCCTGGCGAATGGGTTCTTCGCGATCGAGCAGCACGTCGACTTCCTGGCGAACCTGCTGGAATGGGCCCGCGAGCGGGGCTACGGCCGGATCGAGGCCACCCCGGAGGCGGAGGACGGGTGGGTCCGCCACGTGGCCGAGCTCGCTCACCGGACCCTCTACCCCGAGGGGCCTTCGTGGTACGTCGGCGCGAACATCGAGGGCAAGCCCCGGGTGTTCATGCTCTACTCCGGGGGGTTCGCGAACTTCCGCCGCGAGTGCGAGGAGATCGCCCGATCGGACTACGAGGGGTTCGTCTTCAGCAGCAGTTAGCTGGGCCGGCGGGCCTGGACGGGGACCTCGAGGAGCCGGGGACCGTCCATCCGGACCCGGGGTGGGCTTGAGATCCTCGAGGGCCTCGACCCGGGTGGCGGGCCGCTGCAGCCCTTCGCGATCCGCACCACGCCGATGCCTGATGCCGTCCTGCGCGGAGCCCTCCCGAGCGCCGCCACGACGGAGCGAGCCAGGTCGGACAACCCGACGCCGAGTGCCGTTCGTGTCAGACGGGCAGCGGCGGGCCGCACCCGCTACCCGAACCCCATCGCCGGCACCGCCGGAGCAGACGACGCGAGTTCGCGACACCGGGACGTGCTCCCAGAAGGCCGGAAGAAGTGGATCGCCGAGAACTACCCCAAGTCCATGCAAGTCCCTGGCGCACCAATGATCACCGAGCGCCGCCCCTTCGGCACGCGGCACGTCCCCGGCCGCTCACCGTGGGGCGGCTACGACATCTCCCACACGGCAGTCGACTTGGACCGCATTGTCGAGGGCACGAAGCCGATCCGCCGTACGCCGGATTTCCCGGTGGAGCTGGCGCGGACCGCGACGGCACCCGGCATCGGCCTTGGGGATTGACCTACCCGAAGAAGATCGGGTCCTTGCTCTCTCGGATGTACTCGAGGATGGGCTGGACATTCTTCAATGGCCGCTTGTGCCGGTACTCGTGGAACTTCAGGTTCCGATCCCGCCAGTAGATCGCCCACTGGCCGGCGGTCTTCGTGTAGCGGAGCCGCGCGATGGGGAACCGCGTCGGCTCCGGGCCACCCATCCAGTCCGGGCGGACTTCGACGATGGTCACATGGGATGAACGGCCAGCTGCACCACAACGGCGTCGGCACCGAACACGCCCGAACCCAAGTCCTCAAGCTCGTCGACGGACATCACGTCCGGATCATCAACGCCGCCACCGGCGAACTCCTCCGCGAGCTCACCATCGACCCCACACGGAACTACCAGCCCCTCGGCAGACGACCAGGACCCAAACCGAAAAACAGAAGTCCGAACCCCTGATCAGGGGTTCGGACTGTCCGGGATCTCTTGAGAGATCACACCGTGGAGCTGAGGGGATTCGAACCCTTGATCTTCTCGAAAGGGCGAGCCTCATCGAGTCGTCGACGTATCTGCGTCCCTCTCGACCCAAACTGCTCAATCTGCAGCCCTGCAACGGATCTGAGATCTTCTGCGTCTCAACGCTACCCCATCGCCTCGGATGAACTCGGAGATCTTCGGACGTCGATTCTGCTGAGGCTTCCCATGTACGCCGGCTTCGCGGCGCCGAAGATCGGGCCGGCTCCGTACCAGCCGCTGACCAGGCCGACGACGATGGCCAGCACCGACATGAGCCCGGCCATCAGCGTGAGCGCAGCACCTCCACGGCGGCGGCAGGAGTGCCTGCGGCAGAGGACGGTCGAAGAGCGGGCAACTGGGCCTGCTCGTTCTGCCGACCGGCGACAAACCAGATTCCGCGGGCGCGAACGCTGCCTTGGTTGGAGTACATGTGCGGTCGCTCGGAATCGAAGCACAGCGAGTCGCCCGCGGAAACCGTGATGGTGTCGAACTCGAGCTGGAGGACGAGCTCCCCCTCGAGGATGTAGGCGTACTCGATGCCGACGTGCCGCATCAACTTGCCCTCGATCGAGCTGCTTCCACCAGGCTCGTAGGTGACGAGGATCGGGTCGGCCGGCCCGCCGGACTCAGAGGCCAGCCGCTCCCAGCGAACGCCGTTCTCCATCTCGATGGCCGGGTTGTCGCTCCCACGCTGCACGGCTCCGCCGCTCGGCGAGGGGCCGTTGATCACCAACAGATCTGCGTGGGTGTCGCGGCCGACGAGCCCGTCGAGGGAGACCCCGAGATGGTTGGCCATGGCGTAGAGGGTGGCAACAGATGGCTGCGTCTTGCCCATCTCGACCTGCGACACCAGGCTGGCCGAGACCCCGAGAGCGCTGGCCAGGGAGCGGAGCGAAAGTCCCCGTTCCTGCCGCGCCTGGCGCAGCCGCGTACCGAGCCCCTCCGGCATGGCATCGTCCTCGCTCAGTTCGCGTCGTCCCTCGGCGTACTCCGTGGGCGTCGCATTGTATCCGCGGCCCCGTGCATCAGCGGGTCTCCTCGGAGAGGTGTCGGTCTCGGTGTCATACGGCGGCGATGGCGTCGATCTCGATCGTCGCACCGTTGTACAGGGAGTAGACACCAATGACCGTGCTCACCGACGGTTCCAGGACGTTCACGATCGAGTCCCGGGTCCGCCTCCAGGTCGCGAGCTTCTCCTGGTCCAGGTGGGTGATGTAGACGTTGACCCGAACCAGGTCCTCGAAAGAGGCACCGCCCGCCTTCAGCGCACGCTCAAGCTCCCCGTACGTGAGCTCGATCGCCCTTTCAAAGCTCTCCGGAACGGACCCGTCCTCCTCGAAACCGACCTGCCCGGAGACGAACAGCAGGTCTCCGGCCTTGACCCGGACGCTGTCCGAGATGCCGGGCACGACGGGTGCCGGCGTGCGGGTGAGTCGTTCATGGGACATGCTGGTCGATCTCCTTCGATTGTTCGATCATCGTGTCGTCACACTGGTTGGGTCCAACCCGGTTACAACACTTCGTCCTCGATGCGGCCGTAGATGGCGTGGTACGGGAAGACCTTCTCGCGCAGCACCGCAGTCTCGGCGATCGCGAACCAACGCCTGTCGTGGTAGACCAACGGCGTGGCATCCGTCACCGAGGTGTCGTCGCGTGACCCGGTCTCCAACACCTCGACCACGACCAGCATCGACCCGTGCACGTCGATCCGGTTGACGACGCGCCCACGCAGCCAGGCGTGCGTGTCCGGGTAGTACGGCTCGCCCGTGGGAAGGCGACTCGACCCGACCTCGTCGCCGAACCGCACGGACCCGCTCGTGGCGCAGAGCTTTGCGAGCTCGACCTCGTCCGACGCGACCAAGTGCGCCACCACTGTCTCCGCGCGCCCGAATGTCGGCGTGCTGGAAGCCTGCGCCGAGGCTGAGAAGACGAAGGTCGGCGGATCGACGGAGACCGAGAAGAGCGAGCTCACCGTCATGGCGACGGGCCCGTCGCCCGCGTCCGCAGTGACGACGGCGACTCCCGCAGGGTGAAGCCGGAACGCTCGCTTGAACTCGTCGACCGAGACTCTCTCCTCTGTCGCCACCGTCATCATCGCGCTTTCGTTCCCGTCTGCCCGTCAGACGACAGGCAGGACGAACCGGGCGTCTTCCTCACGCCCGAACAGCGTCTTGCCGAACGCCTCGTACCCACTGGCGCTGAGCGTGTGCCCGTGACGGGCAGCCGTTGCCTGGTCTCGCCACACGCGCTGGATGAGCGCCGAGTCGGCGAAGCCGGCCGATCCGTGCGCGGTGACCAGGTCGTTGATCAGCTGAGTGATCGTGTCGACGACCCAGCCGGCCTTGGCGCGCATCTCGATCCGCTCGGCGTACGGCGCGTAGTAGTCGTTCGCGGCAGCGTCGTAGATCTCGTCCGCGACCCGTGCGGCGACCAGCTCCGCAGCGTTGAGCTGCACCGAGGCCTTCGCGATCGCGATCTGGAACGCCGCCGCGTCCGCTTGCTTCTCGTACCCGGTGTAGGCGATCGCCTTGGAGTCTGCCTTGGCGATCACGTAGTCCAGGGCAGCACGCCCCATGCCGAGGTGCGGACCGATGAGCTTCATGAAGAGCGAGGGAACGAACACGGTCCGGAAGGTCTGCTCCGTGTTCTCCCCCAGGGAGCCACCCTCGACAGCAGCGGTCAGCGGAAAGACGCGGTGTTCGGGGACGAAGACGTCCTCGGCGACCTGCATGAGGCTGCCCGTCGCCTTCATCCCGGCGACGAACCAGTTGTCCTGCACGCTCAGCTCGGAGGTCGGGATGAGCGCCAGGCCGGCATCGACGACATCACCCTGCTCGTTCTTCAGCGGAATGCCGAGCAGCGACCAGGTCGCGTGCTGGCTGCCCGTGCCGTACCCCCACTTCCCGGTCACCCGGTATCCCCCGTCGACACGGTCCGACTCCGACGTCGTCGCCAGCACGATCGAGATGAACGAGTCGAGTCCGCCCTCGGCGCCCCAGACGTCCTTCTGCGCGCGCTCGTCCATGAGGCTGAGCACCCACGCGCCGGAATCCAGGATGCCGGTGACCCACGAGAGCGCTCCGTCACCACGACCGATGGCCGCAGCCACGGCATGACACTCGCGCGTGTTCGCCGCAAGGCCCCCGAACTTGGTCGGCGCCGAGATGCTGAAGGCGCCCGTCGCGGCGACCGCCTCGAACACGTCCTCCGGAATCCGGCGGAGCTCCTCACCCTCCCGGGCTCGTTCGACCAGCATCGGACGCAGCTCGTCGATGCGGTCGATGATGGCGGCGATCTGCGGCCGGATAGCTGGCTCTGCCATGTCAAGACTCCCTGTGGTTTGCGTGTCACCGACCCTGCTGTGGTGTGCAGCACACCCTTGCAGAGGATTTTTGATGGTGTCAATGGTGACTGAACAGATTCCACAGTTCTGCATCAGAACTTCACATCGCCAGGCGATCTGACCGCGTGGGCTATATCTCCACGCGACATGGTCTGTTAAGTTCTACTTCACGGCCGCGCCAGCGCCGGTACACACGTCCGGCCCACGTCAGGAGAATCCGTTGAAGATCACCGGGAGCACCGGCACGAACGCAGTCGACTGGGAACAGCGCGTCGACATGGACCGCCTTCGCGACGAGCGACTCGCTCGGCTGCGCGCGGAGCTGGACCGGTCGTCACTGGGCGCGGTGCTGGCGTTCGACTTCTCGAACATCCGCTACATGAGTGGCACTCACATCGGCACCTGGGCGCTCGACAAGCTCATCCGATTCGCACTCCTCACCCGCCGGACGGATCCGATCGTGTGGGACTTCGGGTCCGCGGCCAAGCATCACGCGCTCTACAACCCGTGGCTCGATCTCACGACCGCCGAGGCCGATGCGGATCCCCACGCCCCGCACCATGGCGCCAAGCGTCCGCGCCTGGAGAGCGGTGCCCGTGCCGGGATCTCGACCCTCCGCGGTGCCTTTCCACCCGACGCCGACCTTGCAGGGGACCTGGCGAGGAAGATCAAGCGTGAGCTCGAGAAGTTCGGCCTGGCGAACGAGCCGCTCGGAGTGGATGTGGTCGAGCTGCCAGTCCTGATCGCCCTGCAGCGCGAGGGCATCGACGTCGTCGACGGCCAGCAGGTCTTCATGGAGGCCCGCCGCATCAAGACGCCGGACGAGATCCGCCTGCTCACCCAGGCCGCCTCGATGGTCGACGCTGCCTACGAGGAGCTGTACCGGTTCCTGCGACCCGGGGTGCGGGAGAACGAAGCCGTAGGCCTCGTCGCGAAGACTCTCTACGATCTCGGCTCGGAGTACGTCGAGGGCGTCAACGCGATCTCCGGTGAACGCTGTGCTCCGCACCCCCACGTGTTCTCGGACCGGCTGATCCGCCCGGGAGACCCAGCGTTCTTCGACATCCTCCACAGCTGGAACGGCTACCGCACCTGCTACTACCGAACCTTCGCCGTCGGGTCGGCCTCGCAGGCACAACGTGACGCCTACTCGCGCGCGCGCGAGTACATGGATCGTGCGATCGCGCTGGTCAAGCCAGGAGCGACGACCGCGGACATCGTGTCGGTCTGGCCCAAGGCCGAGGAGTTCGGATTCCCCGATGAGATGGCCGCTTTCGCGCTGCAGTACGGGCACGGCGTCGGCCTGTCGATCTGGGAGAAGCCGATCTTCTCCCGCTTGACCTCCTTCGACCACCCCGAACTGATCGAGGAGGGCATGGTCTTCGCGCTCGAGACCTACTGGCCGTCGGCCGATGGATGGGGCGCGGCGCGCATCGAGGAAGAGGTCGTCGTCACCGCCGACGGGTGCGAGGTCATCACCAAGTTCCCCGCGGAGGAGCTGATCGTGGCCGGGCGCCAGTACTTCACGGTCGACGGCCCACTGAACCTGAACCGCGACGCTCAGTCCCACCGCAACACGACCTGGGGTAGGGGCGAGGGATGACCACCGTCGGGTTCCTCGGCGCAGGGTCGATGGGCACTGCCATGGTCAGGCGTCTCCTCCGCGCCGGCCACGACGCCCGTGCGTGGAACAGGTCGTCAGGTCCGCTCGAGGCTCTTGCCGACGCAGGTGCGCACATCGTGGACGAGCCGGCAGAGGCGCTTGCCGCGAAGGTCTCGTTCTGCATGCTGGCGAACGACGACGCCGTACTCTCTCCCGCCCGAGACGGGGCGGGAGAGGGGCGAATCCACGTGATGATGGCCTCGATCAGCCCGGCCATGTCGGATGCCCTCGAGAGGCGCCTGAGCGTCGCAGGCGCTACGTACGTCGCCGCGCCCGTGCTCGGCCGACCGGCGGTCGCGGCAACAGGAAAGCTGAACATACCGGCTTGGCGTGGCGCAGGGGCGAGGTTCCGGCGACAGGATTGCGCGACACCGCATCGTGCCGCAGCGCGAATCCGAGCAGGTTCAGCAGCGCGACTGCCGGGCCCGCGAGGATGAGATCGCGGCCTGCGACTTGAGGAACCAGTCGACTCGGCCGGTGGTGATCTCGGCGAGCGTGTAGTGCTCGAACGCCGGCAGGACGTGCAGGCGCACCTGGTCGCGGTAGTGCTGCTTGGTGCCTTCAGCGAGCCACTGGATGGCAAGGTCGGCCAGCCACACCTCGGCCAGATCAGCGAAAGTGCTCTGCGGCGTGAGGACCCTGGTGCTGCCGAACGTCGGCCGATCCAGGAGCCGCTCCCTGAGGACTTGCCGTGCCTGAGCTGCCGTCCGTGCGGTCACCCCGGACGTGCCGCAGCCGGCGGTCCGTGTCGCGGATCCGGGTTTCGGCGATCACCCGGTCACCCCGGCGCCGTACCGCGATCGACCCGCAGGCTCCTACGGCAGTCCGGGGCCGTGCCATCAGTGTCCCCCGAGCCGACAGATGCCGCCGGTCGGCCTCGGTCTCCAGACGGGTCAGCCAGGCTTCGATCTCACCGATCCGGAAGCGCAGCTCCCGCCCACCCGGAAGCCACGAGGTCCCGCGCAGGCTACGCAGGTCCTCGATCGTCTGGGCGCTCACCTGCAGCTTGGTGCAGAGCTCGGTCAGGGACAGCACACCGTCGACAAGCGACAGGGGTCGTGGTGTTCGTGGAGCGGTCTCGGATCTTCTCGGTCTTGATGACCGTCAGGTGTGCGAGGAGTTCCGGAAGCCATTGAGAGTGCCCGAGACGAGACGGTGCGGTGCGGCCCGGCTGGGCCCAATGTGCGGAGTAAGAGCGGAGTGGCCATGCTGTCTCC
>Ga0207678_10003798_pt1 | contig 13581 bp, 18 predicted proteins | sample KBSC63metaG_FD_184319 | JGI IMG/M metagenome (GOLD analysis project Ga0207678, IMG submission 184319) | Corn rhizosphere microbial communities from Kellogg Biological Station, Michigan, USA - KBS C6-3 metaG (SPAdes) (version 2) | ecosystem: Host-associated > Plants > Roots > Rhizosphere > Soil ... | reverse complement strand
GGCGCAGCGAGCACGAGGTTCCCACCGAGCGCAATTGCGTCGAGGCGCGAATCCACGGCGCCGGCTGCGGCCGCCGGGACGCTCAGATGCAGATCGCGAATGTCGACCGATCCCCGGCCGAAGGACAGCGTCCCCAGCGCAGCGGCCGTGTCGGCGTCGCGCACGCGAACGACGAGCGCACCGCGCGCGAGCGCCGCAGGATCGACGCGCCACGCGAGCGGGATGCGGGCAGTCCCGCTGGCACTGGCGACGACACTGTGGCCGTTCCACCAGACGCCGCGCGCATCGGCAAGGCGCAGCCGCTCGCCGGTGCGGGACGCGAGCGACGCATCGAGCAGCGCGGCCGGCGCAAGGAGAATCACGGCGGCCGCCAGCACCAGTGCGCCGAGCAGGAAGCGCAGCCATCTCATCTCGGCGTCAAGCGATTACGGAGGTACAGCGCGTCATCGCGCGAACGTCAGTTCTGCCCGCACACTGCCCGGATCGACGCGCGCGGTCACCGTGCCTTCGACGAGCCGGATGCCTTCCTTCCGCGCAAGCGCGTCGAGCGCGTTCACGACGGCGTCGAAGCGCGCGTCCGCAACGACGACCGCGAAGCGACCGTCGGCCGATTTGGCATCGACCGGCGCGCCCTGCAGCGCGTGTTCGCCGAGCACGCGAGTCACCGCCGACCGCACGTCGGCGGTGGAGGAGGGGGCCGCAGCGCGGGCGAGGCTCTCCGTTTCGGCAATGCGCGCGCGCGCGATGGCGAGTTCGACGCCGGTACGCGCCACGTCATCCCGCGCACGTGAAATGGCGGCGGTGAGGCTCTGCCAGGCGATCGCAAGCACCGCGGCGACGACGACCGCGACGAATCCGATCGCGAGCAGGCCCCGGCGCGCGGGATCGGCGGCGTGCCAGGCATCGAGGAAAGAGCGGCCGCTCATCTTCGCGTCAGTGCGCACCTGCCCCGAGCGCGAGCCGCATCCGCGTGCCGCTCGCGGTCGGGGCGGATACCGCGTCGATGCCCGTGCGCGCGAGCGCGCGCGCCACGCGCGAGGCGGATTGCGCGTCGACGCTGGCGAGCTCGAGTGTCCACGCCTCGTTCGCGTAGGTGGCCGACTTGAGCGCGCCCGCGGGCAGCGTCGCGAGCACGGGTGCCGCGCGAGCGAGCAGCGGCACTGCGTCGCCGGGTGCTGCCCCCCCGGCGCGATGGCGCGCCTGCGCGTTCGCCTGCGCAATCGCCGCCGCTGCGGCAGCCGGTGTCGATGCATTCGGCAGTCGCGCCGACGCCGCTTCCTGCACGAGCGCGCGCGACGCCTGCCATTGCGCGAATGCGAGCCATGCGCGTTCGACCAGCAACCCGGTCGCGAGGAGCGCGACCGCGGCTGTCGCGAGGAAGAGCGCAGGACGAAATGCTCGCACAGCACTCGACGCGGCCGGTGCGCTTGCCGGCGCGTCGGTCGCGAGAAAATCCGGCGCCGCCGCAAACGCGGCGACCGGCGCCTCGTCCCAGCGCCACGCCGGCGCAGCGACGAACCGCACGCCCGCATCCCGCGACCAGCGCCCAAGCTGTTGCTCGTTTGCGGCAAACGCGACGTGTACCGAAGCGGGTGCGCCGCCGCCATGCGCGGCCGCGGCGAGCGCTGCGTCGAGCTCGGGCGGAAGCTCGCCGCCCTCGGTGCCGCCGACTGCAAACGCGCCGCCGTCGGCGCGGCGGACGAAGCCGCCGTCCGCGGCGGACGCACACCATGTCCAGCCGTCGCTTCGCGGCGCGAGCGCCGATTCCGGCACGATTCGGGCAACGCGCGCGACCGACGTGCGAATCGCTTCGATCGATTCCCGGGTCGCGATGGCGGCGATCACGCCGTTCTCCGCCGGTGTCACGGCGATCGCGGCGTCATCGGCGCTCGTCGCCATCTGATCCTCGAGCGCGTAGCGGACCGCAGCACGCAGGCGATTGCGGGGCATCGACGGCAACGCGAGTGCGACGACACGAACTATCGCCGCCGCAACGACGACCTCGACGCTCGCATCGGAGGGCCAGCGCGCCTGCACGTCGCGGCCCCGCGCGACGGGCCGCCCGTCGCTGCCGTAGCGCACCCACGGCTCGGCATGATCTGCGCGGGGAGGACCGGCGAGGAAGACGCGGAGCATGGCGGGGGAGTGTACTTCGGGAGCAGGGACGAGAATCGATTGGCGGGGATCCGGCTACTCGACCGTTTGCCACACGACGCGGGACGACGTGTTGCCGCCGCGGTCGATCAGCGCATGAGCCTGCGCGATCGCATCGCCCTGGCGCGCGTTGACGTCGACGAGGAAGTACCGGCTTTTCACCGTGTACATCGCCTCGTCGCCGATCGACGCGCCCCCCGGCAGCCGCTCGCGAAATTCGGCGAGCGATGCGAATGGCCGCTCGGCACGCGACGCGATCAAGCGCGTCATCGCCGTGGCATCGACGTTCGCGATCGACGCGGCCAGCACTTCGCTCGAAGCCGTGTTGACGTTGAGCGGCGTATCGGCAGGAAGCGCTGTCACATAGCGCATCAATCCGGCCAGCGCCTCCGGCGTCATCGCGCGAGCGGCGGCGAATTCCTGCATGCGCAGCGGGGGCGTCGCCTGATCGGCAAGCACGCCGAGCAGCGCAGGTTGCAGGCGTTGCGTCTCGAACAGTCGCTCGAAGCGGCGGCGCTCCGCCGCGACGTGTGCGCCGCCACGCAGGTTGTTCGCGTTCAGGAAGCTTTGCGCATCGACGATGCGGCCCTCGACCGAGCCGTTCTCCACCGGCGTCGCGGGCAGCGGCAGCGCCCACGGCTCGCCGGGATGGTCGATGGTCGTCGTGCGCTCGTCAGCATCGAGAATCTGCCGCGTCCACGCGACGCCGGCGAGCGCGACCGATTGCGCCTGGATCTTGTCGCGCCGATTCGCAACCTGTGCTGTCCATTGCGCCTGCGCAGCGGCGAGCGACACCGTGACTGCGGCGGCGAGTGCAGCGACCAGCATCGCGATGATCAGCGCAAGACCGCGCTGCGCGTGCGGAAGGCCCGCAGGCCGTGCGCCGATCATTGCAGCGCGATCCAGCGCTCGATACGGGTGCCGTCGGCGAGCTCGAGCGTCACGCGCATGCCGCGCGGAAGATCCGCTTCGCCCGTGACCGGCCAGCGGTCGGACCACGCCTCGCCGGCGCCGAGCGCTCCCACCTGGAAGCGTCGAATCCCGCCCGTCAGCGCATAGGCGGCCGGCACGGTTGCGACCGGGTTGTCGATCGCGGGCCAGAACAGCGCTTCGATGCGCCCGTCGCGCAACCGGTAGCCAACTCGCTGGCCGCCGCTGCCCGCTTCGTCGACGGCGTCGGGCCCCGCGCGGGTGAAGATCAGCAACGCATCGTCGGCGGCATCCTGCGGCGCCAGCGACAGGGCCGCCTCGGTGGCGTTGCCGGTGCGCGAACGCCGCGGCAGGGCCGCACGCAGATCGGCTTCGATGCGCGCGACAACGGCGTCGAGCTCGCGCCAGCGTGCGCTTTCGCTGGCGAGGCGCGCCTCGCTGTCGGTCATCGCCGCCGTCGCGCGCCATGCGAGGAGCGCGACGAGGCCGAGGATCGCGATGGCGACGAGCGCCTCGACGAGCGTGAATCCGCGCAGGCTCGTGCGCAAACTTATCGCCATTGCCGATGCGCGCGTACGCCTTGCCGTTGCCGACGCGCGCATGCTCACCGGTTGGGCAGATACCCGACGAGCCGCGCGAGCGCGTAATCGGGGCGGCCGGGCTCGGTGACGACGATCTCGATCCGGCGGAACGCGGGATTCGGCGTCGCGCCGACCGTCTGGCGCCAGGCGAGCGTCATGCCCGCCTGCGTCTCGTCGCCCGATGCGGCCGTCGTCGCCTGCGCCGAGACGTCGAGTTGCGCGCGCGCCAGGCGGTTTTCGGCAACCCACAGCGCGAGCGTGCGCGCCTTGAGCGACGACGCGCCGTCGGTGCCCTGCGCGAGCGCGCGCATGCCGGCGGACAATGCGACGGCGACGATCGCAAGCGCGACCAGCACCTCGATCAGCGTGAATCCCCGCGCGCGCTTCACGGCGGGTCCGCGCTCGGTCCGGCGATCGACACGCGAGACAGCGGATCGACCGCAACCAGCGTGCGCCAGCCCGGCGCGGCCAGCGCGAACGCGAACGGCTCGTTGCGGCCGGATGCGCGCAAGGGAACGATCACGTTCGATGCGACGGCGCGACCGGCGAACGCCAGCGCCATCGCGTCGAGCGGATCGGGTAGTGCGTGCGCGCGCAGCACGTCGTCGTCGACGACGAGCTGCCAGCGGCCATTCCCGGGATCGCGGCGCCAGTAGCGAATCACGCGCTGCTCCGCCGAAACGCCGAGCGTCTCGCTGCGCCATTGCGCGCGCTGCGCTGCGTATTCGAGCGCACCGGCAAAGCGGCGCGCCTCGCGCGCGGAGAGGTCGCGGGCGTCCGGTGCGGCGAGCGCCACGGCGAACCCGGCCGCAATGCCGATGACGACGATCACGACCAGTACTTCGACCAGCGTGAATCCCGCGGGCGCAGCGCGCGCGCGCGCTCGCGACATCAGAGGTCCCACGACCCGATGTCGGCGTCCGCGCCGGTGCCGCCGGGCTGGCCGTCGGCGCCGTAGGTGAACACGTCGACGTCGCTCTTGAGGCCCGGGCTCAGGTACTGGTACGCGTGGCCCCACGGATCCCGCGGCAGTTTCTCGAGATAGCCGCCGGGCTTCCAGTTGGGCGGCACCGGCGGATCGACCGGCTTCGTGACGAGCGCTGCGAGGCCCTGCTCGGTGGTCGGGTAGCGCTGGTTGTCGAGGCGGTAGAGCTTCAGCGCCTGCCGGATCGCCGCGAGGTCGCTCTTCGCCGCGACGTTGCGCGCGTCGTCGGTGCGCGAAAGCACGCTGGGCACGACGAGCGCCGCCAGCACGCCTAGGATCACGATCACGACCATGATCTCGATCAGCGTGAAGCCGCGAGGGTCGTGCAGGGGCTCCCTGGCCGCGTGGCTTCGGTGCGCGTGCGTGACGGGGCGGCGGCTCTCGGACATGGGATGCGCGCGCAGCGTTCGCGCGTGCCGGCCCATTATAATCGGCGGTCGTCGGCGCGATGCCTGTAAGCCCGGCCTCACGCATTCGCGCCAGCGCGAGTGTTGCGCCGAATCCTCATGCGCAAATTCCGCATTGCCCTGCTCGTCGTGCTGCTGCTCGTGCTGGCCCTCGCGGGTGCGGCGTGGGTTGCGCGCGGCTGGTATCGCGAGCCGCTGCCGCTGCCGCGCAGTCCCTTCGACTTCGAGGTGCGGCAGGGGGCATCGCTTGCGAGCGTCGCGCGGGGCCTGCGCGACGCCGGCGTGCTGCCGCACGCGGCTGCGCTGACGTGGCTTGCGCGCGTGCAGGGCGCCGACCGCACGATCAAGGCAGGGAGCTACGAGATCGAGCAAGGAATCACGCTGCCCGGATTGCTCGCGAAGCTGACGCAGGGCGACGTCACGCAGACCGCCGTGACGATCGTCGAGGGCACGACATTCGCCGACCTTCGGCGCGCGCTGCGCGAGAACGCGAAGATCACGCACGCGGCGGCCGATCTGCCGGATGCGGAGCTCCTCGCGCGGCTCGGTGCGTCCGAAGCACATCCGGAGGGCTTGTTCTTCCCCGACACCTACTTCCTGGCGACTGGCAGCAGCGATCTCGCGCTTCTCGCGCGCGCCTATCGCTCGATGCGCGAGCGGCTTGCCGCCGCGTGGGCGAAGCGCGCGCCGGACCTTCCGCTCGCCACGCCGTACGAGGCGCTGATCCTCGCGTCGATCGTCGAGAAGGAGACCGGCAACGCGAGCGACCGGCCGCTGATCGCATCGGTGCTCGCCAACCGGCTGCGCCGCGGGATGCGGCTGCAGACGGATCCCGCGGTGATCTACGGCATGGGCACGCGCTTCGACGGCAACCTGCGCAAGCGCGATCTCGAGGAAGACACGCCGTACAACACCTACGTGCGCGACGGGCTGCCGCCGACGCCGATCGCGCTGCCGTCGCAGGCCGCGCTCGACGTCGCCGTGAACCCGCCGAAGACCGCGTACCTTTACTTCGTGTCGCGCGGCAACGGCACCTCGGAATTCTCGGCCAGCCTGCCGGAGCACAATCGCGCCGTGGCGAAATACCAGAAAGGCGGCCGCTAATGGAGAATCGATCGCGTCGCGGCCGTTTCATCACGCTCGAGGGCATCGACGGTGCGGGCAAGAGCACGCACGCCGCATGGCTCGCCGAAGCGCTCGCCGCACGCGGGCTCAACGTCATCACGACACGCGAGCCGGGCGGCACCGCCCTCGGCGAATCGCTGCGCGCGACGCTGCTCGGGCAGCCGATGGCGCACGAGAGCGAGGTGCTGCTGATGTTCGCGGCGAGGCGCGAGCACGTCGTGCAAGTGATCGAGCCGGCGCTCGCCCGGGGCGACTGCGTCGTCTGCGACCGTTTCACCGATGCGACGTACGCCTATCAGGGCGGCGGCCACGGCGTGTCGCTCGAGCTGATCGGCACGCTGGAGCGGCATGTCCATGCGCACTGCACTCCGGACCTCACGCTGCTTTTCGACGTTCCGGGTACGGTGTCGCGCGAGCGACTCGATCGCATGCGGGCGAAGGGGCGCGCGCTCGACAAGTTCGAACGCGAGCCGCAGGCGTTCTTCGATCGCGTGCGCGCCGTGTATCTGAGCCGGGCGGCCGCCGAGCCCGCGCGCTTCCGCGTCGTCGATTCGACGCGCCCCGCCGATCAGGTGCGCGCCGATCTCGCGCGCATCGTGGACGAACTGTGACGGACGTGCTTTTTCCCTGGCAGGGGCCAGCGACGGCGGAATGCCTTGCGCGACGCGCGCGTTGGCCGCATGCGGTGCTCGTCGCCGGTCCGGCCGGCATCGGCAAGCGGATGCTCGCCGATTGGCTCGCGCGCACGCTGCTGTGCGAAAAGCCGTCGGCGAATGGCGCGCCCTGCGGCGAATGCCCGAGCTGCCGCTACGCGCGCGCGGGCCAGCATCCCGACCTGCGCATCGTCGAGCCGGTCGACGACGACGAGGAAAATCCCAAGCCGGTCGAATGGATCGTCGTCGATCGCATCCGGGCGCTCGTCCGCTGGTCCGGGCTCACGAGCCATCGCGGTGGCGCGAAGGTCGCGCTGATCGATCCCGCCGAGCGGATGAACCCGGCCGCCGCCAATGCGTTGCTGAAGACGCTGGAGGAGCCGCAGCCCGATACCTATTTCCTGCTGGTGTCGCATCAGCCCGGGCGCCTGCCCGCGACCATCGCCAGCCGCTGCCAGCGCCTTGCCGTACCGGTCCCGGGGCGTGAGCAGGCCCGCGCCTGGCTCGCATCGCAGGGATTCGCCGATGCCGACCGGCTGCTCGACCAGGCCGGCGGCGCGCCGCTCGTTGCGCGCGCCATCGGCGATGCTTCCTACCAGAGCGAGCGGGCGGCGTGGCTCGCGGCGCTCGCGACGCCGGCAACACTGCCGGTGACCGCGTTGGGCGCGCGCATCGACGCCGGTCCGCGGGAGGCCCGCCGCGACCGGCTGGCGGCGGTCATCGGCTGGCTCGGCGCATGGTGCGCCGACCTGGCGCGCGTGCGCGCCGGTGGAACACCTGTACACAATCCCGACTTCGGGCGCGAGCTCGCGGCGCTCGCGAAGGCTGTGGCGGGCATTGCCCTGTTTCGTTATCATCGCGGCGTGCTCGCGCAGCGCATGCTGCTTGCGCACCCGTTGCAGCCGCGCCTCGTCGCGGAAGCGCTTCTGACCGACTACCGGGCACTATTCGAATAGACGATGGCCGACAAGACTCCCGCAGCCGCCGGCGCCGTGGCCCGCCCGGGCGTCCTGTCGCTCAACATCCGCGAGAAGGCGGCGCTTTATGCGGCCTACATGCCGTTCCTCAAGGGAGGCGGCATTTTCATTCCGACGTCGCGCCCGTATTCGCTCGGCGAGGAAGTGTTCATGCTGCTGTCGCTGATGGACGATCCGAACCGGATCGCCGTGCAGGGCAAGGTCGTGTGGATCACGCCGGACGGCGGGCAGGGCAACCGCACGCAGGGCATCGGCGTGCAGTTCACGCTGGACGACACGGGCGCCGCCGCGAAGGCGACGATCGAGCGCATCCTGGGCGAGCACCTTGGATCGACCCGCTCGACGCACACGATGTAGTGTTCGTCGATTCGCATTGCCATCTCGACTTTCCCGAACTGCGCGGCGAGCTGCCGCGTGTGCTGGATGCGATGCGCGACAACGCGGTGACGCACGCGCTGTGCATCGCCGTCGAGATGGATGCGTGGGACGCGGTGCACGAGGTCGCACGGAGCGCCCCCAACCTGTACGCGAGCGTCGGCGTCCATCCCGATTACGCCGAGACGAAGGAGCCCACCGAGGCGCTGCTGGTCGCGCGCTCGCGCGAGGCACGCATCGTCGCGATCGGCGAGACGGGCCTCGACTATTACCGGCAGACCGGTGACCTGGGCTGGCAGCGCGACCGTTTCCGCACGCACATTCGCGCGGCCCGCACGGCGGCGCGGCCACTGGTGATCCACACGCGCGCGGCGGCCGCGGACACGCTCGCGATCATGCGCGAAGAGCGTGCGTCCGAAGCGGGCGGCGTCATGCATTGCTTCACCGAGACCTGGGACGTCGCGCAGGCCGCGCTCGACCTGGGCTTTCACATTTCGTTTTCCGGCATCGTCACGTTCAAGAACGCGGTCGAGCTGAAGGACGTCGCGCGCCGGGTGCCGCTCGACCGCATGCTGATCGAGACCGACAGCCCCTATCTCGCACCGGTGCCGCACCGCGGCCAGCGCAACGAGCCTGCGTACGTGCGCCACGTCGCGGAAGAAATCGCGCGCCTGCGCGGCGTGCCCGTCGCGACGATCGCGGAGACGACTTCCGCGAACTTCTTTCGCCTCTTCGGAGTCCGGCCCGATGCGCATTGACCGCATCCCTTGCCTGTTCGTGCTCGGCGCGCTCGCATGGGCGCTGTCGTCGCTACCGGTGGCGGCGCTCGCGCAGGGGCTGCTCGACGACCTGGCTGTCGCCGTGGCCAACGACCGCACCGACGAGGTGCGCCGGCTGCTCGCTCGCGGCATGGATCCCGATTCCGTGGATGCCAACGGCGAGACGATGCTCTGTATCGCGGCGCGCAGCGGCAGCGTCGGCGCCGCGCAGCTGCTCCTCGATGCGAAGGCGAAGCCCGACAAGCCGAATCGCTGGAACGACACGCCGCTGATGCTGGCGGCGCTTCAGGGCAATCTCGACGTCGTGCGCGCGCTCGTCGCCGCCAAGGCGAACGTGAACCCGAACGGATGGACGCCGCTGATCTACGCGGCAACCGGCGGCCACGACGCGGTCGCCACGTTCCTGCTGCAGCGCGGCGCCGACATCAATGCCGTGTCGCCGAATGGCACGACCGCCTTGATGATGGCGATTCGCGAGCATCGTCTCGACACGGCGCGGCTTCTGATAGGCCGCGGCGCGGACGTCAACCATCGCAACCAGGACGGCGCGAGCGCGACCGACTGGGCGCGCCGCGGCAACGAGACCGAGCTCGAAAAGGAGCTCGTGCGCGCCGGCGCTACGCGCTAACGCGGTTCGCCGGCGCGGCGCCGCACGCGCGCGCGCCGGGCCGCCTTCGGGTCGCACACGAGCGGGCGCGTGATCTCGACACGGTCGCCGTCGGCGAGGCGCGTTCCGGGCGCGACCCGGCGGCCGAAGATCGCGCACACGCTCGCGTCGATGTCCCCGCCCGCGCGCTCGCCGATGCGCGACGCCGCCACGGCATCCTGCACGCTCGCACCGTCGGGCAATTCGAGCGAAATCAAGAACTCCACGCCCTGCGCCACGTAGGCGACGACGACATGCATGCGGTCAGGCCGCCGGATGACCGGCTTCCGCGCGCTTCACGAACGCGTCGATGAACGTCCGCGCGATATGGCCGAACACCGGCCCGATCGCCTTGTCGAGCAGTTGCGTCGCGAATTCATAGGCGAGCTCGAATTCGACCTTGCAGCCGGTCTCGCCGAGCGCCCGGAAGCGCCATTCGCCGTGCAGGTGGCGAAAAGGACCGTCCTTCAGCGTGATCCCGATCGATTCCGGCGGCCGGTTGACGTTGTCGGTGGTGAAGTGCGCGCGCACGCCGTGATAGTCGATGTCGATGCGCACCGTCTTGTGGTCCCCCGACTGCTCGACGACCTTGGCGCCGCCGCACCACGGGAGAAATTGCGGATACTCCTCGACGCGATCGACGAGCTCGAACATCCGCGCCGCGGGGTAGGGCACGAGCACGCTCTTCGTCACGCGCTGCATGGCGAAAGGCGAGGCAGCGCGCTGCACGCACGAAGGCCCGGCAGCGCGATATCCGCCGGTAGAATGCGCGTGCCGGCATCACCCCCCATTGCGGCTTTATCCATGACCATCGTCGAGAATCGCAAGGCCTTTCACGACTATTTTATCGAGGAGCGGTTCGAGGCCGGAATCGCGCTCGAAGGCTGGGAAGTGAAGTCCATTCGCGCGGGCCGCGCGAACCTCAAGGAAGCGTACGTCGTCGTCAAGGGCGGCGAGCTGTTCCTGATCGGCGCGCACCTCTCCCCGCTCACGACGGCTTCGACGCACGTCCATCCGGACCCGACGCGCACCCGCCGGCTGCTGTTCCATCGCGAGGAGATCAATCGGCTGATCGGCAAGGTGGAGCGCGCAGGGTACACGCTGACGCCGCTCGATCTGCACTTCAGCAAGGGCCGCGTGAAGCTCGCGATCGGCCTCGCGAAGGGCAAGAAGCAGCACGACAAGCGCGCAGCGATCAAGGAGCGTGAATGGAATCGCGAGCAGCAGCGCCTGCTGCGCTCGCGTGCGGCGACGTAGCGGGCGCGGGAAAGTCGGCGAGCAGCGCCCGCGCGGCCGCCGTGCCGCTGCGGACCGCGGCTTCGAGCGTCGCCGGGAACGCCGCGTACGTGTAGTCGCCGGTGAGGTACACGCGCTGCGCCACGCGGCCGCAGGCCGGCCGCGCCAGCGCCGGCACGCACGCATACGTCGCGCGCCGCTCGGCAATGACCTGCGACCAGGCGAGCGGCGGCACGTCGGGCGCAAGGCGCCGCAGCTGGGCATCGACGGCGGCGACGAGCGCAGGATGCGCCAAGTCGGCGTGCGCGCGGCGCGCGCTCATCACCACCGACAGCAGCGTCACGATTCCGGGGGGCGCCGCCGTCGCGGCGCGCGCGAGGATGTCGCGGCGGTCGAACAGCCATTGCCCCGGCTCGTCGTCGAGACGCGTCAGGCGGGGCGGTACGGCGAAAGCGCCGCCGTAGCCGAGGTAGACAGTGACGATCGGCTCCCATTCGAACGCTGCCACCGCGCGCAGCGCTGCGGCGACGCCGGGCGCTGCCGCGAGCTCCGGATCGAATGCGGTGTCGAGTTGATGAGGACCGACCGCGACGATCGCGGCGTCGGCGACCGTTTCACCGCCTGCGTACGCGATCCGCACGCCATCGGCTCGCGGCGCGACACGCGCGCGCGTCGACAGGTGCACGCGATGGCCGTGGGCCGCAAGCCACTGCACGGCGGGCTCCGGCAGCAATGCGCCCAAGCCGTCGCGCGCATGGACGATCCGGGTCGCTCGCGCATTCGCGCCGAGCGCCTCGCGCAGCACGTTGAGGAACACCTGTCCCGACGCGCGCGCCGGTTCCGTGTTGAGCGCCGCCACGCACAGCGGCGCCCACAGTTCGTCACGCACGCGCGCGGGAAGGTCGGCGACAAGCTCGGCAACCGAAACGTGGTCGGCGCAGCGAAAGCCGGCGCGGCGTTGCCGCACGAACCAGCGCACCGTCGCGATCCGCTCGCGCCACGTGAATCCGCGCGCGGCGAGCAGGCCGGCGGCGAGCCCGAAGGGCGCCGGCAGCCCGCGGGTGCGAAGCGTCGGCGCGCCCTGCCGGGCCGGCGCGAGCGGATGCATCGCGAGCGGCGTGTCGCGCCACGGCGGATGCGGCGACGCGCCGTGCAGGAAGGCCGCGAGTTCGAGCGTCTCCGTGCACGCGCCGAGCAGCAGGTGCTCGCCGTTGTCGAGCGGCAGGCCGTCGCGCAACACCGTGCGTGCGCGGCCGCCCGGCATTGTCGCCGCCTCGTAGAGCTCGACGCGACGGCCGGCGCGCGCGAGCGCGATCGCCGCGGCACAGCCCGCGAAGCCGCTGCCGATGACGGCGATCACGCGCGGAGCGCAGCCCGCGTCGCGATCCACAGCTTGCGCACCGGCGTGAGCGCGATGCGGCGGTCGAGGACGCGATACCCGTCGCGCGCAATCTCGTCGAGCAGCGTCCGGTAGATCGCGGCCATCGCGAGCCCGGCGCGCTGCGCGCGGCGGTCGCGCGCCGGCAGCTTCCCGAGCGCGCGCTCGTACCACGCCCGCGTGCGGTCGACTTCGAAGGCCATCAGCTCGGCGAACGCCGGCGTGGCGCGCGCCTTCATCACGTCGGACGCCTGCACGCCGAAGCGCGCGAGATCCTCCTGCGGCAGATAGATGCGGCCGCGGCGCGCGTCCTCGCCGACGTCGCGGACGATGTTGGTGAGCTGGAATGCGATGCCGAGGTCGCGCGCGTAGTCGCGCGTTTCCGGGAGCTCGTAGCCGAAGATTTCGGCCGACATCAGGCCGACGACCCCGGCGACGCGGTCGCAATAGATTTCGAGCTCCGCGAAATCGAGGTAGCGCGTCTTATCGAGGTCCATCGCCATCCCGTCGATCACCGTCTGCAGGTGCGCCTGCGGCAGGCGGTAGCGCTGCGCGACCGGCGCGAGCGCCTGTGCGACCGGATGCTGCGGGCTACCGCCGTAAATCCGGTCGACCTCGGTTCGCCACCATGCGAGCTTGACGCGCGCCACGTTGGGATCGGCAACTTCGTCGACGATGTCGTCGACCTCGCGGCCGAACGCATAGAGCGCCGTGATCGCGGCGCGACGCGCGGGATCGAGCAGGCGGAAGCTGTAGTGGAAGCTCGAGCCGCTTTGCGCGGCCTTGTCGGCGCAGTACTGATCCGGCGTCATGCCGGCGCCGGCATTGCGCGAAGCGGCAGCAGCATGCGCCACGCGAGCACCACGAGGTCGCGGGCGCCGAGCGTCGGCCGGCGCGTGAAGACGTCTCCGCCCACGCCGTCGATGCGCTCGAGAATGCGCGTGCCGCCGAGAATCACGGCGCGCAGCTCGATGCCTGCGCGCAGCGGCAGCGCGCGCACGAGCGGCCTGCCGGCGTCGAACAGCGCGCGCGTACGTGCGGTCTCGAACGCCATCAGACGCGTGAACCGCGCGTCGCACAGGCCGTCGGCGATGTGGGCGTCGTCGATGCCGAAGCGCACGAGATCCTCCTGCGGCAGGTAGACCCGCCCCTTGCGCCAGTCCACCGCGACGTCCTGCCAGAAATTCGCGAGTTGCAGCGCCGTGCAGATCGCATCGCTCTGCGCATGGCTCGCGGCGTCGTCGACGCGATAGAGCGCGAGCAGGAGGCGGCCGACCGGATTCGCCGAGCGGCGGCAATAGTCGGCGAGCGCTGCAAATGTCGCGTAACGCGTGACGTCCACGTCCTGCGCGAAC
>Ga0207678_10003795_pt1 | contig 13582 bp, 9 predicted proteins | sample KBSC63metaG_FD_184319 | JGI IMG/M metagenome (GOLD analysis project Ga0207678, IMG submission 184319) | Corn rhizosphere microbial communities from Kellogg Biological Station, Michigan, USA - KBS C6-3 metaG (SPAdes) (version 2) | ecosystem: Host-associated > Plants > Roots > Rhizosphere > Soil ... | reverse complement strand
AATTGATCATAGTGACCATCAACAGATATTCGCCAAGGCTGGTCTCTATCGCATTGAGAATGCGCAGCGTCCGCAGCCGCCATTCGTGATCGGCGAAGTTCATCACCAGCGCGCGGCGCAGGTCTTTCCAGCTTGCGATGAACAGCACCAGCGTGGCGAAGAACAGCAGGAATTCGGTGAAGGTTGGCGACAGGAATTCGACGGTTGGCTGCACCCAGTCGATCTTGGGCAATTCGAACTTTGTTGTCGCAAGCGTTTCGGCGCTGCTGAACATGCTCTGTATCTGGTGCCAGAGCGCCAGCGGTCGGTCGAAGACATGCAGCTTGTTCTTGAGCAGCGAACCTAGTTCGGGGAGCCGCGTCGTCCATTCCATCAGCGGGGACGAAATAAGCCCCACGATGAAGGCGAGCCCGGCGCAGACCAAGATAACGATCAGGACTGCCGAGACGGATCGCGGAATGCGGCGCTTTTCGAGAAAGCTCGCTGCGGGCGACAACATGGTGCCAATGATGAAGGCTGTCACGATTGGCAGGAAGAATGCCTTGGCGACATAGAGCACCGTAATCACGGTGATCACCAGCATCGATACCAGCGTGAAAGCAACCACTTCGGCACGACGGAACACCGGCGGCTGCTCGATCTTGCTCTCGGGCACCGGCGTGCCGGCGGGCTTTTCGGGGAGAGCGCGTACTTCACTCATGAGCTGTCCCGACATGCCGCCACTTGTTCGCGCAAACCGCGTTCGCGCGTCAGATCGCCGACATGCGATCGGGCTCTACAACACGACCATACCGCAAAAGTTCCGTCGCGATTTCGTGATGGTTCCTTGGTTGACAAATCATTCGGTGAACGCCCGCGGGGAGGGAACCGTGAGGCTTCGGCGCAGTTGGTTGCGGTCATCACGACGATGACGCGTCGCCAAACGGGGCAGTCACATGTCACAGGCATCATCTGGAAACCGCAAGCTGTCGCTGCGTCTCACAAGCGCGCTCGTTGTTGCAGCCACTCTGATCGTTGCTCCGCCGTTCATCTCCAGCGCATCGGCGCAGGTGATGAACTATGCACCGGCTGCGCAAAGCGCGTTTCCACCGGACGACGACGTGATGGCTGCACCGCGGGTGCGGGAAAATATGGATGCCGCTCTCCCCGAGCGCCTGCGCCGCGCTGAAGTCAACTATATGACCCGCGAAGCGCCGGGCACAGTGATCATCGATACTGGCAATACCCAGCTTTATTATGTGCTCGGCAACAACCGCGCGATCCGCTACGGCGTCGGTGTTGGCCGCGAAGGATTCACCTGGTCCGGAACGCAGACTGTCACGCGCAAGGCGGAATGGCCGGATTGGCATCCGCCGCAGGAAATGATTGCGCGCCAGCCCTATCTGCCGCGCTTCATGGCTGGCGGCCCCGGCAACCCGCTCGGTGCCCGCGCGATGTATCTCGGCTCCAGCGCCTATCGCATCCATGGCACCAATGATCCGTCAACCATCGGCAAGTTCGTGTCGTCGGGTTGTATCCGCCTGACCAATGAAGATGTGCAGGACCTTTTCAGTCGCGTCAGCGTTGGGACCAGGGTTGTGGTGCTGCCGAAGTCCGTTGCCCCACACTATGAGGCGCGCACGGCTCCGGCGCCGCGCAGCGTCACATCGATCTCGGTTCGCCCTGCCGGCGTGCAGCAGGCTCCGGGCCGTCAGGCGATGAACCTTTCCGCGTCGTCGCTCTACTGAGAGTCGATCATTCTGCTTTGATGCCGCGTTGGAGGCCCCATGACCCGATTTCTAGGACAACGGATGGCTCTTGGCGCGGTCGCGGCGATTGTCATGCTCGGTGCCGCCCCAGCGCAGGCACAGGATTTCTTCTCGGCATTGTTCGGCGGGATAGCGCGTGGTCGTGGCCCGGATATCTCGCTGCCGTTCGTCAATGAAGGTCCGCCGGTGCAGGAGCAGCGCCCTCGCGCAGCAAGCGGCGGGCGTCAGGCTTTTTGCGTGCGCACGTGCGATGGGCGTTACTTCCCGATATCAGCCACCGACAGTCAGAGCCGCGCAGCGTCGTGCAATAATTTCTGTCCGGCGAGCGATACCAAGGTTGTTTATGGCAGCAGTATCGACACGGCGGCGACCGAGAGCGGCAAGCCCTATTCCGAGCTGCCGAATGCATTCAAGTACCGCACCGAACTGGTGGCCGGTTGCACCTGTAACGGTAAGGACCAGATCGGTCTGGCGCCGGTGAAACTCGAGAACGATCCAACACTGCGCAAGGGTGATATCGTCGCCGGTGCCGATGGGCTGATGGTCACTGGCCGCGGCGCTGACAAACGCGGTGCATCGCTGAACATGTCGCCGGTGTCGCCGTCGGTGCAGGCGAAATATGAGCGCATGCCGGTCGTGGCGCGGGAATAATCCGCGCCACGTGATCGATTGCGCTTAAGCCGCGCGGATCTTCCCGAGGAAGTCCGTTACCTGAGTACCGAGCTGGCGTGTCTGCGTCGCCAGGGTCTCTGATGCCACCTTCACATCCTGAGCGGCTGCACCGGCTGCGTCGGCGTCGGCACTGACTCCGCTGATATTGTCCGACACGTTGCGGGTGCCATCGGCCGCCTGCTGGGTGCTGCGGGTGATTTCCTGCGTCGCCGCGCCCTGTTCTTCGACCGCAGCCGCAATCGCGGTGGCGACTTCATTCACTTCGCCGATAATGCCGCCGATCGACTTGATGGCTTCGATGGCCTCATTGGCGACCTTCTGGATATCCGCGATCTGTTCGGAAATATCCTCGGTCGCCTTGGCCGTCTGGCTGGCCAGCGACTTCACTTCGGACGCAACGACCGCAAAGCCCCGTCCGGCATCGCCGGCGCGCGCAGCTTCGATGGTGGCATTGAGTGCTAGCAGGTTGGTCTGCGAGGCGATGTCGTTGATCAGCCCGACGACTTCGCCGATCCGGTTCGCTGTCTGGGCGAGGCCCTGAACGGTATTGTCGGTCTGCTGTGCCTGGCTGACGGCGCGGCTGGCGATGCCGGCTGCATGCGATGCCTGGCGGCTGATGTCGTTGATCGAGGCACTCAGCTCCTCGGCCGCGGCGGCAACGTTTTGCACATTCACTGAGGCTTCGCCGGAGGCGCGCGCAGCATCTTGCACGCGGGCATTGGTCTGGCTGGACACAGCGGCCATGCCATCGGATGTCGTGCTCATCTGATCGGAGGCGCTGCCCAGCGTGCCGAGCGTATCGCGCATCTGGATTTCGAACATGCCGATATATTGCTCGATGGCCTGCTGGCGCTGGCTCGCATTGGCATTGCGATGGCGTTCCTGTGCCTCGATCTCGGCCTTTTCCATCGCTTGCTTCTTGAAGGTCTCCAGCGCACCGGCCAGCCCGCCGATTTCATCCTGGCGATCGGCATAGCCGGCATCGACGGTGAGATCGCCGCCCGCCACTTTCAGCATCGCGTCGCGGATGGTGAGCAGCGGCGTGGTGACACGGCGCGTGATAGTGACTATGGCGCCAACGACGAGCATGATGGCGGCCCCCAGTAGCACCAGTTGCAGGATCAATGAGCGTTGCGCAGCAGACCACTGCACAAGGCTGTGGTTCTTGGCTTCATCAAGCGCGCGTTCGGCGACGACCACGGCTGTGCTCATCTTGTCCACGGTCAGCGGTGTCCAGGCCGTCGCCGGCATTTCGGGTTTCTCGCCGGTTGCGACGGCCTGAATCAGACGGTCGCGCAGTGCCAGATATTGCGGATCGAAGTAGGATGTTTTCGCTGCAGCGAGGGCCGAGACGAGACCCTGCGGCAGTTCAGTTCCCGACGATGCGATTTCCAAGGCATTCCATCCGGTCTCGATGCCGCCCGTCAGCTTCACATAGCTCCGCTGCAGCTCCGGCGAGATCTTGTTGACCGCGAGCGCGTTCGACACAATGACGGAGGCGTCGCCCGATGTGTTGCGCATCAGCCAGGCCATCTGCTTGATCGACAGCAATTGATCGATCACCGGATCGTTGTGGGTTACGGCGGCGGTGAGGGCTGACGAGACTTTTTCAAGCATGGCCAGAACGGAATCGACATTGTCCTGGAATTCCTTGGCAAGGCCGGCGCGGCGCGAGGCCTTCGGCTTGCTCATCTGGTCCCAGGATTCTGTCTGCAGCGCGATCAAGGCCTGCATCAGCCGGTTAAACTCGGGCACCAGCGTTGCCTTGCCAGGGAAGTCGGCGGTGACCAGCAATTCTCCTGCTGCTTTCATTGCCGGCATTTCAGCGCCGCGGATACGGCGCAGATAGGCCTCGGTATCGGGCTGGATCACGACATCGGCGTTCAACGTGCGGAACGTCGTGGACCGGTCGGTGCGCAGATTGTGCATTGCCTTGAACACATGGCCGGATGCCTCGGCGATCGTCGACATGCGCCCCGCGACGTTGAGGCGCCCATATGATTCCCACGCGCTGAGAACCAGGAATATGACGACACAGACCGCCATGATGGCGATCACGGACTTGAGCAATGCGGAAACGGTCAATCGATGAAGCACAATGAATCCCCCAAAAAATATTTCGGTATTTAAGGCTGCAATTGGTAAATATTCACGCTCATGCGCGTCTTGATAAATACGTTTCTTGTAAAGCTACTTTAGGTGGAAAATTGTCGTGTCCGGCGACGCTTCAACGAAAAAAAGCCCCGACGATGTCGGGGCTTTTGATACTTGTCAGCGCTCAATGACGTGACTGATGAGGCCCTGCCTAGGCAGCCCGGATCTTGCCGAGGAAGTCCGTTACCTGAGTGCCGAGCTGGCGCGTCTGCGTGGCCAGCGTTTCCGAGGCTACCTTCACATCCTGCGCGGCGGCGCCAGCTGCATCCGCATCGGCGCTGACGCCGGCGATGTTGTCCGACACATTGCGGGTGCCATCGGCGGCCTGCTGCGTGCTCCGGGTGATCTCCTGTGTCGCGGCTCCCTGTTCCTCGACGGCCGCGGCGATGGCAGTCGCTACTTCATTGACTTCGCCGATGATGCCGCCGATCGACTTGATTGCCTCGATGGCCTCATTGGCGACCTTCTGGATATCTGCGATCTGCTCGGAAATATCGTCGGTTGCCTTGGCGGTCTGGCTGGCCAGCGACTTCACTTCCGACGCGACGACCGCAAAGCCGCGTCCGGCCTCGCCAGCGCGCGCGGCTTCGATAGTGGCGTTGAGCGCCAGCAGGTTGGTCTGCGAGGCGATATCGTTGATCAACCCGACCACCTCGCCGATCCGGTTGGCGGTCTTGGCGAGGCCTTGGACGGTGCCGTCGGTTTCCTGCGCCTGATTGACGGCGCGACTGGCGATTCCCGCGGCGTGCGCGGCCTGCCGGCTGATATCGTTGATCGACGAGCTCAGCTGTTCGGCGGCCGAGGCAACATTCTGCACGTTCAGGGAGGCTTCGCCCGAAGCTTTTGCTGCGACCTGCACGCGGGCATTGGTCTGGCTGGATACGACCGCCATGCCATCCGATGTGGTGTTCATCTGATCGGACGCGTTGCCGAGCGCGTTGAGCGCATCGCGCATCTGGACCTCGAAGGTCCCGATGTGCTGTTCGATGGCCTGCTGCCGCTGGGTCGCGTCGGCGTTGCGATTGCGCTCCTGCTGTTCGATCTGTGCTTTCTCCTTGGCCTGTTGCTTGAAGGTCTCCAGAGCGCCGGCGAGCGCGCCGATTTCGTCCTTCCGTTCGGAATAGCCGGCATCGACGACGAGATCGCCTGCGGCGACTTTCAGCATCGCATCGCGAATGGTGTGCAGCGGGGTGATGACGCGGCGGGTGACGGCAACCATGCTGCCGAATGCTATGCCGAGCGCGGCTGCGAGCAGCGCCAGTTGCAGGATCAACGCGTGCTGCGCGGCAGTCCATTGCGTCAAGGTGTGGCTTTTGGCTTCATTCAGCGCTCGTTCGGCGACTGTAACCGCACTGGCCATGCGATCAACGGTGATTGGAGTCCATTCGCTCGCGGTGATTTCAGGCTTTTCGCCGCTCACCAGCGCGTTCATGACACGGTCACGAAGGGCCATATATTGCGGGTCGAAATAAGCCACCTTTGCAGCAGCCATGGTTGCAGCCAGGTTGGGCGGCAGCTGCATTCCAGACGCAGACAATTCCAGCGCATTCCAGGCGGCATCGATGCCGCCAACAAACTTGGTGTAGGCGAGCTTATTCTCAGGTGTAGCGCGCCCGACAGCAAGGCCGTTCGCGACGAGGAGGGATCCTTCGCCGGCGGTGTTGCGCAACAGCCAGGCTGCCTGTTTGATCGACAGTAATTGATCGATCATGGGATCGTTGTGGTTCACCGCAGCGGCGAGCTGGGCCGACACTTTCTCCAGTGTTTCAAGCAGCGCCTGCGTGGTCTCCATATACTCCTTGCCGAGGGCTGCGCGGCGCGACGCCTTCGGCTTGCTCATCGCGTCCCAGGATTCGGTTTGCAGAGCGGTCAGCTTGTTGACCAGCTGGACCAGCGTCGGGTGCAGCGTCTTTTGATCGGCGAATTCGATGGTGGCAATGAGGTCAGCCGCTGCTCGCATCGCCGGCATCTCGGAATCGCGAATGGAGCGGAGATATTTTTCTCCGTCCGGCTGAATGACTGTCTCGTTGTTCAGGTTCCGGTTCGTCGATGCACGGTCGGTGCGCAGATTATGCATCGCCTTGAAGGCATTCGCGGAGGCGTCCGCAATTACCGAGATGCGGCTGGCTGAACGTAGCCGCCCGTAGGAGTCCCAGGCTGTCGTTGCCAGAACGGCGACCACACAGAGCGCCATGACCACGATGACAGATTGAAGCAATGCGGAAACGGTCAATCGATTGAACATCATGAATCCCCCAAATATTTGATTTAGTAAGGCTTCAAATGGTAAATATTTCCGATTGCACACGTATCATGAAATAGGTTTGAATGCGGCTACTTTAGGTGGTTGGTGCGTAAGCGTTCTTGCGGCACGGCGAAGGACGATGCCCGGCGATTGATCGGTTCTGCTTCTCCGCGCGGGTTCGGCACTCCGCTGGCGGCGCGGATTCTACGTGACCGTCGGTGACCTGAGAGCCAGCTTGCGTGCCTAGTTTGGCGAGGTTCTTTTGTTCCGGTCCGGGAACCCAATGCTCTCGCCCACGTTGGATCACTGTTGAGCAGCTGTGGCGATGGCCGGGGCTGCTATTCGTTTTCATTGAGTCTGGGGGATACGCACATGCTTGTCGGCGTCTTGATCACTTTTCTCGTCGTCATTCTCATTCTGTACTTGATCAATCTGTTGCCGATCGACGGCCGCGCGAAGCAGATTTGCCGCGTCGTCGTGATCATTCTCGGTGTGATCTCGCTGCTGAAATACATCGCGGTTTTCTAGCGAGATGGACTAACAAAAAAGCCCCGGCGGTTTGCCGGGGCTTTTTTGCTTGCAGCCGATGCGATCGACATTCTCTCATTCGTCATGGCCGGGCTTGTCCCGGCCATGACGACAGAGAGTGTATCAAGCCAGCGCCTTCGCTTCGCGGCGGCGCGCCGTGAGGATGTATTCAGTATAGCCGTTCGGCTGTGTGCGTCCCTCGAAGATCAGGTCGCAGGCGGCCTTGAAGGCGACGCCGTCGAACGAGGGCGCCATGTTCTGATACAGCGCGTCGCCCTTGTTCTGCTCGTCCACCACCACAGCCATGCGCTTCAGCGATTCCATCACCTGATCCCTGGTAATGACGCCCTGATGCAGCCAGTTGGCAAGGTGCTGGGCAGAGATGCGCAGCGTGGCCCGATCTTCCATCAGGCCGACGCCATGAATGTCCGGCACCTTGGAGCAGCCAACGCCCTGGTCGATCCAGCGTACGACATAGCCGAGGATACCCTGGCAGTTGTTGTCGATCTCCTGCTTCACATCATCCGGCGCCCAGTTCGACTGCGACACCGGAATGGTGAGGATGTCGGTGAGCTTGCCGCGCGGCCCGCCCTTGGCGAGATCCTTCTGCCGCGTGGCGACATCGATCTGATGATAGTGCAACGCGTGCAGCGTCGCGGCGGTGGGCGAGGGCACCCATGCGGTGGTGGCGCCGGCCTGCGGATGGCCGAGCTTCTGCGTGAGCATGTCCGCCATCTTGTCGGGCGCGGCCCACATGCCCTTGCCGATCTGGGCATGGCCCGGCAGGCCATCGATCAGGCCGACATCCACGTTCCATTCTTCATAGGCCTTGATCCACGGCGTCGCCTTCATGTCGTTCTTGCGGATCATCGGACCCGCTTCCATCGACGTGTGGATCTCGTCGCCGGTGCGGTCGAGGAAGCCGGTGTTGATGAACATGATGCGCTTGGATGCATTCTGGATACAGGCCTTGAGGTTCACCGTGGTGCGGCGTTCCTCATCCATGATGCCGACCTTCATGGTGTTCTCGGGCAGCGACAGCAGCTTCTCGACGTGCGCAAAGATTTCGCAGGTCAGCGCCACTTCATCGGGGCCGTGCATCTTCGGCTTCACGATATAGACCGAGCCGGTGCGGCTGTTGCGGATCGGACCTTTGCTCTTGAGATCGTGGATCGCGATCAGGCCAGCAACAGCTGCGTCGAGCAGGCCTTCCGGGATTTCCTCGCCGGCGCTGTCGAGCACCGCATCCGTAAACATGTGATGGCCGACATTGCGCATCAGCATCAGGCTGCGGCCATGCAGGGTCAGGTTCTTGCCGTCGATCGTCTTGTAGACACGGTCTTCATTGAGTGCGCGCTTCAGCGTATTGCCGCCCTTTTCGAAATCGGCCGAGAGTGTGCCGTTCATCAGGCCGAGCGTGTTGCGATAGACCAGCACCTTGTCGTCGGCGTCGACGGTGGCGACGCTGTCTTCCATGTCGAGAATGGTCGAGACGGCCGACTCCATGATCATGTCGGCAACACCAGCGGAGTCGTCCTTGCCAATGGTGTTGGTTCGATCGATCTTCACTTCGATATGCAGGCCGTTATTGACCAGCAGGATCGAGGTCGGGGTGGCGAGCTCGCCGAGATAGCCAGCGAGCTGGGATTCGTTCTTCAGCGCGGTGAGGTTGCCGCTCTTGAGCTTGGCCGAGAGCTGGCCCGCAATGATGCTGTAGGCCGTGACATCGGTGTGACTGCCGGTGGCAAGCGGCGCGGCCTGATCGAGGAAGGCTTTTGCCTTGGCGATGACTTTGTCGCCGCGTGCCTTATTGTAGCCTTTGCCACCTTCAGACGGATCATGCGGGATCGCATCGGTGCCGTAGAAGGCATCGTAGAGACTGCCCCAGCGCGCATTTGCGGCATTCAGCGCGTAGCGCGCATTGGTGAGCGGCACCACGAGCTGCGGGCCGCAGATCTGGCCGATCTCGATATCGACATTGGCAGTTTCGACCTGCTTGGTCGCAGGCTCCGGGAGGAGGTAGCCGATTTCCTTGAGGAACGCCGTATAGGCGTTCATGTCGAAGGCGCCCTTATTGGCCAGATGCCAGGCATCGATCTTGGCCTGCAGCGTATCGCGCACCTTGAGCAGTTCGCGGTTCTTCGGGCCCAGGTCCTTGATGAGAGCGGCGACGCCGGACCAGAACGCATCCGGCTGGATGCCGGTCCCGGGGGCGGCTTCCTTGGCGATGAAGTCGAACAGGACGGGGGCGATCTGCAGTCCGTGGGCGTCGATGCGTTTCATGGTGTCTTTCTCGCGAGAAGCGGCAATTCTGCTCTAATTTCAGGGAGTATAAGCATAAACGGCGCCAAACCGCGGCGCCCATGGGACCTTTTAACGCCAAACGCTACCCGGTGAGAAGTCCCCTAAAGGGATCAGTGGCCGGGCGGCCGGGCCGGGGCCTGCGCGTGATCCGGCGAGATCCGCTCCAGCGCCACCTTGATCACGATGGTGAGCAGTGCCACGGCCGTCAGCACCGTTGCCGCTGCGAAGGCGCCGGCGACATTGTAGTCCTGATACAGAAGCTCGATCTGCAACGGCAACGTCGTGGTCTGGCCGCGGATGTTGCCGGAGACGACGGAGACGGCGCCAAATTCGCCCATCACGCGGGCATTGCACAGGATCGCGCCATAGAGCACGGCCCAGCGCACATTCGGCAGCGTGACCCGCATGAAGGTCGCAAAGCCGGAAGCGCCGAGTGTGACGGCGGCCTCTTCCTCATCCGTGCCCTGCACCTGCATGAGCGGGATCAACTCACGCGCCACGAAGGGCGCGGTCACGAACATGCTGGCGAGCACGATCGCCGGCAGTGCGAACATCACCTTGATGCCCATGGCTTCGATCAGGGGGCCGAACAGGCCCTGCGAGCCATAGACGAAGATATAGGCGACGCCGGCGACGATCGGCGAGATAGAATAGGGCAGTTCGATCAGCGAAATGAGGAGCGTGCGGCCTGGGAAGACGAACTTGGTCACCGTCCACGCCGCGGCGAGGCCGAACACGATGTTGATCGGCACAGCGATCAGCGCGGTGGTGACTGTCAACAGAATGGCATGCTGCGTGCCGGGCTCGGTGAGGCTGTTGAAAAACGTGCCGATGCCTTGCGACAGCGCTGAACTGAAGATCAAAGCCAGCGGTGCGATCAGGAACAGCAATGTGAGGATCGCGACGATGCCAAGTACCACGCGGCGCGTCACCGGGCCGGCACCGACGGGCGTCACCATCCATTCGGTATGGGCGCGTTCACTCGTCGGATGCGACATCACACATCTCCCCGGCCGAGATAACGCAGGTTCCAGGCCTGCACCGCGTTGGTGACAATCAGCATGGCGAAAGCCATCGCCAGCATTACCACGGCAATCGCGGCGGCAGCCTGGTAGTTGTATTCCTCGAGCCGAATATAGGTCAGCAGGGCAACGATCTCGGTCTTCATCGGCTGGTTGCCGGCGATGAAAATCACCGCGCCGAATTCGCCGAGGCTGCGTGCGAAGGACAGCGAGCAGCCGGCGAGGAACGCCGGAAAGATCGCCGGGAAGATTACGCGCCAGAGAATCTGCAGATCATTGGCGCCGAGCGAGCGGCCGGCTTCCTCGACATCGGAGCCGAGATCCTCGATCACCGGCTGCACCGTGCGCACCACGAAGGGAATGCTGGTAAAGGCCATCGCGATGGCGATGCCGAGCGGTGCGTAGGCGACCTGGATGCCAAGTGCATCGAGCGGTGCGCCGAACCAGCCTTTCTTGGAAAACAGCGCCGTCAGCGCGAGGCCGGCCACGGCGGTCGGCAGCGCGAAGGGCACGTCGACCAGCGCGTCGAGAATGCGCTTGCCGGGAAATTGATAGCGCGCCAGCACCCAGGCGAGCAGCAGGCCGTAGATGGCGTTGAATGCGGTGGCCGCCAGCGCCATCGTCACCGTGACGCGGATGGCCGACAGTGTGCGCGGCGACGACAGGATGTCCCACAATTGCGCAAGCCCGACGTCCGAGGCTTTCAGGATCAGCGCGCAGAGCGGCAACAGCACGATCGCTCCGAGATAAAAGAGCGTAATGCCGAGCGAGAGCCCGAAACCTGGAATGACGCTACGTCGCAAGGGAAGGTCCGTGTGTGAAGCCGTTGGGGCTTCTCTTAGACGATTTGCGCGGAAAGGGAATGCGGCGAGGTCGTCTAATGCAGGCGCCCGTCCTCTCCCATGTCATGGCCGGGCAAAGCGCGAAGCGCCGCTTCGCTAGATGTTCCCGGCCATCAACGTCTTTAGTCCATTTGCAGCCAAGACGTGGATGCCCGGGTCAAGCCCGGGCATGACGGAATTTGTGGTTCACTTCCCGCCGAACAGCGTGTCCAGCTTCGCGCCGGGATTGAGGTGTTCGGCATTCAGCTTGTCCCAGCCGCCGAATTCGTCCTCGACGCGGTACAGCTTCACTTCCGGGAATTTGTCCTTGTATTTTGCCATCACGGTCTTGTCGGTGACGCGGTTATAGCCCTTGGCTTCGATGTCCTGGCCTTCCGGCGAATACAGGAATTCGAGATAGGCGGTCGCGAGGGCCTTCGTGCCGTGCTTGTCGGCATATTTGTCGACGACGGTCACCGGGAATTCGGCGAGCACGCTGGTCGGTGGCACCACCACTTCATACTTGTCCTTGCCGCCGGCATCTTTGCCCGCGAGGTCGCGGATCGACGAGGTCTCGGCCTCGAAGGTGATCAGCACATCGCCGGTACCGCGCTCGACGAAGGTCGTGGTGGCGGCGCGGCCGCCGGTGTCAAACACCGGGACATTGGCGAACAGCTTCTTGATGAAGTCGTCAGCCTTGTCGGCACCATACTTGTTCTTCGCGAAGGCATAGGCGGCCAGATAGGTGTAGCGCGCATTGCCTGAGGTCTTCGGATTCGGGAAAATCACCTGCACGCCCGGCTTCACCAGATCGTCCCAATCCTTGATCCCCTTTGGATTTCCGGCGCGCACCAGGAAGGCCGGCAGCGAGTAATAAGGCGAGGAATTATTCGGCAGCCGCTTGGCCCAATCGGCCGGAATGAGCTTGCCGCGATCATACAGTACCTGCACGTCGGTGACCTGGTTGAAGGTCACCACATCGGCCTCGAGGCCTTCGAGGATCGAGCGTGCCTGGCGCGACGAGCCGTTATGCGACTGGTTGATGGTAACGTCCTGGCCGGTTTTGGCCTTCCACTGCTTGGCGAAAGCAACGTTGATCTCGGCATAGAGCTCGCGCGAGATGTCGTAGGAGACATTGAGCAGCGTGTTCGGCGTCTGCGCCTGGGCGGGTGCAGACGCGAGAATGCCGAGTCCGGCGGCGAGAGCGATAATGAAACGGTTCACGTGTAGTCCCCTGTGAGTGAGAGCGATCGGATGGCCGGGAGCGGCGGCTGCGGCGTTTTGCCCGGCAAACGGTCCGGAATTTGCTGCGCAACGGGGGGCGGGCACGGGTGCGATTTCGCGCAACTCCTGCATCGGCCGACCGTTATTGAGAAGAAGCATCTACGACGCTTGGTGTTTGAGGACAAAAATTCTATAGTTAGAACGCCTCGAAGAAGATAAAATCTTCTCTTTGCGCCTCGTTATCGAGAGATATATAGAATATAATTCCAGTCAACCCCCGAATTTCGGGGCAGCGGAGTATGTATGCGGTTTCTGCCTGTCTTCCTCGATTTGCAGACCGGGCCGATCATTCTTGTCGGCCAGGGCGAACTCGTGCGCGCCAAGCTGAGGCTGCTGCTGGCGGCCGGTGCGCGGATTCGCTGGTACGCAACGGACGGCAATCGTGACACGTCCGGGCTCGATGCCGATGGCGTGGCGCGCATTGAGCATGTCGAGGGCGATCCGGTGACCGCCGATCTTTCGGGGTGCATCGCGGTGCTCTGCGCTGGCGCCGGTGAACTCGGCCACGCGGTGGCTGCGCGCGCCAAAGCGAGTGGTGTGCCCGTCAATGTGATGGATGAGCTTGCGCACTCCACTTTCATCTTTCCGGCCATCGTCGACCGCGGCGATGTGGTCGTCGCCGTCGGAACCGGCGGTGCGTCGCCGGTGGTGGCGCGGCGTGTGCGCGAAAAGATCGAGGCGATGCTGCCTGCGCGGATCGGCGATCTGGCCGGCTTCATCGGGCGCTGGCGCAAACCGATCAACGACAAGATCGCCGAGGCTCCGTTGCGTCGCAGGTTCTGGGAACGCATTGTCGATGGTCCG
>Ga0207678_10003794_pt1 | contig 13585 bp, 10 predicted proteins | sample KBSC63metaG_FD_184319 | JGI IMG/M metagenome (GOLD analysis project Ga0207678, IMG submission 184319) | Corn rhizosphere microbial communities from Kellogg Biological Station, Michigan, USA - KBS C6-3 metaG (SPAdes) (version 2) | ecosystem: Host-associated > Plants > Roots > Rhizosphere > Soil ... | reverse complement strand
GGTGACGGGTTCAGTCATGGCTCTCGCAGTGTTCGGTCTCGATGATGGCGCGGGTGGCGGCGACGGCGGCCCAGACGTCGGTGTAACGGGTGGTGAGCGGGGGCAGGCCGAACCTGAGCCGGTCCGGGGTGCGGTAATCGGTGACGATGTTGGCCTCAGCGAGTAGCTCGACGAGCCTCTCGGCGCGCGGATGGCGGTACGTGACGTGGCCGCCGCGGCGGCTGCCGTCCCGCGGGGTGGCCAGGGCGCAACCGAGCGGCTCCAGCCAGGCATCCCCCAGCTCGATGAGATAGCTGGTCAGCTGCTGGCTCTTGGTCCGCATCGCGTCCGGGCCGGCCTCGAGCAGCAGCCGGGCGCCCTCCTCGACCGCGGCGGTTCCCGGGATGGACGGGGTGCCCGTCATGAACTTGGCGACGCCGGCCGCCGGGTCGTACCTGGGTCCCATGGCGAACTGGTCGTGCTGGGAGAACCAGCCCCAGATCGGCTGCCGCAGCACCTCGCGCAGCCGGGCCGAGACGTAGAGGAACGCGGGCGCGCCGGGACCCGCGTTGAGGTACTTGTAGGTGCAGCCGACCGCCAGGTCCACGTCGCATCGGTCGAGCTCGACGGGCACCGCGCCGACCGAGTGGCACAGATCCCAGAGCATCAGCGCCCCGGCCTGGTGCACGATCTCGGTGATGGCCGCCATGTCGGCCAGCGCGCCGCTGCGGTACGCCACGTGGGACAGGCTGACCAGCGCGGTGTCCTCGTCCACCGCGGCGCGCACCGCACCGGGGTCCAGGCCCTGGTCGATGTCGGTGCTCAGCATGCGCAGCTCGGCGCCGCGCTGGGCCGCGATCCCTTCCAGCACGTAGCGGTCGCTGGGAAAGTTGTCCTGGTCGGTGACGATCACGCGCCGTCCCGGCCTGGCGTCGAGCGCGGCGCAGGCCAGTTTGTACAGGTTCACCGTGGTGTTGTCGGCCACCAGCACCTGGCCGGGCGCGGCGCCGGTCAGCCTGCCGACCGCGTCGCCTGCCCGGCCGGGCAGGTCCACCCAGTGATCCCAGGACCGGGCCAGCGCCGTACCCCACTCCTGCCGGATCACTTCCTCGAGCCGCCGCAGCGTGGCCCGGGGGAGCGGGCCGAGTGAGTTGCCGTTCAGGTAGACCAGGGACGGGTCGTCCAGCGTGAACCGGTCACGGAACCCGGCCAGGGGATCATCCGCGTCCAGCTTTTCCGCGTACTCCCGCGCCAAGGACACCTGGGACATACCGCTCACGATATCCCCCCAGGCCAACGCCTTGCGGCGTCAGATGCGGCTGCCCTCCCTGCTGCCGTCGCGGCTGGCCTCCCGGCTGGCCTCCCGCGGCGCGGGGATCTGCGGCGCGTGCGGCCGCAGCAGGGCTTCGGCCAGGGTCAGGACGGTCTCCTCCAGCGAGCTGGGTGGCCAGCTCGCGCACGCGGTCGGCGGCGGCCAGCTGGTTTCCGCGAAGCAGGATGTGGTTTCCCGGCTGATCCATGATGCTCCTTCAGAAGGGGTGGCCCATCCCGGTGGCTCTGCCGTTCCGTCCGGCAGTTCGGTCCCGCTGGCACCGGGGACCGCTCGACTCTAGTAGCTCTTAGTAATCACACGTGCACGAGGAGCGAACAATCCGATTGGTGCCCGCTCGCTCGTTTGACGTCCCCGCCCGGGCGCACTACTGTTCCGGATTAGCACTCACTGAAGTAGAGTGCTAATGCGACGAGGCAGTCTGACCCCCGCGACGGCAGGCCGCCACGCTCGCCCTCTCTAGTAACGACTCGCCATTAGCCTTTCCGGAGGGGGAGGTCAGATCGTGACGACCGCCACCAAAGTAGTTATCAAGCCGCTCGAAGACCGGATCGTGGTTCGCCCGCTCGAAGCCGAGCAGACCACGGCATCCGGCCTGGTGATCCCGGACACCGCGAAGGAGAAGCCCCAGGAGGGCGAAGTCCTCGCGGTTGGTCCGGGTCGCTTCGACGACGCGGGCACCAAGCGCGTGCCCGTCGACGTCAAGGTCGGCGACGTGGTGCTGTACAGCAAGTACGGCGGCACCGAGGTGAAGTACGCGGGCGAGGAGTACCTCGTGCTCTCCGCTCGCGACGTACTCGCCATCATCGACAAGTAGTTCGTGTCCGCGCGCTCCGGCGGCTCAGGCCGCCGGAGCGCGTCGGCACGCTGACTGAGAACTCGATCCAACCGTAGGTTGAGGTAGTAAATGCCCAAGATCCTGGAGTTCGACGAGGACGCGCGGCGCTCGCTTGAGCGCGGCGTGGACAAGCTCGCCGACGCCGTCAAGGTGACGCTGGGCCCGCGTGGCCGCAACGTCGTCATTGACAAGAAATGGGGCGCCCCCACCATCACGAACGACGGCGTGACCGTCGCGAAGGAGGTGGAGCTGGAGAACCCGTACGAGAACCTCGGGGCCCAGCTCGCCAAGGAGGTCGCCACCAAGACCAACGACATCGCCGGGGACGGCACCACGACGGCAACCGTCCTGGCCCAGGCGATGGTGCACTTCGGCCTCCGGTCGGTCGCGGCCGGGGCCAACCCGATGGACCTCAAGCGTGGTGTCGACGCCGCCGCCGCGGCGGTGTCCGAGCGGCTGCTCGCCGTCGCGCGTGACGTGGAAGAGCAGACCGAGATCGCGCACGTCGCGACGATCTCCGCGCAGGACCCCAAGATCGGCGAGCTGATCGCCGAGGCGTTCGCCAAGGTCGGCAAGGACGGTGTGATCACCGTCGAGGAGTCGCCGACGATGGGCCTTGAGCTGGAGTTCACCGAAGGCCTCCAGTTCGACAAGGGCTACATCTCGCCGTACTTCATCACCGACGCGGAGCGTCTCGAGGCGGTGCTCGAGGACGCGTACGTCCTGGTGCACCAGGCCAAGATCTCCTCGATGGCCGACTTCCTTCCGCTGCTCGAGAAGATCGCGCAGGTGAAGAGGCCGCTGCTGGTGATCGCCGAGGACATCGAGGGCGAGGCGCTGGCCACCATCGTGGTGAACAAGATCCGCGGCCTGCTCAACGTGGCGGCCGTGAAGGCGCCCGGCTTCGGTGACCGCCGCAAGGCCATGCTGGCCGACATCGCCACGCTGACCGGCGGGACCGTCGTCAGCGAGGACCTCGGCATCAAGCTGGAGTCGGTCGGCCTGGAGGACCTGGGCCGCGCCCGCCGGATCGTCGTCACCAAGGACAACACCACGATCGTGGACGGAGCCGGTGACAAGCAGGCGATCGAGGACCGGATCAGGCAGATCCGCACCGAGATCGACAACACCGACTCCGACTGGGACCGCGAGAAGCTGCAGGAGCGGCTGGCCAAGCTGTCCGGCGGCGTCTGCATCCTGCGCGTCGGGGCGGCCACCGAGGTGGAGCTCAAGGAGAAGAAGCACCGCCTTGAGGACGCCATCTCGGCCACCCGGGCGGCCATCGAGGAGGGCATCATCCCCGGTGGCGGCAGCGCCCTGGTGCACGTGTCCACCGACCTCGGCGACCTCGGCCGCACGGGCGACGAGGCCACCGGTGTCCGGGTCGTGCAGCGCGCGCTGACCGAGCCGGCCCGCTGGATCGCGCTGAACGCGGGCCAGGAAGGCTCGGTCGTGGTGGCCAAGATCGCCGGCCTGCCCGCCGGGCAGGGCTACAACGCCGCCACCGGCGAATACGGCGACCTGGTGGCCCAGGGCGTCATCGACCCGGTGAAGGTGACCAGGTCCGCTGTGCAGAACGCCGCCTCGATCGCCGGCATGCTGCTGACCACCGAGACCCTGGTGGTTGAGAAGCCGGAGGAAGAGAAGGCCCCCGCGGCCAACGGCCACGGGCACAGCCACCCGCACTAAGCCGCACGCGGGCCGGTCAACGGCCATGAAGGCCGGGCTTCCACGAAGCCCGGCCTTCACCCTGTTCCAGCGCGGTCCGGCTCCGGGCGCTGGCCCATGAGAGCCGAACGGGCGAGCTCGGGGCACTCGGCCCCGGCCTTCCCCGGTCTCAATAGGATGGATACATTCCCCGCTGCCACTCCCGGTGAAGGTGCCATGACTGACCAGCTACCTCCGAGCCCGGACGGCAAATTCGCCCCCGTCGGCCTGACCTTCGACGATGTGCTCTTGCTACCCGCCCACTCCACGGTGCTGCCTAGCGAGGCGGACACCAGCACCCGGATCACGCGCCGTTACCGGCTCCGCGTGCCGCTGGTCTCCGCGTCCATGGACACGGTGACCGAGGCGCGGATGGCGATCGCCATGGCCCGCCAGGGCGGCGTCGGCGTGCTGCACCGCAACCTGTCCGTGGAGGAGCAGGCGCAGCAGGTGGACATGGTCAAGCGGTCCGAGGCCGGCATGATCACCAACCCGGTGACCTGCGGGCCCGACGCCACCATCGCGGACGTGGACAACCTGTGCGGCCGCTACCGCATCTCCGGCGTGCCCGTGACCGACGGCGACAATGTCCTGGTCGGCATCGTCACCAACCGCGACATCAGGTTCGAGACCGACCAGAGCCGGCGGGTGGACGAGGTGATGACGCGGATGCCGCTGGTCACCGCTCCGGTCGGGGTCAAGCCGGACGAGGCCCTGAAGCTCCTGCGCCAGCACAAGGTGGAGAAGCTGCCGCTCGTCGACGACAAGAACCGCCTCAAGGGCCTGATCACGGTCAAGGACTTCACCAAGAGCGAGAAGTTCCCCAGCGCCACCAAGGATCCCAAGGGCCGCCTGGTGGTCGGCGCGGCCATCGGCGTAGGCGAGGACGCCAAGCGCCGCGCCCAGGCGCTGATCGAGGCCGGGGTGGACTTCCTGGTGGTGGACACGGCGCACGGGCACGCGCAGGCGGTGCTGACCATGATCGGGCAGATCAAGGCCAACTCCGACATCGAGGTCATCGGCGGCAACGTCGCGACGAAAGCAGGGGCTCAGGCCCTGGTGGACGCGGGCGCGGACGGCGTCAAGGTGGGCGTGGGGCCGGGCTCGATCTGCACCACCCGGGTGGTGGCCGGCGTGGGAGTCCCGCAGGTCACCGCCATCTACGAGGCGGCCCAGGCGGCCCGAACGGCCGGGGTTCCTGTTATCGGCGACGGCGGCCTGCAGTACTCGGGCGACATCGCCAAGGCCATCGCCGCGGGCGCGGACGCCGTCATGCTGGGCAGCCTGCTCGCCGGGTGCGAGGAGAGCCCGGGCGAGATGGTCTTCATCAACGGCAAGCAGTACAAGCTCTACCGGGGCATGGGCTCGCTCGGCGCCATGCGCAACCGGGAGCGCGGGCAGTCCTACTCCAAGGACCGCTACTTCCAGGACGACGTGCTGCGTGAGGACAAGCTGGTGCCCGAGGGCATCGAAGGGCAGGTACCGTACCGCGGCCCGCTGTCCGCGGTGGCCGGCCAGCTCGTCGGCGGGCTGCGCGCGGCCATGGGCTACTGCGGCGCGCGGACCATCGCCGACCTGCAGGAGGCCCGGTTCATCCAGATCACCGCGGCCGGCCTGACCGAGAGCCACCCGCACGACGTCAAGATGACCGTGGAGGCACCCAACTACAGCGCCCGGCCCGGCAAGGACGGGAACCAGTGACCGACGTGGAGATCGGCCGCGGCAAGACCGGGAGAAGGGCCTACTCGCTCGCCGAGATCGGTATCGTGCCCGCCCGCCGCACCCGGGACCCCGAGGAGGTCTCGATCGCCTGGCAGATCGACGCCTACCGGTTCGACCTGCCGCTGATGGCCTGCCCGATGGACAGCGTGGTCTCGCCGGCCACGGCGATCCAGATCGGCCGCCTGGGCGGGCTGGCCGTCCTCGACCTGGAAGGGCTGTGGACCAGGTACGACGACCCCGAGCCGCTGCTCGCCGAGGTGACCGAGCTGGACGAGCAGGCGGCCACCCGGCGGCTGCAGGCCATGTACGCCGAACCCATCTCCGAGGACCTCATCGGCCGCCGGATCGAGGAGATCGCGCGGGCCGGCGTGACCACCGCGGCCAGCCTGTCCCCGCAGCGCACCGCGCGCTACGCCAAGGCCGTGGTGGACGCGGGCGTGGACATCTTCGTCATCCGCGGCACCACGGTGTCGGCCGAGCACGTCTCCGGCCGGGCCGAGCCGCTCAACCTGAAGCAGTTCATCTACGAGCTCGACGTCCCGGTCGTGGTGGGCGGCTGCGCGACCTATACCGCCGCGCTGCACCTGATGCGCACCGGCGCCGCCGGGGTGCTGGTCGGCTTCGGCGGCGGCTCCGGCCACACCACCGTGAAGGTGCTCGGCGTGGCGGTGCCGATGGCCACCGCGATCGCCGACGTGGCCGCGGCCCGGCGCGACTACCTGGACGAGTCGGGCGGCCGCTACGTGCACGTGATCGCCGACGGGTCGATGACGAGCAGCGGTGACATCGCCAAGGCGCTGGCCATCGGCGCGGACGCGGTCATGGTGGGCTCTCCGCTGGCCCGGGCCGCCGAGGCGCCGGGCCGCGGCTACCACTGGGGCAGCGAGGCCAACCACACCGAGCTGCCCCGCGGCGCCCGGGTCAACGTGGGCACGATCGGCACGCTGGAGCAGATCCTGCACGGCCCGTCGACCGTCCCGGACGGCTCGATGAACCTGATGGGGGCGCTGCGCCGCACCATGGCCACGGCCGGTTACTCCGACCTGAAGGAGTTCCAGCGGGTCGAGGTGGTCGTCGCCGATTCCGGCTCGCCGGCGGGCCGCCGCTAGACTCCAGCGCATGTCCCCTCGGCTTCGCGTCCTGTCCGGCATCCAGCCCACCGCCGACTCCTTCCACCTCGGCAACTACCTCGGCGCGCTGCGCCAGTGGGTGGCGCTGCAGGACACCCACGACGCCTTCTACTGCGTGGTGGACCTGCACGCGATCACCGTGCCGCAAGATCCCGTCCTGCTGACGCGCCGGACCAGGGTGGCCGCCGCCCAGCTGCTCGGCGCCGGGCTCGACCCGGACCGGTGCACGCTGTTCGTGCAGAGCCACGTGCCCGAGCACACCGAACTGTCCTGGGTCCTGTCCTGCATGACCGGGTTCGGCGAGGCGAGCCGGATGACGCAGTTCAAGGACAAGTCGTCGCGGGAAGGCCAGGAGCAGGCCTCGGTCGGCCTGTTCACCTACCCGATCCTGCAGGCCGCGGACATTCTGCTGTACCAGGCCGACCAGGTGCCGGTGGGGGAGGACCAGCGGCAGCACCTGGAGCTGAGCCGGACCCTGGCGCAGCGGTTCAACCACAGGTACGGCCAGACGTTCGTGCCCCCGCAGCCGTACATCCTGGCCGAGGTGGCGAAGATCTACGACCTGCAGGACCCGACGGCCAAGATGAGCAAGTCGTCGTCCTCGCCGCAGGGCATCGTGGACGTGCTCGACGACCCGGGTGTGATCCGCAGGAAGATCGCCCGCGCGGTTACCGATGCGGGGTCCGAGGTCCGCGCCGACCCCGAGGCCAAGCCCGGCGTGACCAACCTGCTGCGGATCTACTCGGCCCTGGCCGAAGAACCGGTGGCCGTCCTGGAGGCCAAGTACCAGGGCACGGGTTACGGGGGGTTCAAGAAGGATCTAGCCGAACGGGTCGTGGCGACATTCGCCCCGATCAAGGAGAAGACCGAGCGGATCCTGGCCGACGAGGCCGCGCTCGACCGTGTCCTCGCCGACGGCGCCGCCCGCGCGCACCGGGTCGCCGGCCAGACGATGGCGGCCGTCCGCGATCACATGGGCCTGCTCAAGCCGCGGTAACCCCGCCAGCAGCTCATCGTGTGCAATTGGGCGTCATTTCTGGCGCTCAATTGCACATGATCATGAGCGGCGCTGTGCTGCTGACCGCTGGCGACGGGTGTAGGCGAAGCCGATGCCCGCGACGAGCAGCGCCATGCCGCTGAACCCGGCCGTAGCCAGCACCGAAGGGCCGGAACCCACCGACTGCGCCCGGTCCGGCCGGTCCGCCCGCTCGGCGGTCACCGCCGGCCGGGACGGGGACGGGGCCGGGGTGGCGGGCGGCTGCTTCGGGCCGACCAGCGTGCCGACCGGCCTGACCTTCCCGTCGACCGCGAAGCCCCAGTTCAGCAGGCTCTTGCCCGCCGTGATCTCGGTCAGCGCCGGGCAGTGCAGCAGGCTCACGATCAGCGTGACGCCGTGCCGCCTGGCCATCCCGACGTAGGTGGCGCCGGCCGCGCTGGTCCAGCCGATCTTGCCGCCCAGTGCGCCCGGGTACGTGGCCAGCAGCGTGTTCTGGTTCCACAGGCCGACCGACTTCTTCTTGCTGATCCGGAACTGGCCGCTGGTCGCCCGGTCGTACTTGAGGAAGGCCGGCATCTGCAGCCCCTGCCGGGCGAACAGCGCCAGGTCGTAGGCCGAGGTGTGCTGGCCCGGGGCGTCGAGCCCGTTCGGCGTGACGGCCACGGTGTCGTCGGCCTGCAGGTGCCTGGCCTCGGCGTTGATCACCGCCATGCCCTGGCTGAGCGAGCCGGTCGCCTGGGCCAGCGCCATCGCGGCGTCGTTGGCGGAGATCGTCAGCAGCGCGGTGAACAGGTCGGAGACCTTGTAGGAATGCCCGCGCATCAGCCCCACGATGTTCGGCGACACGGTGGTGGCCTGCTTGCTGGCTACCACGGTGGCGTTCGGGTTGAGCGCGGGGATGAGCGAGATCGCGGTGAGCACCTTGAGCGTGCTGGCCGGCCGGTACCAGCCGTGCGGGTCCTTGGCCGCGAGCACCTGCCCGGTCCCGGCGTCGGCGATGACCCACGCCGAGGCCTTGATCTTCGGCAGCCGCGGGATCGCACCGGACGGGTAGTTGGCCAGCACCCCGCGGCCGGAGAGCTGCGCTCCGCCTATAACCGGCCCGATCGCGGCGGGAGACGGGGACGCTGCCGCGGCGGGGGCAGCAATCGCGGCGGCGGCCAGCAGCGCCGCGGCAGCGGCCAGCACGCTGCGCATGAGCCTCCCGCTCTCCATTCTGGGTCGCCCGGCGAAGCCCGAAGTAACCTGGGCACATGGAACGCACGTCCGAGTCAGGGCTTCCCGTCGATCCCGTCTACGACGCAAGCAAGCTTACGGATTTCCGGCCCGAAGAAAAGCTTGGCAGGCCGGGAGAGTATCCATTTACTCGCGGTGTGTATCCGCGGATGTACGTGGCCCGGCCCTGGACGATGCGCCAGTACGCCGGGTTCGCCAGCGCCCAGGAGTCCAACCAGCGCTACCACGAGCTGATCGAGGCGGGCACCACCGGCCTCTCGGTCGCCTTCGACCTGCCCACCCAGATGGGCTACGACTCCGACGCGAAGGTCGCGCACGGCGAGGTGGGCAAGGTCGGCGTGGCCATCGACTCCGTCGGCGACATGCGCACCCTGTTCGACGGCATCCCGCTGGGGACCGTGTCCACGTCGATGACGATCAACGCGCCCGCCGCGGTGCTGCTGCTGATGTACCAGACCGTCGGCGAGGAGCAGGGCGTGCCGCCCGGCCAGCTGACCGGGACGATCCAGAACGACGTGCTGAAGGAGTACATCGCCCGCGGCACCTATATCTTCCCGCCGCGCCCGTCGCTGCGCCTGGTCGCGGACACGTTCGCCTACTGCCGTCGCGAGCTGCCCCGGTGGAACACGATCTCCATCTCCGGGTACCACATGGCCGAGGCCGGCGCCACGCCCGTGCAGGAGATCGCGTTCACGCTGGCCAACGCCAAGGAGTACGTCCGGGCCGCGCTGGCCTCGGGCCTGGCCGTCGACGACTTCGCCCCCCGGCTCTCATTCTTCTTCGTGGCCAGGACCACGCTGCTCGAGGAGGTGGCGAAGTTCCGCGCCGCGCGGCGGCTATGGGCGCGCATCATGAAGGAGGAGTTCAAGGCCGAAGATCCCCGCTCGCAGATGTTGCGGTTCCACACCCAGACGGCCGGCGTGCAGCTCACCGCGCAGCAGCCGGAGGTGAACCTGATCCGGGTCAGCCTGCAGGCGCTCGCGGCGGTACTCGGCGGGACCCAGTCGCTGCACACGAACTCGTTCGACGAGGCGCTCGCGCTGCCCAGCACCAAGGCGGCCCGGCTGGCCGTCCGGACCCAGCAGGTCATCGCCAACGAGAGCGACCTGACCGCGACCGCGGACCCGTTCGCCGGCTCGTACGCGATCGAGTCGATGACCGACGACATCGAGGCGGCCGCGGAAAGCCTGATCGACCGCATCGAGGACATGGGCGGGGCGGCCGCCGCGATCGAGCAGGGTTTCCAGAAAGCCGAGATCGAGGCCGCGGCGTACCAGGTGGCACGGGAAATCGATGAGGGCGAGCGTATTGTCGTTGGCGTGAACAAATTTGTCACCGACGGCGAGGAGCCCTATCAGCCGCTGCGCCAGGACCCGTCTCTCGAGGCGGCACAGGCGGCCCGGCTGGCCCAGCTGCGGCACGAGCGAGCCAGAGAGCCGGTGGCGCGCGGCCTTTCCGCGCTCAAAACGGCCGCGGAAGGCGACGAGAACGTGCTGTACCCGCTCCGGGACGCGCTGCGGGCCGATGCCACTCTCGGTGAGGTCTGCGACGCGCTACGCGATGTCTGGGGCGAGTATCAGCCCCGCGAAATCTGATAACTAAACAGAGCACGAAGGGTCCTGGCATGGCTATCGAGTGGAATCCTTCCCGTGGCGCGACGCTCGGCGTCGAATGGGAGGTCCAGCTAATCGACAGCGAGACCAAGCTGCTGCGCCAGGAAGCCGGGAAGCTGCTCGACGAGCTGCCCGTGGCCTCCGATACCGGGGAGCACCCGCGCATCAGGCATGAGCTGATGCAGTCCACTCTTGAGCTGGTCACCGGCATTTGCAGTACCGTGTCCGAGGCAAAGGACGACCTGGCGGTAACGATTACCGAACTCCAGCGGATGACGGCCGGGCACGGTATCCTATTGGCGTGCGCCGGGACGCACCCAGTGAGTGACTGGCGAGACGCGACGATGGCGCCTATCCAGCGCTACACGGAGCTTGTCGAGCAAATGCAGTGGCTTGCCCGCCGGATTCAGACCTTCGGCTTGCATGTCCATGTGGGGATTCGAGACGGGCGAAAGGCGATGCCGATCGTCAATGCCCTGGCCGCTTACCTTCCGCATTTTCTCGCCATTACCGCGTCCAGCCCGTTCTGGTGCGGGTACGACACCGGGCTTGCCTCCAGCAGGTCGGTGACATTCGGCGCCCTGCCCACGGCGGGTCCGCCGCATCGGCTAACGGACTGGAAACAGTTCGAGGACTACATGGACACCCTGCTCCGAGCGGGAACCATCCGCAGCATCAAGGAGGTCTGGTGGGACATCCGGCCGCACCCGGACTTCGGCACCGTCGAGATCCGCATGTCCGACGGTGTTCCCACGCTGCGCGAGGTCGGCATGGTCGCGGCGCTGTCGCAGTGCCTGGTGCAGCTGTTCGACGCCCAGCTGGACCGCGGCTATACGCTGCCGTGCCCGTCGTCGTGGGTGGTCAGGGACAACAAGTGGCGTGCCACCCGGTACGGGCTGGACGCGATCGTGATCACTGACGAGGCCGGCGCGACCGCTCCGCTGCGCGACGAGCTTTTCGAGCTCCTCGCCGAGCTGGAACCGGTAGCCTCGAGGCTAGGCTGCCAGGACGAGCTCTCCGTCGTCTCGGACGTGCTCGAACACGGCGCCTCATACGAACGGCAGCGAGCCGTCTACGCGCAAACCGGGGATTTGATCAGCGTGGTAGACGCCCTCGTAACCGAGTTCGCCGAAGACAGATTCAGCATGCACGGGGATGGTGGGCATGGCCGGAGATGAGCAGGGCAACGATCTGCTCGCGGATCTGGATGTGTTCCTGGCGGAACACGAAGCCGAGCTGATCGAGTTCCGCCGCGATCTGCACATGCACCCCGAGCTGGCCTTCAACGAGCACCGCACGACCCGCCGGGTGGCCTTGCGGCTGGCCGCGGCGGGGCTGCGGCCGGTGATCCTGCCCAAGGGCACCGGCATGCTCGTCGACATCGGCTCGGAGCAAGTGCCGTATACCGAACGGCCGGTGGTGGCGCTCCGCGCCGACATGGACGCCCTGCCGATGACGGACGACAAGGACGTCCCCTACCGCTCTACCGTGCCCGACGTCTGCCACGCCTGCGGCCACGACGTGCACACCACGGTGCTGCTCGGGGCCGGCCTGTTCCTGGCCGAGCAGGCCGCCGCGGGCCAGCTGCCCGGCCGGGTCAGGCTGGTCTTCCAGCCCGCCGAGGAGGCGGCCGGCGGTGCGCTCGACGTGCTCGCGGCGGGCGGGATGGCGTCGGTGGGACGGATCTTCGCGCTGCACTGCGATCCCCGCCTGGACGCCGGCCAGCTCGGCGTGCGCTCCGGCGCGATCACCGCGGCCTGCGACCGGATCGAGGTGCGGGTGTCCGGGCCCGGCGGGCACACCGCCCGGCCGCACCTGACCGCGGACCTGGTCTACGCGCTCGGCAAGATCCTCACCGAGGTGCCCGCGGCGCTGTCCCGGCGGGTCGACCCGCGGTCCAGCCTCAGCCTGGTCTGGGGCCGGGTCAGCGCGGGCTCGGTGGCCAACGCGATCCCCGACGAGGGGCTGGCCGAGGGCACCGTCCGCTGCCTCGACGACGACGCCTGGCACAGCGCGCCCGACCTGCTCAAGGGCCTCATCGACTCGGTGGCCAACTCCTACGGGGTCAACGCCGAGGTCAACTACCAGCGGTACGTGCCGCCCACGGTCAACGACCAGGCCAGCGCGGCCATGATCTCGTCCGCGGCGCTCGACGTGCTCGGCGCGGGCTCGGTCGTGCAGACGCCGCAGAGCCTGGGCGGCGAGGACTTCGCCTGGTACCTGGAGTCGATCCCCGGCTCGCTGGCCCGGCTCGGTACCCGCGTACCCGGCACGGTCGCGTCGCACGATATCCACCAGCCGACGTTCGACGTGGACGAGCGGGCCATCGGCGTCGGGGTCCGGGTGATGGCGGCCACGGCGATCACCGCGCTGTGGGACGACGGCGCGATCGTGGCCCAGCCGCTGCCCGGCGTGACCGGCGCGTAACCACGGCGGCGATACCCTAAGCGGGTGGAAAAGCCGCAGATCTTCCGCTCGCCGACCGCCGTGGTGGTCTGGGTGGTATGGCTGCTGTTCGCCGTCGGCAACTGGATCGACCTGGCCGTTCAGGGCCGTGACCACCTGTCCGTGGTCGCGGCGGCCGTCCTGCTGCTGGCTACCGGCGTCGCCTACGTCACCGCGCAGCGGCCCCGGATCATCGCCGACGACGCCGGGGTGACGGTCCGCAACCCGCTGCGCGATCACCGGATCGGCTGGGCGGGCGTGGCCGAGATAGACCTGGTCGACCTGCTCCGCGTGCACTGCGCCTGGGGCGGGCCGCCCGGCGCGGCCCCCGCCGACCGCGAGCACCACAAGGTCATCAGCGCCTGGGCCATCCACTACTCCCGGCGCCGCCAGTTCGCCGCCGAGGCCAAGGCGCGCCGCGGCGCCCGCCGCTCCGCCTCGGCGGTCCCGGTCGGCTTCGGCCGCTCCTACGGCAGCGCCGCGCCGGCCCGCAAGCCGGTATCCGCCTCCGAGGCCGATGCCGAGAGAATCGTCAAGCTGCTGCAAGCGCGGGCCACCGCCGCCTGCGCCGAAGCCGTCTGGGCCGAC
>Ga0207678_10003791_pt1 | contig 13596 bp, 11 predicted proteins | sample KBSC63metaG_FD_184319 | JGI IMG/M metagenome (GOLD analysis project Ga0207678, IMG submission 184319) | Corn rhizosphere microbial communities from Kellogg Biological Station, Michigan, USA - KBS C6-3 metaG (SPAdes) (version 2) | ecosystem: Host-associated > Plants > Roots > Rhizosphere > Soil ... | reverse complement strand
GCTCCTCCGGCCCGGTCCGGGGCGCGCCCGGCGGCAGGCGGCCGCACGGCGTCGGCCATCTTGTTCGTGCTGGGGTCGTGCACGTCGCTGCAGGTCGGCGCGGCGCTTGCGATGCTGCTGTTCCCTGTCACCGGCGCGCCTGGCGCCACCCTGCTGCGCCTTGGCATCGCCGCGGCCATCCTCATCGGCGTGACCAGGCCGCGGGTGCGCGCCTGGCGGCCGGCGCAATGGCGGGCCGTAGCGCTGTACGGGATCAGCCTCGCGGGGACCAACGGGTTCTTCTACGCCGCGCTCGCCCAGCTTCCACTGGGAACCGCGGTAACGATCCAGTTCCTCGGCCCGCTCACCCTGGCGGCGGTGCTGTCCAGGCGCTGGCGGGACGGCTGCTGGGTACTGCTCGCGGTGGCCGGCGTGCTGACGCTCGGGCTGCACTCGCCTGGCGGAGCAGGGCATTCTCTCAACATGGCCGGAGTGGGGTTCGTGCTCGTGTCCGCGGCGTTCTGGGCGCTGTACATCGTGGCGGGGTCACGGGCGAGCACGGCGGTCCCCGGCCGGGGCGGCCTGGCGGTGGCGATGACCGTCGGCACGCTGGCCGTGCTGCCGTTCGGCGCGCACGGCGCGTGGCAGGCCGCCGGGCGGCCGTACCTGGCGCTCATCGCGCTCGGCACCGCTGTCCTCGCCTCGGTCGTGCCCTACACCCTGGAACTCGCGGCGATGCGCCGGGCACCGCGCCGGGTCTTCGGCATCCTGCTCAGCCTCGAGCCCGCCGTGGCCACGCTCGGCGGCTGGGCCCTGCTCGGCCAGCGCACCACCGCGGTCGCACTGGCCGCGATCGCCGCAGTGGTTCTCGCGAGCGCGGGTGCTGCCCTCACCGCTCAGCCGTAACAGCCGAAGGGGTGGAGGAAACCAACCGGCCGTTATGGATGATAGTTCGAATTACCCGGCCGAATGGTTCATGTGACCCGGGTGCGCGGGTTCGGAGATCCTGGCCCGAAAGTCTCCAGCGGTGTAAGGTAACGCCTGACAAGTGTCAGGCACAGCCTGACAGCAGGGATCTCAGGGGAGGCGCCATGTCCAGCGAAGCGCAAGCCGCGACCGCAACCCAGGTGCGCTGCTCGTTCTGCGGCAAGCCGAGCTCCGACGTCGAGAAGGTGATCGCCGGGCCGGGCGTGTACATCTGCAATGAGTGCATCAGGCTGTGCAACGACATCCTCGCGGCCGAGCAGCAGAAGCCGTCCGGGCCGGAGGCGCAGCTGCCCGCCTGGGAGGAAACGGCGCCCGACGAGCAGATCCTGGAGTTGCTTCCGCGTGTCGCCGCGGTGGGCGCGCAGACCGAGGCCAGGCTCCAGCGGCTGGTCACCATCTTGCGCGAGCGGAAGGTGACCTGGGCGCGCATCGGCGCCGCCCTCCAGATCACCAGGCAGTCCGCCTGGGAGCGGTTCTCCGGCGAGGAGTAGTCACGAAAGAGCGGCTCGGTGGCCAGGACACTGCAGCCAGCCATCGTCGCCGTGGAGGACGTTGACCTGATCGCGGAGGAGCGCACCGCACGGCCCGGGCAGCATCCGCTGCTCTTCCAGTTGCTGAACGAGATGGAGGGCATGCACCCGGCCGACGACGTCACGTTCCTGCTCACCACCAACCGGGCCGACCTGCTTGAACCCGCGCTGGCGGCCCGGCCGGGGCGGCCCGTTGCCACAACCAGCAGAGTACGGGGGCGGGCAGCATGTTCCCGCCGAGCGATGCCTGGAGGTTGCGGCTCGCTCGTTAGCCGGCCGGGAGACCCAGCCGCCGGTAGCGCTGGTAACGAACACCCGGTCTGTCCGCGGGGTCCGCGCGCAGCAACTCGGTGAGGGCGTGCCCGATGACCTGCCCGGCCCGGCGCAGGAACGGTCCGGTCTCGTCGGCGGCGTCGGGGTGTTCGGACACTATCTGGTCGGCGATGCCGGCTCGCAGCAGGTCCAGGGAGCGGACTTTCTGCCGGTCCGCCAGTTCGGCGGCCCGGCCGGTGGTGCGGTACAGAATCGCCGAGGCGCCTTCCGGGGGTAGCGGTGACAGCCAGGCGTGCTGGGCGCAGATGACCCGGTCGGCCGGCAGCAGCGCCAGGGCCGCCCCGCCGCCGCCTTGTCCCAGCAGCAGGCACAGGGTCGGGGAGGGCAGGGTGACCAGGTCGGTCAGGCAGTGGGCGATCTCACCGGCTAGCCCACTCTCCTCCGCCTCGGGCGAAAGGGCTGCCCCGGCGGTGTCGATCACGGTCACCAGTGGCAGCGCCAACTCGGCCGCAAGGCGCATCCCCCGCCGGGCGGCCCGCAGCGCGGCTGGGCCCAGCGGCTGTCCTTCCAGTTGCCGGCGTCGGTCCTGGCCGACCACGACACAAGGTGCCCCGCCGAAGCGGGCCAGGGCGATCACCAGGCCCGGGTCACGCTCGCCCTGCCCGGTGCCGTGCAGCGGGGTTACGTCGGCTGCCGCCACCGCCAGCAGCTCGCGTACCCCGGGACGGCCCGGGCGGCGGGAACGCTGGATGGACTCCCACGCCGGCACATCAGCCACCGCCATGGCGGGCAGGCCGGGAACGGCAGGGGGCTGCTCTCGCGGCGCCATCAGCACCCGCAGCGCCCGCGCCGCCACTCCCGCAAGCTGTTCCGGGGGGACGACGCCGTCCAGCAGGCCGTGTTCGAGGAGGTTTTCCGCCCGCTGCACCCCTTCAGGAAACCGCACTCCCGACAGCGCTTCATACACGCGCGGCCCAAGGAAACCGATCAGCGCCCCTGGCTGCGCCACAGTAATGTGCCCCAGCGATCCCCAGGAGGCGAACACTCCCCCGGTGGTCGGATGCCGCAAGTAGACGAGATAGGGCAAGCCGGCGGCCCGGTGCCGGGCAACGGCCGCGGCAATCTTCACCATCTGCAAGAACGCGATGGTCCCCTCCTGCATCCGGGTCCCTCCCGATGCAGGCGAGGCCATCAGCGGCAGCTGCTCGGCGGTGGCACGCTCCACGCACCTCACCAGCCGCTCGGCTGCCGCCACGCCGATCGAGCCGGCCAGGAAACCGAACTCGCACGCCGCCACCGCGACCCGGCGGCCCCCGATCGAGCCCTCCCCCGTCACTACGGCCTCATCGAGGCCCGTGCCGGACCTGGCCCGTTCCAGATCCGCCTGGTATCCCTCATCGGCCACCGCGGGAGGCGGCAGCGGCTCGTCCCATGACCGGTAGCTGCCCGCGTCCACGACCAAGTCGATTAGCTCACGAGCTCCCAGTTTCTGTGCCATCAGCCGCCCTCGAAGATCGGGTGCCTTGTTGCCGGCACCGCTAGTCACCCTCAGCGCCGCGCGTCTGCGGCGCGACTGCCCCAGGTCTGGTCTGAGCCACCTTCGTGGGCCCTGCGACCATGTCCGGGACGCGAGCAAGCCAGGGGATCGCTTGCTCATAGGCCTGCATAATCTGGAGCACGGCGTGGTCGGCATGGTGCCGGCCGACGATCTGCACGCCGGTCGGCAGCCCTCGCTGATCAAAGCCCGCAGGCACGGCGCCCACCGGATGGCCGATCATCGTCCACGGAACCACCGTCTCCATCCAACGGTGGTAAGTGTCCATCGCCTGCCCGTTGATGATCGTCGGCCAGTGCAGCGACTTGGCGAAGGGGAACGTCTGGGCGCTCGGTGCCACGACATACTCATAAGTGGAGAACATGTCTGCTGCCGTTGCGTACCAAGCGTCGCGTACCGCGGCCGCACGGGCAAAGTCGAGGCCGCTGAGGTTCAGGCCCCGCTCTATCTCCCAGATGGCCTCTGGCTTCAGCAAGGCACGCGTTCCAGGATCCTGGTACAGCTCGGCGAGCGTCAGATTTCCCCAGGACCGCCACGTCAGGTAGGCCTGCCAGATTTCCTCGGGGTCGAACGCCGGGCGGGCCGGCTCCACTCGGCAGCCTAGCTGCTCCAGGGTGAGCAACGCCGACTCGCACAAGTCCATAATCCCCTGCTCCATGGGGAGGTAACCGCCCCAGTCACCGACCCATGCGACACGCGTACCCTCGAAGCTCCGGCTCAAGTCTGCGTAGAGTTTCCCAGGACTCTCCTCAATACCCAGCGGAGCATGTGTATCCGGCCCCGCCATGGTGGCAATGAGCCGGGCCAGGTCCGCAGTGGTACGCGCCATCCCACCGTGCACGCTGCAGCCTGCCACGAAACCAGGGCTTGGGACCCGCCCCCATGACGGCCGGAGGCCCAGCACGTTGTTGAAAGCAGGCGGGTTCCGCAACGACCCCATGTTGTCGCTTCCATCGGCCACCGGCACCATCCGGGCGGCCAAGGCAGCAGCGCCCCCACCGCTGCTGCCTCCGGCCGTACGGGAGGTGTCATAGGGGTTCGCGGTCACCCCCCAGACCGGGTTGTAGGTCTGTGACCCTAGTCCGAACTCGGAGGTGTTGGTCTTCCCGATGACAATGGCCCCGGCGGCCCGGATCCGCTTAGCCACCAGGTCATCGGCCTCCGCGATCCGATCGGCGAAGACCGGCGAGCCCATGGTGTAGGGCAGCCCTCTCACGGCGAGCAGGTCCTTGAACGCGTGGGGCATCCCGTGCATCCAGCCGCGATCGACCCCGCGGGAGAGCTCTGCGTCGCGTGCCCGGGCCTCGCTCACCAGCTCGTCATGGGAGCGCAGTCCCACGATCGCGTTCAATGCCGGGTTGTAGTCCTCGATCTGCTCGAGATAGGCCAGCATGACCTCGACGCAGGACACTTCCCGTTCATGGATGAGCGCGGACAATTCGGTTGCACTGTACCGCACGAGATCCGGCATGTTCGCGCTCGTTCCACTCATCTATCACGTCCCGGTTGCTGTGCCTTTTTGCTGCCTTAGTAGTTGTCTTCCTCGTCAGCATGGCGGCGTCGGCCTGGTTCTCCCACCGGGACACCGTAACTGCGGGAAGCCCCGTGGAACTACGGCATGACGGGCATGAGGAGCGTAGCTATACCGTAAATAATAAAGCCGACGATGAAAGCTACGACGGTGAATCCCATGACCCGCCTGATACTCAGCCGTGCGATCGCCAGGACTGGCAGCAGCCAGAAGGGCTGGATCATGTTGGCGATCGCCTCGCCGTTCGCGACAGCCATTGAGATCTTGCCCAGGTAGGCCGTCGACGTTTGTCCCAACTGGACTGCCGCGCTCACTGCCACCGGCCCCTGCACGCCCCAGTGCCCTCCACCTGAGGGTACGAACAGCGAGATGATCACCGCCGCCAGGTAGTTGAAGAACGGGAGTGTATACACCGTCGCGTGGGAGACGATCGCGGACGCGATCACTGTCTGAAGAGGGCGTACATGCGCATTCGGAGAGTAGGCGAGGAGACCGATGATGCCGCCGTAAAGAGGATACTGGAGAAGTAGCGGGCCGGCGGTCTTGGCAGCCTCCGTAAAGGCTTTGATAAACCGAATAGGGGTCCAGTGGAAGAGCGCTCCGATGATGAAGAACAGCATCACCATCGAAGAAATATTCAATTTGAATCCACTGTGAACGAAATAGAACGCGCCAGCCGCGAAGACGAGTACATTCAATATCCACAGGTTCTCGATGCGTTCCGCGATTGTTAGCGGTGTGCCTTGAGGCCGCTCCGCGGGTGCACGATCAATGTCGAGGAGGGCATCCTCGTCAACAGCTTCCGTGTCCATCTCTGCACGCTGTGGCGACATGCGGTGAACAAATATGCCCATGACCACTGCCAGGACGATCATCGGCACGAAACTGTAAGGCCGGAAGATCGTACTTGAGAGTGGTACCAGTTTATGTGTCTGTGTCCATATGACATTGAGGTCGCTCGTGGGGTCCGTGTTCGCCAGAGCGATGGAACTCGACAACCCGCTGGTCCACACCATGTAGCCCATGTAGCCAGCCGCAACGAGGTAGGCGAAGTTGGCAGACTTCAGCCTCGCAAAGATCTGACGAGCCAGGAGGGCACCCACGACCAGGCCAAGGCCCCAGTTGAGCATGCATGCGATCGCTGCGATCGCAAAGCACAGAACTGCCCCTTGCGTCTGATTCTTTGGTTTGCTCGCGATCCACTTCAGGCCGCGCTTGATCAGGGGAGCCTCGGCGACCGTATACCCGCCCACCAGGATGAGGATCATTTCCATCGCGAAGGCGAAGATATTGTCTTTGCCCCAAACGCCTTGGTACCAGCCAGAGGCGATTCCAGACAAGGAGGCTCCGGACACGAACGCCATGACGAGTATGACCACGATGATGGTCAGGATCACGGCGAAGAGATACGGATCGGGCATCCACTTCTTTACGTAGCGAACCGCCAGGTCGGTGAACCTGTTCAGGAGGGTCCGGTGTCTCGACCGTTCTTCCCTGCTATCTTCTCGGATGACATCTTTGTGCAACGTGAGTACCTCTCTATACGGCTTGCGGCGCTTATCCAGTGCCCTGGCGCGCCAATGGGTGAGGACGTCTTGAACTATGCTGTGGAAGGTTGTGCGGGAGGCCGTAGGCGCTACCGCGCCCTGCTCCGCGAGAGATTCGCGCCACGAGGGCTGGTAAGGCCAGGATCCCGAGATGGGCAATCGGCATCCCGTGTACCCGAGCCACGGCGGGAGATGGGCGCATCCTCGATCACGCGGAAGCACCGCTCCATGGCGCGAAGCTCATTTGAGCACCGCCGCCGCGGCGCGCAACGCTTCGAAGGCGGAGCACGAGGCAAGGACCATCGAGGCAAACAGGCCAGAAAGGATTCGGCTCAGGTCAAGCACTCGCAAGCCCCGCATGGCACCCTCGTGTACCTGCCACGGACCTTCATTCTGCATAGCAGGAATCACCTATCTGCGTCGCCAACTCGTACGGTGTGGGATCGAGCACCAAACTGTGTGCGCCTCCACTCTCTCTGTGACTACAGCTCCGGCCCGAGATCGGCGGCCCGCCGAGTGGTTGCTCACGCTAAGGGTTCGGTCAATTGGCCTATTGGCTAGGCCAATCGAATCACCAGGAGTATGACCTCTTCGCTAACGCCTGTCAAGAGGGGTTCCGCTGCTATTCCGTAACCGGTCATTGATGTCGTTACCGGCGTATCGGTGCATGAAGGGGACACTGTGCCGCCCTTAAGTTTCCAGAGCTATGGCTCCTGGTGCCCGGTTTTCGGCCGGAGGCACGAACTGGCCGCATGTTGGCAGCGGCCGACGCCGTGCTCGCGAAGGCGTTCGGGCCGCCCGGCCTGCGGTTCAAGCCCGGCCCGGCGGCCCCGGCTGGCAGCGAGACTCCTACTGTCCAGGGTCCCAGGCGAGTAGCCGAACCGTGCTCACATGGTCGACGTGGAGGTGCATGTTGCGTGCCGCGGCTTCCTCGTCCTGATCACGGATCGCGTCTGCGATGCGTTCGTGGTCGTCGAGTGATTGCCGAGGTCGGCCCGGTTGCCGGAACGATTCCAGCCGGCTTTGAGCGATCTGGTCGCTGATTTCCAGGTAGAACGTCTCAAGCAAATGGCTGTGGGCCGCCCGCACGATCGCGGCGTGAAACCGACGGTCCGCTTCGTTCGGTATCTCACCGGCTTCTACCCTCTGTCGCATCACGCTCAATGCCGTGTCGATCTCTGCTAGGTCGGCATCGGTCCGGCGACCAGCGGCGAGCGCTGCGAGCTTGCTCTCCAGGGCGTCGCGTGCATCGAGGACGTCGGGGAGCAGGTGCTTGCGCGCGACCAAGTCGTCATTCGGCTCGACTTCCAGCGTGTCTTGGCGGAGGTATATCCCCCCGCCGTGCCTGGTATCGACGAGGCCCTGGACCTCGAGCGCGACGATGGCTTGGGCCACTGAGGCGCGGCTCACCCCCAATGCCGCCGCGAGCTCTCGTTCACCAGGCAGACGCGAGCCCCGCTGCAGACCTTCCTCTGCTGCGTACACCCGCAGGCGGTCGATCACCTGCTCGTACAGCCGCTTTCTGACGACCGGACGCAACGCGCCGCTCACCGCTCCTCCGCCGCGGCTTTCTCGCGGAACTCAGGCGTATACACCGTACACTTTCCCGCCATGTGATCCCGTCCTCCCCCGGTAAAGATTCTAAAGGATCCGCGGACCGGAAAGAAGGAGGCACCCCACTAGCCGCCGACCTGGGACAGCCGGACAATCCGCTGCCAGTCGAGGGCCTAACCAGGGCCTGACCTCCTACGTTCGTTCCGTCCGGGAGGCAAGGTTCAGCGCCGACCAGGTGACGTCAGCGCATTCATCAACCGCACAGCGGATCTGCTTCCCGGGAATCCTGCTCCCATGATGACGTACCAGCCTGACGGCCCGGACCGTGAATAACCAAATCATGCACCCGCCCCCTTCCGCGGCCGTAGAATGCGCTGACGCGTCATTTGACTAGGAAGGCTGGCGGTAGAACCGGGCTTGATCCTGGTCTTTCACACCTGAGTTCCGCAGTTAATTGGCCGCCTAACTTAGGCCACCACGTCGCCAAAGGCGAGGAACTAGTGCGAGTCCGCTCCAAGCTCGCCACCGCGGCATCGTGGTGAACCCGGCGCGGTCAAGCCATCGAATTCCGCGATCCAGAGCGAGTCCGGCTTCCTCTTCCTGCCGATTCCTGCCGACCCGTTGTCGTCCCATGCAATAAGGGCGTTCCCGGTGGAGACCACGATGGCGTCCGCGTGGTCATAGCCGCCCAGTGGCGGGACGGTAAGGCCGGGCCGTCCGCTGCCTGGCGGCAACGGTGCCGAGCGCTGCATCGACGACCCCTTGGAGTCGCTGGCTGTGCGCGCCGCGCCAGTACACGCGGCCGCAGGCCAGGCAACGGGAGAAGGCCTGGTAGGTGCGCCGGGTGCCGGGCGGCAAGAGCGATTCGACGTCTGCTTTGCGAACTGGTGCCAGCGGGCCGTTGCACGCGGTGCAGCGCGTCCACGGCGTGAGCGGCGGCGCGAACCTGTCCAGGACGTCGCGCAACTGGTCGTCGGGCAGCGCGCCGCGCACGTAGGCGCCGAGCCACAGGGCGCGGCGGCGGAGCAGCCCGCGGTCCTGCGTCAGCAGCACCCGGCGGCTCGCGTTCGCCTGCTCGACAAGGGCGTCGTCATCAGCGTCGTTCGCGTACGCGGTGTCCACCCCCACCAGCCGCAGCCGCCGCGCCAGCGTGCCCAGGTGGACATCAAGGACGAACCGCGGCGACGGCACCGGCTGCGGACGGCGGACGGCACCGACCTGAGCTACATCCCCGGTGGCCAGCCGGCATGCGGGCGCCGCCGGTTCGCCGTTGACGGTCAGGGCGCCGGCCTCGGGCAGCGGCACGCCCAGGGACTCCACGACGTGCCCGAGCGACGACACGCCATCGCACGCTACCCGGACGCACCCGTTCCGGTGCCGCGGCGCGAGGAACATCCGCAACTCAGCGGCGAACTCCACTTCCGCTTCCGATCTGTCCACTCCGCCAGCCTGCCGCATCCCCATCGCGCCAAACCAGAAACGGCGGCTGGCTCACCCGGTGTCCCGTCGGGCCTGACGATAGGTAAGTCGTGTCTGACGATAGGTAAGAGGCCGCTCTTCGGGGTCACCAGGTCGTGGTCGAAGGCGTAGACGACCGCGGCCGCGCGGTCGCGCAGCCGCAGCTTGGTGAACACGTGGTTGATGTGGGTCTTGACCGTGCCCTCGCCAACGAACAAGTCGGCGGCGATCTCGGCGTTGGTCTTGCCCTGCCCGATGAGCGCGAGGACCTCGCGCTCGCGGCCGCTGAGCGTGTCGAGGCCGGCCTCGCCACCCGGCCCCTGCGGCGCGGCCGACCGGTAGACCTTGAGCACCCGCCCGGTCACTGCCGGGTCCAGCCAGGCACCGCCTTCGGCGACGACGCGGACAGCCCGCTGCAGATCCTCGGCGGTCACCCCCTTGAGGATGAAGCCCGACGCGCCAGCGCGCAGCATCGCGGCGAGCACCTCGTCGTCATCGAACGTGGTCAGGGCGAGGACCGGCGGGCTCGCGCCCCGGCGGCGCAGCTCACTAGTGGCCTGGACACCGTCGACCGACGGCATGCGGACGTCCATCAGCACCACGTCCGGGTGCAGCGCCTCAACCGTCTCGGCTACCCGGCTGCCGTCAGGGAGCTCTCCGGCGATCTCAAATCCGAACTGGGAGCGCAGGATGCCGCGCAGTCCGGTGCGCACCAGTTCCTGATCGTCGACAAGTAGCACCCGGATCATGCCGCACCCTCCACCCGTCGGCTGCTAGCCAGCGGCAAAACAGCGTCGACCAGCCAGCCGGCGCCACCCGGCCCGGCCTGGCAGGTGCCGCCAATCGACTCGGCCCGCTCCCGCATGCTGACAAGGCCAAGCCCGCTGCCCGTCCCCGGCTTGGCCGCGCTGTCGATGGTCAGCCGCACGCTGGCCGCCCCCACGGTGAGGGTCACCGCGGCGGGCGCGCCTGCGGCGTGCTTGGCCACGTTCGTCAGTGCCTCCTGGGCGATGCGGTAGACCGTCAGCCCGGTAGCCGCGGGCAGGCGGCTGGTGTTGCCGTCCATCTTTAGTGTGATGTCCGCTCCGGCCGACTGGAACCGCTCGACCAGCACCGGCAGGCCGTCCACGCCCGGCAGCGGAGCGGTCCGCCCGGCGTCGCCCGCCGAATGCAGCATGCCCACGGTAAGCCGCACTTCCTCCAGGCTCTCCCTGCTCAGCCGCTCTGCTTCGGCGAGCGACCGCGCCGCGTCGGCGGGATCGTGCTCCACCGCAAGCCGCGCGCTGGTGACGTGCAGCAGCGCGACGGTGAGCGTGTGCGCGATCACGTCGTGCAGCTCACGGCCGATGCGGTTGCGTTCCTCCGACCTGGCCTGCTCCGCGAGTCCCGCCTGCGCCTCGCGTAGCTGCGCGACCAACTCGGTTTGCTGGTGGAGAAGCACGCCGAGCAGCGTGGACAGGATGGTGCCCCCGATCCACGCGCCCCAGCCGGGGTCCGAATGTGGGTCAAGCCACGCCCATTCCGCCGTGAACAGGGCGACCACCCCGCCAAGGAACAGGGCCGCGTCGCGGAGCCGCCCGGCGAACCCGCACCATACGGCGACGAGGCACACCGCGAACCACCCGACGTCGCGGGAATCGTTGTAGCCGAGCACCGCGCTCCCGGCGCTGGCGAGCGCGGCCCAAAACAGCAGCGGCCGACGCCGCCAGGCGAGCAAGGCACCCGCTGCCACGGCGACCACGGCCGCCACGGCCGCCACGGCCGGGGTGGGGCGCATCGGCACGGCCGCGATCGCGACGAGCGCGGCGAACACCGCTACCGACGCCCAGCGCGCCCAGCCCGCCGAGAAGTCGGCGGGCTGGGCGCGCCCTGCGCTGGTGACCATGCCTTGGATAGTAAGGCGGCGGCGCGGGTGGCGGCCAATGGCGGCCTTCCGCCGTGGCGCCTTCTGCTTCCGCCGAGCCACTTCCTGCCAGGACCGGGGTAGTGCTCTGGTCACAACGCGGCTCGGCGGGCGGCGATGGCGGTGGCCGCCACCGCCATCGCCGCCACCACGAGCAGCGAACCGGTGGCGTGCCCGATGCCCAGCCACGGGTCGCGCACGGCGTCCGTGAGCTGGGTCAGCGGCAGCGGGCCCGCGACGGCCTTGACCATGTGGCCCATCACGTGCGGCGGCGGGCCGCCCGCGCCAAGCAGGAACGAGGGGAAGAAGATCAGCAGCCCCACCGCCTGGGCGGACCGGGCCGACGGCAGCAGGGTGCCGAGGAGGACGCCGATGCTCACGAACGCCACCGCGCCGAGCACCAGCGCGGCCACGACCCGCCACGCGCCGTGCACCGGAGGGATCCCGTAGACCGGCGCGGCCACCGCGAGCAGCAGCGCGCAGGCGGCCGTGACCGTTATCAGCCCGACGATGAGCTGGGCGATCGCGAACGACCAGCGGGGGAAGCCCGCCGCGGTGAACCGGCGCAGCACGCCGCGCTCCCGGTACGAGGCCAGGTGCACCGGCAGCATCACCAGCCCGCCAGCGGCGATCGTCACGGTCAGGTACGACGCAACGTACCAGTGCGAGGGATTGGTGTTTTCGAATGCGGGGGTGGGTGTGGTGCCGAACGCGCCCCCGATGATCAGCATCGTCACGATCGGGAACACGAATACGAACGTGAGCACGAGCGGGTCGCGCACCATCAGCTTCATTTCGGCTTTGACGAGCCGTCCCATCGCGTTCATCGCCGTCCTCCGATCAGTTGCCCGTCCGTTACGGGCGCTGTTCCGGCCTGGCCCGGGGCGCCGTTCAGCAGGGTCAGCATCGCGTCGTCCAGGCTCGGCACCTGCACGTCGAGGTCGGCAGGCACCGATCCGTACCGGACGAGGACCGCACCGACGTGCGCGATGGTGGCCCGGCTGCCCACCACGGTGATCCGGGCCGCCGACCGCTTGACGCCGCGCACCCCGCTGAGAACCTTCAATTCCTCGAGCAGCGCCGCGGGCGGGTCAGGCCAGGTGAAGTGCACCATCGCCACGTTCGCGTGGCGGGCGACCAGTTCGGCCGGGGTGCCGCTGTCAAGCACGCCGCCGTCTCGCATTACGACGATCCGGTCACAGAGCGCCTCTGCTTCCACCATCTCGTGTGTCACCAGGAGCACCGTCGTCCCGTCGGCGTGCAACTGCCGGATGGCATCCCAGACGTTACGGCGCGCGGCCGGGTCAAGGCCCTGGGTCAGCTCGTCGAGGATCACCAGGCGAGGCTGGTTGAGCAAGGCGAGCACCAGGAACAGCCGTTGCCGCTCGCCGCCGCTGAGCGAGGAGAACGCCGACTTGCGGCGCGCGGCCAGCCCGAACCGCATCAGCAGCTCATCGCCGTGACGGGCCTGGTGCTGAGCGAACAACTCCACGGCCTCCGCGACCCGGAGCCGGTCAGGCAACGCCGAGTCCTGCAGCTGGCTGCCGAGCAGCCGGCGCATCCGTGCGGCCTGCGTGACGGGGTCGAAGCCGAGCACGCTCAGCGTCCCGGAGTCAGGGCGCCGCAGCCCCTGAATGCACTCCACCGTCGTCGTTTTGCCCGCGCCGTTGGCACCGGTCAGGCCGAGTATCTCGCCCGCGTGCACGTCGAGGTCCAGGCCGTCGACGACCACCCTGTCCCTGTATGCCTTGCGCAATCCGCGGACCGTGACAACATCGGATTTCGTCATGCCACGATTTTGCGGGAATGTATTCCGCAATACATCGCCGCACAGGCCGAATATATCCTCTATCGCCGAGGACACCGGCCCTATACCCGTGGTTATAGCACGCCATAACCACGGGTAGAAAAGCACGATCACCGTGACGGAATTACCTTGGATTCGCGCGGACCGGGCGGCCGCGGCGGGCATCCTGGATCAGCTGCGCGTCGCGGACGACGAAGGTGCCGTTCACCAGGACATGCCGGATGCCCGTCGTGGGGCGGGTGCTCGCGGAGTAGGTGGCCTGGTCGGAGATCGTCGCCGGGTCGAACACCACGATGTCCGCATCGGCGCCCGCGGCGACCCGGCCCTTGCGCCGCATCGCGGGCACGTGGGCTTCCAGCAGCCGCGCCGGGTCAAGGCTGCACTTGGCGAGCGCCTCGGCCAGTCCCAGCGACCCGCCGTCGCGGGTAAGGAGCCGCAGCGCCCGCCCGAACGTGCCCGCGGTCCTGGGATG
>Ga0207678_10003784_pt1 | contig 13605 bp, 10 predicted proteins | sample KBSC63metaG_FD_184319 | JGI IMG/M metagenome (GOLD analysis project Ga0207678, IMG submission 184319) | Corn rhizosphere microbial communities from Kellogg Biological Station, Michigan, USA - KBS C6-3 metaG (SPAdes) (version 2) | ecosystem: Host-associated > Plants > Roots > Rhizosphere > Soil ... | reverse complement strand
GCCGCCGCCGTCGCGGGAGCCGAGGAACTGGACGGAGTTGGCGATGATCTGGACCGACTGCCGTTTGCCGCCGCCCTCTTTGGCTTCCCACTCGCGCCAGTCGAGGCGGCCTTCGATCGCCACCGGCCGGCCGCGCGAGAGGTAGGTGGCGCAGTTCTCGCCCTGGGCGCCGAAGACGACGACGTTGAAGAAGTTCGGCTTGTCGACCCACTGGCCGCTCTGGTCTTTGCGGCGGCTGTTGACGGCGACTCGCATTTCGCAGACGGAGGTGCCGCTGTTGGTGCTGCGGAGTTCAGGATCCTGCGTGAGGTTCCCGGTGATGACCACCACGTTCACGTTCGAAGCTGCCAAGAGAGTTCACTCCTCCGAATTCGTTGTTGACTTCCAGTCTAGGCCTGGGCACGGCGCGACTCTCCCCCCTTGCCAGAGGGGTTTTGCGGAATTAGCGGGCGTCAGCACGGCGGCCGCGAGGCGGCGAAAGTGTGCGGCGTGGAGGGCGGCGCTACTCGCCGGCGGGCTCGGCGGCGGCCGGCTCGGCGGCGGCGGCGGGCTCGGGGCGATCGTCACGCTCGGCGGAGCGGTCGTCGCGCGGGCCGCGGTCGCTGCCGCCGCCGCGGTCGCCGCGGTCGCCACGATCGCCGGTGCGCTCGCGCGGGCCGGGGGCGGCGACGGCGGGGGGCACGATCGACGGCGTGTTCGGATCGACCTTGAAGATGCGGAAGCGCAGGACGCCGTCGGCGATCTTCAGTTCGTGGTCGAGCGTGTCGAGGAGCTCGGTCGGCGCCTCGAAGCGGAACCAGCGGTAGTCGGCCTCGGTGCGGCGGTTGATCTCGTAGGCCATCTTGCGCAGCCCCCAGGTGTTCTCCTGTTTGAGGCTGCCGGCCGCCTCGATCTGGGCGCGCGCCTGCTGCGCCAGGGCATCCCTGGCGGGGGCGTCCTGCTGGGGGTCCAGCATCAGGACCAGCTCGTATTCACGTGGTGCGGCCAAAGCGACGGCGCACTATAGCGGGGTCAGTGCGGCGCGAACTCTTCGCTGCCGTCCCCGGGCACGGATCGGGGTGGTGACGGAGGGTCCGGAACGGGCGTCGGCGATGGCTCCCGCACGGGCGGCGGGACGTATTCCGGAGCCGCCGGCGGGGCCGGTTCGACCGGTTCGGGCGACGGTTCCCGTGCGGGGGAGGGCGTCGCCTGCGTGGCACGTTCGTGGCCCGGCGGCGAGCGGTGCCGCGCGTGGTGAGGGTGGCGCCCCGTCCGGGTGCCGATGACCGCGGTCGCGGCGGCAGGGTCCGAGGCGGCGCGCGCCGTGGCCCGCCGTGGAAAGCCGCGTCGCAGCGACCGGGAACTCGAGCGTCGCGTTCGCGAAGTCCGCTTGCGGTGCTTCGTCGCCGCGGGGCGCGTGGCGGATGGGCGCCGGGACCGCTCGCGTCGCCCTTCCACGGCGCCCGGGATCCGGCCGACGGCCGCGGGCCGACCCGCCTTCGGCAGCCCCACGTCCCTTCCCAGCGGCGGTGGCTCGGGGGCGCGCAGCAGGGTCGGCACCAGGCGCAGCGCGATCAGCCCGACCACGACGATCGCCGCCGTCCGCGCGACCCTCCGCCACCTGATCCGCAGCCCCCACATCCCTGCGCCAAGGGTCCGGCCGCCCCGATCTCTCCCCCCACCCCCGGGTGAGCTCGCAGAAATCCGCGGATAGCGCGGAGAAGTGCGAACTCATCCCGGTGCGCCGCCGGGCCCCTGGCGCGCCGCCGGCCGCCCCCGCTCAGGTCCGCGCGGCGCGGGCTTCTTCGATGTCGGCGAGCTGGTCGTCGACCCAGTCGCCGGGGTTGCGGCTGAAGATGATCTCGCGCAGGCCCTGGGCCAGCTCGGCCTTCTTCTCCGGCGCCATCGTCAGGGCGCGGTAGATGGCGTCGGACTGCTCCTGGATGTCGAAGGGGTTCACCGTGATCACCCAGTCCTCGAGCTCCTGGTGGGAGCCGGTGTTCTCGGAGAGCATCAGGACCCCGTCACGGGTGTTGACGGCGGGCGCCTCCTTGGCGACCAGGTTCATGCCGTCGAAGATCGCGTTCACCATCAGCAGGTCGTAGTGCTTGTAGCGCGCCACCGCGTCGGCGAAGTTCTCGTAGATGCGGAGGTCGATCGGCATCCAGTCGGTGGTGCCGTGGCGGTGGTTGACGACGGCGACGAGGGCTTCGATCCGCTCCCGGTACTCGGCGTACTCCGGCACGTCTTGGCGCGAGGGCTGCAGGTGGGCGATGAACGTCACCTGTTCGCGGAACTCCGGGTGCTGGGTGAGGAAGGTGTCGAAGGCGGTGAAGCCGCGCAGCACGTTCTTCGAGAGGTCGGCCCGGTCGACCCGGATGATCAGATAACGGCGCCGGCGCTCCAGCACGTCGCGCTCCGCCTCCGCCACCTCCTTGGAGGCCGCCGCCCGCCGCAGCCGCTCGGCGTCGATCCCCAGCGGGTAGGCGCGCGTCAAGGTTCTGTGACCCTCGTAGACGATTTCGCCGGCGACGTAATCGACCTCCGCCCCTTCGAGCAGTTCGTCGCAGCAGCGCAGGAAGTTGAGCGTGTAGGAGTGGGTGTGGAAGCCGATGATGTCGTTGGCCAGCATCCCCTCGTAGAGCGCTTCGCGGATCCGCTTCGGCAGCACCCGCCAGCTGTCCGGCTGGGACCAGGGGATGTGGACGAAGAAGTGCAGGAAGGCCTCGGGGCGGGCCGCGCGGATCATCCCCGGCGCCGTGTAGAGGTGGTAGTCGTGGAGCATCACCAGCGGCTCCTCCTGCCCCTCGATCTGCTTCACCACCGCCGCGGCGATGTCGGAGTTGACCTGCTGGTAGCCCTCGTCCCAGGCGTCGAGCTCCTCCTGGCGGATGTCCGGCGCGTTGGACAGGTCCCAGAGGTAGTGCTGGATGAACCAGAGGATCGGGTTCGCGATGACGTTGTAGAAGCGGTCGTAGGCGCGCGGGTCGGACTCCACCAGCATCACCCGATAACCGATCCCGTCGATGTCGAGGGAGACCGGGCCACCCTCCTCTTCGGACACGATGATGTCCTCTTCGGTCATCGCCGAGGCGATCCAGAGCGCATCGCGGTGGGAGACGAGGCCGGAGAGCGCGGTCACCAGGCCGCCACCGCCGCGGCGCACCGTGCGGTTGCCGTCCACGTCACGCTCGAACTGCGCGGGACCCCGGTTCGAGACGATGATCAGCGGCGCGTCGGTCATGCGCCGGAAAGGTTACGGAAGCTGTAAAGAAGTGAGGTGTCGAGGCTGTGAATTCAGGCTTCGACCCGGTTCAGCAGGTCGAGCCAGTCGCGCAGCAGGCGCGGCGAGAGGAACTCGCGGCGGGCGTGCTCCTTGCCCTCGCGGCCGAGGGTCTTGCCGAGGCCGGGGTCCTTGAGGATCTCGAGGCTGCGCGTGGCGCACTCCTCCGCCGAGTTGACGAGGAAGCCGGAGATGCCGTCCTCGATCTGCAGCGGGATGCCGCCGACGTTGCCGCCGATCGTCGGCCGCCCCTTCCAGAGCGCCTCGGTGACGGTCAGGCCGAACCCCTCGCGGATCGACTTCTGCAGGCAGATGTCGGACTGCGACTGGAAGGCGTTGACCTCGATCGCGCCGACGTTGTTGAGGTTGGACAGGATCTTGATGTCCGGGTCGTTGTCGGCGTATTCGTAGGTTTTCTGGAAGTACTCGCGGCCCTCGGGGTCGTCGGTCGCCATCGAGCCGACCATCGCCAGCTGCGCCTCCGGGACCTGCTCGGTGACCTGGCGGTAGGCATCGATGACGCCGATCGGGTCCTTCCACGGGTCGAAGCGGCTGACCTGGGTGAGCAGCGGCCGCTCCGGGTCGATGCCGAACTGCTGGCAGATGAAGGCCGCGTCTTCGCGCGAGAAGGCCATGTTCTTCGGCGAGAGCGGATCGATCGCGGGCGGGATGATGTTGACCGCGTCGCGGTGCGCTCCCATCCCGTTGGGCACGTACTGGTGCATGTGCCAGACCGACGCGTCGTACTCTTCGATCAGCGGCAGGAGGCGCTCGATCGGCGCCGGGTTCGGCGTCGAGAGGTCGATGTGGCAGCGCCAGATCCACTTGCCGCCCTTGTGCGTGGCGCCGCGCCGCAGGCCGATCGGCTGCGGGTCGTGGACGATCACCACGTCCCACTCGCCTTCCAGCCCGTCGGCGTTGATCTGGTTGATCTCGTCGAAGACCGCCCACTGCTTGTCGGAGAGCGTCTCGGGCGCCCCCTGCAGCGAGTTGTGGAGGAGCTTGGTCGCTTCGAAGAACTCCTCTTTGCCGAAGATCACGTGCCAGTGCGCGTCGAGGCCGATGTCACGCATCAGCGGCACGAACGTGTAGAGGATCTCCGACACGCCGCCGCCGAACGCGGTCGCCGAGACGTGCAGCACGCGTTTGCCCTTCAGCGGCTCGGCGAGCTCACGGATCCGCTCCGTCGTCTCGCGGCCCACGATGCTGGCGTAGTCGGCGAGCGACTTCTGTCCGATGGCGACTTCCTGAAGCAAGGCCGGAGTTCTACTAACCGAAGCGGCCAGGATGTATGCCTCAGCCGGCCTATGTGATGAATCGACGCAATTCGCGTCGAGCGGTGGACGGAACTCCGACGCTTATTCGGGCCCGACCTGGTCGGGCCGCTTGCCCAAGGTCACGTCGACCGTCTTGCGCTTGTCGTCGCGCAGAATCGTCAGCTCGAGCTTTTCGCCCGGCTCCTTTTCGCTTACCGCCCTCACCAGTGCGTCGGGCTGGACCACCTGGTGGCCTTCGACTTCGACGATCACGTCGCCACCGGTTTCGTATTCGGCCGCCTGGAACTGGATCGTGCCGTCGGCTCCGCGCAGCCCCGCCTTGTCGGCCGGGCCGCCGGGCACGACGCGGGCGATCAGCGCGCCGAATTCGCTGTCGATGCCGAGCTTCTGGGCCAACTGGGGGTAGAGCGGCTGGCTGGACACGCCGATGTAGGCGTATTCGGCGACGCCGTTTTCGCGCAGCTGCTCGACCGAGCGTTCGATCGCCGTGGTCGGCACCGCGAAGCCGACCCCGTCGTTGGCGCCGGAGCTGGTCTCGATCTGCTGGTTGATCCCGACCACCTTGCCCTCGCCTTCGAGCAGCGGGCCGCCGGAGTTGCCCGGGTTGATCGAGGCGTCGGTCTGGATCGCGCCCTCGATCTCGAACTGGGTCAGCGATCTCACGGCGCGGTCGGTCGCCGAGACGACGCCGACCGAGAGCGAGCGCTGCTCGCCGAAGGGGCTGCCGATCGCCGCGACCGGCTCGCCGACTTCGAGCTCGGAGTCGTCGCCGAGTTCCAGCGCGTGCAGGGGGAAGCCTTCCGGTTCGACCTTCAGCAGGGCGACGTCGGCGAACGGGTCGAAGCCGACGATCTGCGCTTCGAGCACGTTGCGGTTCGAGAATTCGACGAAGACTTCCTTCGCCGGCGTGCGCCCTTCGTTCGATTCTTCGGTGACGACGTGCGCGTTGGTGACGATTTCGCCGCCGTCGTCGAGGACGAAGCCGGAGCCCTCGGCGCCCCCGGCGGCGCCGCCGAAGACCGAGCGGATCGTGACCACGCCGGGGGAGACCTCGCGGTAGATCTCGGTGGCGTCGAAGCCCGGCGAGCCGGTCTCGATCGCCAGTTCGGAGGGGACCGGCGGCGGCGCTTCGGCTTCTTCGCCGGGGGCGCCTTCGCCTTCCGATCCCGCCCCGGTCGTCGTCGATTCCTCGGTCTTGTCCTTGAAGATCACGGTCGAGGTGCCGCTGCCGCAGCCGGCGAGCAGGGCGAGCGCGAGCGCCGCCGCCAGGGCGAGGAGCGCCGCGGTCGCGGCGCGGCGGGCGGTCACTGGGCGGCCTTCACCGGGGCGCGTCCGGGGGCCGGCGCGTCGCCGACGCGGGTCTGCGGCAGCTCCAGGGTGAAGGCGGTGAAGCGGCGGCTCGAGCTGATCGTGATCCGCCCGTCCATCCGCTGCGCGAGCTCCGAGGCGATCGCCAGGCCGAGCCCGGAGCCGCCGGAGGCATCGCCGGTGTAGAAGCGCTCGAAGATGCGTCCCTGCACCCGCTGGGGGATGCCGGGGCCCTGATCGGAGACGATCAGCTCGGCGCGGTGGCGGCTGGACGAGTTGGCGGTCACGGATACCTCGGTGCCCTCGGGGGTGTGGGTGAGGGCGTTGTCGAGGAGGATACGAATGATCTGGCGTACCCGTTCACGGTCGGCCAAGGCGATCACCGGCCGCTGCGCCGTGCGCAGCTGCAGGCGCGAGCCGTGCGCCTCGGCGCGCGGGCCGAACTCGCGGGCCGCCTCGCGGGCGAGCTCGCCGAGGTCGACGCGCCCGGCGCTCATCACCATCGCCCCGGCGTCGAGCTGGGAGAGGTCGAGCAGGTCGGTCGTCAGCTTGGTCAGGCGGTCGATCTGCCGGCGCATCGTGCGCACGAACTCTTCGCGCTCGGCCGGGCTCGGGTCCTCCTCTTCGAGCAGCTCGACGAAGCCGCCGAGGCTGAAGATCGGCGTCCGCAGCTCGTGGCTGGCGTTGGCGATGAAGACTTTGCGGGCGATGTCGAGCTCCGCCAGGCGGCGCTGCATCTCGTTGAAGGTGCGGGCGAGCGGGGCGAGCTGGCCCACCGAGGCGACCGGGATCGTCGTCTCGAAGTTGCCGTCGGCGACCTTGCGGGCGGCGTCCTGGAGGCGGCGCACGTTGGTCGCGGCGACGTTCGCGTAGTAGATGCCCGCGGCGAGGGCGAGCGCCGCCGCGATCACGCCGCCGAGGACGATCTCCTCTTTGACCCCGCCGTCGCCGGAGCCCGCGCCGCCGATCGCGACCACGTAGACGTAGATGACGGCGGCGGTGCCGAGGGCGATGCCGACCGTGGTGAGGGCGATGCGCCCGCCGAACCGGCTCGGTCGCAGCCGCCGCTTCATCTACTCGACGAAGCGGTAGCCGACGCCGCGCACGGTGAAGAGGAACTCCGGCTCCTTCGGGTCCCGCTCGATCTTCTCGCGCAGGTGCCGGATGTGGACGTCGACGGTGCGCGGGTCGCGGTACTCGGAGTCGCCCCAGACGTGCTCGAGCAGCGTCTCGCGCGTGAGCACGCGGCCGGGCGAGCGGGCCAGGGCGCCGAGGATCTCGAACTCGACGTAGGTGACTTTGATCTCCTCGCCGGCCAGGGTGACGAGGCGGCGATCGAAGTCGATCGTCAGGTCGGCGTGGGTGATCGGCGCCGCATCGCCCCGCTCGGCGTTCGACCCGGCCATGCGGGAGCGGCGCAGCGCCGCTTTGACGCGGCTGCGGAACTCGCGCATCGAGAAGGGCTTGGTGATGTAGTCGTCGGCGCCGACCTCGAGGCCGGCGACCTTGTCGGACTCCGAGCCTTTCGCGGTCAGCATGATGATCGGGACCTGGCTGCGGGAGCGCAGCTCGCGGCACACTTCGACGCCGTCGCGGCGCGGCAGCATCAGGTCGAGGACGACGAGGTCGAAGCGACCTTCGTCGAAGCGCTGCAGGGCCTCGGAGCCGTCCAGCGCCGAGGTCACGTGGTAGCCCTCCTTGCGCAGCGGGTAGCTGAGCAGCGTCTGAATCGACTGCTCGTCGTCGACGAGGAGGATGCGGGCGGACCCATTTGCCACGCTTAGAAGGGTAATCCGTTGCTTACCGCGAACGTACCGGGAGCACCTTGAACGGGCCGGACGGGTGTCCGGACTACCTAATGGACGCATGTAGGACTACCTGAAACTAAGGATCTCGATGGCCGAGCCGATAACAAACTCGATGAAGGCAACGGAACTGAAGAACCTCGTCGAAGCCGGCAGCTACAAGCCGGATCCGTCCCGCATCGCGAACGCGATGCTGCGGCGCCGGGGCGTGCGCGAGCTCCTTACCGGGGCCTACGCGGACGCAGCTGGTCGAACCCACGGATCGGCACAGCTTCACCACCGCGCCGCCTGAGCTCGGCGCGCGGACGGCCGTCGGCGGCTTCGACCTTCCCGATCGCCGTGAGCGGCGTGCCCAGCGCGGCGAGCGTCTCCTGCGCGGGCCCGACGGCCGCGGGCGGTAGCGCCGCGAGCAGCTCGTAGTCTTCGCCGCCCGCCGCGGCGAGCTCCAGCGGATCGCGGTCGGCGGCCGCGGCGACGGCGGCGACCCCGGCCGCGAGCGGCAGCGCGTCGGCGTCGACGACGAGGAGCGCGTCGCTCGCGGTCGCGACGTGGCCGGCGTCCCCGGCGAGCCCGTCGGAGATGTCGATCATCGCCGTGGCGCCGGCCGCGCCGAGCGCCTGGCCGGCGGCGAGGCGCGGGGTGGGGTCGAGCTGGCGACGGCGGAGGGCGTCGGCTCCTTCTAGCGAGGGGTCTTCGAGGAGCAGCAACCCCGCCGCGGCCCCGCCGAGCTCGCCGGTCACCACCAGCGCATCGCCGGGGCGGGCGCCGCCGCGGGTCACGAAGTCGTCGGGGTTCGGTGCGTGGCCGGTCACGGTCACGGCCAAGCTGAGGACCGGCGCCCGGGTGAGGTCGCCGCCCGCGATCGTCGTCCCGGTCTCGGCCGCGACCGCCGCGAGGCCCTCGGCGACCTCGAGCAGCTCCGCCTCGTCCATGCTCTCCGGCGCGCCCAGCCACACGTAGGCCTCGCCCGGCGCCGCCCCCATCGCCGCCAGGTCGGAGAGCGCGGTCGAGATCGCCTTGCGGCCGATCTGGCGCAGCGATGCGGTCTCGCGGCGGAAGTGGACGCCCTCGACGAGCGCGTCGACCGAGGTCGCGACCGCCCCACCGGGCACCGTCACGGCCGCGTCGTCGCCGCTGCCGAGGCGCACGCGGGGACCCGCATCCGGCAGCCGCTCGCGAAGCAGCGCCAGCAGCTCGAACTCGCCCATCGGCCGACTATCCCAGAACCGGCGCGGCGCTTGCTCTGGCCCGACCTCTAATCTCAGGGGGAGTGGAGCGACGGCAACCACTCCTCCACCGGATCGGTGACGCAGGGGCGCGATTCGGGACCAAGCCCCCTCGAAGCAAAGGCGTGCGCCTTGCTTTGCAGATCGGCCTCGCGGTCGTCGTCTTCGGCTTCCTGGTTCTGACCGTCATCAACCAGTGGTCGGAGATCCAGAGGGAAGGCGTGCACTTCCACGTCTGGTGGCTGGTCCCGGCGCTGATCATCCTGCCCTTCTACTTCGTCTTCAGCGCCTACGGCTGGGACCTGATCCTGCGCAGCCTCGGCTACCGGATCGGCTTCGGCCGGGCGCAGGTCGCGTGGGGCCAGCCGCTGCTGGCGCGCTACGTGCCGGGCAGCATCCTCTACGTGCTCGGCCGGGTGCTGCTGTCGGAGCGGGCCGGGGTGCCGCGCCGCATCTCGCTCGCCTCGATCGTCTACGAGCAGGCGATCTCGGCCACCTCGGCGATCGTCGTCGCGGCCTACTTCATCATCCGGCACCCCGATCTCCAGGGCTACCCGGAGCGCTGGGCGGTGCTGCTGCTGATCCCAGCGGCGGTGGCGATCCTCTCGCCGCGCGTCTTCGGGCCGCTCTCCAAGAAGGCGCTGGCCATCTTCGGCCGCGAGCCGCTGCCGGTGGTGATGTCGCTGCGCGACGTGATCGCGCTGATCGTCTACTACTCGCTCAACTGGCTGGTGATCGCCTTCGGCGTCTACGCCGTCGCCCGCTCGGTCACCTACATCCCCTACAACGACATCCTCCTGGTCGGCTCGGCGCAGGCGATCGGCTATTTCGCCGCCCTGGTGACCCTGGTCGCCCCGGCCGGGCTGGGGGTGCGCGACGCGGCGTTCGCCTGGGCGGTGAAGGCCGCCCTTCCGGGACGAAGCTTCGCGGTCGGCTCCCTGATCTCGATCGCGGTGCGCGGCGTCACCACGGTGGCCGAACTCATGTACGTGGGCACGGTGACGGTCGTCGGCCGGCGCCAAGGCTGGACGATCCCGACCGGCATCCTCCACGCCTCCGCGGAGGAGCAGGAAGCCACCACCGAGGAAACCGCCGCCCACGCCCCGGAAATCCTGTAGGCGATCGAGTCCGCGGCAGTCCCGGCCCAGCAGAGGACACCCGAGTTCGCACCTCTCCGCGCTATCCGCGGATTACTGCGAACTCAACCCGACGAATGCGGAGAAAGCATCACCGAGGGCGCGAGAAGTGACGCTTCCGCGCGCCTCCCGCGCGCCTTCGTCCCCGGAGCGACGATCCCGTGATCACGCGTTCGCAGTTTGCCGTCCTATGTACGGGAAACTGCGAACGCGCCTGCGGGGAGCGGCCCGAGGCGCGCGGAACCCTCACGCATTTCCGCCCAGAAGCGCACGCCTCCGTCCCGAATCTCACGCCTCCGTCCCGGAACCCGGTCCTCTTAGCGACTCCCGCCCTGCGACCCGGCGGCTGATCGGCGGACACGGCCTGCCAGGACCGCCAATCGGCCGCCCGAGGCGACAGTTTTCCCCACGCACGGCCCGGAGGCGCCAGCTCCCGTCTCCCGCCCGGCGTGGCATCAATTCCAGGCTCTCCCCGGTGAGTTCGCAGTAATCCGCGGATAGCGCGGAGAAGTGCGAACTCGGGTCAGAGCGGGATGCGGGCGCCGAGTTGGTAGGCGGTCAGGGCGAGCAGCAGGAGGACGAGGAACCGGTCGCGGGCGACCGCGGCGAGCGGCAATGGCCAGAGCAGGTACCAGGGCAGGAGCCACGAGGTGGCGAGGAGGAGGCCCGTGCCGGCCCAGGCCGTCGCGCGGATCCAGTCGGCGCCACGCCAGGTTCTGACCAGGAGCCAGGCGACGGCGACGCCGAAGAGGACGAGCGCCGCCACCCGCACCGTCCCCTCGTCGATGCCGGAGAGGCGGGCGAAGGTGACCGGGATCGAGAGGTGGCTCGTCCGTCCCTGGTTTTCCCCCGCGAGCCCGAACGCGTGGAGCCACTCCCAACCGAACGCGAGGTACCCCGCGCCGCCGATGAGGAGCGCCGCCGCAATGGCCCCCAGCGCCAACCGCGTCACACCTCCGCGCGCCCTTTGTCGCACCCCCCGGTCGACGGGCCGAAAACCGGACATATAGGCAGGTTTTCGGCCCGTCGACTGCGAGCGTGTGGCAGGGCTTGCGCGGGAGTCGCGCATAGTGGCGGCGAGGGCGAAGGGGGCGACGAAGAGGCTCGAGGACTTGATCGCGGCGCTCGCGACGAGGGACGCGCCGGCGCTTGTCTCGCGGCGGACCGCGAGGGCCGCCACACCGAGGGTGGCGAGGAGCATCGCCAGGCCGTCGTTGTGGGCGCCGCCGACGACGTGGACGAGGACCAGGGGGTTGAGGGCGACGAAGGCGGCGGCGCGGACCGGGTCGACGCCGCGCCAGGCGGCGAGGCGGGCGACGATCCAGGCGAGGCCGAGGACGGAGATCGCGGCGGCCGCCTTGAGGATCGCGATCGCGAGCCAGATCGGCAGCCAGGCCAGCGGGTAGGTCGCGAGGGTGAAGAGGGGACCGTAGGCGCTCGGGGTTTCGGTCCAGGTGACGTGGGCGAAGGCGGGGTCGTTCGGGACGGCTTCCGGCGCGTTGACGTAGGGGTCGAGTCCATGGCGCACGCCGAGCCGGGCGTAGTCGACGTAGCTGAAGGCGTCGTGGGAGAGGAGGACCGGGGCGCAGGCGAAGGCAAGCACGGCGACGACGATCAGGGCGCCGACGACCCGTGCGCCGAGCCGCGGCGCCGTCGCGACCACGCCGAGGTAGGCGAGGAACCCCGCCCAGATCAGGCCGTAGGCAAGCCCCGGTGCGATGCCCGCTACCTGCCGCTCGGGACTCGATGTTGATGGGCCGAAAACTTGCCTATGTGTCTAGTTTTCGGCCCATCAACAGGGGTCTCCCCGGGGCAGCCCGGGGGGGTCATCGGGGGGCTTCCTTGGTGGCGCCGACGCCGGGTTCGGCGCCGCCGTACTTCGGGGGCAGGGGCGGGGGGAGGGGGGCCGGTTCTTGGCCGACGCCGGGGGCGTAGGCGTTCGGGTCGTAGCCGTCGACCGCGCTCTGGCCGGGCAGTTCTTCCTTGCTGCCGCCACCCGCTTTGCCGCCTTTGCCTTTTTTCAGCTTCGCGCCCTCCGTCCCCGGCGCCGCCGCGGTGAACTGGCCGAAGCCGGGCGACCATTCGATCCCTTCTTCGGGCTCGTCGAATTCCTCGCACTTGACGCCCGCGTTCGCGTAGATCGAGTGCCAGATCTCCGCCGGGAAGGTGCCGCCGAAGACGGTGATCCCGTGGACCGAGGTCATCGAGATCGCGTTCGATTCCGGGTAGCCGACCCAGACCGCGGTCGCCAGGTTCGGCTGGTAGCCGGAGAACCAGGCGTCGGTCTCGTCGTCGGTCGTGCCGGTCTTGCCCGCCTGGCCGACGCAGCCGGTGTAGGCGGCGGTGCCGGTCCCTTCGGTGATGTTGTCGCGCAGGAGCCGCGTCACCTGCCAGGCGACCGCCGGGCTCAGCACCCGCTTCGGCTGCGGGCCCTGCGGGTGGTCGACCTTGCCGCCGGGGAGGACGACCTTCGCGATCGCGACGGGCCGTCGCCGGATGCCGCCGGAGGCCAGCGTCGCGTAGGCGGCGCTAAGTTCGAGCGGGCTGACCCCGTACTTGAGCCCGCCGATCCCTTCCGCGGGCAGCCCCTGCAGGTGGGTCGTGATCCCCATCGACTTCGCCGTCGCGGCGACGTTCTCCGGCCCGACGTCGAGGTCGAGCTGCGCGAACACGGTGTTGTCGGAGGTGACCGTCGCCTGCTGCAGGTTGATCGTCCCCTGGTAGCCCTCGTCGGCGGTGTGGACTTCCCAGTGTCCCCACTGCGGCAGGTTCAGGTCGAGTGGCTTCGATTCGTAGTAGGTCGAGTAAGGGTCGATGCCCTGCTTGATCGCGGTGGTGAGGACGAAGGCCTTGAAGGTCGAGCCGGGCTGCCGGTGTCCCTGCGCCGCCAGGTTGAATTGGTCGGAGGCATAATCGGTGCTGTTGACCATCGCCCGGATGTCGCCGTTGCGGGGGTCGATCGAGACGAAGGCCGACGCCGGGTCGGTCGGTTCGTAGAGCGCTTCGGCGATCGCCGCGCGCCCGACCTGCTGCAGCTCCGGCGAGAGCGTGGCGTGGACCTGGAGGCCGCCGCGCCGCACCTCGTCGGCCCCATAGTGCGCGATCAGCAGGTGTTCGACGTAGTCGAAGAAGTAGGGCTCGCGGTGGGCGAAGTAATCATGGGACGGACTCAGCTCCAGATCATGCTTTTCGAGCTTCCGCGCCCGCCGCGGCGCCAGGTAGCCGAGCTTCGCCATCTTCCGCAGCACCTCGTTGCGGCGCGCCACCGCCGCTCTCGGGTAGAGAAGCGGGTTGTACTGGGAGGGCGCCTGGGGGAGGCCGGCGAGCAGGGCCATCTGCACGACGTCGAGCTTCCAGGCCGGGCGCGAGAAGTAGATTCGCGCGGCGGCGCCGACGCCGACCGCGGTCGAGCCTTCGACCGTCCCATAGGTCGCGGTGTTCAGGTACTGGCCGAGGATCTGGCGCCTGGAGTGGTGTTCGGAGTACTCGAGGGCCAGCTTCGCTTCTTCGATCTTGCGTTCGAGCGTCTTCTTCGGGTGCTCGATGCAGAGGTTGCGGACCAGCTGCTGGGTGATCGTCGAGCCGCCCTCG
>Ga0207678_10003780_pt1 | contig 13611 bp, 12 predicted proteins | sample KBSC63metaG_FD_184319 | JGI IMG/M metagenome (GOLD analysis project Ga0207678, IMG submission 184319) | Corn rhizosphere microbial communities from Kellogg Biological Station, Michigan, USA - KBS C6-3 metaG (SPAdes) (version 2) | ecosystem: Host-associated > Plants > Roots > Rhizosphere > Soil ... | reverse complement strand
GGGCCGCGCGGCGGTGCGGCCGATGGCGATGGCCATGCGGTCGATGGTGGCGACGCGCTTGTCCTTGAGCGGGCCGAGGATGGCGTTCTGGACGAAGTTGGGGCCGCCCTGGCCCCGGGTGCTGATCAGGCGCTTGTTGGCCTCGTCGATCTGCGTGTCGAGCAGGTCGAGGTTGCGGTTGACCTCGGCCATCGCCGAGTCGGGGACGTCGGGCAGCCTGCTGGCGACGTCCGGGCAGGTGATCACCGGGGAGGCGCCGGCCTGGGCCGCCTGGTCGCGGTCGCCGTCCGGGGACTTCGCCGGCGGGTTCTTCTCTTCGTCACCGGTGTCGATGCGCACCACCGGCCAGAAATAGGCCGATTTGTCCCCGTTCTTACAGGTGGTTCCGGCGGCTTCGAGGCTCTTGTTGTTCGAGTCCGCGTTGGACGAAAGGTTGCCGACGTAGTCGTGCAGGTGCTGGGCGCCGTTGCGGACGCCGGGCTGCGCGACGAAGTTGTCCGGGTTGAAGTGCTGGTTCTCGTTGCGGCCGCAGTCGACGGTGAAGGTGCCGGTGGCCGCGCCGCGGGCGTTCGCGGGGGCCGCGTTGGTGGGCGGGACCTTGAGGATGTCGATGTAGAGGGCCGGGTCGGCCTCGTCGGCGCTGGCCTGTCCGGGATCGCCGAACGTGGTCGAAACCGCGATGCCGCCGGCGGCCACGGCGAGCGCGAGGGCACCGGTCGCGATCTTCGTTCGTCGGGAGATACGGTGCTTTCCGGTGTTTCCGGGCATGAAGTCACTCCGTAGGGGGTCAAAGGGGAAGAGATTCCACTGGCCCGACACCAGTGGGGCGGTTCCTGTTAGCGATAACAATGCCCGGCTGGTGAAGAATTTACCGATTCTTTCCGGTGGATCAATGATGCGCGGGCACGGCGTTATCGTGACCTGCGCGCGCCCCGTTGTCCAGAGCTTTGTCCCGTGAGGAAAGAGTTCGGAAATGTGGTGAACCGCAATGAACCGGGATCCGTGTACCCAGGTGGAGCGTGGAGTGTGATCAGGCGTCCAGGAGCGTCAGGAGCGGGGTTTCCCCTGGTCCGACGGGGAAGTAGGCGAGGAACGTGACGCCGTCGTCGAGGGCGTCGAACCGGGCGATGCGCGTCGACTCGGGCTCGTAGAAGACGTCGCCCGCGGTCAGCACGGATTCGGGTTCGCCTTCGATCCGGTAGGCGGCGGAGCCCGTTTCGATGCTGCCGAAAACCGGTCCGTTGTGGACGTGCAGCCCGGGGCTGTGGTGGGGCGCGATGGTGATGCGGCGGACTTCGACGTGGTCGATCACGCGCGGAGCGGGCAGCGGCTGGTCCAGCAGCACGGTGCGCGTCACGTCCGGGACGGCGGCGGGTTCGCCCGCGCCGACGGGGTCGCCGAGCTCGGCCCGGGTGCCGTCGGCGGGCAGTTCCTCGATCGCCAGGTGGGTCAGTGACGTCGTGTCGGTGGCGCCGTGCCAGTGCCACTCGCCGGCGGCGATCCGGACCGTGTCACCCGGCCGGATCAGCCGGGCCGGACCGCCCCGGCGCTGGACGTAGCCGGTGCCGTCGGTGACGACGAGCACCTGGCCGAGCGGGTGCCGGTGCCAGCGGGTGCGGGCCCCGGGCGCGAACTGCACGCGGTCGACCCGGGTGCGGGACGGGCCGTCGGGGACGGCGAGCGAGGTCACCCACGCGCTGCCGGTGACGGCGTCGGCGGGGGCTGGCGTGCTGGTGGCCGGGACGTGGCGGACGAGCACTGCGGTCCTCCTGGGTTTCAGCGAGCGGCGAGCAGGGCGAGCACGCCGGAAACGGCCTGGTCGAACGGTTCGGGGGAATCGGCGGCGCGGGCCAGCACGTAGCCGCCCTGCAGGACGGCGACGATCGTGGCGGCCAGCGCCGTGGTGTCCAGCGCGGCGGGCAGTTCGCCCGCGGCCCGGCCTTCGTCGAGGACCTCGGCCAGCCGGGCGCGCAGGCGCACGAGGGTTTCGTCCACCGGGGCGCGCAGGTCCGGGTCGGCCACGATGTCGGGGTCCTGGGTGAGCCGGCCGATGGGGCAGCCCTTGAGCACTTCGCGTTCCCGTCGCAGGTAGGCGGTGATCCGGTCGGCGGCGGTGCCGGGCGCGCGCAGCTGCGCGTCGGCGGCGGCCAGCAGTTCGTCCGCGGTGCGCCGCACGGCGGCCAGCGCGAGCTCCTTCTTGCCGGCGAAGTGGTGGTACATGCTGCCCTGGCCGGCGCCCGCCCGCTGCTGGATGGCCTTGGGACTGGTGCCGACGTAGCCCCGCTCCCACAGCAGTTCGCGGGTGCTTTCGACGAGCTGGTCCCGGGTTCCCATGGGGTTGGACTGTACATACCAGTAGGTACAAAAACAAGGCTGTCACAGCTTCCGGCCGCGCGGTGTCCTGTGGCCGGAACCGCTTGAGAGGAGAACACCGTGAACGTGGTCCTGTGGGTGGCCGCCGGCCTGCTCGCCGTCGTGGCCCTGACCGGAGGGGCCGGCAAGGCGTTCGTGCCCAAGGCGAGGCTGGCGGCCGCGCCGGGTGGGGAATGGACCGCCGAAGCCGCGCCCGGCTTCGTCAAGAGCCTCGGCGCACTGGAGCTGCTCGCCGCACTCGGCCTGATCCTGCCCGCCTTGACCGGCGTCGCCCCGGTGCTGGTGCCGGTGACCGCCGTCTGCTGGGTGCTGCTGATGGTGGGTGCGATGATCACCCACGTCCGGCACGGCAGTGCCGGGTTCGCCGTGCTGAACCTGGCCTACCTGGCCGTGGCCGCGTTCGTTGCCTGGGGCCGCTTCGGTCCCTTCCCGGCATGAGCGGAGGAGATGTCGTGACCGAGGCGTTCGTCGCCCACCGGAACCTGCTGTTCACCGTCGCCTACGAGATGCTCGGCTCGGCGGCCGACGCGGAGGACGTCCTCCAGGAGACGTGGCTGCGCTGGGCCGACGTCGACCTGGCCGAGGTGCGCGACCAGCGCGCGTACCTGGTCCGCATCACGACTCGCTTGTCCCTCAACCGGCTGCGCACGATGCAGCGCCGCAAGGAGGCGTACGTCGGGCCGTGGCTGCCGGAGCCGCTGCTGACGACGCCGGACGTGGCCGAGGACGTCGAACTGGCGGAAAGCGTTTCGATGGCGCTGATGCTGGTCCTCGAGACGCTGGCGCCGACCGAACGCGCGGTCTTCGTGCTGCGCGAGGTGTTCGACGTCGGGTACGACGAAATCGCGGAGGCGGTGGGGAAGACACCCGCCGCGGTCCGGCAGATCGCCCACCGCGCGCGGCGGCACGTGGACGCGCGACGGCCGCGCGAGGTGGTTTCCGCGCAGGAAACGCGGGCGGTGCTGGAGTCGTTCCAGCGGGCGATCGAGGGCCGCGATCTGCAGGGGCTGCTGGATCTGCTGGCCCCGGACGTGGTCCTGATGAGCGACGGCGGCGGAGTGAAGCAGGCGGCCCTGCGCCCGGTGTCGGGAGCGGACAAGGTGGTCCGGTTCATCGTGGGCGGCATCGGCAAGGCGGCGGTGGAAGTGGCCGGGGAGCCGGTGGTGGTGAACGGAAACCCGGCGTTGGCCTTGCACGTGAACGGCTCGTTCGACGGAATCATGGCCGTCCGCGTCGAGGAGGGCCGGATCAGCGGGCTTTATTTCGTCCGGAACCCGGAGAAGCTGACGCGAGTGGAATCGGAGACGCCGTTGACCCTGCGCTGAGGGGAAAGACGCCGGTTCCCGTAACGCGGAACCGGCGCGGCGCGACCCTGGCTGCGCACCGCGAACCGCGGTGCACGACGGCTCGTCCCCGGCCTCGGCGGATCGAAACTCTGGCACGCCAGGGAAGGGTTGACACATGCGAAGAATCTCCGGGGTGCTCCGCATCCCGTTGGTGTTGTTCTGCGCCGTCGCGCTGGCGGTCTTCGGGTTCGCGCCGGTGGCGTCGGCGGCGGTGCTCTGGCCCGACGAACAGGCGATGATCACCACCAGCACCTACCGATCCACCTACGTCTTCGACGTCGGCGTGGGGAACACCATCTCCCACGAGCAGTTCGCGCAGCCCGCGGTCACCGCGTTCTACGGCTCGGAGGGCGGTTTCGACCGCAACTTCATGGTCTGGGCGCCGATCGTGGCGATCGACCGGCCCCACCAGTTCTGGAACGGGTGCGACGGCAACACCGGCGGCCTCTGCCCGCACGTCCGCGACGGCAACCAGCGGATCGACGACGAGATCGGCGCCGGCCAGATCCACGTCAAGGAATGGCATGGCGCATTCATCGGCGTGGCCTGCGGAAACTTCAACTACGGCGGCGCCGGACCGGTGCCGGTGATCAGCGGGACGAAGTACGAGGACGTCAACGGCGACGGCGTCCGGCAGCCTTCGGAACCCGGGCTGCCCGGCTGGACGATCGACCTGTCCTACAACGGGACGCTGGTCGCGACGACCGGCACGGACGCCGGAGGTGCCTACGCGTTCTCCTTGAACGCCAACGCCATGCCGGTGGGTGCGGGGACCTACACCCTGGCCGAACGCCCCCAGCCCGGCTGGGTCCAGTCGCACGCGCCGGCTCCCGTCACTGTCGGATACGGCGCGGGCGAGGCACACTTCGGCGGGAACGACTTCGGGAACTACCGGCCGGCGACGATCGGCGGCCGCAAGTTCGACGACCACGGGGCCGACGGCGGCGGGGCCGGCGATCCCGGCCTGGCGAACTGGACCTTCGACCTGGACAACGGCGCCACCGCGGTCACCGGAGCCGACGGCGGGTACGGCTTCTCGGGTCTCAAACCCGGCACGTACACCGTCCGCGAACGGCAGCAGGCCGGGTGGCGCCGGACGACGCCGGCCTCGGGCAGCACCACCGTCACCGTGACCAGCGGCCAGGTCGCCGGGGGCGTCGACTTCGGCAACGTCTGCCTCGGGGCGGTCGCGGTGACCGCCCCGGACGGCGTCGCGATCCGCGTCGACGAGGTGAGCGTGCCGGGGATCCTCGCGAACGATCCGCCTGCTCCGCGCACCGCGTCGGGCACCGCGACCGTCGGCGGGCTCCTGCCCGGCACCTACCGGGTCACGCTGACCTTGCCGGACGGCGTCTTCACCACCGACCCGGACCTCACCTCGATCGACGGGAAGTTCGCCATCGTGAAGACGGTCACCGTGCCCGAGTGCGGGACGGCCGCGGTCGCGCCGCCGTTCGTCACCTCGCAGCCGGGCAAGATCACCGGTGGGATCCGGATCCTGGTGCCCGGCGGGACCGCCACCGCCGGGTTCGAGTTCATGCAGCGCAAGGAAGGTCCGCGCGGCACCCTCGAATTCAACGACCACGCCAACGGGATCGACCTGCACACCTCGGACATCACCGGGATCTCGGTGTCCGGCCAGGACGCGTACGTGTTCGGGCACGCCGTCCTGAACGGGGTGACGACGGGCTTCCGGCTCCACCTCGTGGACGCCGGTGAACCCGGGCGAGCGGACCGGTTCGAACTCCTGCTGGCGAACGGCTATTCGGCCGGGTACGGCCAAACGCTCGACGGCGGGAACGTCCAGATCCACTGAGCACGGCCCGGCGGTGTGCTTCCCCGCACACCGCCGGGTCCGCCTCACCCCAGCCGCTTGTCCCAGTCGGCGAACGCGTCGACCAGATCCGCCGGCGCCCCCGACTCCTGCAAGCGGCGGACTTCCGCCTCGATGTAGTAGCGGTACAACGGAACCAGGCCCGCCGCCAGTTCCGGCTCCACTTCGGCCGCCTCCAGCGGGTGGCCCGCGCGGACCTCCCGCGCCAGCCGGACCAGCGGCGCCGCCGGGGCGTCCGCCTGGCCCAGGTACCAGTCGATCGCTTCGTCGTTGTTGGCCGCGCGGCCCGTCGACGTCGTTCCCGAATACAGGAACCGGACCGGGAACAGCACCGCCTTCGTGAACCACACCTTGTCCACCAGCAGCCGCTTCGGCGAACGGAACTCGGCCGTCACCTCGTCCGTCGCCAGCACCGCGATCGCGAAGCCCGCGCTCTCCAGCAGCAGTTCCGACGCCTCCGGGCGGGCGACCTCGGCGCGGACGTCGTCGCCCACGAGCACGCGGCCGTCCTCGGCCAGCTGCAAGCGGTCGAGGGCCGGGAAACGGCCGTCGTCGCGGCCTTCGCGCAAGGCCGGCAACGAGGCCCAGAACACCGAAAGCTTGCGGTGCAACGGGCTTCGCTGCTGCAGCTCCTCCGTCGTGCTCTCGACCGACGAGCGCGCGGCGTCGTCGATTCCGGTGAGGACCAGGGCCAGGTCGATGTCGCTCGCGGCCGCGGAGTAGCCGCCGTAGGACAAGCTGCCCAGCAGGTAGGCGCCGATCAGGCGCTCTCCCAACGCTTCCTGGTACGCGACGGCGGCCTCGAGAGCGATTTCCCGGGCCGCGGCGGCCGGTTCGGTGGTCGTCATGCCGCCACCGTATCGCGGCGGGCGCACTCGGCGATGCGGTCGGAAACCACGCCGATCACCTGCCACGCCCGGTCCAGCACCGTGATCACCGCCTCGGGCGTCCAGTCGCTGCGCTGCCGCAGCACGTCGTAGCCCATCTCGAGGTGCTCGACGTCGGCTTCGTCGTGCAGCTCGAAGTATTCGTCGTCGGGGAACGCCTTCGTGCCCGCCTGGCTGAACACCAGGCTGCCGGCCTCGAGGGCCAAGTGCGCCAGGGCGGCCCGCTGCACGCCGGGCAGGATCGCGAACTGGTCGACGAACCAGGACGCGCCCATCTCGATGACCGGGTCCCAGACCAGTTCCCGGTCGTCCGCGCGGCTGCGGGCCAGGATCTTGTCGTGGCCGACCTCTTCGGCCTGGTGTTCGCACGCGAGCGCGCGCAGCTCCGGGTCGCTCTCGAAGGTCACGCGGGCGCTGATCATCCGCTGGAAGGCGTTCGACCACGGCTGCAGGTACGTGAGCACCGCCTTCTTCGTTTCGGCGGTGGTGTCCTCGTCGGTCAGCAGCCGGATCAGGTCCGACGCCTCGTATTCCCGTTGCCGCTGCTCGTTGTGGCGGGCCACGCGCTCGACGTCCTGCTCGGTCACGATCTGCTCCTTACGGTGGTTCATCCGAGGTCGACGGGCGAAAGAGGAGAGGGCGGCGGCCGGTCGAAGACCGGGAACCGGAAGTACGTGGTCACGTCGCCGCGCCGCCCGGCCGCGCGGAAGCTCACCAGCTCCAGCACGCCCTTGCTGCCCGCCAGCGGCCCGGGCGCCAGCGCGGCGGTGAGGGTGCGGAACCGGCCGGGGTCGAGGCCCTGGTCGTGCAGCAGCGCGGCGGTGCGCTCCACGGCTTCCTGGTCGTCATCGGCGAGTGTGGGCAGCCGCAGGTACGTCGTGGACTCGGCGGCGCGGTCCACACCGGACCGGAAGGCCAGGCAGCTCAACGCAGCCTCGCCGGCGTCGGCGCCTCCGGCGGCCAGCGTCCGGTAGGCGGCTTGCGCTCGGTGCGGTTCGTGGTGTACCGCAACCGATGCGACGCGGGCGACCTCGTCGAGCCCGGCACCGTGGTTGCGGTAGTAGATCTTCACACGGGCCTGAGCCGCGTCGGTCAGGTCGACCGCGAAGAACTCGATCTCACGGTCGCCTTCGACTGTTTCGACGCGACGGCGGGTTTCGGTCCAGGCCGCGGCCAGGCCGAGCTTCTCCATGGCCTCGGCCACCGCCGCTTCGCGCTGGGCGTGCGGCCACGAGTACAGCCCGAAGTACGTCTTGTGGACCACTCCGGACGGTGGCCGCCAGGCGATCGAGTGCCACAGCGGTGCCGGCGACGGGCGGCCGGCGCGCGGGGTGAACGTCTCGTGGACGTGGTCGAGGCGCCGGCTGCGGAAAACGCTCTCACCAGGCCAAACGACTTCGTGGCCGAGACTGTCGAACAGCACTCGCAGCTCCGGCTGCGTGCCGGACCAGTTCACCGACATCTCGGCCGGGAAGCCGTCGTCCGCCACATAGGACGGCTGGGCGGGCGCCGGTCCGATCCGCTCGTGCGCCCACGCGGGCAGCAGAGCCCGCAGCATCCGGGTGGTCCGGACGGACTGCTCCAACGGGACATCGAGCGCTTCGCACGCAGTAGACCACAACCCGCACAGGAAGTCGCCGAACAGACGACCCTGTGCCGGATAGTTTTCCCTTATATATTCAGGAAACTCAGGCACGCGACTCGTCACGAGCGGATGTTATCAGTTGGATGCGTGCTCAACTAAAAGTCTGCACCCGGGTGGTCCAGTCAATTGCGCCATGTGGGTTCGCCGGTGCCCGCCGCGGCCACGCAGGGCCACAACGGACACCGGCGGTGTCCAGTCCGGACAAAAGCAGACAACCGCCGGACAACGCGCAGGTCTCAGACCCGGGCGGCCGGGACCACCGTCATCGCGTGCTTGACGAGCCGGATGAGCGCGAGCTTGCTGGAGTCGCGGTCGCGTGCGTCACACATGACGATCGGCACACGGTCCGGGACCACCAGGGCCTCGCGGATCTCGTCGGCGGTGTAGCGCGGGGCGTTGTCGAAGCAGTTCACCGCGACGACGAACGGGATCTTCCGGCGCTCGAAGAAGTCGATCGCGGCGAAGCTGGTCTCCAGCCGACGCGTGTCGACCAGCACGACCGTCCCGATCGCCCCGCGGGCGAGGTCGTCCCACATGAACCAGAAGCGCGCCTGGCCGGGCGTCCCGAACAGGTACAGCACGTGCCGCGGCGAGATGGTGATCCGGCCGAAGTCCAGCGCGACCGTGGTCGTCGTCTTCCGCTCGACGCCGGACAGGTCGTCGACGCCGGCGCTCGCCTCGGTGAGCACCTCTTCGGTGGTCAGCGGCGGGATCTCGCTGACCGAACCGACCATCGTGGTCTTCCCGGCACCGAAACCACCCGCGATGATGATCTTGACCGGCGTGGGGACCATGTCCGCCCCCGTGCCGTCAGTACTTGATGAGGCCATCGAGAACCGCCTGGAGAGTTTCGAGGTCCGGCGCCTGCGCCGGGTTGTGGGAGGGGGACCGCGTGATGACGAGGCCGCGTTCGATCAGGTCGCCGACGAGCACGCGCACGACCCCCAGCGGGATCTTGACGTAGACCGCGATCTCGGCGACGGACACCGGGTGGCGGCACAGCTGCACGATCGCCACGTGCTCCGGGCCCAGCCCGGCCGGCTCCTGCTCCGACCGCAGGGTCATCACCTGCGTCGACAGGTCCAGCCGCGCGGTGCCGGCCGGCGTCCGGCCGCTCGTGATCGTGTACGGCCGGACCAGCGGCCCGGCGGCCTCGTCGTACCAGCCGTCTTCGGCACTCATGTGGCCTCCCGCAGGACCGACGCCGCTTCCCGCGGCGCGGACGCCATGTAGTCGCCGACGCGCTTGACGAGCCGGCTCATCTCGTAGGCGATCATCTCGACGTCGACGTTGTCCGCGGCCAGCACCGCGAGGCAGGCACCCTGACCGGCCGCGGAGACGAACAGGTAGCCGCGCTCCATTTCGATCATGTTCTGCAGGACCGGGCCGCGGTTGAACTGCTTGCTCACCCCTTTGGCGAGGCTCTGCAGGCTGGAGGCGATGGCCGAAAGCTGGTCCGAGTCGTCCTTGCTCATCCCGGCCGACTTGCCGATCAGCAGCCCGTCGGCGGACAGCACGATGGCGTTCTGCGCGCCGACCACGCGGTTCACCATGTCGTCGAGCAGCCAGTTGAGATCGGGTTTGGGGCTCCCGTACTCGTTCATTCGACTTCAGACCCTGACTTTCCTGTGTGGACTTTCCGGTGTGTGGTCGGGGATTACGTGTTGTCTTCCGGGCCGCCGCGCCCGCGGCGGGTGCCCTTGTGGAACGCCGCGAGCGTGCGCGCGGTGCCTTCGCCCGGTGCCACGACCTCGTCCTCGCTGTCGTCGGGTTCGTTCTCGAGCTGGGCGACGAGGTTCTGCTGCGGCTCGCGCCGGGGCAGCCGCGGCCGGTCGTCGGTCGGCTTCACGTCCGTTGCCGGAGTGATGGGCGCCGGCTCCGGCGTCGCCGCCGGCACGGAGGGCAGGGCGTCGGGCGGGGTGAGCGCACGTGCCGGGTACGGCCTCGGCTTGGTGTCTCGCTTCATCGGGATCTGGCCGCTGAACGAGCTGGGCGTGTCCATCGTGTGGAGCGAGCTTTCTGCCGCCTGCTGGGCCGGGGCGCCCACCGGCGCGAGGACCGCGGTGGTCTCGGCCGGCGAAGTTTCCCCAGCCCCGGCCTGGTCGGCGTGTTCGCCGGCCAGGTGCTGGGTGGGGATGAGGACGGTGGCGCGCAGGCCGCCGTAGCGGGACGGGTCGAAGGTGACGGTGATGCCGAGCCGGGCCGCCAGGCGCGCGACCACGAACAGGCCGAGGCTGGAGTCGGCCCGCAGGGCCATCGCGTCGAACTCGGGTGCCTCGGCCATCATCGCGTTGGCCCATTCGCGGACGCCGTCCTTCATGCCGAGCCCCTGGTCCGACACGTCGACGACGACACCGCGCGCGACCATCCGGCTCGTCACCTCGACCGGCGAGCCGGGCGGCGAGAACGACGTCGCGTTGTCGACCAGCTCGGCGATCAGGTGGATCGTGTCGGCCACCGCGGCGCCGACGAGCGCGACGTCGGCCACCTGCTCGACCTGGACGCGGGCGTACTGCTCGGTCTCCGAGACGGCGGCGCGCAGCACCTCCATCAGCGCGACCGGCTTGCGCCAGCGGCGGCCGGGCTGCTTCCCGCCGAGGATGATCAGGTTCTCGGTGGTGCGGCGGGCGCGGGCGGCGAGGTGGTCGAGCTGGAACAGCGCCGCCAGCTGCGTCGAATCGTCCTCGCGCGCTTCCATCTCGTCGAGGATCTGCAGCTGCTGGTGGACCAGGACCTGGTTGCGGTGCGCGATGCCGAGGAACACGTTGTGCACACCGCTGCGAGCCTTGGCCTCGCTGGCCGCGGCGTTGACGGCGGTCAGCTGGGCGACGTTGAACGCCTCGGCCACCTGGCCGATTTCGTCGCGGCCGTGGTCGAGCCGCGGGAGTTCTTCCTTCAGGTCCACGGCTTCGCCGCTCTTCAGCCGCTCCACGATGTCCGGCAGCCGGTTGCGGGCGAGGTCGAGCGAGTCGTTGCGCAGCCGGGCGAGGCGCGTCATCAGCGCGCGGTCGACGAGCGAGCGGGACACCCGGACCGCGACGATGATCGCCGCCAGCGACGCCAGCAGGGCGACGATGCTGCCGATGATGACATTGCGCAGCTGGGCGTCGCCGGCGTCGATCGCGGCGGCCGAAACCTTGTCCGCCTGGGTGATGGCGAGGTCGTTGAGGCCCTGCGCGACCTGGTTCGTCGCGTTCTGCCAGTCCCCTTCGGACACCGGGACGGTGTTCTGCTCGCCTGCCGACCACGGGCCGTGCTTGACGAGCGCCACTTCGGCGGTCGCCAGCTGGCGCCACGCCGTGCCGGTGGTCAGTGCCTGGTACTTCTGGCGGACGCCCGGGTCGAGGAACGGCTCGATCTGCGTCAGCTGCGTCCGGTAGATCCCGGACAGCCGCGCGAACTGGGCGAAGTCGTCGGGTGCGAAGGTCCCGGCCGAGAAGGCCGTCGAGACCAGCGACGTCTCGCGCGACATCATGTCGCCGGCCCGGAACACCGACGTCGCCGTGATGCCGCCGGTCGCGGCTTCGGAGTCGGGGACGATCCGGGCCTGGGTGTCGAAGAGGTTGGACGCGGTGTCCATCACGCCGTTGTAGTAGGCGTTGACCTGAGCGCGGTCGATGCTGCGGAAGCTGATCTGCGAGCGCAGCACGGGCAGCTGGTCGAACTGCGACTTCAGCGCGTTCACCTTGGTCGCGATCTCGTCCGGCGCGTTGGAGATGGTCGCGGCGAAGGCGTCCTTCAGCGCGGACAGCTTTTCGTCGGTGGCCTTCTGCTGCTGCTGGAGCCGGGCCGGGCCGAGCGCCGGGTCGTCGAGGTACTGCAGCGCGGTCTGGCGTTCCTTCTGGAACTCGGCCAGCGCGGTGGCGGCGGGGATCGAGACCTCGCGCACGGAAGCCGCGACCAACCGGACGTAAACGCCATTGAAGAGGAAGTAGGACGAGACCGCGATCCACAGCACCAGCAGCGTCACACTGGGAATGAGAACGGTCCTGGTCAGCCTTTTCCGGATCGACTTGTCGTACGGCTTGTCCGACTCGTCCCTGGGGTCTTTGTTCAGCACGGCGGTTCAGAACTCCTGAGTGACGGTCGGCGAGGGAATGGGGACCCGGACGAGGAAGCGGACACGACGATGGGACACAGCGGCCGCGTCACCCGTCTTCGCCTCACCCTCCGTGTTGCCGCAGAATCGATCAGGGTCCGTTTTTTACCACGAACCGTTCGACGGCGTTCGACGCGACCCGGCTTCCGGACAGTCGTCCGACTGGTGGCGAACAGCGTTTACCGTCTGCTCCGAGGTGATTACCGGCATTTCCTCAGGTACTGGCCCTGTGGGTTATTTCGCGCTGTCGATCACTGCGCCGAACGGGTGAAAGTGAATTCCGCCGGTCCGGTGTGGGCGGTGGTTCGCGGGGGAGGAAAGGAGGGAACGGACGGTGCCCGGAAGTCCCTTCGGGGCCTCGGGTCGAGGGTCGGCTGAGCTTTACAACTGCTTCGATGTTGTCAAGTGAGCTGGACATCAGCTATCGTCCTGTCCACTCAGCCGCCAAGGAGGGTGTGATGAGCGAAGCGATCGGGACCGTGCCCGCCGGATCGACCGAGCTGTGGCGCGACCGCAAGCGGTACCTGTGGCTGATCGGCCTGGTCGTGCCCTCCCTGGCGTTCCTCGCCATCGGGCTGCACGCCGCCACCGGGTGGGGCGGTTGGTTCTGGATCGGACCGGTCGTGATCCTGGTGATCGTGCCCGTCGTCGACCTCGTCGCCGGGCTCGACCGGAGCAACCCGCCCGACGACGTCATCGCGCGGCTGGAGAACGATCGCTACTACCGCTGGATCACCTTCGCCTTCCTGCCCGTCCAGTACCTCGGCTTCGCCGCCGCGTTCTGGCTGATCGCGCGCGGCGACCTCACCGTGGCGGACAAGATCGGCCTCGCCGTGTCGATCGGGTGCGTCGGCGGGATCGGCATCAACACCGCGCACGAACTCGGCCACAAGAAGGAGAGCCACGAGCGCTGGCTGTCGAAGATCGCGCTGGCGCAGAGCTTCTACGGGCACTTCTACATCGAGCACAACCGCGGCCACCACGTCCGCGTGGCGACCCCGGAGGACCCGGCGAGCAGCCGCGTCGGCGAAAGCTTCTACCGCTTCTGGCCGCGCACGGTGTTCGGCTCGCTCAAGTCGGCGTGGCGGCTGGAACGCAAGCGCTACGCCCGCCGCGACCGCCACCCCTACCGGCTCGGCAACGACGTGCTCAACGCCTGGCTGATGTCCGCGGTGCTGTGGGCCGCGATGCTCGCCTGGCTCGGCATCGGCGTGCTGCCCTACCTCGTGATCCAGGCCGTCGTCGGGTTTTCGCTGCTGGAGGTCGTCAACTACATGGAGCACTACGGGATGCTGCGGCAGCGCGTCGGCGTGCCCGGGCGGCGCCGGTACGAACGCGTCGACCCCGGCCACAGCTGGAACTCCAACAACATCGCCACGAACGTCCTGCTCTACCACCTGCAGCGGCACAGCGACCACCACGCCAAC
>Ga0207678_10003779_pt1 | contig 13612 bp, 12 predicted proteins | sample KBSC63metaG_FD_184319 | JGI IMG/M metagenome (GOLD analysis project Ga0207678, IMG submission 184319) | Corn rhizosphere microbial communities from Kellogg Biological Station, Michigan, USA - KBS C6-3 metaG (SPAdes) (version 2) | ecosystem: Host-associated > Plants > Roots > Rhizosphere > Soil ... | reverse complement strand
CAGGCGCTGCTCCACCAGTCGCTTCAGCTCGTCCTTGTGCGGATAGCCGGGATCGGCGCTGCACAGCACGACGCGAACCGCGCCCGGCGTCACGTCCAGTTCGCTGATCATACGCAGCTCCAGCACGGAACCCTGGAGACCTGGAACCTGGATGCCGCGCACGGCATCGACGAGAGCTTGCTGCGAGACGGCCATCTGGCGCCTCCCCTACAACAAATCAGCGCGGATAACGAGTCACTCTCTCCGCAATATCAGCGTTCGCAAGCTGGCGGGTGCACGCTCGGCGGCCGGTCCTCACTGTAACCAGGCGGCGAGCAACGCGCAGGCGATGCCGGCGCCCACGCTTGCCAGAGCGAACAGCCAGGCGGCCCCGACGCTCGGGTGGGACGCCAGATTCGTGCGTAGGTTGCGCCAGCGCCGCGACCAGGAGCCCACTTTGTCACTCGGAAAGCGTGGATTGCGCAGCAGGGACTCCGACACGCAGGAGTGCCGAAATGGCACGTCGTTACTGCACTCGGGGCCCAGACTGGCCCGCTTCAGGGTCACCGGCGAGGCCACGGAGGTCGCCGGCATCGAAACAGGCTGCGACGGGCGGGGGGCGTTCACGAAGCGGATCGATGGGGGACTCGATAGGCGGATCTCCACCGGCCGCGTCGGTTCCTGCGCGAACGGCGCCAGGGCCGCGGCGAAGTCTTGAGCCGACTCCGTGCGCTCGCGTGGGTTGGAGCGTAGCGCCTCCTGCAGCACGCCCGTCAGCTCTGGAGGCACGCGGCTGGACGACTCGGCTTCGGCTCCGGGGGGGACTCCGTGCAGCAGAGCATGCAGCAAGGCGGCCGCCGAGTACACGTCTGCCCGACGATCGACGTCGCCACCCTGGCCGTATTCCGGTGCGCGATAACCCCCGGCGGGCGACGGGTGGGGGCCGTCGCCGTGCATGTCCTCCAGGGCCTGAAAGAGGCCGAAGTCAGTGACCTTCACCCAGGGAACGCCCGGGCGGGGATAGGAAATGAGCACGTTGCTCGGGCTCAACGCCCCGTGGATCACGCCGTTGGCGTGGGCGTAATCGAGGGCCGCCAGGATCTGCAGCACCAGATCGCAGGCGACCGCGACGTTGGTGGCGCTACCCTCATCGATCTCGCGCTCCAGCGTGCGGCCGCTGAGTTGCTCCGTCACGATGTACGGGGCGCCGTCGATCTCGCCGATGTCGAGCACGCTCGCAATGTTGGGGTGATCGAGACCGGCAGCTTCCTTGGCTTTGGCCGTCACCCGCTCGGCGACTCCCGGTCGACGAGCCATCGCCGGGTTGATCCACTTCACCGCCACCCGCTTGCCGAGCAGCAGGTTTTCCGCCTCGTACAAGCTCCCCACGGGCCCGCTGCCTAACGGCCGGACGATGACATAGCGTTCATCCAGAATCTGGCGCTCTTTCACGCGGGAGCCTCTCGTTCTCGAAGAACGGAGGCGAGCACCAAACATTCAACGCAATCGCCATGAAGCGTTTCGATGCGACGCGCTTCATGCCCCTGCAGGTGAACGAGGCGGCGAAAGAGTGGTGAGTCGGCTCAGCGGGGAAACGCGGCGGCATTGCCACCATCCACGGGCAACACGGCGCCGGTGGTAGCCTGGGCGGTGGCAAGGTAGGCAAATGCCTGTGCCACGTCCTCCGCCTGCGTTTCTCGAGCGAGCAGGTTTGCCGAGAAATAGGCGTCCGTCGTGGTGCCTCGGGCGCGCGCGCGAGCTTCGAGCAGTTCCGGAGAAAACAGACCCGTCCGCACGCGGTCGGCGTTGACCGCGTTGGCGCGCACCCCGAACGGGGCCAGATCGATCGCGTACTGTTTCATCAGCGCCACCAGTGCGCTCTTGGCTACGGCGTACGGACCGAACAGAGGCCCGGGGTTGAACGCGCTCTTCGAGGCGTTGAAGAGCAGGCAACCCCCGATGCCTTGTTGCAGGAAAATCTCCGCCGCGCTCTGTGCGACGTATTGATGGCTCAGCAGGTTCACATCCAGAGACTGACGCAATCGCTGAATGCCCTCGGCGTCGTGCAGCGCCCCCCCGGGGGCATTGCCGGCGTTCGAGATCACGATGTCCAGGCCACCGAACGACAGCGTTGCCTCCTGCAACGCTGCGCGCGCAGCCAACGGATCCGTGAGATCCGCGGTGTAGGCACGCACTGCCGCGCCGTGCCGTCGCTCGAGCCCGGCGTGCGCCCGCGCGAGAGCTTCACGGTCCCGGTCCACGAGCAGCACATGCGCGCCCAGCGCCAAGAAATGAGCGCTCGTGGCCAGCCCGATGCCGCTCGCCGCGCCCGTGACGACCGCGACCTGGCTGGCCAGAGCTGCTTCCGCGCTGCGCGCGCCGAGCTTGGCCTGCTCCAGACTCCAGTATTCGACGTCGAACAGATCAGCGAGCGCCACCGGCTGATAGCTGCCGACACTCTCCGCGCGCGCCATCACGTCGACCGTATGCTCGTACAGATCCGCTGCGATCTTGGCCTGGGAAATGTTGCGACCCAGCCCGGCAAACCCCAGCCCGGGCACGGCGACGATCCGCGGCAGCAGATCGAGACGTTTGAGCGGCTGCGGGTGACGGCCGGCATTGGTCGCGAAGTACTCGGTGTAATCTCGTGCGAAGCGATCGAGCGCGGCGTCGACCCGCTCGCGCAGCGCCTCGCTGTTCAGCGCTGTCTCCGGGCTCACCCCGTCGAGCCAGGCCGGGAAGGGCTTGGTGCGAATGCTGTGGTCGGGCGTGATGCAACCGCGCGCTGCCACCGCCGCGGCGTTCGGGCCGCACAGAAACTCGAGCACCGTGGAGCTGTCCCGCCAGTCCAGCAGCAGGCGTTTTCCCGCATCGCGCCGTGCCAGCGCCCCGCGCAGCAGCGGCTCCAGCTCCAGGCGCCGGCCGCGGCGCGACTCGGCCGAGGCCGCGCTGCTCGAGCCCAGCGGCCCGGGTTGTGGTGTGCCCCCGGAGAATTTGCGCCGTTCGCGCCGCAGGTACTCCTCGGCCTCGGCGACCGCCGCGAGCATGCGCGCGTAGCTCTCCTCCGCCGTCTGTCCCCAGCTGAAGATGCCGTGCTTCTCCAGGATCAGCAGCGGCGGCGAGGCCTCATTCAGGCCCAACTCCGCCACGCGCTGCGCCAGCACGAAGCCCGGCGCCACGTAGGGCAGAAACGCTGCGCGATTGCCCCAGAGCTCGCGGGCGCGCCGCCCCCCGTCGGGTTGATCCACGACCGCCAGCACAGCGTCGGCATGCGTGTGATCGATGAACTTACCGGGCAAGTGCGCGTGCAGCAGAGCCTCGACGGACGGCGTGGGACCTGCAGGGTCGAGCATCTGCGAGCGCAGCGCGGAGACCATCGCCTCATCCGTCAGTGACGGCAGGAGGCAGTACGCGCGCAGCGGCTCCAGCCGGCAATGAGAGAAGCCGCGCGGTTCGATGCTGCCCAGATCCCAGCCGCTGCCCTTGACCCACAGCACGTCGATCAGCTTGCCGTCGACCTCGCGCGAACGACTCTTGACCGAGGTGTTGCCGCCGCCGTGCAGCACCAGCGCCGGATCGCGACCGAGCAGGCGCGAGGTGTAGACCCGATCGGCCAGGTCCGAGCCAAAGGCGGCGTAATCGTTCCGGTAGCGCTGTGCTTCGTTCGCGTCGTACAGGGAGGCCATGCGCGGCCGACTCTAGTCGGATCCGCGGCGAGTGGCTCGGGCAAACCAGCGCTCGAGCGGGAAAAATGCCAGAAACGCCGCGCCGCTCAGCGGGTAGGGGAACACGATCGCCATCATTCCCAGGACACCGAGGTGGAACAGCCAGGCGCAGGAACACCAGATCGCGGCCCAGCGCCCGCCCAGCAGCGCCAGCGGCGCGAGCAACTCGGCAGCGAGCGAAAACATCGAGAGCGGCGCAAACACCCAGGCGTGAGGCAGCAGCCAGGGCCCGAGCGGCGAGTGCACGCTGCCGAGCTCGATCTTGCGGAGCGCGTCGTACGCGATCTGCTGGCGCAGGGGGCCGCCGCCGGCCCAGCCGATGCCGCTCAGCTCCAGCTTGGCCAGGCCAGCCACGAGATAGGCTGCGCACGTCACCATGCACAGCGCGCGCACCACCCAACCGCCGCCCGGCGCAGACCTCGGCGGGGGGCGGCGCGGCCAGGCCAGGACGTCTGCCGCGGGCGACAGCGCCAGTAGCGCCACGTGCAACACCAGCAGGTTATCGGTGTGGAAGATCATGCCCCAGGAGTGCCGGTAACTCAGCACACAGAGCAGAGAGAGCGCGAACAGCGGGGCGACCCAGCGGTACGCGCTGCCGAGCACAAACAGCGCCCCGGAGAGCACGCACAGCGCATACAGGGCATACAGCGCCGGAGCGGGCAGGGGTGCATCGAGCAAGCGCACCACGCCCAGCGGCGCGAACGCGCTCTCGGGATAGTGCGCCGGCGCGAGCACATCTCGGCCGCGGGCCAGCAGATAAATCAAGGCATAGGCGCCGATACCGACGCGCAGCAGCGCCAGACGTTCGCGCGGCACGGGCGCGAGCAGCCAGGCGTCGAAGCGAGCGAGCGGGCTCATCGCCGCTCATCCGGCGGGGTGCCGCGCGCGGGAAGGGCGCACTCAAAGATGCGCTGCTCGGCCAGCGGAGTCGGGCTCTCCACGAAGTAGGCGATGGGATCGTAGCGGCGCTGGACGATCGCGAGCCTGCGCGCTGTGGCGAAGCCGGGCGCCGCAGCCACGCGCGCCGCGGCATCGGAGCAGAGTTGCGCCATGGTGTCGGGGCCGCCGTCGACGCTGCGCTCGATCAGTACCTTTGCTTGCAACACTTCCTTGGTGCCGAGCAGCGGGGGCGGCAGCCGCTCTTCGTGACCGTCCCCGCCGAGAGCGACCATGCTGTACAGCGTCAGCTCGCCCCGGGACTGAGCGAACATCGGATACGTGGAGAGGGGAAAGGAGTCGCTCGCTCCGGAGAGCAGCGGTGCGAGCACGGCGGCGGGCATGCCGAGCCCGAGCAAGTATGCGCAGAGCCGCCGCGCAACCTCACTGCGCGCCATGCTGCTTTCGAGTCGCCCGCAGGCCCCAGAATGCAAAAGGCCAGGTGGCGAGCAACAACAGTACACCGATCGCCGCCAGCAGGACCGTTACACCCCAACCAAGACTGCCGAAGCGTCGTACCATGTCGACTCCAGTCCAGATCAGAGCGGCCGCGAAGATCGCGCCGGCCCCGAGCGAAAGCCAACTCAGAGCGCGCCATGGGCGCAGCAGCTGTTCCGGCCAGAGGCCACCCACCACGAACGTCGCAGCATGCGTGGCCGCGAGCAGCAGGGCCAACCCGCCGAGCAGAGTCCCCTGCCGCGACGGCAGCACCTCCCCCGCCCACGCAAACACCCCCGCCAGCCCCGCATTCGCCAGCAGCAGCGAAAAGCGCAAACCCTCGGCCCGCATCGCAGACCGCTCATAAATTCGCGCTCCCAGGAAAGCAACGGAATCAGGAAAACTAGCCACTCGCGGCGTCCGAACGCGGCAGCACCTTAGACCCCGTGACAAACACAGCAGCTAAATCGTATCCCAGGCGTACCGCTCGAGATCGAACGCGTGGTCGGCGACCGCCTTGATGGCCTCGTCCTCGTTGCGATCGACCAGGTCGAAGTTCTGCCGCACGCGCCGCCGTACCTGGTCCGAGAGCACTTCCAGGATCTGCAGCTCCTGCCGGGCCTTTTCCTCCCCGTTCGCGAGCAGCGAGGAGTTGACCCGGCTCAGCGTGCAGGCCAGCACGAACAGATCGATCATGGCGTCCGCCAGGCGTTTGGAGGCGAATTGCTTGCCGATGATGGCGCGGCCGTGCTTGCGCAGCACGCGGTCGACGGCAATCGCCAGATCCTTGGTGGCCTCCTCGAAGATGGCCGCATGCGACTTCAGCCGCGGATCGAGCTTGGTGAAAATGCTCTTGCGAATGCCCGTCGCCAGCTGCGCGCGCCGCAGCGCATACTCGGAGAGCACGCCGAACCCCTTGATCGGGTCCTCGAAGACTCCCTGCAGGCTCTTCGAAAGCTCCTTCAGATGCCGTCCGACGTCATCCATGGCGCTCAACGCGATGAACAGGCGCAAGATGTCGTTGGTGCCCTCGAAGATACGATTGATGCGGGAGTCCCTCACGATTCTCTCGTACGGGTACTCCGTCATGTAGCCGTTGCCGCCGGCGGTCTGCAGCGCCTCGTCCGCACAGCGCCAGAGCGCCTCGGAAGCGAACACCTTGCTGATCGCCGCTTCGACGGCGTAGTCCTCGTAGCCTTGGTCGGCGAGCGCGGCGACCATATGGACGGTGGCCTCCGAGGCATAGCAGTCCACCACCATCTGCCCCACCTTCTGCTTGATCAGGCCGAACTCGCGGATCGGCTTGCCGAATTGCACGCGCTCGTTGCCCTGCTTCGCCGCCAAGCTGATCAGGTGCTTCATGGCACCCACGGCGCCGCCGCCGAGGCCGGTGCGGCCGCTGTTCAAGATCTTCATCGCGACCTTGAAGCCCTTGCCGACATCGCCCAGACGGTTCGCGTCGGGCACACGCACCCGCTCGAAGTTCACGGTGGTGGTGGAGCTGGCGCGCAGCCCCATCTTGTCCTCGTGCGGCCCCGCGCTCACGCCCGCCATGTCCTTTGTGACAATAAAGGCGGTCATGTGACCGCGCGTGTCGGCGTTTTCGGTCTTGGCGAAGACGGTGAAGAAGTCGGCGATCCCACCGTTGGTGATCCACAGCTTGTTGCCGTCCAGAATCCAGTCATCGCCTTCGCGATGAGCCGTCGTCCGGATCGACGCCGCATCGGAGCCAGACCCCGGCTCCGTGAGGCAAAAGGCGGCAATCATTTCGCCGCTGGCGAGCTTGGGCAAATAGCGCAGCTTTTGTTCCTCCGTACCGAACAGCAGCAGGCCTCGCATGCCGATCGAACTGTGCGCTCCGATGGTGACCGCCGTCGAGGCGTCGAACTTGGCGACCTCTTGCAGCGTACGGGAATACGCTGCGCTGCCAAATCCAAGGCCGCCGTGCGCTTCGGGAATGATCAGGCCGAACAAGCCGAACGCTTTGAGCTCATCGATATAGGAGCTCGGCATTTGCGCAGCCTTGTCCCAAGCACGGAAATCCTTGTCCTTCGGACCCAACAGATCGCCCAGCGAGCTGACCACTCCCTGCAGCGTCTCGCGCTCCTCGGCACTCATGGCCGGGAAGGGCAGCAGCATGTCCTCCTCGATGTAACCCATGCACAACGAGCGCATGAAACTCGTGTCCTTGCCGGTCGAGGCGCGCTTCAGTTCCTTGCTGCTGCTGTCCTTGCTGGGATGAATCTGCTCGAGTGGTGCGCCTGCGCGTTGAACCATGGTGTATCCGCCTCCAGCATCCATTATGGGCCACGCAGTCGCCCTGCATCAGGGTTCGGCTCACCAAAGCCGTCGCAATCACGGCAGAAATTGTTGGCCGGCCGATAAGTAATTGACCCTCGGCGGGGCAGTGGGGCTTTTGTCGATGACGCGATCGTTTTGCCCGTGACCAATGGCCGAAGCTCGAGCTACCTCCCATGCGCGGTATGGGGCCGACGAATCGCCCCGGGCCACGCAATACGGGCATGTCAGGCATCACCATCGTAGGTTCAGGGCGCTACCTGCCAGGCGAGCCCTACACCAACCAGGACCTCGCTCGCGTCATGGACACGAGCGACGAATGGATCCGGCAGCGAACGGGCATCGAGCAGCGTCATTTCTGCCCCGAAGGGCAGGGCGCTTCCGACCTGGCGCTGCCGGCGGCGCGTCTCGCTCTCGAGTCTGCCGGCCGAACGGCGGCCGACATCGACTACATCATCTTCAGTACGATGACGCCGGACCACATCCTGCCGGGATCGGGGCCGATGCTGGGAGCGAAGCTGGGATGCCCCGGCACACCGGCACTCGACATCCGCACCCAGTGCGCGGCCATGATCTACAGCTTACAGCTGGCGGACGCGCTGCTGAAGACCAACGGCATCAACTCGATCCTGGTGGTGGGTGCCGAGGCTCACGCGGGTTTCATGCCCTGGCGCGACTGGGGCGTGCTCGACGGCTCCTCCGAGGCCGACCCTGCCGATTATGCACGGTCCACCGCGCACCGCGGGTTCGCCGTCATTTTCGGCGATGGCGCCGGAGCGCTGCTGCTGGAGCGCAGCGCGACCCCGGGTCCCGGGCTGCTGGCGCTCGATCTGCACAGCGATGGGCGCTATAGTGATGAGTTGCGTATTCCGGCCGGTTTTCGCCGCCGCCCGTACGCCACTTCCGAGGTCGTCGAAGACGCCGACTTCATCCCGCGCATGAACGGGAAAGAGGTGTTTCGCCATGCGGTGAGCAAGCTCCCGCAGACGGTGCGGGCCGCTTGCGAGCGCGCCGGTGTGAGCCTCGATGAGGTCGACTGGTTCATCGCGCACCAGGCCAATGATCGCATCAATCGCGTGGTGCGTGAACGGCTAGGGGTACCCGCGGAGAAGGTGCCTTCCAACATCGTGAGCTATGGCAACACCTCCGCGGCCACGATCCCGATCCTGGTCGACGAGATGCGCAGGGACGGCCGCTTGCGCGCGGGGCAGCTGGTGTGTTTCCTCGCGCTCGGCGCAGGGCTGCACTGGGGCGCCGCCGTGATGCGCTTCTGAATCCGTAGCGATTCGGGCGTCGCGACAGGCCGGTCTCGGGTTCGGTCGGCGGGATGTCGCCGAAGCCACCGTTGCCAGGCAGCGGGGGCGGGTGCAATCTCTGGGCATGAACTACTCTCCTCGAGCCCTTGCCGGCAGTGCAGCGCAGCGCGCCGTGCAGGCGCGCTCCGAATTCATCATTCGGACCTATGGTCATCTGCTGGGTGCCGTGCTGGCATTCGCCGCGTGCGAGGTGTTCCTGTTCACGAGCGGCTTGTATCGACCCATCATCGGGGTCTTGATGGGCTCTGGAATGGGCTGGCTACTGGTGCTCGGTGGTTTCGTGTTGCTCGGAGGCCTGTTCCGGAACCTCGCGCACTCGGCGCGTTCCCTGGCCTCGCAGTACGCAGGGCTCGGCGCCTACGTGGTGCTCGAATCGATCATCTTCGTGCCGCTGCTGGCGATGGCCGAGCGGTACGCACCGGGCTCGATCCGCAGCGCCGCGCTGGTCACAGTGATGGGCTTCGGCGGCCTGACGGCGGTGGTGTTCACCACACGCCGCGATTTCTCATTCCTGGGCGCGGCTCTGCGCTGGGGCTTCATCCTCGCTCTGGTCGCCATCATCGCCGCTGCCATTTTCGGCTTCAACCTGGGCACTTTCTTCTCGGTTGCGATGGTCGGTCTGGCCGGCGCCGCCGTGCTGTACGACACCTCCAATGTGCTGCATCACTTCTCGGAAGACAGCTATGTGGCAGCCGCGCTGGAGCTGTTCGCCTCGATCGCGCTGATGTTCTGGTACGTGCTGCGCATCTTCATCGGCAGCAATCGTAATTAGTCTGGGCGCAATTGGTTTTGGGCCGGACCTGCGCCGAGCGTCATCGCTCGGCGCATCGGGGCGCGGCGCAGCGTAGACGGCGGGTGCGGGGCGAAGCCTCAGGCCGGGCCAGCGCTGGGTCGGGTGGTGGTGGCACGTGGGTAGCTGCCGAGCACGCGCACCATGTCGCTGCGCGTGCTCAAGGCGTCGAGCGCACGGCGAACATTTTCGTGGCTGCGGTGTCCTTCCAGATCGACGAAGAACACGTACTGCCAGGTCTCGCCACCGCGCGGACGCGATTCGATCCGGCACAGATTGATACCGGCTTCGTCGAAGATCTGCAGGGCACGTACCAGCGCGCCGCGCTCATGCGGCGTGGAAAATACCAGACTCGTCTTGTCGTTGCCGGTCGCGTCGGGGCGGCGGGTCCCCAGCACCACGAAGCGCGTCACGTTCGGCTTGCGATCCTGAATTGCCGGGTAGGCGAGACGCACACCAGCCAGCACCCCCGCCACACGGCTCGCGATCGCGCCAGCGTTGGGGTCGTCCTTGACCAGGTGAGCACCAGCCACCGTCGAACCGGTAGGGATCTGGGCCGCCTCCGGCAAGTGCGCGGCCAGCCATTTGCGGCACTGCGCGAGCCCCTGCGGATGCGAGTACACACGCTGAATGCGCAGCGGGTCTGGCGCGTTGGTGAGCAGACACTGCTCGATGTCCACCATGACCTCGCCGCAGAGCTCCAGCGCGGATTCGAGCAGAGTGTCCTGCGTGAAGGTCACTCCGCCCTCGATCGAGTTCTCGATCGGCACGACGCCCCATTCCCCTTCGCCGCGAGCGACCGCTTCGAACACGGCGGGGATGGACGCAACCGGAACGAGATCGGCGCGATCGCTGAAGTACTCGCGAGCCGCCTCGTGGCAGAAGGCGCCTTCGGGACCAAGATACACGACGCGGGCTGGCATCTATCGGCTGGATCCTCTTACCTGGTCCTGACCTGGCCGTCCTATTTAGCCCAGGTCATTTAGCTGATCTCATTTGGCGGATCTCATTTGGCAAGGTCGGCCAAATTCTGCAGCTTCAGCGCCAATCCCAGGTTGCCGTCGATGCGCAGCTTGCCCTGAAAATAGAGTTGTTGACCATTGGCTCGACCCTCTACCAGCTCGACGAAGTCCTGAGAGCCGAGGCTGATCGTGCAGTCCGCCGCACCGTCTCCGGCGCGCGCGCCTGGAGCGTCTTTCATGTTCACGATCCAGGTGCCTCCGCCGTCACCTTCGAGCACGAACTTGTAGATGGCGCCGAAGTTGGCGGCCACGGCAGGGTCCTTGGAGATTTTAGCACCCAGGCGTTCGATCAATTCCTTACCGGTGGTCATGCTCGGACCCTAGCCCACAATTTTCGGTCGCGGCGTTCGAAAATGTACCGCAGCGGCACCCAACCCGCGCCTGTGGCAGACGAGGTGCGATTTTTGCCGGCTTCGAGTCTCACGCCCGAGAATGCGGTATAGGGACGAGCGCCGATGCTACGAGATCGGCGGCCTTTTTTTGCCGCGCATGAGTGAATGGACGTGAAACGAGCGAACGGTGTCTCCTCGAAGACCCCCGTGGCGGAGCTGGCTGATGTCGCGGCAGTCGTGGAAGCGGTGTTGCCACCGCGCGTGCTGGTCGTGGCGGGGTCTGATCCGAGCGGCGGGGCGGGGCTGCAGGCGGACCTGAAGACGGTGCAGACCCTCGGGGCCTACGGCACCAGCGTCGTCACGGCGCTGACCGTTCAGGACACTCAGCGCGTGTACGAGGTGGTGCCCGTCGATCCCTGGCTGGTCGAGCGTCAGCTGGCCACGATCTTGGACGACGTAGGCGCCGACGCGATCAAGATTGGCATGCTCGCTCGGCGAGACACGGTCGAGCTCGTCACGCGTGTCTGCGCCGCCAAGGCGCGCGGCATCCCGATCGTGCTGGATCCGGTGATCGCCTCCAGCAGTGGCCACGAGTTGCTGGAGGTGAGCGGCCACACCGCCCTGATCCAGCGGCTCATGCCGCTCTGCGCCCTGGTTACACCCAATGCGCCCGAGGCGGAGCTGCTCACGGGCATTCCCGTCCGCGAGGAGGCCCACCTACATCATGCAGCCGATCGGCTGCTCCTGATGGGACAGTCCGCGGTGTTGATCACGGGAGGCCACCTGTCCGGCGACCGGGTGGTAGACCTCCTGCGCACTGCCGACGGTCTAGAGCGCCGCTTTGAGGCACCGCGCCTGCCCGATACACCCCATGGTACGGGCTGCGCCCTCTCTTCGGCCATCGCCGCCGGGCTCGCCCATGGCTACACTCTGGAGAGCGCCGTGGAGCGAGCCCACACTTTCTTACACGAGGCCATCGCCCGTGCCCTGCGCCCGGGCCACGGGCGCCGCTGCCTGCACCACCCATGGGGTTCCCCTGAGCGTTGAAATTACCCTCGGCCTCTCGCGGCGCGCCTTGCGCCGTGCTGCTCGTCTGTGCGTAGCCGGATGCTGTGCAGCGCCCTTCTTTTCTGCGGCCCTGTTGCTCGGGTGTCACACCGACACGACGGGGCTGGAGAAGCGCTTGCCCGCGAGCGGCGGCAGCGGCGGTGCAGGCCCCGCGCTGAACGACCCGGGTCCAGGCGTGGGTGGTGCCCCAGCGCCGGAGCCCGTGCCCGTGGAGACGGGCAGCGGTTCGCTCGCCGTCCTGAACGGTCTGGTCGATGGCGGACGCCTGTTCGTGTGCCTGCGCGATCTCGGCACGGCCCAGCCCCTGGGCAGCGATGACTTCCAGTCGGGCACGGGGTTAGAGTTCGGTCGTTTTCAGCAGCGCGCGCTGGACTGGGACGTGGTCTCGACCGACGTCGAGCTGGAGCTCTTTGCAAGCCCCAGCGCTCCCCAAGATCAGAGTTGTGAGCTCGCCCGGCAGGCGGCGGACGTGGCGTCGGCGTTCGCCGACTCCGGAGCAGACGGCGGCAGCGCAGCGGGCGCGCCTCCGCCTGGGCCCCGTCGGGTCGGCTCGCTCACGCTGGCTCGCGGCTCGCTGTTCTCCGGCAAGCACTATCTGCTGGTGGCGACCGGCTGCGCAGCTCCCGAGAGTTTCGTGACGCCGGACGCTTGTGGCGCGCCCGATCCCTTGTTCGGCACGCGCAGCGAGCTGGTGCTGGTCGAGTTCGGTGCGCAGCTCAGCGCCGGCACCGGTGACTTCGGCTTGCAGTTCCTGAATGCGAGTCGCGCGCTCGGTCCCGCCGACCTCTCGCTGCAGCTGGAGGGCGCGAGCGACCTCTCCGTGCCTTTTGTCAGCGGGGTCAGCTTCGGGGTGCTGCGGCCGCGTGCCGCGGCCGTGGTGGAGGAGCCCCTGGCGCTGGAGCTGCGCGGGCGTGGGACCAGCGCGGTCGCGCTCAGTCAGTCCTGGGTAGACACGTTGCGAGCGAGTGGTCCGCCGGAGTTCGCGCCGGGCAAGAACTATGTTCTGGCGAGCATCGGACCCACTCCACGCTCGGACGGCCCGGGGCTGTCCGGGCCGCGCCTGGTGCTGATTCCCGCCGAATAGCGCCATCTGGAGCCGATCTCTGCGGGCCGCCCTGCCCTCCCGAGAGGCAAGCGTCAGTGGTCGAGCTTGAGCTTGGCTAGCTCGTCGCGGGCCGCGAAGCGCAGCGGGCTGTTGGGAAAGCGCCGCACGAAGCTGCGCAGCGTATTCTTCGCGTCGTTCCAGGCTTCCAGGTCCATCTGGACCTGACCCAGGAGTAGCGTCGCGTCATCGGTCACCTCGTTGTTGGGCGAGCCTTCCGAAAGCTCCAGGAGCAGCGAAAGCGCCTCTCGCTGCCGCCCCAGCATGCGCAGCGTGCGCGCCAGCTGGTAGCGCGCCTCGTCAGCCTGCGGCGCGTCTTCCTTGCTCTCGAGCGAGCTGCGCAACGCTTTCTCCGCGTCGTGCCAGCGCTCGGCCCGGATGTGATCGAGGGCCGTGTTGTAGGCGATCACCGACATCTCATTGCGAAAGCGTTCAATCGCCCGCTCGAAATTCACGCGCTCGGTGCGCGAGAGCGGGAGCTTGCTCACCTCCGGCCAGCGCTTCAACGCCTCCGCGCGATTCTGATTCGTGATCAGCTCCTGGAACTCCATCGCGCGGCGCTCGGCAGTCGTGCGCGCCTCCTCTCGCGCCTCCAGCGCCTTGATC
>Ga0207678_10003777_pt1 | contig 13615 bp, 10 predicted proteins | sample KBSC63metaG_FD_184319 | JGI IMG/M metagenome (GOLD analysis project Ga0207678, IMG submission 184319) | Corn rhizosphere microbial communities from Kellogg Biological Station, Michigan, USA - KBS C6-3 metaG (SPAdes) (version 2) | ecosystem: Host-associated > Plants > Roots > Rhizosphere > Soil ... | reverse complement strand
CGGGATCTGCCGGTGCTGATGCTGACCGCCCGTGACCAGGTCTCCGACCGGGTCGCGGGGCTGGACGCGGGCGCCGACGACTACCTGCCCAAGCCGTTCGCCACCGAGGAGCTGCTGGCCCGGGTGCGGGCCCTGCTGCGACGGCGCACGCCGGCCGACGAGGAGTCGCAGATCCTGTCGTTCGCCGACGTCCGTCTCGATCCCGACAGATTCGAGGCGTGGCGGGGCGAGCGGCCGCTGCGCCTGACCCGGACCGAGTTTTCCCTGCTGCAGGTCCTCGTCCGCAACGCGACCCGGGTCTTGACCCGCGACGCGCTGTTCGAGGCGATCTGGGGCTTCGACATGAGCACCACCGCCAACAACCTCCAGGTATACGTGAGCTACCTGCGCCGCAAGATGGAGGCCGGGGGTGAGCCGCGGTTGATCTACACGCGGCGCGGCCTGGGATACACGTTGCGGGAGACTCCTCCGTGAGCAGGCCCGCCGGCCGGGAACCGCGCCGGCTGACCCGATGGTGGCGCCGGCGGTCCCTGCGGACCAGGATGACGGTGATCGCGGCGACGGCCATCGCGGTCAGCGTGTTCGTGGCCTTCCAAGTGGCCATCGAGCTACTGGACCGGGAGCTGCAGGACACCGCCGAGAATCAGCTACGCGCCGACTCCCGCGTCCTGGCGACGAATGCGGAGCGCGCCGGTCTGGCGCAGGTCCAGCTACCGCCGTATCCCGGATCCGGTGGGCTGGTGCGGGTCATCCTGCCCGACGGCTCGACCCGGACGCCGGCCGGCCAACCCGCGCTGCCCCCCGTCAGCGAGCGCGCCGGGCGCGTGGCGCAGGGCGCGTCGGCCGACCTGATGGAATCGAACGACAGCGACGACGACAGCTACCTCATCTACACGCTGCGGGCGGGCGACGGCGCGGTACAGACGGCCCGCGCCGACGACGGCAGCAGGAACGACCGGTTCGGGTGGGGCATGCTGCTGATCGGGCTGGTCTGCGTGGCCGGCGGCGCCCTTGTCGGGCGGACCGTGGCGCGGGCCGGGCTGGCACCGATCGACCGGCTGAGCGCCGCCGCGGTCCGTGTCGCGCACACCCGGGATCTCGACGCCGACATCCCGGATGAGGGCGGTGGGGAGATCCGGCGGCTGATCCAGTCGATCAACGACATGCTCGCCGCGCTCCGGGACTCCCGGCAGGCCCAGCGGCTGCTCGCCGAGGACGCCGCCCACGAGCTCAAGACCCCGCTCACCAGCCTGCGCCTCAACGCCGAGCTGCTGATCCGGCTCGATCGGCGCGGCACCCTGGACAGCGCACTGCCGGCGGCGAGCCGGACCCGGCTGCTCAACGATCTCGGCGCCCAGGTGGCCGAGTTGAGCACCCTTGCCGCCGAGCTGACCGACCTGGCGCGCGGTGACGTCACCGACGAGAGCACCGAGCTGCTCGACCTCGCCGACGTGGTGGTGGCCGCCGCGACCCGGGCGCGTTCCCGGGTGCCCGACATCGAGATCGCGCTCGACGTGACCTCCGTGTGGGTGAGCGGACGTCCCGCTGCACTCCAACGGGCGGTGCTCAACCTCATCGACAACGCCGGCAAATGGTCCCCCGCGGACCAGCCGGTCCAGGTCCGGCTCCGTGCCGAGGGCGCGTCGGCGGTGCTCGAGGTCGACGACGCCGGGCCGGGCATCGACGCCGCCGACGCACCGCGGGTGTTCGACCGGTTCTACCGTGCCGACAGCGCCCGGGCGATGCCGGGATCCGGCCTGGGACTGTCGATCGTGCAGCGGGTCGTCGACGCCCACGGCGGCCGGGCCACCGTCGCCCGCTCCGCACGCGGCGGCGCGCTGCTTCGGGTCGCCCTTCCGGCCGCAGCCCCGCCCGCCCCGACCGCGCGGCTCACTGCCGGGGACGACACGGCGGTGCGCTGACCCGCCCCGTCGGCGCGGCGCAGGACCGAAGGGTGGCGGCCCTCGGGCATGGCCCCGCGCGGCTCACCGCCGGGGCCGGACACCGCGATGCGCCAACCCGCCCCTCGCCGCACAGCGCAAGACAAGCGGCCTACCCCCGGGCCGGACACCGCGATGCGCCAACCCGCCCCTCGCCGCACAGCGCAAGACCGAAGGGCGGCGGCCGTCGGGGCCCGTGAAAAGATCCGGGACGGGCCTGGGGCCCGTCCCGGATCTCGTCCGTGCCGCCGCGCTCACCGTTGCAGCGCAGGCTCCTCGTCGTCCACGAGCGGCCGTTGACCGGCCGGCAGCTCCACCGGCCGGGACAGCCGGCTCGGCCACCACATCCGCCGGCCGATCAGCAGGGTGAGGGCGGGCACCAGGACCGACCGCACCAGCAGGGCGTCGAGCAGCACGCCGAAGGCGACCAGGAACCCGACCTCGATCAGCATCACCAGCGGAAGCGTGGCGAGGACCGCGAACGTGGCCGCCAGGACCAGGCCTGCCGAGGTGATGACGCCACCGGTGGCGGAGAGGGCTTTGAGCATGCCCGCTCTGGTGCCGAGACGCACGGTCTCCTCCCGGGCCCGGCTGGCCAGGAAGATGTTGTAGTCGACGCCGAGCGCCACCAGGAACAGGAACGCCAGCAGCGGCACCGAAGAGTCGATACCCTTGAACCCGAGGATCGTGTCGAAGACGAACACGCTGCCGCCGAAGGCCGCGGCGAAGGAGACGATCACGGTCGCCATCAGGATCAGCGGGGCCACGATCGCGCGCAGCAGCAGCGCGAGGACGAGCAGGACGACGGCGAGCACCAACGGGATCACCAGCATCTCGTCGCGGCTGGTGGTCACCTCGGTGTCGAGGTGCTCCGCACTCGGCCCGCCGACGATCGCCTCCGCCCCGCTCACCGCGTGCACGGCGGTACGCACCCGCTTGATCGTGTCGTACTCCGCGACGGTGTCCGGTGCGTCCGTCGGGAACACGGAGATGTCCGTCCAGCCACCGCTGGTCCGGCCCGGGATGGCCTGGGCCACGCCGGGAGTGCCCTTGACGATGTCGAGCACCCGCTCCTGGTACGCCGGCCGCGTGAAGACCGTCATCGGCTGGCCGCCGAGCTCCGGGAAGTGCTGGCGGAGAACGGTGAAGCCGGTGACCGACTCCGGCGCGTCCGGGAACTGGTCCTGCTGACGCAGGGCGCCGGTGTTGCCCGCCAGCCCGATGGCGAGCACGCCGAGGACTCCGGCCGAGCCGAGCGCCGCCATCCACCGGCGGCGGCTGATGGCGGTGCCGAGCCGTCCCCACAGCCCCGGCTTCTCGTTCACCGCCGCACCGAACCGCGGGATGGCCGGCCAGAAGATCCGCCTGCCAAGCACCACGAGCAGTGCCGGGAACAGCGTCAGCATGGCCACCAGCGCGCACAGGATGCCGGCCGCGCCGATCGGGCCCAACCCGCTGGTGCTGTTCAGGTCCGCGACGAGCAGGCAGAGCAGGCCGGCGACCACGGTGGCCGCGGACGCGACGATGGCCGGCGCCGCGCCGCGTAGCGCGTGGACCATCGCGACCCGGACGTTCTCGTGGTGGTGCAGTGACTCCCGATATCGAGCGATGAGCAGCAGCGCGTAGTCCGTACCGACGCCGAACACCAGGATCGTCAGCAGCGCCGAGTTCTGGTCGTTGACCACGATGCCGAAGCCCTTGACGAGCAGGTAGACGGTCGCCATCGCGGTCAGTGCGGCCGCGCCCACGGCCATGAGCGGGATGAACCACAACACCGGGCTGCGGTAGGTGATGATGAGCAGGAGCGTGACGACGAGGACGGTGATGAGCAGGACCTGCAGGTCGATGCCGTCGAAGACGCCCTCCATGTCGCCGTCGATCGCGGCGGGGCCGGTCACGTCGAGGTCCAGGCCGGCGGGGCGGTCCTTCGCGGCGTCACGCAACGGGCCGACGATGGCCTCCGGCGCGCCGTAGGTCGTGCTCACGTCGAGGGTGAACATCATCGCCTTGCCGTCGGTGGAGGGTCTCGTCGGTGGGCCCTCGTCGCCCTCGCCGACCGGGGCCGCCACCTTCGGCGGGTATCGCTTGGCAAGGGTGTCGTAGTGGCGCTCGACCGTCGCGCGGTCGGCGTCGGTCAGGCCTCCGGCGCGGTGGTACACGAAGACGAACGTGCTGTCTTCCCCGCCGGGGCGGCTGTCCTCCAGCACCGCGACCTTTGTGGACTCGGCGCCGGCCGGCAGGGTGACCGCGGCGTTGTCGGTGGTGACCGAACTGAGCTTTCCGCTCAGGGGCACCATGACCACCGCCAGCATCACCCACAAGCCGATCACCACCCACGGCACCCACCGGCCTGCCAACCGACTGGGCGGCGCTTCCCCGTACGGCGTTGCGTTGATTGCCATTCACTGGCCCCCTACATACGTGTTGCATCGCTTGTCTGACGCCTACTTCGTACCGAACGAATCTGAAAAGACCGTTAAAACAGGCATGATTTCGGGCCCAGTAGTACCGTCGTACCGCCTTCCTCCCGAGAATGACGACCGCAGTACGACGAAACGGGACGGAATTCGGCCTAGCGTTCAAGCCATGACGAAACCTGACAGTCCACTCCGGAGGTTCGGGGTGGCCACCATGGTGCTGGCGACGGCGTTCACTGTCGTCGCCTGCGGGTCGAAGGCCGACAACAGTGCAACGCCCGCCGCGAACGGCCCGCACAGCGCGCACGCGGGCCAGCCGGCGGCTCCACCGCAGCCGCTGCGCGCCGGCGAGCGGTTCGTCGACCTGAAGATGCCCGAGGCCTACACGCCCGCGCCGCCGGCGGGCGGCGGCACGGACGAGTACCGGTGCCAGGTGATCGATCCGGGCCTGACCAAGACGGCGTTCCTGACCGGGACCCAGGTCATGCCGGAGAACGTCGCCCTCGCGCACCACGCCATCGTGTACGTGGTGCCGCCGGGCGGCGCTGCCGCGGTGCGCGAGCAGGACGCGAAGATCCCCGGCCCCGGCTGGCAGTGTTTCGGCGGGACCGGCGTGAAGGGCGCCGAAGTGGAAGAGGGGGAGGCGACGTGGGCGGACACCTGGGCGCCGGGCGCCACGGAGACGCTGTTCACCCAGGACGTCGGCTTCAAGCTGGAGCCGGGCAGCCTGGTCGTCCTCCAGATGCACTACAACCTGCTCGCGACCGACGGCAAGCCGGCCGGGTCGGACCGCACGGCGTTGCGGCTGCGGCTGACGGACGGCACACCGCAGACCCGGGAACTCGACACGTTTCCGCTCGACGCGCCGACCGATCTGCCTTGCACCGCCGAAGAGTCGGGCCCGCTCTGTGACCGGGCGGCCTCGATCGCGGACGTGACGAAGCGGTTCGGGCCGGAGGTCGGCGGCACCGCGGACGAGCAGCTGGAGGAGTGCGGCCAGAGCGCGCCCAAGCCCGGCGACACCCAGACGTGCGACCAGAAGGTGGAGGCGCCGATGACGCTGTACGCCGGTTTCGGCCACATGCACTTGCTCGGGCGGGCCATCAAGGTCGAACTCAACCCCGGCACACCGAACGCCAAGGTCGTGCTGGACGTGCCGCAGTTCGACTTCGACAACCAGCGGCTGGTGAAGCTGCCGTCGCCGGTGGAGATCGGTCCGGGGGACACCCTGCGGGTGACGTGTACGCACGACGCGGGGCTGCGCAAACGGCTGCCCCAGCTGAGCAAGCTGCCGCCCCGCTACGTGGTTTGGGGCGACGGCACCAGCGACGAGATGTGCGCGGGCATCATGACGGTCTCCCCCCGCAAGTCCTGACGAAGCGTCGAACGTGTGTGGGCTCACTGAGGTCAGCCAGCCGAAGACAGCTCTGAGCTCACACACGTCCGCACTGAAAGGCGGCTTCTCTTGTCCCTCAAGCCTTCCCCCGGCGAAACAACACCAGGGGCCGATGCGCCACCACGGACACCGATCTGGGCGCTCCTGCCGCTACGCGTCTTCCTCGGTGGCACATTCCTCTACGCAGGTCTCTCCAAAATCCTCGACACCCACTACCTGGACCACACCTCACCCCTCGGCGTCCACGCTCAGATGCTGCACGCCGCCACAACCTCGCCGATCGGCCCGCTGGTGTCATTCGCGGCCGAACACCCGACCGTTTTCGGCCTGGCCATCGCCTTCGGCGAGATCGCTGTCGGGCTGGGTACTCTGCTCGGGCTGTTCACCCGCGTCGCCGCACTCGGCGGGTTTCTCCTTGCGCTGAGCTTCTTCCTCACCGTCAGCTGGACGACCCGCCCGTACTACTTCGGCGCCGACATCGTCTTCGCAGCCGCCTGGACCCCGCTGCTGGTTGCCGGCGACGCAGGCCTGTTCTCCACGACGGCCCGCCTGCGCGCCGCGATACGCCGTCGCTGGCCGAATCCCACCCCGGACGACTTCGAGCGACGCATTCTGCTCTGGGGCGGCCTGATCACCGCGACGGCCGCTGCCGTCGGCGGCGGCGTCATCGCCCTTGGCCGTCGCACCACCACCAACCCCGAACCAAGCCGGCCGACAGACCCGGGAACGAACTCGGGGACGGTGATCGCGGCGGTCTCCGCCGTCGCCGTCGGTTCGTCGACAAGCTTCACCACACCGAACGGTTCCGCCGCATATCTGGTGCGCCCCTCGACCGACACCTTCATGGCATTCCTCGCCGCCTGCACACACCAGGGCTGCCCCATCACGCCCGCCGGCGCCGGCTTCCGCTGCCCGTGCCACGGCTCCACTTTCGACGGCGACGGCCAGGTCACCGCCGGACCGGCAACAAGACCCCTGACCAACGTGCCGGTGCGAGTCGTCGACGGGCAGGTCGTCACCGCATGACCGGGCCCGATCGTGGTGGTGGCGCTAAACCGGCCGGGTGAGTCTCAGGTCGTAGGCGAGGATGACGGCCTGGACCCGGTCCCGGGCACCGATCTTGGCGAGAACCCGCCCGACGTGGGTCTTCACCGTCGACTCCGACAGCGTGAACCGGTGCGCGATCTCGCCGTTGGTGAGGCCCTGGCCGATGGCGACGAGGATCTCGCGCTCGCGGCAGGTCAGGGAGTCCAGCCGGGGATCCTCCCGCACCGGCCCGCAGAGGTCGTCGTCGAGCCGGTCGGCGAACGCGTCGATCAGCCGCCGAGTCAGCGCCGGCGCGATCACCGCGTCCCCGGCGGCGACGGCCCGGATGCCGGCGAGCAGCTCCTCCGGGCGGGTGTCCTTGAGCAGGAACCCGCTCGCCCCGGCCCGCAGCACGGCGAGCGCGTACCGGTCCACGTCGAACGTCGTCAGCACCAGGATCCGCGAACCCCCACCGGCGGCGGCGGCGACGCGCCGGGTGGCCTCGATCCCGTCGACGCCCGGCATGCGGATGTCCATCAGCACCACGTCGGGACGCAGCTCGGTGGTCCACCGAACGGCCTCGGCGCCGTTCTCGGCCTCGCCGACGATCTTGGTGTCGGAAGTGCTCTCCAGCAGCATGCGAACCCCGAAGCGCTGCAGCGGCAGGGCGTCCACCACCAGCACAGAGATCATGAATGGCTGCCTTTCAGGGTCGCATGGCGAGGCCGAGACCCGCGTCGCGGCGATGCCAAATTCATACCGAGCGAACCTGAAACGACTGTTAAAACGGCGCTCAGGCCGGTTGGCCGCTGGCGGGTTCGTCGTCGGCCTGCACGCCGAGTCCAGTCGGTCGGGTCTCGTGCTCTAGTGCGACGTTCTGAGGTTCCCCCGGGAACCGGACACCGGGGTTTTATGCCGCGAGGGCGATAGCTCATGCGGGTTTCGCGCGGCGTTCGGCATCCAAGTGTCTAATGTAGACGGTCCTCGTCGCAGTAGCCGAGGTAGCCGAACACCGCCGCGACCACGTCACAGAATTCGGAGAGGCCCAGAACGGCCTCTCGAACCAGATCAACCGGCTGAGACGCCAGCTCAGCGACTCACGGCTGGCACCCGAAGACCACCCCGCCATCGAGGCCGAACTTTCCGAAGCCAGCCGCCTGCTCGACTACAGTGAGCAGTGGGCACCACGCGGATAGCAGCCTCACGCACGCGACCACGACAGCTGACACGAGGAGCCATGGGGACCAGCCCTGACGTCGACGAATCGCTCACCCTCGAGCAGATCGAAAACCACCACTGGGGCAACCCACCAGCCGACGCAACCCGGCTGATCAAAACCGTCTACGACCTGCGGCACAAGCCGGTGGGTGCCATGGACGTCGAAGACCTCCGTGTGCTCCTGCTCCAGCAGGAGAGCGTCGACGTACTGGTCCCCATCGCGCTGAACCACCTCGAGCAGAACCCCCTCGCCGAAGGCGACTTCTACCCCGGCGACCTGCTCACAGCCGTACTGAAAACCCCGCGGGCGTACTGGCAGCGGCACCCCGACCAACGAAGCCGCGTATCAGCCGTGATCACAGCAGTCGAGGCCCTTGGCAACCTCGACGACCATGGCGCACCACGGGACGCCATCTGGCAGCAGATCAACACCTTCCGCAGCTGAACAAGCTGCACGACATCCCGTACGAGAAGGTCGACATCGCCCACGGCGACACGCTGATCGACCCGTTCCAGTGGAACGAGCCGTTCGAGGCGATCGTCTCCAACCCGCCCTACTCCACGCGCTGGGAAAGTGGCTCGAACCCGCTGCTGATCAACGACGAGCCGTACGCCCTCGCCGGTGCGCTGGCGCCGAAATCGAAGGCTGACCTGGCGTTCACGATGCACCTGCTGTCGTGGCTGGCGGTCACCATGCCGCCGAGAAGATCAGGGCATCCCCGTTCACGACACCGTCCGGTCGTCTGCACCGGCTCGGCTCCCGCTCCATTGCCGACGCGTAGCGGGCAATGCCGCCAAGTGTCGAAAAGTGCCACCTACTGCCTCGAAACTTGACCTTCGGATGGCGAATCTGCGGGTTCACCTGCTTTCGCCAAGCACCAAATATCGACCTGAAACGGGGAGCACCACGCCCGGCGAACACGAGTGGGAAATTGGGAAATCACGACAGCCGCACCGGCGAAGAAGGTCCGGACAAGCTCGCGGACCTATTCCCCGAGGCCATCGACTGGATCGAGGAGGGACATCCCGCGGGGCCCTGGATCCGGCTGCGGTCGACCTGCGCCGACGTCGCCGACCACTGCCGCAGCCTGAACCGCGCGCGCTGAGCACTGCACCTCACCATCGATGGTGGTGTCATCACCCACTACCACGTCCACGAAGACTGCCCCACCCTCGCGCAGGCGCTCGACGCCGGCTGAGTCAGGCGAGTTGGGTCAGCAGGCGGTCGCGCCCGGACCGGTCGAGCCAGGTCCGGAAGTCCATCAGGCCAGGGAGAGCATTGCGCAGCGGCGCGAGGTCGGTGTCGAAGTAGCGGGCGTCGGCCCAGGTGAACACCTTGGCCGCTTCCGGGGCGTGCTCCCACAGGACGTCGAGGGGGACCCGGGTGTGCGGGATGGGACGCCCCGCGGCTGCGCTCAACGCGGCGGCGATCTGCGGGGCGGTCAGCCGGTCGCCGGTGATCTCGACGGCGCGGCCGAGGTAGTCGTCCGGGCGGGCGAAGGCGAGCGCGGCGAAGGCTCCGATGTCGTCGATGGCGATGAGCTGCATCGTGAGGTCCTCGCGCCAGGGCACGTTGAGTGAGCCGTCCTGGAAGAACCGCGCCGGGCTGGTGAAGTCCTCCATGAACCCGGCCGGGCGCAGGATCGTCGCGGGCACGCCGAGTTCGCGGATGCGTTCCTCGATCTGCCACTTCTCGATGGGGCCCCAGCCGCGTTCGACGTAGTACTCGTTCTGGCTGCGGGCGCCGCCGACCGAGGAGTACACGAGGTGCCCGACGCCGGCCGCCTTTACCGCCTCCACGACGTTCAGGCCCTGGGTCAGCTCGGCGGGATTGGCGGACTGGACGCTGTAGACGCCGTGGGTTCCGCGCAGCGCCTCCTCGATCGAGGCACGGTCGTCCAGGTCGCCGGCGACCAGTTCGGCACCGGCCCCGGCGAGGGTCACGGCGGCGGGAGCGTGGACGTCGCGGACCAGCGCCCGCACTCGCCAGCCGCCGGCCAGCAGGTGCCGAGCGGTGGCGCCGCCCTGGTTGCCGGTGGCGCCGAGGACGACGACGGTCTGCTCACGAGTGGTCATGTTCGGATCCTTCACTGGTCTGGCGGGACAGGATTCCAAGATCGCGGTTCGGTTCGGTCCGATCAACGACGCGGTTGATAAGGTGTTTTAACCTCACGCTTAAGGATCGGTGGGCCTCATGGAGTTCCGGGACATCGAGATCTTCCTGACGCTGGCCGAGGAGCTGCACTTCAGCCGGACCGCCGCGCGGCTGCACGTCACACCCGCCCGGGTCAGCCAGTCGATCAAGAAACAGGAACGCCGCGTCGGCACGCCGCTGTTCGACCGCAGCACTCGCGCGGTCCGGCTGACCCCGGCCGGAGAACACCTGTACCGGGAGCTGCGCGCCGGCTACCGGCAGATCCTCGACGGGATCGACGCGGTTTCCGCTGCCGCGCGCGGCATGACCGGCACCCTGAACGCCGGGTACACCACGCCCTGGGCCGGAGACCTTCTCCTGCAGGCCGGCGAGGTCTTTCGCGACCGCCATCCCGGCTGCGTCGTCCGCATCCGGGAGATCCAGTTCGACGACCCGCTCGGACCGCTCCGCCGGGGCGAGGTCGACCTGCAGATCCTCGAGTTCCCCATCGACGAACCCGACATCCACACCGGTCCGGTCGTCTTCTCCGAGCCCCGGGCCCTGCTCGTCCCGGCCGGCCACGCCCTGGCCCGGCAGGAGACGGTGTCCCTGGAGGACCTCGCCGACACCCCACTGATCACGCCCCGCGCCGACGTCCCGAAGTCCGCGTTGGACCACCACTATCCGACCCACACGCCATCGGGCCGTCCCATCCCGCGCGGCCCTGCCTACACCTACTGGCCCGAGGTGCGCTCCCTCGTCGCCGCGGGCCTCGGCGTCACCCCGGTCGCCGCGCGCGCCGCGGACCACTACACCCGCCCCGGTATCGCGTTCGTCCCCTTCCGTGACGCCCCGCCCCTCGACTACGGGCTGCTCGAACCCGTCACCAGGAACGACCCCCGCACCCATGCCTTCACCAAGCTCATCTGCGATCTCGCCCGGGCACAGGCCTAGCGTCTGCTCCCGAACCACGAGGACGGTGATCCGGCCGGGAACTCACCGAAGGTCGGACTCGTCCCAGATCCGCAGTACGCCGTCTTCGGCGGAGATGACGGGCGCAGGACGGCCGTCGATGATCGCCGTCTCCACGACGGTGGTGCCCGATGCCGTGAGGTGGCCGATGTCACGTAGTTCCACGGAGGCCCTGGTTGTTAATCGCTGGGTTAACAGAGACTGCCGATCTTCGTCGTTGATCCCGCACTACGCGACGGCGACGCTTACGCGGTGACGACCGAACCCATCCTGGGTCTCGGGCACAGGCATACGTTCCGAAGAACCCGGTTCGGCCTGGCCGTGCGCAACCTCGCCGCCCGAGCGGTGTGCGGAAGCGCTGACGCGGCCGAACATTCACCTGAAACACAAGGACATCCTCATGAATCAGCGGATCCTGGTCTCCGGCGCCGGCATCGCCGGACTCACCTCGGCTTACTGGCTCGCCCAGTACGGCTTCCGCCCCACCGTGGTCGAGACCTCCGCGCAGCTGCGCGGCGGCGGCAACGGGGTCGACGTGCGCGACCACGCCGTCGACGTGGCCGAGCGCATGAACATCATGCCGGCCATCCGCACCGCGGCCACCGATGTGCGCGGCATGAAGTTCGTCGACGCCGACGACCGCGTGATCGCCCGCGTCGACACGATGGCGGCCAGCGAGGTCGAGATCATGCGCGGCGACCTGGTAGCGCTGCTGCATCGGGCGGCCGGTTCCGGGATCGAGTACGTCTTCGGCGACTCCGTCCGCGCCCTGCAGCAGGACGAGGACGGGGTGACCGTCACCTTCGACCACGCCGGCAACCGCCGCTTCGACCTGGTCATCGGCGCCGACGGCCTGCACTCCACCGTACGCAAGCTCGCGTTCGGCCCCGAACCGCAGTACCTCCGATTCAAGGACCACTACTTCGCCTTCGCCAACACCGAACCGGCCCTGGGCGAGGACCGCTGGGTGACCATGCACAACCAGCCCGGCAAGATGACCGGCGTCTACCGCTCCGGCAACCACGCCCAAGCCAAGGCGTACTTCATGTTCCGCTCTGCACCTCTGCAGTACGACTTCCGCGACGTCGAGCAGCACAAACGGCTGGTCAGCGCAATGTTCGGCGGCGACACCTCCTGGCGGATCCAAGAGCTGCTCGCCACGGCCCTGGCTGACCCGGACTTCTACTTCGACGCGCTCGCGCAAGTGCACATGCCGACCTGGGCAGCCGGCCGGGTAGCGCTGGCCGGCGACGCCGCCTGGTGCGCCTCACCGGCCTCCGGCGCGGGTGCCGAACTGGCTTTGGTCGGCGCCTACCGGCTCGCCGGCGAGCTGGCCGCCGCGGGCGGCGACCACCGCGTCGCGTTCCCGCGCTACCACGAAAGTCACCGCGATCTGGTCGCCAAGAAACAGCAGATCGGTCCCAACGTCCGTCTCATGGTCCCGAAAACCCACACCGGCCGGTGGATCCGCGATGGGTTCGCCCGCCTGCCGATCCTGCGCGCCGCAGGCGCCGCCGAACGCCTCCTGCAGCCCAGGACCCGCCCCCAAGCTGCCCGAATACCAGCAGGCCCGCTGACCCTGACCCAGCCCACCGTGCTGACAACGAAAGGAATCTGAATGATCGTGTCAAGCCGCTGTGGTAGCGGGTTGCGGCGCGGTCGGGGTGAAGGTTCAACCGTCGCGCAGCAAGGCCCAGAGCACGTCAACGAGGCGGCGGGTCAGGGCGAGCTGGCCTCGCTCTTCGGCCGGACGAGCGCCAGGCGGCCGCCGGGTTCGCGGCGAACCTGGCGGGACACGACCAGCGCCCGTGCGGCGAAATCGATGTCGCCCCACTGCAGCCCAGCCAGCTCGCCTCGGCGCAGGCCGAGCATGGCCGCCAGATGAAACAGCGGATACAGCGGCTCGCCTGTCTGGCGCAGCCAGGACAGGAACTGCGCCGTCTGCCCGACCGTCCACACCGCCACCGCAGGCCGCATCCCCCGTCCGGTGCCACCACGCCGGCCGCGGCGCGGTCCACACCACCGCATGCGGCCTGCAGCCCGGCGGCAGCCTGACCATCCGGGCCGGATTGTCCTCGATCACACCCAGGCTCACGGCGTAGTTCAGCGCGGCGCGCAACGTGGCATGAATCCGCTTCAGGGTGCCGCGCGCCAGCGGATGCCCGGCCGCTGCGCGGCACCGAGCGATGGATGTGAACGCCGCTTGGACCTGGACCGATGTCAAGTCCCGCAACCGGTGCCCGCCCAGCTTGGGGATCAGGTACAGACGGACATGTGAGCGGTAACCGCGGACTGTCGACTCCCGCAGGTCCTCCAGGTGGTCGACCCACCACCGCAGCCATTCCCCGACCGTGACGATCTCAGCAGCCGGCGAACCGTTTAAGCGAACCCGCACGGTCGAGGCGGTTCATTCGCTGCGACGACGGTTCGGCGCGACGCTGGTTGCGGATTTCGGTCCCCAGGCGCTCCTGCTCGTCCGGCAGGCGGCAACCAGTGAAATGTCGCAGCCGCC
>Ga0207678_10003774_pt1 | contig 13621 bp, 20 predicted proteins | sample KBSC63metaG_FD_184319 | JGI IMG/M metagenome (GOLD analysis project Ga0207678, IMG submission 184319) | Corn rhizosphere microbial communities from Kellogg Biological Station, Michigan, USA - KBS C6-3 metaG (SPAdes) (version 2) | ecosystem: Host-associated > Plants > Roots > Rhizosphere > Soil ... | reverse complement strand
CTTTTCTCGGCCAAATGTGAAGGCCATTTTTTCTCCTGTCCTCTCTCCTCAATCCGAATTTACACAGTCTTCGTTATATCACCGAGCTTATGTCCTGAATTGACGCTCTCGGACGGTCTGTTGTAAGCTCGCGCTCGAATCTCACTTGAGGTTGATCGGGGGCACTGGATGCTGACGGATCGTTACCCTTACTCGCCAATCATACGCCGCAAGCCGTTTCGCTGGCCTAACGGTGCGCGTATCGCTTTAATGGTTGCGCCCAATATTGAGTGTTTCCATATCGACAAAGTAATTCCTGGAGCGCCGAGTTCCTATTTACCGGATGTGACCGGCTATGCGCTGAGAGATTATGGGGCGCGCATCGGAGTTTTCCGCGTCATGGAAGTTCTGGATAAGCACACAATACGGGCATCGGTGCTGCTGAACGCGGACGTGTGCGTTCATTACCCAGCGATCATCGAAGAAGGCAACAGACGGAACTGGGAGTGGCTTGGCCACGGCGTGACCAACAATATTCGCATGACTCAGTATGCCGCCGATGAAGAGCGAGCGGTGGTGCGCCAGATCAAAGAGACAATCACGGCGGTCACGGGCAAAGCGCCGCGCGGCTGGCTCGGTCCGGGCGGCGGCGATGAAAGCCCGCATACGCTTGATCATCTCGCAGCGGAGGGGTTCGAATACGTATGCGACTGGGGTTTCGACGACCAACCGATGGCGCTGCGTGTCCAGTCCGGACGCATGGTCGCAATACCGTACCAACAAGGCCTCAATGACATTCGGGTCATATTTCAGGGCGGCCACACTCCCAAGGACTGGTGTGAGATGGTTTGCGATCAGTTCGACACGCTCTATGCCGAAGGCGCGATCCAGGGGCGCGTGATGACGATTCCCCTGCATCCGTTCGTGATTGGTGTCGCATTTCGCATCAAATATCTCGACCAGGCGTTAAAGTACATTTGTTCCCATGATGGCGTATGGAAGGCGACAGGAGCGGAGATCGCCGACTATTATTACTCGGACTATTATCAACAACCATAAGACGAGACCCATTATAATGAAGATCTTGATCTTGGCTTTCCTCGCGTGCTTGCCGTTCTCGCTCGGTTACGGCGCGGATCGCATCGTGATTGGAAATGTGTCGCGCACGGTCGAACAATTGCCGAATTATGCCGCAACGGACAAGGGTTTTTTTGCGCAGGAAGGAATTGAAGGGGACATGGTGTTGATCGGTTCCACTGACACGTTGATTCAGGCATTGATCGCCGGGCATGTGCAAGTCGCCATCGTCGATCCATCAGCAGCGATCAATGCGGTGGAGCGCGGCGCGGCGCTCAAGATCATCGGCGGCACCGTGCCGATCGCGGCCTATACTTTGGTTGGCTGTCCTAAATACAGAAGCATTAAGGATCTGAAGGGCACCACCATCGGAGTGGTGAGTCTGGTTTCCGGGAGCACGATTTTTCTCCGGGAGATGCTGAAGGCTGAGGGATTGGAGCTCAATCGCGATTACGCGATCATTCAGAACGGCCCCACCACACAACGGCTCGCGAGTCTCAAAGCCTGCAACACATCGGCGACGATGATCCTTGGCGGCGACTTGCCACGCTCGCGCGAATTGGGATTTCCCGAGATCGCGCGCTTACACGACTACATCCCCAACCTGCAGTTTCATAGCTTGATCGTCGACGGCCGGTGGGCGGAAACTCATAACCAACTTACCGTCCGCTATCTGAAAGCGATGGTGCGGGCCATGCAGTGGGCTCATGCCAATCATGAGCAAGCGGCGGATCTCGTAACAAAGCGCACGGGAATTCCACTCAAATATACCCGGGTGACCGTCGATGAGTATCTTTCGCAAGGAATTATCAGCCGCGACGGATCGGTTAACGAGGACGGCTTTCAGCGCCTCATCGACTTAATGGGCGAAAGGCTATTTAAAAGCCGTCCCTATCCGGCGCCGGAAAAATATCTCGATATGAGCTATCTCCGCCGCGCACATCAGGAGCTGGGAAGTAAGCGATAGGAAGCAATGTGCGAGATCCAAAACCAGTGGCGTTCGTGAAGTAGAGTATAGCCTGGGTGCTAGCTGTTGCTCACACGGATCAGCTGGGTGCGTGCGTACTTCGGCTCTGCTCTGGTCGCGGAAGCAGAGGACAAACCCCGCTCAAACCATTCAATCCCTTTCGCCGGGTCAAGCTTACAACGGCCTGCAGGAGCCGCGATGAATCAAATCGGGCAGATCCCTCAAAGGAATCTGCCCGATCGAATGATCTAAGGACCCAATTAGCGTCTGCTGGTTCGGTTATCTCGGTCTCTGTTGGTATATTGAAATTCTGGCATCGATTTGAGCGCGTCTTTTGTCGCTCCAGCCAATACCAATTTATCGTTTTCATGTTTGAGCTGGCTTACGGGGACCGCCACGTCGTGTTTGCCGACACCTAGAAATCCTCCGACCCCGATAATTGCAAACGTCGCCGAATTGTTGCGGGAAAAGATCAAATCATCCACCTCACCAATTTTGTCATTGTTGTCATTGTAGACCGCTTTCCCCATGATGTTTTTCTTGACGCTCCAGCCCCTCTCGGCGAGCCGCATTTGGTCTTGGCTGATGTCTAACTTGTGCGACTGAGCGTACGCGGTTCCCGCGCTCAGCGACAACGCCGCTGCAAGTCCTACCGCTGTAAAGCCTTTCATCAGTGTTTTGTCTAACCCATTACTAGTCATATTCGTTCCTCCTTTTCGTTCCTAGAAATATGTATGCAGCAACGGATATGCCACTGCTTGACATTCAGCGACTTAGAAATACAAGCGCACCGGCGTGATAGCCAAATTCCTCCAGACCCCAGTAGTAAAACGGCTGCATCCAACACAGACAAAATGAGGAACGTTTAAGGTCGATACTCGACTCAGCGGCAAGTCGATTATCATCTCTCCGGCGGAAGATGGTGAAATCGAAGGAGGAGCAAGATAGGCTTCAATTAGCGAGAGGATTTGGAACAAATGGCTGATACAAAGTTAATTGACTGTCCATCATGTGGTGCGACTAATCGGGTACCGTTGTCAAAGATTGCTCAGGGGCTGCAACCCAATTGCGGCCGGTGCAAAAACCCTTTGCATCTCGATAGCAAGCTAGTAACCGTAACTGATAAAACCTTCGCGTCAGCAATCGAGCGCTCGCTCTTACCAGTGCTGCTTGATATGTGGGCGCCATGGTGCGGTCCCTGCCGGACTGTCGCCCCCATAATCGAAGAAGTAGCTGCACAGATGGCAGGGCGAGTGCGTGTCGGCAAGCTCAATATCGATGAGAATCCGGCCACGGCGGCACGGTTCGGGGTTCAGAGTATCCCGACTCTGCTCGTACTCGACAAAGGACGAGAGATCGATCGTATTGTCGGCGCGCAGCCGAAAGCGGCGATCGTACAGCGGCTAGAACGGGCCATACGCAGCTAAAAACCAGGCGAGAGGTGACGTTTCACCGATGAAGCGATTCCACCGTCGCGCTCCGTCGGACGTTACGAATCAAAGGGAATTCAAGCATTCGCCCTGCAAGACGTTGGCGTTTAAACGCCGGTTCATGCATCCAATTTCATGGTTGTTTGAGACCAGCTCGTTCAAGAGCTCGTTTCCCCTGCTGGTGCTGATCCAACAGCAAGCAAGCCCAGATCTCCTGATGCGTCGCTATCCGAGGCGGTTGTCGATGCATTGATGCGTACTTTGACGCATGTGATCCTTCGCTTCCTCGGCCGTGGCGAAGGTGCGATTGGTGGATAGCAAATGAATGCCTGCATCAAAATCGATGTGACCTTTCCATGCCCAGGAGTTTCTCCAGGGGTCTAACGTGATCACCGCGACGTAAAACTGCTGACGATAAGACTCCTTAATTTTGTAAATCTTTTGTTCTTTTCGGCTGCTCACGATCAGCACACTAAGCTTTTCGTCATCCGAACGCAATGAAATGACATTGTTAGAATTCAGTTGCCGCCGCGGATGCGATCCGCAAGAAGCGAGTCGAAAGAATTAAATCACGGCTTTCTTCGAGTAAATCGCTGGAATCGTTCCTATTGTCCAGGCGATCTCGGTAACGATGCGCGACCTTAAATATTTTCCTTGTGTTCCACGATGGCTAAGCCTAGAGTGATTTCTTATGGCACGAATAACCGTTGAAGATTGTCTCGACAAGGTTTCTAGTCGTTTTGATCTCGTCTTGCTCGCCTCGAAACGAGCCCGACAGCTTCGAATGGGAGCGAAGCCTTGCATTGAATCAGATAACCGGGACATTGTTGTCGCGCTGCGCGAGATCGCCGCCGGCAAGGTGCGGTGGGCGGCTCCTACTCCGGAGCCGGTCAAATAGGAGCCCCGCGGTGAGCCCCTGGCAGATTGACATTGCCGCTATTAACCCGTAGGCTGGGTTTACCTACTTCAGTAAATGGCCTTCTGAAATGGGAAGAAATACCTCGAAGGCCTTTAATCCGTCTCTCTCCTTGCGAACGATTCCTAACGGACAAACCGACCAGAGCGTGGTTTCAGCATTGGTTAACCCATGTTCTGCCGAGTGGCAGTCTAATTCCCAGGGTTTCAGACAAAACATTCTCTCATAGGAGGAGAACATGGGTACAAAACTATATGTTGGCGGTCTGCCTTATTCGGTTACCGAAAGTCGACTGCAAGAAATCTTTTCCGCCCACGGCACCGTGGAATCGGCGAACGTAATTGCCGACAAATTTACCGGCCAATCGCGAGGCTTCGGCTTCGTCGAGATGAGCTCGGGGAGCGAAGCACAGAAGGCCATCAGTTCGTTGAATGGCACGCAGCTCGACGGCCGTACGCTGACGGTTAACGAAGCCAAGCCGATGGCCCGGCGCGATGATGGCGGAGGGCGCGGAAATCGCCAGGGTGGTCGCAATCGTTGGTAGACTATTCGTTTTTTAGCTAGTCGCTTGGGGCAACAGGTCGGGTTGCCCCTTTTCAATTGCCCGGCTTGCCACCGGCGCCGCAACTCGATTGCTGGCATCTCCACATGGTTCGCCGGACGAGCGCGAACCAGTTAATCGCTTCACCTTTGCTTGATTGTCCAATCAGCCGGCACTGAGTTTCGCTATGCTCGGTACCTCTGGAGGTTTTATGACCGAACAAGAAGCTGTAAAACAAAGCGCGAATCTGTTGAAGAGCATTATCCGTAGCATTGACAAAAGGCTCGAGTATAACTTCGTCGACTCAACTCAGGAGGGCAGATTCTCGCTGCGATTGACAACGCGCGGAAAAATTGGCGTGGTTTCCCTGTTGACGCGCGATCTCCGCTCAGCGCTGACCGACGACGTGCGGAAAAATGCGATCCGACAGAAGATCAAGAACATCCGAGACCATATGTTGTCTGTCTATGTAGAAGACGTTATGGGAAGGAAGCTGGCAAAAATGTTGAGCGCCGGTGCAGCCGCTCAAGGTGATTCGAAACCGTCGTTCTTTTATCGGCGACCCGGCGGACGAAGATAGCAGAACTCCGTGGGGCGCTATGATGCGCGCCATGCTCCATCCCGGAACGAATTCGTGAAGCTGCTGCGATGACTTTCATCTACGAAAACCAGCTTTGGTGCAGTGGTTGTCGGCGCAATCACGTGATCAAACTCTACTCGACAGTCGAGTTAACTCCGGAACAGGCGACGCGGTTATTTGTTGAAGGCGATTATGATGATCAACTGAAAAAACATACCGTCTGTGGTAGCTGCGGCGGCAATATCACCCCTCATAACGACATCGATATTGTCGAAACCGAAGGCGAGTGGAAGGAAATCTGCCTCGAATGCTTTCGAAAGAGTTGAACAGTAACTCCGGTGAGCAAAATTGACGCGTGAATACTGCCTAGATATTCTAAGGAGGACCGATGGAGACTTTCAAAAAACGGCAAAAAGCGTGGGCGCGGAAAGAAAAGCAACAGAAGAAAGCTGCCCGCCGGATGGAGCGGCGAAACGAAAAAGCAAACTCCACGAATAAAACCGAAGAGAATAAAGTTGCTGCGCCCGAATTGTTGATTGATCTAGCGCAACATAGACAATAAACAGGCGATTCCGCGATAGGTTGTCCGGTATTTCGCTACCCGATGCGCCGACCCTTAAATTGCTATTGTAGGAAGTCTCACTCGCGGATCTCGTTTCGACCACTGCGAAATCCCTTCGCCGCAGTCGTTTGCTACTGTGGGCTCGTTACTATAAAGTCCTGACAGATCATGCCTTGACGCTACAGGCGCGCAAGAGGTAAAAGACCGGGCCATAAACTTCTCACGGGCATGAACTGCGGCGGTGAATTGTACGCCGAAACTTCCCGGTCTTGCAGCCCCTCCCTCTTCCTAGATCCGCAGGCTGCTAGTGTCCTGCATAAGGAGAGTTCTGTGCATCCACTATTCGTGGTCGCCATCCCTTTGCTATTAATCGGAGTCGGAATGCTCTTGAACAGCATCGGATTATCCTTCGATCAACCAAAAGTGGAGCCTAAAAGGCACCCGCATGTCAAGGAGAAAGAAAAGTGATTGATTTAGCAAAAAGACTTTTCGTGGGAATCAAGATTTCCAAGTCGCTGCAAAATGAATTGGATAATCCGGCTCCCGGAACCCAGCATTATTTTGAAGCAAACGGTCCGAGTGATTTTCTGCAGATCATCAACGTAGGCGAGCATCGAATAATCGGACGGTATATTAACGATGGTTTTCTTGCGGCCGAACTTGGCGAGGTTAGCCGCACCGTCGGCAATATGGTAAAATCAATCACTCACGGGCGACGTATCGAGGAGAACGATATCCAAATCTTCTCGTCGTGAACCGGAGCCCGCGATTTAACATGGGCTTTTGCTGCTAGAGTTCTACAGCCGCGTTTGGTCGAGAGTACATGAAGCCGAACTTTGTTTAAGCGAGAGGAGACCTGGTATGTCCGATAAAAGTGAGATGACTTTGCGCGACGGCACGTTGGTGCGGCATAGGAGTAACGGTTACCAAGGTAAGATCGAAGGCACGACGTCGATTCGGGCATGCTTCACGAGGGGCGGCGCATCCGTACAAGCAGCTGCGAGTAAAGAAGCGTTCCAATATCGGATCTTGATTGCCGGAGAGTTGATGCGACAGGTCGCGCCCTTGGAAGATTTAGAAATTCTCGAAGCCGCGGCGGAGATCACCTGCGTTGCATGCCAAAAACAGTTTCAGACCAAGCCAGGTTTGCTGGGAAAGCCTTGCGGACATTGCGCCTGTGGTAACTGGATCTGCCCAGTGTGCATGGCATGCCAAACGGAAGAGGCGGCGAAAAATAAAGCCACAGCTTGTCTGCATCAACGCAAGCGATTGTCAAAAAAAGTTCCGAAGAGAGCGCGAGCGTAAGATCGAAGGAACTTCAGTAGTCAATAGTTTATATAGGTCTGCCGCTAACAAACGTGAGATCCTTAACCGTGAGGCTACGATTCAGCGCTCGGGCCGCCTCTGTTACGGCCCGACAGGTTCTCGGCGATCACGCCGTCAATGGCTGATGGTCCACGACTGCAGATAGCGAAGCGTTTCTGTCGCGATCGACGTCTCCGAAGAATCGGCAATGACCGCCACCGTGCCACGTGATACGGCTTTCAGAAAATCTCTGTCCAGCGAAAGCGATGTAGCGATGACGATGGGGATGCTTCCTGCCAAGGCGCGGCATTCATGCAGGTCGGCTAAAGCTTTTTCACCACAGTTGTGCAGCCGGAACACAATGACATCAGGTCTCTGCGGATAAACACAATTCCATGCCTTCCGCACGCAATCGCAATGCACGACGTGACACTGCTTCCGTGTAAAGATTCTCGGAACCGCGCTGTTTGGCTCGTCATCGATCAGCAAAATTCTTTTATTCGCCTTCGCGCGCGGTTTGTCAGCAAGGCTTGTTTTGATCTGCGAATGTAAGTTGTCCATTTCAATCTCCATCGCTGCACCCGACGTTCTTTAGCGCTTACACGGTAATTAACCGCGCAAACGCCGCAAATCCAGTCATAGAAAAGCTGGATTCGGACAGGCGAACTGGCACGGATCAGAGATTCAGAACGGATTCGAAACGTTGGACAGGCGATCTGAATAAAGCATGGGTTTCGGCTGCCATACCGATCCAATGTTCTTCGATGGGCGTTTGGGAATCGGTTTTGATTCCGATACCGTTTCGCTGGATGTCCTGAAGGTCCGGACCGGCATCATCGACCGATTCCATGAAGAACAAGTTCCGCCCGGCATGTGACGATGTCGAATCACCGACCGGCAAATGAACCCACGTGTTGGAGTGGGGCCCAGTGAGCTGGCGCACGACGAGTGGTCTGTTGGAGAGAACGAACAAACAGAGGAGACAGAGAACCAAAGCTGTTAAGAATCGATTACTCAAGTGACTGACTTCATTAAACCAGGACGTACGCTAGACATCAACAGGACTCGTCCAAGTGAATTTCTAATTTTCGAGGTTCTTAACGAAGAGCAATTGACAACTCATGACGCAGGGAGGCAGACTCGATATGCCCATGACTTGAAAGGCGCGGAAGGAAGAACCCTATGAATGATCACGCTGATGCGTTCATTGCCTCCATCGATTTACGAGTGCGCGATATTCTCGACCGCTGCACGCGCTGCGCGAAATGCGTCGAGGTCTGTCCCACAGCTGTTCCAGCGGGCATTGATATCAGCGAGCCCACGCAGATTGTGGGCGACGTGCTTGAAATTCTTCGCGGTGGCGGTGATGCGCAGACCCGCGGCGCTCGTTGGGCCAACGCATGCACCGGTTCTGGGCGTTGTTTGAGCGCCTGCGATGACGGCGTCAATCCGCGATTCATGCTGGCGGCTACGCGCCTGAGACTAAATGAACGGCGAGAACTCCAGGAGAAGCGCGCGACCGGTCGCACTGGATTCAAGAAAATGTCCGCTGCGGTAAAAGTGCTTTCGCGGCTTCAGCTCCCGGCCGATCTTCTTGCGGATTTCACGCGGGCGACGACGACCGCTTCAGGTCCACCATCGGACATCGTCATGTATCTAGGCTGTAACGTGCTCAAGACGCCGCACATCGCGCTTTTATGTCTCGAAGTGCTGGATCGTCTCGATGCCCGCTACAAGGTTTTTGCCGGCCCGGCTTACTGTTGCGGTGTGATTCAGTACCGGGCCGGCGACACCAAAACTTCGGGTCACATGGGTGGAAGCACTGTCGCCGGATTCGCCGGCACGGGTGCTCCGCGTGTGCTCACGTGGTGCCCCACGTGCAACATCCAGCTGAGCGAGATCGTGATGCCGAGCACCGACGCTACTTTCAATCTCGAACATGTCGTCTCTTACATCGCGGCACGCATTGACCGGCTCCGGCGGTACTTTGTCCATCGAATTCAGAAGCGAATTGCATTGCACGAGCATCCCGGTGTAGCCGGCGTAACCGAAGGCGCGATCAAGATTCTCACAGCGATTCCAGGGATTGAACTGGTCGATCTCGCCCAACCGCGAGTCGGTTATATGTGCAACTCGCTTGCACCCGTTCCCGCCTATAAGCGCGAGCTTCACGCCCGTGAGCTCGATGCGGCGAGCGCCGCCGGGGTCGACTACCTCGTCGGGATCTATCACGCTTGTCATCGGGAGCTCTGCGCTCACGAAGCCAGTTCACCGTTCAAAATCGTGAATTTTCTGGAATTGGTCGGCGAGGCTATGGGTATCGAGAAACCCGACCTCTTCAAGCAGTGGAAAATGATGCAGGACGTGGATCGCGTTTTAGCGGAAGTGGCTCCGCAAGCCACCGCGGCGGGCCTCGATTTGGAAAGCGTCCGAGAGGTGCTCGTGGCGCACCTGATCAATGAGCAACCACTGCCGGTTGGCTTTCGCGGCACGCCCGCCGTATCCGGCGAAACTACGCCCGTTCGAGTCATCTCCGAATAATCACGCAGTTCATGGGCGATGTAGTCGCTGCGAGAAGGTTCGTATGAATCTGCGTCTGAGCCATAACTACGAAGATTTGAGTTGATAGCATAGTAATAGATCGTTAGGCACTGCGGCATGAAGCTCCGTGATCACCCGCTCATGACCCGTAAGAGCGGAATTAAGCTTTGGCCCCCGCCATGGACAAGTTCCATGCAGGACAAACCGCATTGGCCGCATGGTGAGGTCGGCACGCTTCAACGCGTATGGATGCATCCCCGCCTGGGAACCTGCTTGTTCCTCTTTATTGAATACGACGGGATTACTTATACCGGCTCGATGTATTTCGATGATCCGCGATTCTGCATTGACGTATATCACCTGGTTGAGAACTGTGTAGGTCGGACGGTCGTGGAGATCGGGGATGTGGACGTATCGTCTATGCTTTGATGAACTACCGGTCGGAACACAGTTTGACGCAGAAATACAGACGATACCGAGAATCGTAACGGTGCGGAATAGCCGTGGGCGATAAAAACGAATTCAACATCGCAGCCATCACTGCATATGTCTTGCGAGTAGCGACATTTTTTGACGCGCGGCTCGGCTCGATCCTCGCGGAGGTTTACCAGCTAGGTAGTCTGGCGCACGGAGGGTTCAGCGCGGTCTACAGTGATATCGATATCGGTTTGCTGCTCAATTGCCCGGAGCCGCCCGCGGGTATGGCCGAAGCAATTTCAGCGGCAAAGAATTTAGACTCGGAGTACGGGAAAAAGCTTTCTGTTTTTTGGGGCAATCCTGAGTACAACTGGGGGCGTCTTCCCGTAATCGACAGGCTGGATTTGCTCGATCATGGCGTGCCGCTCATGCGCCGCCCCAAGCCTAAGGTCCGCCGGCCAAGCAAGGCCGAGATTCATCAGGCACTGCTCGAGAGTTTCGAACGAAGTTATCGACCGCGCTTAGCCGAACTCGGTTCGTTGACGCGCCTGGAAACAGACCAACGTAAACCCTATATCCGAAATGTGCTCTATCCAGCGCGCTTGATTTACACCTGGGATACACTCACGGTGGCTTCGAACGACCGCGCCGTAGAATATCTGCATAAGGTTAGGCCACCTGGACTCGACCTGGAGCCAATCGATCGGGCTTTGGCCTGTAGGCAACATAAATGTCCAGCGGAAGACGTACTGGTGTTAGCGCCGGATCTCAATGCACAATTCGAGGCGGCGATAAAATACTTGAAAGCAGGCCAGAGCCTACAGACGGCAGTTTACAAGGGACAAAGTTGAAGGATAAGCGACCGGTAGGATTGAGAATTAACACTACAACTTCATTCTCGATTGAACAATTGGCGTTAGTATTACTCGATCGTTATCCGGACGATCACGTCAAATCTGAAATAGCCGCTGGGCATTTTTGTAGCGAATCAGATCTTTTGCCTCTTCTGTGATCCGCGGGTTGCTGCGCAGCAGGCGGACGTCTTCGAATTTCATCCGGCCGCCCGGGTCATCGTGCGGATAATCGGTGGCGAATAAAAACCGTTCAGGTCCGAGAAATTCAATGGCTTCGGAAAGCTCCGGCTCCTCGGTCTCAATGGTGAAATAGAAATTCTTCCTAAAATAGTAATTCGCCGCTTTCGTATTCTTCTCGAGAAATATGTGCGCTGGATTGATCGCACGGGCGCGGCGCAGCCGTTCGCCCGTTTTGGATAAGGGGCCGCGGTTATTCAGCGGGTCTTCCTGATCGTCATAGTCCAGCGGCGGAGTTTCGAGAACTTTGTCGAGCCATTGAACTAAAGGTTTTATGAACGCCGTACCAGCTTCCGTGAAAATGAATTGCAGGTTCGGAAAGTCGTCGAGCAAGCCGCTGGTGATTAGGGACACCAAGCTCATCTGTCCCTCCTGCGGCGCGAAGATGTAGAGGCCGTCGCGTTGAAAAATGGGCAGATTGCTGATGCGGTGGCCATGCTGCACGTTGTGCAGATAAATTGGGATGGACAAGTCTTCGGCGCGCTTGAAGAATGGCCAGAGCTCGCGATGGCTGCCGAGGGGCTCGCCGTAAGGATGCTCTTTCACAGTGTAGATTTTGTCGAGTACGACAGAGCAAAAGCCGTGAGCTCTCGCCCATTCCATTTCGCGAACCGCCGCGCTGACATCTTGCAGCGCAACCAGAGCCGCGCCGAAGATTCTTCGCGGGAATTGATTCATCAATCGCAGCAATGATTCATTATGCGAACGAGCCATGCGGGTCGCCAGCTCCGGTTCGATGAGATACGACCACCAGCCGGAGAATTGCGGCAATATGACCTGCTGCTCGATTCCGAGACGCTCATCATAGTCTTTCATCCGCGACACGGGATCCCAAAGGCTCCTGAACATGGCACCGGAACCGGGACCCGGCAACGGACTGATTCCGGGTACGTCGGCCGCATCGCCGGGAAAGTCGACGCCGACATAAAGCCCTTCGTCACTGAATTGCAGTGCCGGTTTGGACGCCTCGAAACCGCCTCTGACACTTTCAAAGGCATCCCTGGGCATGAGATGGGTATCGCAATCGATGATCACGGTGAGCCTCCTAGAGCAGACAGACTCTACGAATTGGCTGCTCTAACTGCAAGCTTCGGTTGCAAGCAGCATCGGTTTTGCCCATAAAAGCGATGAAGTACGTTGAGGACGTGTGCAGATCGCTCACCGTCGGGGACGGTACGACGATAATCGGCCAGGTGGAATCACCGCTGCCGCGCAATTTTAAAAGTTGTTCCGCAATATCTGCATTCAACCGCGGAACGGATGACCTTTTCGCCGCATACCGGACAGGTCTTGCTTGACAGCACGAAATAGACTCCAACGATTATCAGCACGACAGACGCTACGACGAGAAGATTCTGAAAAAGGGGTAAGCGCAGCAGCTTTCGTTTCCGGTAGAGAGTCGTCGGCTAAAATAGCGGCGAGCCCAAACACAGCGATTGAGCCGCTGACCATAAAACAACCGGCCTTAACTCTCGAAATGATCATTCAAAATAGGACTAAAAAAGATGGCAAACTTATATTTTGTTGCCTGACAAACTACAAGTGCCGTAAACATGCCTCGTTCGTTCTCCCGAGTTATGTTCAAGCTTCCCTAAGACAGCGAGCTCCCTTTTTTCCTTACCGTAGCGAAACGGCTCTCTTTCTGTTAGCTCTGACTGGAGTGTTTGCTGGCGACAGCCTTCCGCCGGCCTACCCGTATGCATAAGGATCGATTGGAGATCGATTATCCACTATGTCTTGACCTTTGCGCAGTATGGTTGTCGAACACCGCGATTTCGAGCACGTGAGGAGTGATAGGGGACGCCTGGTCCAATGCAGCGGAGCCGGCAAGGTGAGGAAGGGCTAACGCTTAGTTACCGCGCGGGCTACTTATCTTGTTCGGATTGGTGAAATGCTGGCGGAGAGGCATTGTCAAGAAAGAAAGCCTCCACGGCACCCAACATCCCCAGAAACGGTAATGACAATCCACGCATCGGTAGGGCCTGACGAAAAACAGGCTACGCGCCTTTTCCGCTAGATTTTTTCGGTGAGACCGGCGAATGTTTCTTCCGTCGCACCTCGGACAGATTCGAGGCCTAAAATTTTTTCTCATTTACGACCAACTTATTGATGATGAAGGCCCAAAGCGACTTCGCTCGCATTTTGGGTGTGTGACGATCAGAGCGCCGCAATTCGGGTGTCGAACGTAAGGCTAGAGCATTTTGCCTAATTCTGA
>Ga0207678_10003765_pt1 | contig 13640 bp, 12 predicted proteins | sample KBSC63metaG_FD_184319 | JGI IMG/M metagenome (GOLD analysis project Ga0207678, IMG submission 184319) | Corn rhizosphere microbial communities from Kellogg Biological Station, Michigan, USA - KBS C6-3 metaG (SPAdes) (version 2) | ecosystem: Host-associated > Plants > Roots > Rhizosphere > Soil ... | reverse complement strand
GGAACCCCGCACCACGGGAAAGATAAGGCGACGTTGGGTGATTTGGTAGGTTCCTTGAACGCGCAAGGCTCTCTGTGGCAGTTGGTCTTGCATGGCCATGACGATTCGCGGGATGTGGCCTTTGGTGGCAATGCTTCGGCTCATTTGGCCTAACCCTGACCTCCACATCAGTGAAAAGAGCCGGAAGCCAGGACTTGACGAGGCGCAGGCTGTGGTCAGCCTGGCTGTCGCGATCGTCCAGTGGGCTCACACGGGCGCTCTTTCTAAGAGCTAGCGGATACGCCTCTCGGTGCGAACTGCCCGCGTACTCCTGCCTGCATGTCCTCTGTTCAGGCCAGTCTGGTGGCTTGGACTCCCGGCTGTATGTGACATAAAAGAGCCCTGGTCCCCGACTCAAAGCCGCTTGACACAAATAAGAGCACTTCAGTGCGCTTATATCCGTATTGTCGCTGTTCTCGTCCCTGCCTCTCGCCTTCCTCAGGTGAGGTGACCGCACACTGGTGACACCATGTCAGGGGGCTGAACCTTTTCCACCCTGGTGAGCCTGGGTCCCGCTGCCCGGTGCCCAGTGGGGCCTGATTGTGGGTCATACGCGTCAGTGGCCCGCCGACACCGTCCCGGTTGCGGTGGTTTGTCAGACTTTGCACCGCACTCTGCAGGGCTGTTTTCGTCATTGTGGGTCATACGCGGCGATATTCGCCGCGTATGACCCACAATCGCGCTTAAGCGACATAACAGAGGGCACTTTGTCCCATTTTGTGGTGGTGGGATGGGTGCCGTCGCTGTCTTTTTCCCGCTTTGGCCCACGATCACGCTGGGGACTGGCGTGAGGATGAAAAGGGTTCACTGAGGCGTGTCCCGTAATGATCAAGGAGTTCCAGGGCTGCCGTCTGTTGCTGGCACCACGGACCGACCCGACGTACATGTCGGGCGTGATCCGGACGTTGGCGTGCTCGGCCATCCGAGACACGTCGACGGCCTCGAGCTTCCACGTGAACAGCGCGGTCGTGCAGAACACGTGCCGCAGGCTGTGCCAGGTCCACCGCCCGCCCAGGCTGCCGGGATTAGCGAACCTCATCAAGCGTGCCGTCGCCTTCGCTGGCCCAGCGGGCGTGGCTGCCGTCCACCGCCACCGCCGTGTCCAGCCGGAGTTCGACCTCTTCCCTGGTCGGCGGGTCGGCCCCGGCTCGTTCACAGGTCAGCGCCGCGACCAGCGAGGCCCTGGTCAGCAACTCGCTAAGCACAGCAGGGCTGATCTCCCGGACTCTAGCGAGGCCGGGTCCGCCAAGAAGCCCGGCCGCTGCCATGGCAGCAAGCAGCCCAGCCGAGAACGCGTCGCCGGCACCGATCGTGTCCTGGACCGTCACGATGCGAGCGGGCACGCTAACCTCTGCACCGCTCCTGCTGACCGCCAGTGCTCCCGCAGCGCCGAGTGTGAGCACCACCAGGTCGGCGCCTAGCCCAATCCAGTGCCGCGCGACCGCCGCGGGCGGCTGTCCGGGGTAAAGCAAGCCGATGTCGTCGGCGCTTGCCTTGACCAGGTGCGCCAGCTGGAGCTGTCGCTCCACCCGGGCCCGCTCGTCGGCGGAGTCGCCCGCGCCGGGTACTGCTCCAGGGCGGAGGTTAGGGTCGTAGGCGATGACAGCGTGACCTGCCGCGCGCGTGCGGCGTGCGAGGCCCTCGATCAGTGCGGCGCCGGGCGGTAGCGCGCATGCCAGCGAGCCCATGTACAGCGCGGCCACCTGCGGCGGCAGCGGCGGGAGCTCTGCTTCGCGCCACATCCAGTCCGCGGTCTGCCATAGCCGGAAGTCGTACCGCGCCTGGCCGCCGGGATCTAGGGCCGCGACCGCTAGCGTGGTCGGCTCTCTGGCCGCAACGATGTCCACTACGTCAACGCCGCTCGCGACCAGGTGCTCCCGCAGCATGAGGCCGAGGCCGTCACCCGACAGCCGGGCGCGCAGCGACACGTGCTGGCCAAGCCTGGCCAGACCGACCGCCACGTTGGCCGGCGCGCCGCCGGGAGTGGCCCGGCAGGACCAGTCCTGCCCGACGGCTAGGTCAACCAGTACCTCGCCGATGACCGTGATGGTACTAATGGCGCCGCCCCGGCTCATTTCACGACGCCGACCCGCGACCTGTCCATAGTCAGGCCCGCCGCGAAGATCAGCACCACGCCGTAGATGATCTGCTCCGTGAAGGCGCTGATGCCCACGACGCTGATGCCGTTCTCGACGACGGTGATTATGCACGCGCCGATCACCGCGCGGTACACGCTGCCGGCGCCGCCGGTGATGGCGTTGCCGCCGACGATGACGCTGGCGATGGCGGGCAGCAGGAAGCTGGCCGCCGAGGTCGGGTCGCCGCTGCTCGTCTGGCCGACGAGCACCAAGGCGGCAAGACCGGAGAACAGGCCGGCCAGGGTGAAGGCAGTGATCTTGATCCATGCCACCCGCAGGCCTGACATCACCGCGGCGGACTCGGCCCAGCCGACCGCGTACATGCCGAGGTGGCCCCCTGGCAGGTAGCGCATGGCGAGGCCAAGGATGACGGCGGCGATCAGCGCCAGGATGAACCCGTTGGGCACGCCGCCGCTGTAGTTGGCGAGCCAGCTCAGCGCCGCCGGGTCGATCACCTCGATGGACTGGGCGCCGCTGATCACCAGCGCGACGCCGGTCCACAGGCCCATCGTGCCGAGCGTGGTGATGAAGGACGGGATCTGGGCGACGACGTTGACCGCGCCGTTGACCGCGCCCATCCCGGCCATGATGACGAGTACCGCGATGATCACCAGCCAGGACGACGTGTGGCCGAGCCACATCGCGGTGAGCACGGTGCCCAGGGCGGTGATGGCGCCGATCGACAGGTCGGTGCCGCCGAGCAGGATGGCGGCGAACTCGCCGCAGCTGAGCAGGATCAGCGGTCCGGCCGCGGACGCGAGCGACTGCAGGCTGTAGGCGGAGAAGAACTGCGGCTGGATGCCGCCCACGATCAGGATTAGGACGATCAGGGTGATGGTCGGCATGATCCGGGAGGGCGTCAGCGCAGTGCGCAGGTTCCCGGCCAGGCCTGCGGGCAGGGTGAGGTTCATACCATGTGCTCGACAATCTCGACTTGTTCCGGCTTCGCGCCGCGCGGCGCGTCAAGTCGTCGCTGGACGACCCCGTCCTTCATGACAAGGACGGTATGGCTGAGCGAGATGACCTCTTCCAGGGTGTCGGCGATCAGGATGACCCCGAGCCCCGCCTGCGCCAGCTCCCTGATGATCCGGTACACCTCCTGCTTCGCACCGATGTCGAGGCCGCGCGCGGGGTGGTCAAGGATCAGCACCTTGAGGTTCTGCTTCAGCATCCACTTGGCGAGGACGACCTTCTGCTGGTTGCCGCCGCTGAGCAGCCCGATGCTCGTCGCGCCGCTCGGGGTCTTGATGCGCAGGCGCTCGCACCAGCGCTCGACCTCCTTGAGCCAGTGGCCCCGAGAGAGGAACGGCCCGCGGGAGACCTGCGACGGAGCAGCGAGCACCATATTCTCGGCCACGCTCATCCCCATGACCGCGCCCTCGATCCGGCGCTCAGCGGGCAGGTACCCGATGCCGGCCCGCGCGGCGGCGGCCGGCGAACGGAACCTCACCCGTCTTCCGCCGAGCCACAGCCGGCCCTGCTTGACGGGGACCGCGCCGAACAGCGCGCGGCACAGGTCCTCGCGGCCGGAGCCGATCACGCCCGCGATGCCGAGCACCTCGCCCTTGCGCAGCTCGAACGAGACGTCCCTGCACTCGGGGCCGGTGCTGAGTCCCTCGGCGCGCAGCGCGGGCTCACCCTCGTCGTAGGGGACCTGCAGGTCCTCGCTGTAGTGGCCGTCGCTGATCTCCCTGCCCACCATCTGCGCGAGCAGGTGCGCCGTGCTGGCCTGCGCGGTCGGCGTCTCCGCGACGCAGTGCCCGTCGCGCAGCACGTACACCCGGTCGGCGACGGCAAGCACCTCGTCAAGCCGGTGCGAGACGAAGATGACCGAGCCTTGTTCGCGCAGCCGCCTGATCTGCTCGAAGAGGATGTCGATCTCGCCCTGCTCGAGCACCGAGGTGGGCTCGTCCAAGATGACCAAGGGTTCGTGCCCGCTGCGCTGGCCGAGCTGCATGACCCGGGTGATCTCCAGCATCTGGCGCTGGGCGAAGGAGAACTCCTCCACGACCGCCTTGGGGTCCATCCGCAGCCCGAGGCGCTCCAGTTCGCCGGCGGCGCGCTCCCGCATCTCACGCCAGCGGTAGACGCCAAAGCGTGAGGTGCCGGGCATGCCAAGGAAGATGTTCTCCGCCACGGTCAGCGCGGGCACAAGCGACTGCTCCTGGTACACCATGCCGATGCCGTGCGCGAGCGCCTGGGCCGGGCTGGCGAACGACACCTTCTTGCCGCGTACCTCGACGGTGCCCTCATCCGGCTGCTGCACGCCGCTGATGATCTTCAGCAGCGTGGACTTGCCCGACCCGTTCTCCCCGATGAGCCCGACCACCTCGTGCTTGCGGACCTCAAGCGATACGTTGTCGAGCGCCGTCACGCCGGGGAATCGCTTGGTGATCGACCGGATGGCCAGCACGGTCTCAGATTCTGTGCTCATATCTTGCGGCTCCTACTTCGCGATCCGCAGACGGCTGCGCTGCGGCCACGCGGCGGCCGCCACCGCAGCCACGACGATCACGCCCTGCACGGACTCCTGGATGTAGGTGCTGACCCCGGCCAGCACCATGCCGTCGCCGAGCACGGTGAGCAGCAGCACCCCGACGACCGTGTGGAGCACGCCACCCCGGCCGCCGGACAGCAGCGTGCCGCCGACGACGACGGCGGCGATCGTGGTGAACACCATGCCGCTGCCGACGTTGACATTGCCGTTGCCGACCTGCGCGCTTGCCATGACCCCGGCCAGCGCGCTGGTGAAGCCGGCGATGCCGAACGCGAGGATCTTGTACCTGCGCACCGGCACGCCGGACAGCGCCACCACTTCCTCCGCGCTGCCGATCGCCCTGATGTACCGGCCGGCCTTCGTGTATCGCAGGACCGCCCAGCCGGCCACCGCGACCGCGACCGCGACGAACACCGTGGGCGGGAAGCCGCCGAGCCACGGCGCGCCGAGGTCGAGGAAGCCCTTCGACGTGATTGTCGCGGTGTTGCCGCCGAACAGCACGGTGGCCACGCCGAGCGCGGCGTACCAGGTGCCAAGCGTGAACATGAACGACGGGATCCTGGCCAGGGTCAGGCCAAGGCCGTTAATCACCCCGGCGAGCGTCCCCACCGCAAGCGCGATCACCACGGCGAGGAAGCCCAGGGAGATGCTGTTGCGGGTATTGGCGATGAGCAGCGAGACCACCATCGAGGTCATCCCCATCACGCCCTCCACCGACAGGTCAATGGAGCCGAGCAGGATGACAAAGGTCGCGCCGGTGGCGAGAACCATCAGGAGGGCGCCCTGAGCGGCAAGGCTACGCGCGTTTGCCACCGTCAGGAAGCGCCCGTTGAGCGATGCGAACAGCACCGCCACCACGATCAGCGCGATTAGCGGCGCGATGTTCCTGATGCGGGGAACGGGAACCCGCCGCCGCGCGGCCTGCGCGGCGGCGGGGTCCTGCTGCTCCGTTGTTACCGGGGTCACGGCTGGATGGCACCGGTCGACCGGCTGAACACCCCGGTCGGGGTCCAGTCGGCCGCGTACTGGGACGGCGAGGGTGACGCGAGCAACTGGCTGACGTTCGAGCTGTCCACCAGGGTCGCCTGCGCGTAGAAGGCCCGCTGCTCGTGGCTGAGGGAGTTCACGTCGATCTTGCCGGTGGCCGCGTAGTAGGCGAGCGCTACGCCGACGCTTCCGTCCCAGTACCCGTCAGGGTTGGTGGATGCGTAGATGCCGGTGCCTGCCTTGATCGACTGCAGCACCTGCGGGATGGAGTCGCTCGCACTGACCACTGGGATGTTCGACATGTTGGAGTCCTTCAGCGCCTGCTGCGCGCCGATCGCCATCTCGTCGTTGGCGGCCCAGACGCCCTTCACCTCGCTGCCGTACTTGGCCAGCAGCGACTTCGTGGCGTTGAACGCCTGCGTCTCATCCCAGTTGGCCGTCTGCTGCTGGAGCAGGGTGATGCCGGGCGTGGCCTTCACGGCCGCCTGCAGCCCGGCGAAGCGCTGCTGGGCCGGGACGTCGTTCAGGATGCCCTGCAGGGCGATGATGCCGCCCTTGCCGTCCATCTGCTTGAACAGCACCTGCGCGGACTTCTCACCGGAGGTGTTGCCGTTGAAGTTGATGAACGAGACCCAGTGGCTGTAGCCGTTCCACGGCCACAGGTTGGCGGGCTTGTTCCAGAAAATCGTCACGTACGCGTTTGGGTCGCGCTGCACGGCCTGCACGATCGACTGGGTGATCGCGTTGGAGTTGGGGTCAACCGCGATCGCGACCTTGCCGCTCGTGCTGGCAAGGAACGTCTGCAACTGCGTGACCTGTGCCTGGTCGTTGGCACCGCTCTGCAGCACCTTGACTGAGCTCGCCGGGTAGCCCATCTGCTGGGCGAACCCCTTGGCGCCGTTGACCCAGGCGACGGCGTAGGCGTTGTCGAGTGCCCGCACGGAGATCACGAACGTTACGGGGGTCTTTCCTGAGCTGCTGTTACCGGCGGCCGAGCCAGCGGCGGCCGAGCCGCTGGCCGCCGAGCCGCTGGCCGCCGAGCCGCTGCCCGAGCTTGAGCAGCCGGCCAGCACGGCAAGGCCGAGCGCCACCGAAAGGCCGGTCGCCAACCTGAGGCGGTTCCTTCCACGACCCAGGCGCGGGCGGCGTGCCTCGCGCTCACCAACCATCATTTCTAGCCTCCCTGGTCTCCCAGAACATCACAAATCGCACGCGACCTGCAGGTGACTTACAGGTTTCCGCAGGTCACCGTCGACTTGACTTGAAACATAATCCTGTCATGATAGGGTGTCAACAGGTCAGCACGACATGAGTCAGGATGTTTATCAAATGAAGGCAGTGGTGTACCGGGCACCGGGGATCTTCGACATCGCGTCGGTCCCCGAGCCGCAGCCTGGTCCCGGCGAGGTCCTGCTGCAGGTCTCCCTCGCGGGAATGTGCGGGACGGACCTGCACATTCACGACGGTGGCTTCTTCTCCGCGTTCCCGCTGACCCCCGGGCACGAGATCACCGGCGTGGTCACGCAGACGGGCGAGGGAGTGACCCTGGCGCCGGGGACGCCCGTCGCGGCCGACAACACGGTCCTGTGCGGGCACTGTCCCCCGTGCCAGCGCGACGAGCCGCTGTTCTGCGAGAACTTCTACTCGCTGGGCGTCAACGGGCCTGGTGCGTTCGCCGAATTCGTGCTCGTCCGCGCCGAGAAGTGCTTCCCCGTGGGCGCCATGGACCCGCGCACCGCCGTCATGACCGAGCCTGTCGCTTGCGCCGTGCACGGCACAGACGTGCTTGACCTGCGGCCGGGCTCTTCCGTGCTCGTATTCGGCGCCGGCCCGAGCGGCCTGGTGCTTTCGCAGCTGCTCCTGCACGGCGGCGCCGCCCGGCTGACCGTGGCGGCCCCCACCAAGTTCAAGCTTGACCTCGCCGCCGAGTACGGCGCGGACGCGACGGTCCTGCTCGACCGTGAGCATCCTGAGTTCGCGCTGGACCAGCTGCGCCAGCAGGCGCCGGGCGGCTTCGACGCCGTGGTGGACGCCACCGGCGCCGCGCGGCTGACCGGGCTGTCCATGGAGGTTGTGCGCGACGGCGGCACCGTCTTGGTCTACGGCATGGCCGACGAGCAGGACGCGATACCGTTCCGGCCGTACGAGGTCTTCAGGCGGCAGCTCACGATCAAGGGCTCGTTCGCGCAGACGCACTGCTTCGAGCGGGCGCTGCGGCTTCTGAGTACCGGCCGGGTGCGCACTGACGGCATCCTCACCCACGTCCTCGGGCTGGAAGAGTACGGCCGCGGGCTGAGTCTGCTGCGCAACGACCCGACCTGCCTCAAGGCTGCGCTGGCACCGTGAGGAACCGCAGTTTCCCAACCGGGGACAATGCAGGGAAACCCTATAATCCTGGCATGACAGCACCTATTTCTGAGAACTCGGGAATTGACACCCGCTCCTACGTCCCGTATTACCAGCAGCTTAAGCGGATCCTCGTCACGGAAATACACAACCTTAACGAGGGTGACCTGCTGCCGTCGGAATCGGACCTGTGCCGCACCTACTCGGTGAGCCGTACGGTGGTCCGGCAGGCGCTGGACGAGATCGAGCGCGAAGGCCTTGTGGTGAAGGTGAAAGGCAAGGGCACCTTCGTCACCGGCCGCAAGATGAACACCAGCTTCGTCCAGCACAGCGTGGGGTTCTACGACTCCATGGTGAAGGCGGGGCACACCGTGCGCAGCCGGGTGCTGTGCAATGAGCTCGGCCCCTGCCCTGTGAGCCTGGCACCGCTGTTTGGGCTGGGTATCGGCGACGAAGTGGTCATCTTCGACCGCATCAGGACCGTGGACGACCGGCCGGTGCAGGTGGTCCGCACCACCCTGCCGAGCAGGATGTTCCCCGGCTTCACAGACCTCGACATGACCGACAGGTCCCTGTACCAGGTGATGGCCGACATATACGGGGTCCGCCCTGCCAGCGGATCGCGGTCCATCGAGGCCGAGGCGATGCCCGCGGACATCGCGGCAGACCTCGGCGTCGAGCCGGGCATGCCCGCGCTGCGCATCGAGAGCATTTCACGCAACGCCGATGGCGTGGTATTTGAGCATTTTTCCGCTATTTACCGTGGTGACAGTTTCAAGTTCCAGTTGGAGTTCTCATCCCCATGATGCCATTCAGTGCGGTGCTCGATTACCGCTCAGGCGACCTCACTCCCTCCACCGGCACGCTCGTCCGTAAGCTGAGCGAAATGCGCGACGCTTACGCCGACGCGACGGCGGCGGACAAGCTCATCGCCGACGGCGGAGACCCGGTCGTCTACCGGGGCTACGACGCGCCCGTCCCGGAAGAGGCCGGCCAGCTCGTGTACAGGACGACGATCATTGCGCCGGGGCGCGTCGGCAACGAGTACTTCATGACCAAGGGCCACCACCATGTCCGCGACTCCGCCGAGTTCTACCTCGGCATGGCCGGCACCGGGCTCATGATCCTCCAGGACAGGTCAGGCGAGGTCAAGGTGGAGAACCTCACCCCCGAGATGAGCGTCTACGTTCCGCCGGGCTGGGCGCACCGTACCGTCAACACCGGCGACGACGACCTCATCTTCCTTGCCGTCTACTTCGGTGACGCTGGCCACGACTACGCGGCCATCGAGGACAGCGGGTTCGCCGTCCGTGTCCTCGCAACCTCCGACGGCGCGAAAGTGGTGGCCTCATGACCAGCCAGGCAGCCCCGCAGACCCTGATCTCCGGCTCGCTCGTCATCGCCGGCCGCGCCGTCGCGGGGGCGGCGGCCGACGAGGTGACCGACCCGGCGACCGGCACCGTCATCGGCATCGCGCCGGTCTCAAGCGACGAGCAAGTGGACGATGCGGTGCAGTCGGCGGCGCAGGCGTTCGGCCCGTGGGCCGCGCTGCCCGCCACCAAGCGGTCCGCGCACTTGACCGCGATCGCGTCCTGGATCCGCCAGCACGCGGCCGACCTGGCCACCACCCTGACCCTTGAGCAGGGCAAGCCGCGCAGCGAGGCTGTCGGCGAGGTCGATGCCGCGGCCAAGGCCTTCGACTACTACGCGGCCGAGGCGGTACGCGTGCGCGGCGAGACGATCCCCACAGGCTCGCCGACCCTGCGCAGCGTCGCGATTAGGCAGCCCATGGGAGTGGCCGCCGCGATCGGCACCTGGAACTACCCGCTCGGCATCATGGCGTGGAAGATCGCCCCCGCGCTGGCGGCGGGCTGCACCGTCGTGGCCAAGCCGGCCGAGCAGACCCCGCTGACCGTGCTCGCCGTGGTGGCGGGCGCCGCCGACGCGGGACTGCCGCCGGGCGTGCTGAACTCGGTGAGCGGCACTGGCGCGGAGGCCGGCGCGCGGCTAGCGAGCCACCCGCTCGTCCGCAAGATTAGCTTCACCGGCGGCACCGCCACGGGACGGAGGCTGCTGCACATGGCCGCCGACGACATCAAGAGCGTGACGCTTGAACTCGGCGGCCACTCGCCGATGATCGTGCTCGCCGACGCGCCGATGGACCTGGCGGTCGCCGACGCGGTAAAGCGTTCCTTCCGCAACGCCGGGCAACTGTGCAACTCGGTGAACCGCGTGTTCGTGCAGCGCTCGGTCGCCGAGCAGTTCACTGAGCGGGTCACGGAGCGGGCGGCCAAGCTGACGCTCGGCCACGGGCTCGCCGACCCTGAGCCTAACCTGGGGCCGCTCACCACCGCCGACGGGCTGGCCAGGGTAGAGGCGCACGTCGCCGACGCGCGCACCCGTGGCGCGCAAATCCGCACCGGCGGCAGCCGGGCAACCGACGGCGAGCTGGCCGGCGGGCTTTTCTACCAGCCCACCGTCGTGGTGGGCGACGGCGAGCTGCTGATGGCCCGTGAAGAGACCTTCGGCCCGGTCGTGCCCGTGATCGTGGTGGAAGACGCCGACGAGGCGGTCGCCAGGGCCAACTCCCTTGACGCCGGGCTCGTGTCCTACCTGTACACCAGGGACCTCCGCTCAGCGACCCTGCTGTCAGAGCGGCTGGAGTTCGGCACCGTCAATGTCAACAACGTCGGCGGCGGCGACGTGCCCTTCCCCTACGCCGGGTGGAAGCACAGCGGCCTGGGCATCGAGCTGTCCCGGGCGGGGATGGAGGAGTACCTGCGGGTCAAGCACATCCGGACCGAACTGGGCTACCAATGACCACGTCCGCTGCCTGGGACTGCGTGCTGGCGATCGACATCGGCACCCAATCCACCCGCGCCGCCCTAGTCACCAGGGACTGCGCGATCGCTGACTGCGCGGCGAGCCCGGTCAGCCTGTCCGCGCCAAGCCCCGGGCACGCCGAGCAGGACCCGCTCGACTGGTGGCACACCACCGTCGACAACATCGCCGCGGTGCTCGCACGGAACCCCGGTGCCCGGGTCGCCGCCGTGGGCACCGGGGCGCAGATGCACTCCGCCGTCCCGGTGGACGAGGCGGGCGAGCCGCTCGCCCGCCGGGTCGGCCTGTGGAGCGACAAGCGGCCGGCGGCACAGGTCGCGGCGTTCCGCGCCCGCCCTGACGCGGGGCAGCTGACCGCCACCGCGGGCAACGTGCCGCTGCCCGCCTGGAGCGGCTTCAAGATCGCCTGGTTCCGCGACGAGATGCCGCAGGCCTACGAGCGGGCCCGCGCCTTCGTAGTGCCGAAGGACTTCGTGAACCTGCGGCTTTGCGGCGTCCTGGCCACCGACCCGTCGGAGGCGTCGGGCACTTTCCTCTCCGACGCCGCCACCGGCCAGTGGTCGGAGGAGCTGGCCGGCGCCCTGGGCATCGACAGGTCGCTGCTGCCGCCGCTAGCCGCCTCCGGCGACGTCATCGGCGGCGTGCTACCGCAGGTGGCCGAGCAGACCGGGCTGCCCGCCGGCACCCCCGTGGTGGCCGGCGGCGGCGACATGCTGTGCCAGCTGCTCGCCACCGGGGTCACCATGCCGGGCCGCACCGCGGAAGTCGCGGGCACCGCCTCGATCGTGGCCGGTTATGCGGACGGCGCTCATCCCGACCCGCGGGTGATGTCGCTGCGCACGGTTAGCGGCGGCTGGGTCAACTTCGGCATCGGCGACGCGGCGGGGAACTCGCTGCGCTGGCTGGCCGACCTGCTCCTGCCCGCGGCAGCGCAGTCCGGCCCGGACGGCAGGTACCGGCAGCTCGACGAGGCAGCGGCCGCGGTACCGCCGGGCAGCGACGGGCTGCTGTTCTTCCCTTACCTGCTCGGCGAGCGCACCCTCGGCCCCGCCGAGTCCCGTGGCTCGTTCGTCGGCCTCACCCTCGAGCACGGCCCTGGTCACCTGGCCCGCGCCGTGATGGAAGGCATCTGCTACGAGAATCGCCGCGCCCTTGACCTGATCGCACCAGCCGACACCCCGCTGCGCTGCACCGGGGGCGGGTCGCGCGGCGCGCTGTGGAACCAGATCCGTGCCGACATCTATGAACGGTCCGTTTCGGTGCTGCCCGCAAGGGAGGGCGGCATCATCGGCGCGTCGCTGCTCGCAGGCGTTGGCGCCGGCTGGTATGACGACCCCGCCGCGGCGGCCGAGGAGTACTCGCAACCCGGCCAGACCTGGCTGCCCCGCAAGGAAACGGCCGCCACCTACCGCGGCGGGTACTCCACCTTCTGCTCGGTCCACGACCAGCTCAGCCCGCAGTGGGCGCGGTGGGGCCGGTGACCGGCGGCGACCGGTGGGAGCCCGACGGCATTATCGTCGACATGGACGGCGTGCTCTACCTGGGCGAAGCTGCACTGCCCGGCCTCGCGGAGTTCATCGCGGCCACGAGTACGTGGCCGCGGGTGCTGCTCACCAACAACTCCGTGGTGTCCCCCGCGGCGTGCGCGGCCAGGCTGCGCCGGCTCGGCGCCGAGGTGCCCGAACGCGAGATCCTCACGGTCTCCGCGGCCATGGCCAGCTACCTGGCCGCCGCTTACCCGCCGGGCACGCCCGTGTACGTAATCGGCGAGCGGCCGCTGCACGACGCTGTACGGGACGCGGGCCTGGCCGACGGCGACGGCAAGGACTGCGCCGCAGTGGTGCTCGGCCTTGATCGCGACCTGCGGTACGCGCAGCTTGCCGCCGCTCTCGCGCTGCTGCGCGCCGGCTGCCCGCTGATCGTCGCGAGCCTGGACACCGTGCTGCTGACCGCGGGCGGCGCGCTGCCCGCCACCGGCGCGATCGCCGCGGCGCTGCGCGCTTGCGCGGGCACCGAGCCGGTGTGCGTCGGCAAGCCCGACCCCCGGTTCTTCGGCGTCGCGATCGAGCAACTTGGCGTGCCCGCCGCACGCATCCTGACCGTCGGCGACTCGCTTACCGCGGACATCGCCGGCGGGCACGCGGCGGGCACCAGGACGGCGCTCATGCTGTCAGGCGTCACCGCGGCGGCGCCGCTGTCCCCGGACGGCCCGCGTCCGGATTACGTGTTCGGCTCACTGCCCGAGCTGACCAGATTCCTGCGGAGGAACGCGGCATGAAGGTCGTCATCACCGACTGCGACCACCCCAACGTGGACACAGAGCGCCAGATATTCGCCAAGGCCGGACTCGGCACGGAACTGGCGTCGTGCCACACAGCTGACGACGTGATCGCGGCGGGGCAGGGTGCGGTAGCGCTGCTCACCCAGTACGCCCCGGTCACCGCCCAGGTGCTTGACGCGCTGCCCGGCTGCCGGGCCGTGGGCCGCTACGGCGCCGGCGTCGACAACATCGACGTGGCAGCGGCCCGTGCCCGCGGCGTGGCGGTCATCTCGGTACCGGACTACTCGCTCGAAGAGGTCGCCAACCAGACGATCGCGCTCATCCTCGCCGTGACGCGGGGCATTGTGGGGCTGCACGACTCGGTGCGCGCCGGGAGGTGGGACTTCCGCGCCGCCGGGCCGCTGCGGCGCGCCTCCGAACAGGTGCTCGGCGTCATCGGACTCGGCCACATCGGAGCAGCTGTCGCCAGCCGTGCCCGCGCGCTCGGCTTTGCCGTGGCCGGGCACGACCC
>Ga0207678_10003754_pt1 | contig 13659 bp, 11 predicted proteins | sample KBSC63metaG_FD_184319 | JGI IMG/M metagenome (GOLD analysis project Ga0207678, IMG submission 184319) | Corn rhizosphere microbial communities from Kellogg Biological Station, Michigan, USA - KBS C6-3 metaG (SPAdes) (version 2) | ecosystem: Host-associated > Plants > Roots > Rhizosphere > Soil ... | reverse complement strand
GCAACGCCACGGTGTTCTGGTCGAGCGATATCGTTTCGACTTGGGACATGCTGAAGCGTTCGATCCCGGCAGGGCTGAACTTCACCGCAACCGGACTACCGTACTGGGACACAGATATCGCAGGGTTCTTCTCGCCATCGCTTCCGGCGGACTACCACGCGGAACATAAGCCCTTGATCGATGGATCGGATGTACGCGGCACGATTGGGAACTACGAGGATTATCCTGAGCTGTTTGTGCGGTGGTTTGAATGGGGCGCGTTTCAGCCCGTGATGCGTGCGCATGGGGAGCGAAATCACAACGAAGTATGGTCGTACGGCAAGCAGGCGGAGCCGATTCTGGCGAAGTATCTGAAGCTGCGCTACCAGCTTCTGCCGTACACCTATTCAGTTGCCTATCGCAGTTACCAGACCGGCGCACCGTATATGCGGGCTCTCTTCATGGATTTTCCCGAAGACCCCAAGGCTGCGAATATTCCGGACGAGTATATGTATGGGCCGGCTTTCCTCGTAGCCCCGGTAACGGAACAGGGCGCGACGCACCGGACGGTATATCTGCCGGCGGGATGTGACTGGTACAACTACTGGACCAATGAACGGCTACACGGTGGGCAGACAATTACGGCAGACGCGCCGATCGATACGCTCCCGCTTTTTGTAAGGGCGGGAAGCATCGTTCCTCTTGGATCGGAGGTCCAGAGCGCACAGCAGCCGCAGACGATCGCGTCAGTACGGGTGTATCCGGGAGCCAACGGAAAGTTCACGCTCTTTCAGGACGACGGCCACACTTACGAGTACGAGAAGAGCGGCGGCAAACTCACGAATCTGACTTGGGATGATGCGGCGCATCAGCTGAAACATGAAGGTGCACCGGCGTGGACCGGATCGGACCGATCGGTAGTAACGGTTGTGAACAATAGGTGATCGGGCTCGGCCTCAGCAAACAAGAAAGATTCGCCATGGGAGCTCGATCTGTCGATGAGTGAATACAGTTAATGCACTCTATGAGAATGGAGCTACATGGTTACATTTTTGGGCAAACCGGACGAGAGGGTAGTGCTCGTTGTCCAGAGTGGTAAGGCGGGACATTGATTTATCGGACACTTTTGGCAGCATCGATCTCTGCGGTCGGCAGCCGTACCCGAAACTCAGTGTGGCCGGGTTGCGAATCAAAATCGATAGTGCCGTCGTTGTGGAGCACCAGGCGGCGGACGATATCGAGCCCGAGGCCGGTTCCGTGTCCCTGTGGTTTGGTTGTAAAGAAGGGGTCGAAGATGCGGCTGCGAATATCCTCCGCGATCCCGGGGCCATCGTCGACGATTCGCACCACCACGCTTTGATCCTCACGGGCCGCAAGCACCTCGACGCGGCCTCCGCTCGCGACGGCATCCAGGGCATTGTCGAGCAGTATCCCCCATATCTGGGTCAATTCGCCGGCAAAGCCTCGCGCCTTTGGCAGTCCAGGCTCCAACTCCAACCCCACGAGCACCGACTTCTCACAGGCCTTTGCATTCAGCACCGCCACGGCGTTTTCCAGTCCCGGGCCAAGATTCACCGGCTCGGATACGTTCGCCTGATCCATGTGCGTAAATCCCTTGACCGCAGTCACCAGACTTGAGATGCGCATCGAACAATCCTGAATTTTTGAGGCCAGGTTCCGCACGGCACAACCGGCGGCTGCCCACCGCACCATCGCGTCCAGCGCCGGCCGTTCCACTGCAGCAACCAGCAGGTCGAGCGATTCAAGTGTGACTTCGGTGTCGGCAAGCGTTCCTGCGCAGACCGTGTCAAGCCCGTGGTTGGCAAGCCACTCCGCAATAGCTTCTTCACGATCCAACTGTTGCAGAGGGGAGCGCGCCCCTTTCTGTTTCGCCATACAGGACGCGCGGACCACGTCGACGGCGGCGATTTGGGACTCGCTGAGTGTCGCCGCAGCCAGACCGCGTGTCGTCACTTCTACATCTTCAATGCGGTCCTCGAGCATCGCCGCGCAACGCTCAATCGCGGAGGCCGGATTATTCAGCTCGTGCGCCAGACCAGCCGAAAGTTTACCCAGGGAGATCATCTTTTCGTTCTGCAGGTCGCTTGAGGTGAACAGCCGTGCACGATCGATCATGGTATGCACCAGGATCGAAGTAACCTCGAAACATTCCTGCGTCATCGCCTGAAGCTGGTCGCGAGGTATGGCGAGAACCTCCAGCGGTTCCAGCGCTCTCGAATCTCCCGGCGCAGTCATCAGCCGTGAATACGGCAACATCCCGGCAACATCTCCGGCGCGCCACTCCATGACCTTGTTCAGACCCGCGCCGCGGTCGACGAACAAAGCCAGTCGCCCGGAAAGGAGAATGTAAAGAGCCTGCACCTGCTGGCCCTTTACGCTCAATACTTCGCCGGAATTCAGCTTCCGAATGGACCCGTGCGCTGCCAGCCACTCCAATTCCGTTCGCGGCGCCGCGTGCAGGGTCTTGTGTTCTGCCAACCGCTCGATAAGATCGTGAGCTATCACCGACGTTGTAATCTCCTGACGGGGAGGCAGGATTCTTTCTAACAACATATCAGGTTGATAGTCTGGGTCGCCGGTGAATCAGCGAACTGCTCCAGGTCTGTGCCTGGCTGAAGTGGAAAAGCTGTCGTTAGGCTATTTTCCCGTGCGAATCAGGTCGTTAGGAGCTCCCAGCAGCCCGTATACGTCCAACCGGCCCCGAGTTCCAATGAAGACGTAACCGTTGGCGACGGTGGGGACAGCAAATCGAACGGCCATTCCTACTCGATCCCGATCACTCCGTTGCTCGCTGTTGTAGAGTTCGTGCGCAATGTTCCTGGCATCGTATGCGTGCAACACTGCGGCTTTATCGACGAAAGATTCGTTCCACATCTTGGTTGACAGCACCCAAACGATCCCGTTCTCATTCCCGTCCGATGACACCGCCGGGGTGGCCGCAAGAGAAGCCATAGGCTCAGTCACGGCTTTCTGAGTCAGTTGGCCCCGATCCAACTCGAAATCGTGCGTGATGAATTTGTAGTCGGTATAAAACACATGTCTGTTCCAGTAAGCAGCGGCGCCATAGGCAGCCGGCAGCTTAATACTTTGAACGACATCGTCTGACTGGAGTTGATGCTGGCCCATTCGATCTCGATCGATCAGGTACAGCCGCCCTTGCTTGCCTGCGACAACGAGGAGATGTTGATGCGGGCCCTTGGGATCCTCGAAAAGAACAGGGCCTTGCGAACCAAGGTCCCAATCCTTCGCGTTGAGTTCCTTTTCGTTAGAAGGGGTGAAATAGTCACGGATCGATATGACGCCATGATTAAGACGCAGCTTGAGGGAGCTGTCGCCGTAGTCTCTGCCCTTGTTGCCCGGGCCCGCGTTAAAATCACCATTGCCCGTCTCCAAAAAGACATTTCCTTGCCAATCTGCTGCGGGACCGGCATCGGACTGCCAGATTCCTCCCTCACCGCCGTCTGGACTTGTATTGAGTACAGCGGTCTGTGCAAGCGTATGCGCGTCGTAGGCCATCACCCAGCCATGATACGGGCCAGCATCGCACGAAGATCCCCACGTCAGATACACCTGACCCCGCGAAAGCAGCAAAGCCGCCCTGGGATTCTCAAGAAGCGGGTCGAACCTGACCTTACCGTTGACCGAGTCCTTCCCCCTGCCCTGAACGGATGCCTCGATCACAACTGGGCTGTTCGATCTTTCGCGTCCCGTCGTTATATCCAGCGCATGGAGTCGCTGAACGTATCTCCCGTTTTCCTTCGTTCGCGCCAGCGCATACAGGGTTGCGCTGGACAAGTCGATCACAGGCGTTGACGTAATCCCTACTTCGGGTTGAATAAACGGGCAATGCACGTCTTGCGCCGGCACCGGAGTTACGCCCCTTGCTGCGTCGGCAAAACTGGTCTTCCAGATTGGCGTGTCAGATCTCCCGGCGGTATCGAAGGCATAGACCATGTCATGCTCGGTGGCTACAAACACGACATCGCGTTTCCCGGTCCCCGGAATATTCAAGGAAGGAACAAATAACGGTTGCGCAAATATGTCCCCGTCTACCTTCCGCGAAAATAGTTTGCCGAAGCTGGTGACATTTACGTTTGAAGGACTAAGCCGTGTCTCATGCACATTTGCATTGGTCCGGGAATTGTTGACCTGCGAGGTCACGACCTGTCCCGAGGCAGAGGCCCAGATGCCGAGGGCGAGATTGAGCACAGCCAACCTGCATAGGGGTATTCCCATCAGCCACCTCTTTCCGCATACCTTTACCGGACCAGAGTATTCTACCGACCTCTGGCCGCCCGGCAGTTCGAGAAATCGCGGTGACTATTCGTTTTGAGGGTTTGCACCGGGTAGAACCGGCTACTTCTTCCTGGCAGACCGTTGAGAGTGTGCTTCAGAGTTGGCCGCCACCGCGGCGCGGATGAGTTGCTTGAAGGCGGTTTCGTCGATCTTCTCCCCTTCGCGAAGGTCGATGGCACGCCGGGTGTTCCCTTCGAGGCTGGAATTGAAGAGCTTCTTCGGATCTTTGATGGAGGCTCCGCGAAAAAAGGTGAGCTTCACGACCTGCTTGTAGGATTCTCCTGTGCAGACGCCGCCGTCGTGTGACCAGACGGGGGTTCCCATCCATTTCCACTCTTCGTGAATCGCGGGATCGGCATCGTGGATGAGCTGACGGACATGAGCGAGAGTCTCTCCTCTCCAATCTCCCAGCTCTTGAATCCGCTTGGTAATGTTCGCTGAAGCGGTCTCGTCATTCGGAAGACTTGTGGGCTTCATATTCTCTCCGATCTTAGCTTTACTAGCCGCTCCTCGGATATTTCACATGCCGAACTTCGCATCAGCCTGCGGCTCGCGGGACGCAATAACCAGGAGGCGACAACGATCGCCGTCAACACCAGCGGCGTAATAATGTTTCCAATTCCGTCTCCCGCGGCCGTATGCGCGACGGAAGCGCCCGTGAAGTCGATAAAAATGCCCGCATATGCCCACTCTTTGACCAGGGCGAACCCAGGCAACAAGATGACGATCGCGCCGAGAATCTTCCAAATACCCAGGAGCACCGTGAAATGAACCGGATATCCCAGGTGCGTCATTCCAGCGATCGCCGTCGGGGACCGAATTGTTTGCAGAATTCCACCCGACAGCAATGGAAACGCGATCGCAACGGTGCAAACCCAGTAACCAACTGCCTTTGCTTTCATAGTGCCCTCGTCCTTCGCTGTTTTGTGCGCGATCCGCACCAATTTGCATTCATGTTAAGGGTTCTGTGATGCCGCGTTATTGCAGCCCGGCAACAACGCGTTCCAGGCCATCGAAGAAATTCTTCCAGCCGTACTTTGCGCCGCCATAAGCCTGCTGCTGATCGGGACGGAAGCCGGACTGCTCCATGCGAACGTGGGTGCCACCCTCTGCTGGAGTCAATGTAAAGAGCACAACAGAGTCAAGTCCCAACGATCCCCAGCTATAGGAGAGTCGCTTCAAGGGATCGACGATCAGAACCTCGCAGTCGACAACCCCATTCCAGTTCGGCATCGGTTCATGCCGAAACTGGAACTTTCGCCCCGTCACCGGCTCGAAGTCATTGTCCATTAACCACTGAGCGATGAGCGGCCTCTCGGTGAGCGCGCGCCACAGCTTCTCCGGTGAATGCGGAAATACCCTCTCGACCACAACCGTACGCGTACCCTCTGCTGGCTTGCTTCCCTCTGCTGAATTGCTCAAGGCTCCATCCTTTCCAAAATAGCTTCAAGACGATCGAAACGATCGTGCCAGAATGCGCTGTAGTCACGCAGCCACTCCACCATCGGCGCCAGCGCATCGGGCTGTACGCGATAGTGAGTTTCGCGCCCTTCGCGGCGATGCCGTACCAGCTTTGCCCGCTTCAGCACCGTCAGGTGCTTGGATACGGCAGGCTGGGACACGCCCGCATACCGAGTCAACGCGTGGACGGTCTGTTCGCCCTGCCGGGTCAACTCCTCGAAGATGGCCCTGCGGGTCGGGTCGGCAAGAGCGCGGAAGACGTTATTGGCATCGGCCGGTTTCACAATCAAAACCATAACCATATGGTTATGGTTTGTCAAGAAGGAAAGTTACATAATTTCAAACTGCGGTCCTGGAACTTATCGGCCCCGGATGCGCAAGGCACGAATCAAACCCGTAACTCTTCGTGATCCACGGTCGCTATTCGTATTTGAGGGTTTGTACCGGGTCGAGCCGGGCGGCGCGGTTGGCCGGAAGCGTTCCAAACAGGATGCCGACCAGCATGGAAGTCCCCAGGGCGATGACTGCGGACCAGATGCTGATAGGAATCTGGAATGGGGTCAGCAGGCTGACTCCGAGGGGGATGGCGAGTCCTAGAATGGTGCCGACGACTCCCCCGGCGAGTGAGAGGAAGACAGCTTCGGTGAGAAATTGCAATCGAATCTCAAGGCTGGTGGCGCCCAGCGCCTTGCGAATGCCGATCTCTCTGATTCTGGCCTGCACGTTGGCCAGCATACTGTTCATGATGCCGACGCCGCTGACGACCAGGGTGATGCCGGCGGCCAGCGTGAGCACAATGGTCAGCATGTCCGCGATCTGGGCCATCACTTTGAGCACCTGGGTCATGGTGAAAGCGGTATAGGTGGAGGTCGCGCGGTGCCTCTCCTTGATGATTGCCATGATCTGCTTCGAAGCAGGCATCACGGTCATCGGGTCTTTCATGGTGAAGAAGAGCTCTTTGACCGTGTCGGTGCCGGTGAAGTAGCGGGCGACGGGATAGGGAATCAGCAATGTCTGATCGCTGATCTCCGACTGGCCGAACGTATCGACGCGCATCTTGAAGACGCCAATGATGACGAAGGGAATTCCTTTGACTGTGATGTTTTGACCGAGCGCCGCGGCCGAGTTGTTGAAAAGAGCCTTGGCGAACGGCTCGACGATCACTGCAACCTTGGTATGCGAGGCGGCATCCTGGTCGTCGAAGAAGCGTCCGGCGACGACCGCGAGATTGCGGACTTCCTTATACTGTGGCGATACGCCGAGCAGCATGGCGTCTTTAGTGACTCCGCCAGGCATGCCGACGTTGTAGTGGACCTCAAGCATCGGCGACGACGCGATGATGCCGGGAACCTGTTCGAGGACAGCGTTCAAGTCCTCTCGCGTGAACAGGTCGGGTGTGCTGACATGGTCGGGGCCTGAGACCGTGCCGCCGTTGTACTGCATCTCGATCATGTTGGGACCAATGCTCGAGATCAGGTTCAGCGCGTATTCCTTGCCGGTAAGCCCGATGGTAACGACCAGGATGATTGATGCCGAACCGATGACCATGCCCAGCATGGTGAGCATAAAGCGCACTTTGCTGGCGCGGAAGCTGTCGACCGCAAGCCGCACGACCTCGCTGAACACCATGGTGGATCGTGCGCTGGCCAGGGTGCGTTCGAACGAACTCGTCTTTGGGGAGGTGGTTGCCATCTGCCTAAAAGATTTGACGTCTTTCAGTATCGCAGCGGTGCACCTTTTCCTGCTAACTTTCGAGCCACTCCCGGCTCAGGCGACCTCGTTGCTCAGAGTTCCAATCGGCTCGATGGTGATCTGGATACGGTCGCCGCTGGCCAGGGTAAAGGAATCGGGCGGAACGATTCCGGTGCCAGTCATCAGAAAACATCCATCGGGGAAGCTGTTGTCGCGATACAGGAAGCTGACCAGGGTTTCGGGATCGCGCTTCAGTTCCGTCAAGGAGGTCGTGCCATGAAACGCGGTCTCCCCATTCCGTAGAATACGGATCTCAATCGAGGTCGCCGCGGGTAACGGGTCAGGGCTGAGCAGGATGCAGGGACCGAGAGCGCAGCTTCGGTCGTAGACCTTTGCCTGTGGCAGATAAAGAGGGTTTTCGCCCTCGATATCGCGCGAGCTCATGTCATTGCCGATGGTATAGCCGAGGATTTTTCCCTTCGGGCTAATGAGCAGCGTCATCTCCGGTTCGGGCACAGACCAGGTGGCATCGCTGCGAATCTGTACCTTACCCTCCGGGCCGACCACGCGGCGGCCGGTCGCCTTGAAGAACAGTTCGGGCCGAGGAGCCGAGTAGACGCGGTCATAGAAGTCGCCACCGCCGGCGTCCTTTGATTCTTCGATGCGCGCGCTGCGGCTGCGGTAGTAGGTCACTCCCGAGGCCCAGACTTCCTGGCTCTGAATCGGTGCAAGAATCGCATCCTGCGGAAAGCTCTCAGCGCGTTGGCCGCGCTCGACAACGGAGCGGCAGTAGTCGTGCAGGTCGTCGCGGGCGATCAGCGCGTCCCACGAGGGTTCGTCAAGGCGGTAATAAGCGTTCTGGTCGGCGATGTAGTGCCCGTGCTGGGTACGGTAAAGTTTCACGTGCAACCTTTCTGAGTATCAGATATGTCTCGTAACTATATCGTTCTGCCCCGCTCAAGCTGCGCGAGGATCATATCGGTGTCGTAGACGCAGCCGCCCCAGACTCCGCCGCTGGCCTGAACCAGCGCGGCCCACAGGCGGGTATCGTTCGGAAGTTCCGGATGCGGAGCGAGGTCGGGCCGCGGAGCGCGAGAGGCGAGACGGCGACGGCCTTCCTCGGCGTTAAATATCTCTCCGCCTTCGCCGACCAGGTCGACGGTTCCGGTCATTGCGGCGCGATCGACCACGATCTCAATGACATCGCCCTCCTGAATGCGCCCGACGGGCCCTCCCGCAAGCGCCTCTGGGGAAACATGGCCGAGGCACGCGCCGGTCGAAACTCCGCTGAAGCGCGCGTCCGTCAGCACAGCGATGTGTTTGCAATGCGGCAGCGCCTTCAGCGCTGAGGTGATTTGATAGATCTCCTGCATGCCTGCACCCGCGGGTCCGCCGCAGATCAGCACCATCACATCGCCTTCAACTACGGTCCCAGCCTTGATCGCCTGGATGGCAGCAGCTTCTGTAATGAAGACGCGTGCCGGGCCGCGATGCCGGTAAATTCCGGCTTCGTCGATCAGAGTGGGATCGATGGCGGTGCTCTTGATGACGCTGCCTTCAGGTGCGAGATTGCCCGTGGGGAAGCAGACGGTCGAGGTGAGGCCGCGCGAACGGGCGACATCTGGCGACATAATGACGTCATCGGCATCGACTCCGTCCTGCGCCCGCAGTTGTTCTTTGAGAGCGTGGCGGCGGGGGCTCTCCTGCCACCAGTTCAGGCATTCGTCGAGCGTCGTCCCGGACACGGTCTTGACGCTGGTGTCCAGCAGTCCGGCACGGCGCAGATGCAGCATCACCTCCGGCACGCCCCCGGCGAGGAAGACCTGTACGGTGGCGAAGAAGCGCGGACCGTTAGGAAGGGCATCGACCAGCCGAGGCGTATGGCGGTTGACCTCGGTCCAATCCGCAACCGTGGGACGGCGTAGCCCGGCGGCATGTGCAATGGCGGGAAGATGCAGCAGCAGGTTGGTCGAGCCGCCGAAGGCCGCGTGCAGCACCATCGCATTCTGAATTGCCGCCTGGGTCAGCACCTCCGACGTGCTCATTGCAGTCTGGTGCATGCGTAGAATGGCGCGCGCGGAACGCATCGCCGCATCCAGCCAGATGGGCTGGCCCGAGGGAGCGAGCGCGGTATGAGGCAGCGAGAGGCCGAGCGCTTCGCCGACCACCTGCGCTGTCGCGGCGGTTCCGAGAAACTGGCAGCCGCCCCCGGGCGAGGCACATGCGCGGCAGCCAACATCGGCAGCGTATTCCAGCGTGATCTGCTCCTGTGCGAAGCGCGCGCCGATGGTCTGCACCTTTCCTGCGTCTTCACCCTCGTCGGGCAGCAGAGTGACTCCGCCGGGTACCAGGATGCTGGGCATCGCGCCGGACGATGCGAGCGCCATCATCATGGCAGGCAAGCCCTTATCGCAGGTGGCAATGCCGAGGACGCCTTTGCGGGTGGGCAGCGAGCGGATCAGTCGCCGCAGAACAATTGCGGCATCGTTGCGGTAGGGCAGAGAATCGAGCATTCCCGCCGTGCCCTGGGTACGGCCGTCGCAGGGGTCCGTGCAGGCTCCGGCAAAGGGAACACAGCGCTGCGACCGCAGCTCCCGTGCGGCTTCGGCGACCAGCAACCCAACTTCCCAATGGCCGGTGTGAAAGCCGAGCGCAATGGGCGTGCCGTCCGCCGCGCGAACGCCGCCATGCGTGCTCAGAATAAGAAATTCGGGGTCGAGCAGACGTTTCGGGTCCCATCCCATGCCCGCATCCTGTGTCAGCCCGAAGAGATTTCCTGAGGGCTGGGTCAACAGCATCTCGGGCGTAATGGGCAGCGAGCCCTGCGGGCCTGCGGCGTGGGTCTTTACGGCCCCGTGGTCAAAGCCGGCGGTTTCGAGGATGGACACAATGGGAAGTGATGCGATGTTGTTCTCCATGTTGAATAGCTTTCTAAACGTCATCTCGACCGGAGCCGGGCGATTTAATCCCACGGCGTGGTGGAGAGGCAACTGTATTTCGCCTTTGTTCTCGGTCTACTGCTTCCATCCAAATTTATACCGTCTCAACACGATCTCTAAACTGGCTCGCCGGCTGGCGAATACCAAACATGATGAGTCCGGAGAGAATCAGCGCCACCGCCATCAGCAGATACCCGGCCCGCGAGTTGCCCGTATGCGCCTGCAAAACGCCGACAAACCAGGACCCCAGAAACGCACCCAGCGCCCCAAAGCTGTTGACCATGGCCATGACCTCGGCCGCGACATTAGAGGGGACGAGTTCGGGAATAATGGCGAAAAATGGCCCGTAAGGCGCGTACATTGCGCCGCCCGCGAGAATGAGGCAACCGTAAGCCAGCCAAAAGCCGTGCGCGGCAAAGAGAAACGAGCCCAGCAGCGCTACTCCCGAGAGTACGAGAAAAGGCCACACCAGCGACTGCCGCCGCAGCGTCTTGTCTGACAGATAGGCCACCAGAATCATCATCAGCACTGCCAGCAGGTACGGAACTGCGCTTAGCAGCCCGGTGATGCCGATGCCCAGTTCGCTGCCCTGACGAATGATGGTCGGCAGCCAGAGCACAAATCCGTACAGGCCAAGGCTCCAGCAGAAATATTGCAACGACAGCAAAAGCACGTCGGGACGCGTCAGCGCCTTGAACAGGCCCGAGACCTTGGGCAGGGCAACCTGTTCTTCGGCAAGTTGGCGGCTGAGCTGCGCGCTTGCCTCGGGGTTCATCCACGCTGCCTTTTCGGGCCGGTCCCGCACCACTGCCAGCCAGACGAAGGCCCACGCAATCGACGGCAGACCCTCGATCACGAACGTCATCTGCCAACCGAACGACCGTATGAGAAAACCTGTGATCGCCGACATCCACAGGATAGTCACAGGATTGCCGAGAATCAGCAGCGTATTCGCCCGCGACCGCTCCGAGCGGGTAAACCAGTTGGTCAGCAGAAGCAGCATCGCCGGGAAGATGAGGCTTTCGGCGATGCCCAGCAGCAGCCGGTCGAGCGCCAGCAGCCAGAAACTGCGGATAACGCCCGTCAACGCTGCCAGCGTTCCCCAGACCAGAAGCGCGCCAAAGATCAGCCGGCTCGCATTTCTGCGCCGCGCATACGCAATGCCCGGCACCTGGAAGAAGAAATATCCGAGAAAGAAGAGCGATCCCAGCAGCGCCGTCTGCGAGCCGGTAATGTGCAGGGTTGCCGCCAATCCCGCGGCCGCTCCGAAGCCATAATTGGCTCGGTCAAGGTACGCCAGGCTGTAGGTCACAAAAACTGCTGGTAAAAGGTACAACCATCGCTTGCGCAGGCTGGCGGCTACATCTTCGGTGGAAGGCGGATTCGGGTTCAAAGACACTCCAGATTCTTCAAACAGCTTTGGGCTGCCTGGAACGGCTGCTCTTTGCAGCCGCTGTTGCCCGGACCGGCGCTGCTGTGCCGATCGGGCGGAGATTGCGGTTGACCGGCGCGGCGGTGGCGAGGTGGTCGCGCAACTGCTTGGCCTTTGCCTGGGCGCGGCTCTCCAGCAGCAGGTTGCCGGCGTCGGTGAGATGGTCGGTCATCAGGCGGAATGCCAGTTCGGCATTGCGTTTCTCAATTGCCGTCAGGATCGGTTGATGGAAATGCAGCGTATGTTCCAGGTCCACAAGCTGCGAGGTCACCATGATCATGTTCAGCATGGCGCGATGAATGATGTGGAACAGCCGGCCGGTCAGGCGGTTTCCCGAGGCCTGAAAGATAGCGCGATGAAACAGCAGGTCCGATGCTACCAGCTTCACGTGATCGTGTTTGCTCTGTTCGAGATCGGCGATGGACTGCCGCAGCAGCGCAATGTCGTCCGAGTTGGCGCGCTCAGCAGCTTTGGCGGCGAGTGCCGGTTCGACCATTAGCCGCATCTCGGTGAGCTCCTGCAGCGAAGTATCGTCGAGCAGGAACAGGAACTCCATCGGCACGGCAAGAACGGAAGACGCGTCTTTATTGAGATAGCTGCCGTCGCCCACCTTCTGGGTGATGACGCCCATGATCTCCAGCACCTTGAGCGCCTGCCGCAGCGAAGACCGGGCGACGCCGAAGTTTGCGGCCAGTTCGCGCTCCGATGGAAGCTTCGTCCCCGGTGACAGCACCCCGTCACTGAGCAACTGCTGAAACCGGAGGATCAGAAGATGGGTGACATCTTCTTTGGTGCCGAGAATATGTTCGCTGTCGCCCAGTGGAGACTTACGCCTTCCATTCATTCCTCAAATACTCAGCATCGGTGCGGCCTTTGTCAACTTGCGACGACATCGCACTAGGATTTCAAAACGGTACGACCGATATCTGGTGAAAAAGATCGGAAATCCCGATCCTTTCTCCGCCTCGCAAAAGGCAAACCAGCGCTATTTTCCCAGAGTTTATGAAGCATTCTCGGCGGTTCGCCAATTTTCCCGAAAATTTCTATTGACAGTCTTTCAATCTTGGTACTACCTTTGCACACGATCAAAGGACACCAAATCTATCTCATGACAAACATTCGAGGTTCGCATATGACGAAGAACGTTGGCCGCGCCGCAACCAGGCTGGTACTAGCATGTTTCCTGTTCCTTCTTTGCGCCGCATGGGGCAGGGCACAGGTGGAGACGGGCCGCTTCGTCGGCCGCATCACCGATCCCCAGGGAGCGCTGGTGCCCGGCGCCGTCGTGAAGGCGACGAACCTAGGGACCAACATCGTGCAGACCGCGACCACCAACTCCAGCGGAGAATTCGTCATCACCCCGGTGCAGGCCGGCGTCTATAACCTCACCGTCACGGCCAAAGGCTTCTCCGTTGTCAGCACGTCGAACATCGAGGTCCAGGTAGGCCAGGTGGTCCGCGAAGACCTCGCCCTGCAACTGGGCGCGGAGACCACGACGATCGACGTCAATGTCGAAACGCCGCTGCTCAGCACCGATACGGCGACCATCGGTACAGTGATCAGCAATCAGCAACTGACCAGTCTCCCGCTCAATGGCCGCGGCTTCTTTAAGCTGGCCGAGCTTACTCCGGGCGCCGCCCTGCTGCCGCCCACCGGCAACTCGCTGGCGATCCGTCCCGAAGTAGTGGATGGAAACACCATCAGCGGCATTCGCGGTAGCGCCATCTCGTTTCTGCTCGACGGCGTCGACGTGAGCGAGCAGCACCAGGGCGGTACCTTCATCCAGACCTCCATCGACGCGCTGCAGGGGTTCAGTGTGCAGCAGAGCCCGTACTCGGC
>Ga0207678_10003749_pt1 | contig 13676 bp, 10 predicted proteins | sample KBSC63metaG_FD_184319 | JGI IMG/M metagenome (GOLD analysis project Ga0207678, IMG submission 184319) | Corn rhizosphere microbial communities from Kellogg Biological Station, Michigan, USA - KBS C6-3 metaG (SPAdes) (version 2) | ecosystem: Host-associated > Plants > Roots > Rhizosphere > Soil ... | reverse complement strand
GCGCGGGCAACGTCACCTGGCTGTGGACCCTGCAGGCGGACGAACCTGGCACGGGCCCGGTCGCCGCCTGGTGGCCGGGCACCAGGTACGTCACGTGGGTCGGCATCGACGGCTACTACTACCGGCCGGGCGAGTCCTTCTCCAGTATCTTCGGGCCGACCATCGCTCAGGTCCGGATGTTTACCGGCCAGCCGGTGCTGCTGTCGGAGACCGCCGTAGGCCCGCAGGCCGACCAGGCGGCCAAGATCCCCGGCTTGTTCGCCGGAATGCGCGAGTACGGCGTGCTCGGGCTCGTCTGGTTCGACATCGTCCAGCACGACGGGATTTACCACCAGGACTGGCACGTCGAGGACGACCCCGCCGCCGCGACGGCGTTCCGCCGCGCCGCCGCCGCGCTGACTCTAGCCCGCCCCTGACCGGACGGCGAGGATCCCGCGGGAACCGTTCTCCCTCACGGGGGACCTTGGCTACCGGGCACCTGGAGCGGGCTCGGCGCGGTGAATTCCACGCGCAGCACGGCCTGGCCGTCCGGCAGCACCACGGGCACTGTCCTGACCGGCCGGAAGCTGGTATCGAGCCCGCTCAGCGCCGAGCGTACCGATCGTGCGTACCCGGCCTGCGTCTGGCCGCCCGCCTGGCTTGTCGGGCTTAGATCGGCGTAGCGGAGCGGGACCCCTGCGCTCACGCCCGGGCCGACGTTGCCGAAACCTACGACGCTGACCGGCAGATGCCGGGACAGGGCGGTGAGGGCGGACATCAGGCGCAGGTCGACCAGGCCGCCGGTGAGCTGGGACCGGGCGGACGTCTGGACGGTGATCCGCCGGTCGGCCAGCAACCTGGCGCCAGCCGCCTTGGCGGCGGCCATGTCACTGGCCTGCGCGGTCTGGTATGCGACAGCCCCATGCGAGGCAACGACCCGGACAGTGATGCTCGCGGACCCGGAGCCGAAAGACGCGAGGACGGCCGGCGCCCAGGCCCGGTCGAGGCTGGTACCGAACAGCGCCCGGACGGCGCCCGTCTCGACGACAACGGCAGAGCTGCGTGGATCGCGCGAAAGCGGCCCGAGCACGAGCAGGTCGCGTGACGGGAGCCCGTGCGCCTCGAGCGCCGCGCACATCAACTGATCGCAGGACACCGCCACGCCCGGGCTTACCTGCTGGGCGACCCAGGCGGCCGCCTGCCCGCGGACCGCCGCCTCGTGGCGGGTAGCCGCCTCCTGGCCGGCCGCGGCGGCGCTGGGCGGGCGGCCCGTTCCGGTGAAATGCCTGACCGCCACGACGGTCAGCGACCCGATGACCAGGGCAGGGATGACGATCAGGGCAGCCAGCCCAGCGCCCAGCCAGCTGGCAGATTCCGGCTCGGCATCGGGCGCGACGCCAGGCGCGACGTCGGGCGCGGCTTCCTGGGACTTACCGGCGGTCCCGATCCACTCGGTGACCTCGTCCTCGGTGAGGGGCCCGGCGTTGGCGGCCCGGGCCGAGGGGGTGGTGACCTCCCCCCGGGCGGGCCTGTCCTGTTCCCGGGCCGCCGTCACCGAACGGTCGGCGATGACCGCCGCCTCCAGGCGCTCCCGTAGTTCAGCGGACAGCACCGGTGCGGCGGGCGAGCCGGACGGGGACGTCCCGGCCCGGGTGTCGCCGCGGAACCGCTGCGTCAGCTCCCGGTCACCGCCCTTGTCTTCCATGCCGGTCAACCCCCCAGCGGGACGCATGCCGGATGATGCGTACCGCACGGTATAGCGCAGCACAGGTTCGACATCTGTTCAAGCAGGACTACGAATTGTGATCGGAAATCCGCTGATTCCGGTGGGCCGCAGCGCGGCGGGTCAGCTCATGCCGGTGGTGGAGGCCGAACGGGACCTAGGATCCCGCGGGTGCCACGAGCCGCGAGCCACGCTGGACAGGAAGCTGTCCACGGCGCGGTTGAAGACGTCGGGTTCTTCCAGGTTGGCGGTGTGGCCAGTGCGCGGCAGGACGACCAGGCCCGCGGTGGGGATGGTGCGCTTGAGCATCAGCGCGGGCTCCAGGCAGCCTTCGTCCTCGTCGCCCGCCAGGACCAGGACCGGCACGCTTATCGTGGCCAGAACGTCGGTGAGCGCGTACAACGACGGCCTTTCGGCCTGGACGCCGCGCATGGTCAGGGCGCTGCCCAGGGAGGAATGGCCGGCCAGCGCCTCGGCGAACTCGGCCCAGCCGCGCGGGTTCTTGTTCTGGAACTGGACCCTGGCCGGCCCGACCGCGTACCGTTCGGCGACCTTCGCGGCGCCCTCCGCCGCGAACGCGGCCGCGGTGAGCACGGACTCGGCGCGGAAGGCTTCGGCGCGCTCGGGCTCGGCGCCGTAGCCCGCGCCGGCCACCACGGCGGACAGCACCCGCTCCGGGTGCCCGAGCGTCAGGTGCAGCGCGGTGAAGCCGCCCATCGACAGGCCGACCACGTGCGCCTGGCCGATCTTGAGGCCGTCGAGCACAGCGATCGCGTCGGCGACCGCCCGCTGCTGGGAGTACGCCTCCGGGTCGGTGGGCACGTCCGACGGGGGGTAGCCGCGGGCCGCGTAGGTGACGCAGCGATAGGCCGCCGAGAAGAACCGGACCTGCGGCTCCCAGCTCCGGTGGTCGCCGGCGAACTCGTGGACGAACAGGAGCGGCTCGCCCTGGCCGGTCTCCTCGGCGTGCAGCTTCACGCCGTCGTCGGTCACGATCGCTGGCATCGCGTCTCCCCCTGTCTAGCTGGCTGCGACCTTACCCGGATACCTCTTTTACCGGATCCGCGCCCATGATGTGCTGATATGTCCGAGCGGAGGCGGCGCCGGCGTCGCCTCCGGCGAGCGCGGCCAGGATCTGGTCGTGCTGCCGGGCAGACTCGGCGTTCGTGCGAGACACCCTGGGGCCGCCGTGCAGCGATGCCCAGAGCAGCCGCATCAGCGACAGGAGCAGCGGGCTGTGCGCGTACTCGTAGACGGTGAAGTGGAACTCGCGGTTCAGCTCGGCGTAGCGCGGGTCGCCGTCGGCGAGCGTGCGCATCTGCTCGTTCAGCTCGCGCAGCCGGCCCAGGCCGGCCGGGTCGACCTTGCGCGCGGCCAGCGAAGCGCCCAACGACTCCAGCGCCGCGCGGATCCGGAAGTTCTCCTCGACCTGGCCGAGATCCGCCATGACCACGGTGAAGCCCCGGTGGGTGTCGCAGCTCAGCAAGCCTTCGGATTCCAGCCGCCGCATGGCCTCGCGGACCTGGGTCTGGCTGACGCCGAACCGCTGGGCCAGGTCACGCTGGCGCAACTGCTCCCCCGGCCCCAGCTCGCCGGTCATGAGCAGCTCGCGGATGAGCGCGGCGACCATGTCGGTCTTGCTGACATAGCCCGCGACCTGGGTGGTCATGGATGGCCTCCCGTTCATTTGATATACCGTATTTCCGGCGTTGGGAAGCCCTCGCGGTTCGGAGCCTGAGCATGCCGCATCCTCACCTGGCCATCGAGACCAGTCCGGCCGGCTTCCGATGGGTGCGCCTGTCCCGGCCGGAGCGGCGCAACGCGCTCGACGTGAGCCTGCTGCGCGCGGTGACCGATGCGCTGGCCGCCGAGCCCGGCGTCCCGGTCCTGCTGGCCAGCGCCGATCCGCGGGTGTTCTGCGCCGGCGCCGACTTGACCATCACAGCTGCCGAACGGGCGGCGGTCTCCGACCTCGTCTATGACTGCTGCGAGACCATTGTCACCAGACCTGGCCCGGTCATCGCCGTGCTGACCGGACCAGCGGTCGGTGGCGGCGCGCAGCTGGCGGCAGCGTCCGACCTGCGGATCGCGGGACCGGGGGCGCGGCTGCGCTGGACCGGTCCGCCCGGACTCGACCTCGCGGTGGGCGCCTGGCTGCTGCCCGACCTGGTCGGCCGGGCCACGGCCATGGACCTGGTGCTGACTGGCCGCTGGCTGGAGGCGGCCGAGGCGCTGGCGCTCGGGCTGGTCAACCGGGTCTGCGACGACCCGGAACCGGTCGCGGCGGCGCTCGCCGCCGACCTGGCCGACCGGGGTGGCGGGGCCGGCGTCAAGGCGGTGATGGCGGCCGGCGGGGTGCTCGATCGCTTGCGAGCCGAACGGGCGGCCAACCGTTCGGCCTGGGCCCGCGTGCTGGCCGCTCCATGAGCGACTACCAGGACTGGAGCCTGAACGGATGGCGGACCCACCTGCCCGGGGTGACCGACGTACCGGATTACGTGGCCCGGCTGGGCGGGGACAGCCTGCCCGCGCTGGCCGCCGCGGCGGCCAGCGCGGTGCCGGACCGGGTCGCGGTCACCGTGGACGGCGAGCCGGTCACCCACGCCGCGCTGGACGACGCTGCCGCCCGGGTGGCGGCGTGGCTGGCCCGGCGGGTGCTCCCCGGGGACCGGGTGCTGCTCGCCGCCGGTTCCAGCATCGGCTTCGTGCGCTGCTACCTGGGCGCGCTGCGGGCCGGGGCCGTCGTGGTGCTGGCCAACCCCGGCTACACCGCGGCCGAGCTCGGGCACCTGGCCGCCGACTCCGGCGCGGTGCTGGCCTTTGCCGATACCGAGCCCGGTCGCCGGCTAGCCGGGCTGGGAACAGGCCTGCAGATCGCGGACGCCGCGGAGGTGCCCGCGGACGTCCGGCCGGCCGCCGAGGTCGCGGCCCGGCCGGACGAGGTGGCGCTGCTCGCGTACACGTCGGGCACCACCGGCAAGCCCAAGGGGGTGCCGCTGACGCACCGCCAGGTGACGGTCTCGATCCGCGCCGCGATGGCGGCCTGGCGGTGGCAGGCCGACGACGTGCTGGTGCACGCGCTGCCGCTGTACCACCAGCACGGCCTGGGCGGGGTGCACGCCGCGCTGATCGCGGGTGGCACCGTGCACATGAGGTCCAAATTCTCGGCCGACGCCCTGGTGCAGACCGCCGCCGGCACCAGGGCCAGCGTCCTGTTCGCGGTGCCCACCATCTACCAGGCCCTGGCGGATTCGCCGGCCGCGCTGGTCGGCGGGCTGCGGGGACTGCGCCTGGCCGTCTGCGGTTCGGCCCCGCTGAGCCCGTCGCTGGCCGGGCGGCTGCCCGCCGTGCTGGGGCGGCTACCGCTGGTCAGGTACGGCACGACGGAGAGCGGGCTGAACGTCTCCAACCCGGTGGCCGATCCGCGCGGGGACACGATCGGGGTGCCGCTGCCCGGCGTGCTCGTGCGCATCGGCACCGGGGACGGCTCGGCGGACGGCCTCGCCGATCCCGGCGCCGACGGCGAGATCCAGCTCCGCGGGCCGCACGTCTTCTCCGGCTACTGGGACGACCCGGCCGGCAGCCAGGCTGCCTTCACCCCGGACGGCTGGTTCCGCACCGGCGACATCGGCACGCTGGACCCGGCCACCGGGCACCTGCTGATCCGCGGCCGGACCAAGGAGATGATCATCTCGGGCGGCCTGAACGTGTACCCGCGTGAGGTCGAGATCGCGCTCGAGCGTCATCCGTCCGTGGCGGAAGCCGCGGTAGCGGGGGTTCCGGACGAACGCTGGGGTGAGCGGGTGACCGCCTGGGTGGTGCTGCGGGACGGGCACGAGTTCGACGACGCCGCGCTCATCGCACACGCCCGGACGCTGCTGGCCGCGTACAAGTGCCCCAAGCGGGTGTTCCGGCTGGCGGCCCTGCCGCGCAACCAGCTCGGCAAGATCGTCCGCAGCGCCCTGGCGGGCTGACCCGCCGGCGGCTGAGGGCGCCCTGCTTCCGCTCGCGGCGGGCGCGGCGTCGGCGTGATCGCCAGTACCCGTCATCGATCTAGATGTCGCGGGGGGATTCCCGCGCGATGCCGTATCGGGCCGCGACCGGGTTCCACGCCTGCACGAAGGCCTCCTTGGCCGCGTCGGCTCGGCGGCTGGCGCTGAACGCGGCGTTGTAGGCGCTCGACTGGCTGGTCGGCGTGCATCCGCCGCTCAGCTGCTGCCGGGCCCAGGACAGGTAATCCCGGTCCGCCGTCAGCGAGCTGCCCAGCGCCGCCAGCAGCTTGGACTTCACCTGGGCGCCGCCCGGCAGGGCGCCGGTGGATAGGGCCGAGGCTCGGTCGTACTGCCCGGCGCGCCGGTTCACGACGGCCTGGAGCTGGCTGACCGCGCCGGGCAGGTGAGTGCAGCCGCCTACCTGGGTGACCGCGTTGTGCAGCGCCGTCCGGGCGGCGGCGCTCGAGGTCAGCAGTGCGCCCAGGGCGGCCGCCTGCTCCGGCGCCGACGGCGATGCGGCCGCTGACGGCGATGACAGCGACGGGTGCGGGGAGGACGCGGTCGGCGTGGGGGTGGCGGCGGCCTGGTGGGCGGGAGCCGATCCCCCCGATAGGGCGACACCGAATGCGACCGCGGCGGCCACGGCGGCCACAGCACCGGCCGCCAGCACGCGCCCCCGGGTCCGCCGACCGGACGGCTCAGGACCGGGGCGGCCATGATCGCCGTCGGTGGAGGGTTCGCTGTAGGTGGAGGGTTCGCCGGCGGTGACCGCTTGGCCGACGGCGACTGGTTGGCTAGCGGTGACTGGTTCGCTGGTGGCAGCCGGTTGGACTGCGACGACCGGTCGGCCTGCGGTGACCGGTTGACTGGCAGGGGCCGGTGCGAATGAGTCCGCTTCGGCCGACCGGTTCGTCGCGGCAGTTGGCCTGTCCTCGGCGCCTGGCCGCGGCCGCTGTTTGACACGGAGGAGCACCCGGCCAGCCGAGGCCGGCCGGGGCCCGCTGACGGAACCGTTGCCGTGCGGCGAGGGCGACCGCGGTGGGTCCGCTGGCTCGCCGGGCCGCAGGCGCAGCGCGGCCCGCAGTTCCTCGGCGAACCGGCCGCAGCTCGGATACCGGTCGGCCGGGTCCTTCGCCAGCGCGGTGGCCAGCACCGAGTCGACCGCCGCGGATATTCCGGCGCGCCGCGCGCTCGCGGCCGGAGGATCGGCGTAGATCTGCGCGTACATCAGGGTCTGGCCCTGGTCCGGACCGAACGGCGGCGTGCCACACAGGAACTCGAAGCCGGCGCAGGCCAGCGAGTACTGATCGGTCCGGCCGTGGGCGGCGCGGCCCTCAATCTGCTCGGGAGCGAGGTAGTCAAGCATTCCGGCGGCCTGATCCGCCGCGATGACCTGGCCGGGCGGGAAGGTCTGGCTCATCCCGAAATCGGAGAGGTACGCATGGCCGCCCGCGGCCCTGTCTCCCCCATCGTCGCCATCCAGAAAGATGTTGGCTGGCCTGACATCCCGGTGGATCACGCCGTGCGCGTGCGCGGCGTCCAGGGCCGACGCGATCTGGGCGACTATCCGCCACGCATAGCCGAGCGGAAGCGGCCCGTGCCGGCTGAGCAGGGACCGCGCGTCCCCGCCGGTCATGTAGCGCATGGCAACGTACAGGATCCCGTCGGCCTCGTCAGCCTCGAAGACGGGAACGATGTGCGGATGGCCCAGTGTGGCGGCGGTCCGGGACTCGCCGATCATCCTGGTCCGAAAGCCGGTGTCGCGGGCCAGTTCCGGTGTCATCACCTTGAGCGCGACCCGGCGGCGCATCTCATCCCGGGCGAGGTAGACGACAGCCCTGCTGCCCTGCCCGACGTTCCCGTCCAGCCGGTACCCGGCGATCGTGCCGGTCTGCCCCGCCGCGGGCATCCCCGGACGGGTGGCGTGACTCACCGCGGCCCCATCGGGCCGGGCGGGCACCAGATCCAGTGATGGTCTCGGCGGTGCAGCTCACGAACCTCCGCTCGCAGTGCGGCGCTCGCCACGTGACGAAGCGAGCCCGCGGGCGCGGCGACCGCGCCGTATCGCCACGATATTGACATTTCACCAAGCCTGTCCGGTCAACCGGAAAGAGGCGGGCTCACGCTCTTTGTTGTCACGAACCGACTCGCCGTGTACGCGGACACGTGTTCAATGGTCGGCATGCCGGTGTCCCTGCCGTTTACCGCGGCCGACATCAGGCTCGCCGCGGGAGACAGGTCCTACGGGCGAGGCCTGGACTACGTTAACGCGGTGGACCATCTGGAGATCTCCGATACGGAAGTCACCGCGAACGTCTACGGCAGCAGCGAGTACACAGTTTGCCTGGTCATTGATGATCAGCGGCTCAGCGGCGGCTGTACCTGCCCGTATGGCAGGGACGGCTTCTTCTGCAAACACTGCGTAGCGGTCGGCCTGTCCGTGCTGGAGCTGGGGGACGAACTTCCACGCCATCTCGAGGCCGCGCGCGCCCAGCAGCAGGCAGTCGATGCCTGGTTGCAGTCGCTCTCGAAGGAGGAACTGCTGGCCGAATTGCGCGGGCTCCTGGACGAGAACCGGGAGTTGCGTCAGCGCTTCGAGCTACGGGCCGCGGCGATGAACACCGACGCGCTGGCGATCCGGCGCGCCGTGATGGACTTCATCATGCCGCCCCGCGGCGAGTATCTCGCCCTACGACGAGGTTTACCGCTACGCCAACGAGATATACAACGCGGTCGCGGCGATCGATGACCTGATCCAGGGCGGAGGAGCGACCGACGCGATCGTCATAGCGCGCGAGGCGATTAACCGGCTCTCCGGACCATGCGATTTCGTCGACGACTCGTCAGGCTCGGTGGCCAGCGCCGCTGACGAACTACTGGCGGTCCATCTGCGTGCCTGCCAGGCCGCGCCGCCCGAACCCGTTTCGCTCGGCGACTACCTGGCCGGACTATTGCTGGACGACGGCTGTGAACTTCATCCCGATCTGGACGACTATGCGGAACTTCTAGGTGAGCGAGGCACCGCTGTGGTGCGCGAGCGCATCGTGGCCGCCTATGCGGCCAACCCGGCGAGCTGGCACGCAAAGTACCTGAGGGAGTCGATGGCCAGGGCCGAGGGCGACGTCGACACCATCATCGCCATCTATGCCGCCGAGCTCGATGACCATGGCCTGAACCACCTTCGCATCGCCTCCGAACTGGACGGCGCTGGCCGTGGGGGCGAAGCGCTCCGCTGGGCCGAACGTGGCCTGCGCGAGGCGGCGCATCCGGATCAGCAACTCGCCGACTACCTGGCCCGCCGGTACGCGGCCTCGGGGCGGCAGGCCGATGTGCTCGACCTGCGCCGCGACCGCTTCCAGGCCGAACGCTCGCTGACCAGCTACCAGGCACTGCGGGAGGCGGCAACGGCTTGCGGCGTATGGCCCGCGGAGCGGGAAACCGCGCTCGCTCTCCTGAGCGAGGACATGCGTGCGCGGCCTCGCCAGCCTGCCTGGGCCTGGACCGGCCCCGTCCTCATCGACGCGCTCATCGACGACCGTGACCTGGACGCCGCCTGGGCCGCCGCCAGGGATGCCGCCAGCGAACGGCAGTGGCTGCGCCTGGCGGACGCCTCCGTTGATAGCCACCCGGCCGCTGCCCTGGCGGTATACCGGACGACGATCGGAGCGCTGAAGGTCCAGACGGGCGACGACAACTACCGGCGGATAGCGAGCCTGCTGCTCTCCGCACGGGCCTGCCACCGGGCGCTGGGCACCGCGGACGAGTTCAGGCGGTACGTGGCGGCCTTGCGCGCGGAACAGAAACGCAAACGCAACCTGATGAAAATCCTCGATCAGAACGGACTCTGAGGGCGAAGCGCCTCCGCATCGTCGGCCAATCACGCCACCATAGGGTCGTGCGGTACCGACGAGCTGTCGAGAAGATCCGGATCCTGGCCGAGGCGTGCCGGGGTTCGCCTACTTCTGGCGATCGCACCTCGATCCGGTCTCGAATCATCACATCAGGGGGCCCGTGCGGTTCTGGTCCCTGGCCGGACCCGACGAAGATGTGCTGCTCGCGTTGTCCGAACGTCATCTTGGTGACCTTCCCCAGGTGACGTCGCCGCCCGGAACCGAAGGTGCGCAGCGGGCAGGGGAACTGCAGGCGGCGCTTGACCACCTGCGCGGCGTGCGCGACTCTTACTGGGATTACGGCTGGCGCCGGGAGAACCGTGGGGGTGGTCGCTACCCGGAGAACAAGCTGTGGGAAGCCGTCCAGGGCTATCTGGATCTTCTCGACGCCAGCGAATCGCCTCATGACCCGCCATTGGCGAGGGCCAAAATAGATCTTCCACCGCGTTGATATCTGGTTTACGATCCAGCTCACCGACGGGCACGGCGCGGCCCGCGAGGGAACACGCCGACCCGGCACGGCGCTGTAGCGAGACGGAAGGGGTTGCGGTGGATCTGCGGCTGGACGGAAAGGTCGCCGTCGTCACGGGCGCCAGCAAGGGCATCGGCCGGTGCGTCGCCGAGTTCCTGGCCCGGGAAGGCTGCGACGTCGTCATCACCGCCCGGACCGCCGCCCCGCTGGAGGCCGCCGCGGAGAAGATCGCCGCCGACACCGGCCGGGCGGTACTGCCGCTGGCCGGCGACATGAGCGTGTCCGAAGACGTCCAGCGCTGCGTCGACGCCACCCTCGAGCAGTTCGGCCACATCGACATCCTGGTCACCTGCGCGGGCAGCTCGCCGGGCGGGCTGCTCGAGGACCTGACCGAAGAGCAGTGGATGTCGAGCCTCAACCTGAAGTTCATGGGCTACGTCCGGTCGGTGCGCGCGGTCATCGGTCACATGCGCGAGCGCGGTGAGGGCGCCATCGTGCTCGTGGTGGGCAACGACGGCCTCAAGCCCAGCTACTGGGAGATGACGGCGGGCGTGGCCAACGCCGCGGACATCAACTTCGCCTCCTCGGTCGCCGAACAGTACGGCCGCCACGGAGTGCGCATCAACACCGTCAACCCCGGCCCGGTGAACACCGACCGGTGGGACACCCTGGAGAAAGCCTTCGCCCGGGACAAGGGCGTAAGCCAGGAGCGCGCGCACGAACTGGCCGAGCAGTCCATCCCCTTCGGCCGGATCTGCGAGCCGGATGAAGTCGCGGCACTGGTCACCTTCCTCGCCTCGCCGCGGGCCAGCTTCATTAACGGCGCCCACATCCCTGTTGACGGGGCGCAGCGCAAAGCGATCATGGATCACTAAGGGAGCCCAGTAAGGGAGCACTGCCATGACAGACGCTACCGGCACCGCCGAACTCCGGCCGCTCCAGGTCGAAACGAACGGCATCAACGTCATCGCCGAGAACGAGCGCAAGGGTCACCCGCACGACCTGTTCTGGCCCTGGTTCGCCGCGAACGTCTCGGTCCTCGGCATCAGCTACGGCTCGTTCGTGCTCGGCTTCGGCATCTCGTTCTGGCAGGCCGTCATCGTCGGCGTGGTCGGGATCGTGCTGTCGTTCCTGGCCTGCGGGTTCATCGCGGTAGCGGGCAAGCGAGGCTCGGCCCCGACGATGGTGCTCAGCCGGGCCGCGTTCGGCGTCAACGGCAACAAGCTCCCGGCCCTGGTGTCCTGGGTGCTGACCGTGGGCTGGGAGACGGTACTGGTCATCCTGGCCACGCTGGCCACGGCCACCGTGTTCAGCCGGCTCGGCTGGGGCGGCGGCGACGGCACCCGGGTGGTCGCGCTGATCATCGTGGTGGCGCTGACGATCTTCGGCGGCGTGATGGGCTTCGACCTGATCATACGGCTGCAGACCGTGATCACCATCGTGACCGGGGTGGCCACCGTGGTATTCATCGCGCTGGTGGCAGACAAGATCCACTGGTCCACGGTGTCCGGTATCCACAGCGGCTCGGCCGAGGCCGTCATCGGGGCGCTGGTGTTCGTGATGACCGGCTTCGGGCTCGGCTGGGTCAACGCCGCCGCGGACTACTCGCGCTACCTGCCCAGGCGTTCCTCCAGCCGGGGCGTGATCTGGTGGACCACGTTCGGCTCCTCCATCGCCCCGATCTTCCTGCTGATATTCGGCTTGCTGCTGGCCGGCTCGTCCAAGAGCCTGAGCACGGCGATCGGCGCCGACCCCATCGGAGCGCTAGCCAGCCTGCTGCCCACCTGGTTCCTGGTGCCGTTCGCGATCGTGGCCGTGCTCGGCCTGATCGGCGGCTCCGTGCTCGACATCTACTCCTCCGGGCTGGCCCTGCTCACGCTGGGCGTGCGGATCCCCCGGTATCAGGCCGCCCTGATCGACGGCGCCGTGATGACCCTGGGCGCCATCTACGTGGTGTTCTTCACGACCAGCTTCATCGGCCAGTTCCAGGGCTTCCTGATCACTCTGGGCGTGCCGATCGCCGCCTGGTGCGGGATCATGCTGGCGGACATCGCGCTGCGGCGGCGGAACTACGCCGAACCCGAGCTGTTCACCACGCGCGGCCGCTACGGCGACATCAGGTGGCTGCCCGTGCTGACGGTCGTGGTGGCCACCGGGCTCGGCTGGGGACTGGTCACCAATGGCCTGGCCAGCTGGCTGACCTGGCAGGGCTATCTGCTCGGCCCGTTCGGCCTGGGCGGCAAGGACGGCGCCTGGGCCTTCGCGAACCTCGGCGTGCTGATCGCCCTGGCCCTCGGCTTCGTGGTGACGATCGTGTTCAGCCGGTCCACCGTCCGCGCCGAGGAGGCCGCCCCCGTGCCCGCGCCCGCTACCGTCTAGCCCCGGTCCAGGGCCGGAAGTTACCAACAAAGCAGTACCATGTCCGGCTCAGGGCTTCTTTCGGCGCGTATGCGACGTTTAACCTGACGGAATGGGGACGCCTTCGCCAGGCTGGGATCTGCTGGTCCGCCAGGCTAGCGTGGCCGCCCGGCGGCGCAGGCGGCGTCGCCGTCAGCGCCGGATGCTCTGGCTGCTGACCGGCGCGACGACGGCGGTGCTGGTGGTCATCGCCGCGTTCATCATGCACATCTCCAAGGTCCCCACCACGGTCAGGCCCGCCGCGCTGTCGGCCTCGGCACGGACGGTCAGCCATCCGAAAGCCTCCGCGACGGCGCACCGGGCCAAGCCGTCCCCGCACAACCGGCACGCGGTGACGTACCCGCAGGTGACCGACGCCTCGTCGGGCCTGTCCTACCGGATGCTCGGCGCGCCCTGGCGGAGCAGCTGCCCGTCCGACCTGAACAGCTCCGCATTCGACTGGACCGCGGGCGAGAACACCGTGGCCGGGCACGTCAGCATCGGCGGGTCCGTCATCGACTGGCACGGCCTGGCCTGCTCGGGGCAACTCCAGCAGCAGTTCCCCTACGGCGGCCCGGCCGACCTGGAGCAGACCGCGATAAGCCTGGTCAGCGCGCTGGACCCGGCCTACTACGCCGGAGTGCAGCACACCCGCGCGACCGAGGAGAGCTCGGCGATAAAGGTCAGCGGGCACCAGGCCTGGAAGATCGAGTTCGCCATGGACTACACCGACGGCGCCAGCCAGGGCCTGACCTGGACCACCGAACTGGGCGCCGTGGTCGTCGTGGACCGCGGCGCCGGCCAGTTTCCCGGCGTGTTCTACGTTTCGGTGCCCGCCAGCCTCGGCACCCAGAACGTCGCCACCTTCCTCAGCTCACTCCGGGTTAGCTGACCGGCGGGCGGGTCAGCTGGCCTCGGCGATGCTGATGTTGCCGCCGCCGCTGTCCACCTGGATCACGTGGCGGGACGCGTCGTTGGTCGGCACCTGGGCACTGTAGCTCCCGCCGCTGGCCTGGCTCTTGATGGCGTAGCTGGCGTTGCCGCGCGGGACCACGATGGTGATGTCGCCGCCGCTGCTGTCGACCTTGACGTAGTCCGGAACCTTCGTGAATACCAGGGTGACGTTGCCGCCGCCCGAGTCCGTGGTGACGTGCGGCGAGAACAGGACACTGCCGTCGACGTCGCCGCCGCTGGTGCCGAACTCCAAGACGCCGCCGAGGTCG
>Ga0207678_10003748_pt1 | contig 13678 bp, 8 predicted proteins | sample KBSC63metaG_FD_184319 | JGI IMG/M metagenome (GOLD analysis project Ga0207678, IMG submission 184319) | Corn rhizosphere microbial communities from Kellogg Biological Station, Michigan, USA - KBS C6-3 metaG (SPAdes) (version 2) | ecosystem: Host-associated > Plants > Roots > Rhizosphere > Soil ... | reverse complement strand
AAACTGGAAATCAGGCCTAGTTCCTTCATCTCGAGCAATGCCTTGCCGATCGCCGAAGAATTTCCCAGGTTCCCCCCGGGCACGATGATGTGGTCCGGAGGTTGCCAGTTGAGCCGTTCCAGCAACTCGACAGCGGCTGTCTTCTGGCCTTCGAGACGGTAGGGGTTCACCGAGTTCAACAGATAAACCGGCATGCGCTCCACCACTTCATCGAGCACGCGCATGCAGCCATCGAAGTCGGTCTTCAACTGACAGGTGACGGCGCCATAGTCGAGCGCCTGCGAGAGTTTTCCCCAGGTGATCTGGCCTTGCGGAATCAGCACCAGGCTCCGCATGCCGGCGCGCGCAGCGTACGCAGCCATGGAAGCGGAAGTGTTGCCGGTGGAGGCGCACGCCACCCAGCGGAAACCGCCCTGCCGGGCGAAGGACGCGGCTGCCGTCATGCCGGTATCTTTGAAAGATCCAGTCGGATTCATGCCCTGATGTTTGGCGAAGAGGCGCTCCACTCCCGCGGCGCGCCCGCAGGAAGGCAAGTGGTAAAGCGGCGTGTTTCCTTCCCGCAGAGTGATGACCTGGTTCCAGTCGTTCAGTGCTGGAAGAATTTCGCGGAAGCGCCAGACGCCACTTTCATCCAAAGCGTTTGGAGAAGTACGGCGCTGCAACCAGAGCTGCTTGAGTGCTGCCGCGTCGAGACCCCCCGCCCTCATCCCGGCAGAGGTGTTCCAGCCGGGAAAAACCACTTCCAGCAGATCCCCACACTGCGCGCAGCGGACACTCTTGGCCCCGCTTTCGCCCACGGCGGCGCACGCAATGCAACGCAATTGCGAGACGCCCGGTTCCAGTTTTGAGGCCGACGCGGCGTGGTCAGTCATTCAGGTATTAGCATACGGGATGGACCGGTTATTTGCCGCCACGCAGGTATTGATCAGTCTTGTTAATCCAGTCGGCGCGCGGCGGATTGAAGACATCGAGATCGACGGTGTCCAGCAGGGCCTCAGCCTTGTGCGGCATGTGCGGAGGGATGGTCAGGACCTCGCCCGCGTTCACCACGATCTCCTTGCCATCAACCCAGAACTTGAGCGCGCCTTCCAGAATGTAGGTGAATTGCTCGTTGTAATGACTGTGCAGAGGGATGATGCAACCCTTCTTCATCAGGACCCGGGCCACCATGATGTCGTGACCGACCACAAACTGCCGCTGCAGCAGCGGGTTCAGGTCTTCCAGATCGACGGTCTGCCAGGGAACGTGCCGCAATTCCATTTTGCGGACCTGGCCCTTCGTTGCCGTTTTGCGGCCGGCGCCTTCTTGTCCAGCGCTCTTACGCTTTGCGATTCTTGACTTCAGGCTCCGCCGCTTCGCTGCGGGCTTCGCCTTTGCCTTCGCCATTTCAGTGCACCTTTCCCTGGTAAATTCCAACTGCGTTATCGTGCAGGTAACCATGCGCCAACTGCAGAGCTTGCGCCTCGGTAACTTCACCTTCAGAAATCATCTCGGCCAACGCCGCTGCCAAAGCGCTGCGCGCCGACTGCACTCCCAGCCAGTAGCTTTCTTCCGCGCCGAGAGTCTGGTTGTACGGGAATGAGTCCGTGCCGAAGGTAATCTTATCGGGAAAAGTCTCCAGAAACTCCTTCAGCACGTGCTTGAACTCTGAAGGATACATATCGAGTTCCATCAGTGACGTATCCAGAAACACGTTCTGCATGGCCGCCAGCCAGATTGCCTGGTGCTCATAAGGATAGCCGCCGTGAATCATCACGAACACGGTGCCCGAATAGCGCGGGTCGCGTAGAACATTCTCCAGGTTCATGATGTTGCTTTCGGAGAGGTTGAAGTAGTCGCCGATGCCTACAGCCGAGTGTATGTGCACTGGCAGATGCAGTCTTCCGCCTTCGCGCACCAGATAGCGGAAAATGTAGTCCTGAAAAGTGCGGTACTCCTGTTCGCTGGGGATGCCGCCGGTTACAAAGCGCTGGTACACATCCTCGGCCTGTTCGCGCTTGGGATCGCCGAATTTTGTCGAGCGGAAGTACGCCACTTCAAACTTCATGGCGATGCCGCCCTTTTTCTGGTTGTCTTCCAGTACGCGGCTGATGAACGTCAGATATCCGGCGAAGTCCGGCGGCAACTTGTCCACGTTTTCCTGTTGCATCCAGCGATGCAGCATCTTCTCCTGCAGCGGGATATAGACTTCCTGGTCCCGATTACGCGCACGCTCCCGTTGATTATCAAAAGGCCACATGAAGGAATCGGCAAAGAAGACCCAGGGAAAGCGCTTGGGATCGAGGTAGTCCGCCATCATCGCCCGGTTGGCGACGCCCTGCTCGATGTTCAACTTGTCGAGAATATTGGAGAAGTAGGCATTGCCCTGCGCCTTCTTCAGCTCCGTCTTCTTCTCCACCAGCCATTTCGCGTGCTCCGGCGCGAGGTCGCTATAAGGATAGCCAAACAGCGCCTTGGCGGCGGCAACCAGTTCGGGATTGGTGTCGCGCGTTCGCAGCGCCGCGCTGCCCGGGGGCGAAGCCATGGCATCCACATCGGGATCGTCCGCGAACCCGGGATGAGCGTGATGATCGAAGATGGGAATCCTTTCGATCTGCGGCAGCAGGCGTTGGTAAATCTGCGGCACATCCGGCCCCGGAAGCGGCCGGGCCTGCGCTGCGGCGATCGACGGCAATCCGCAAAGCGCGAGCACGATCAGCATGCTCAATCCGACTTTCATGAATTCTCCTGATGCTGGACCGCAACCCGACTCTAAAAAGTAGCGCCGGCATCTTGCCGGCTGTCCCGAGGGCGTCTCGCCCTCGGCGGTGCGGGCGGGACGCCCCCACGACAGCCGCCGGGACGGCGGCGCTACGTTACCGCGACGTTGCCGCCGGCGTTCCCTGCCAGGCTGACGCAACCTGCAATATCCGCTCCACCGCTTCTTTCAAAATGGCGCTCGACGACGCGTAAGAGAATCGCACAAAGCCGGCGCCGGCAGGCCCAAACGCCGCGCCCGGAATCGCCGCCACCCCCGCCTCTTCCAGCATGATGCGGCAAATCTCCTCGGCACTTTGTCCGGCTTCAGAGACGTCCACCCAGGCGTAGAACGCGCCTTCGGGCGGCGAGCAACGGAACCCAGGAACGCGATTCAGGTCGCGGACAAACTGCTCGCGGCGTTTGGCAAACTCTCCCACCATGCGCGGCGTGGCGCCTTCGCGATCGTGCAAAGCTTCGATGGCGCCGTACTGGCTGAACTCGGCGGTGCAGGTGTAGGTGTTGACCGCCAGCATATCGAGCGCGGGCACGATGCGTGCCGGGGCGGTGGCGTAGCCCAGCCGCCAGCCGGTCATGGCAAAGCTCTTGGAGAAGCCGTCGATGATCAGCGTCCGCTCTTCCATTCCGGGGTAGCTCATCATGGATTTATAGGTCCCGCCATAAATGATGCGGGCGTAAATTTCATCCGAGAGCACCAGCAGATCGTGTTTGACGGCCAGCTCCGCCATGCGCCGCTGCACGTCGTCGGTGTAAACCGTGCCGGTTGGATTGCCGGGCGAATTCGTGATCAGGACTTTCGTGCGAGACGTTATGATGGCGGCAATTTCATCCGGATCGGGCTGCAGGTGATTTCTGCCGGACAGCACAAACGGTACCGGCACGCCGCCCAATCCGAGAGTAATCGAGGCATAGCCGGGAAATCCGGGATCGGGATATAACACTTCGTCTCCGGGATCGATCAGCGCCATCATTGCCATGAAGAGTGCCAGCTTGCAGCCCGGAGCGATGACGATATTCTGGGGTGAGATGTTGAGATTGCGCGTGTCGCGCAGGTAAACCGACAGCGCCTCGCGCAACGCGGGCAGCCCGATCACGGGACAGTAGCGGTCTTTCCCCTCGTCGATGGCCCGCTTCAGGGCGTCGTTCACCGGCTTCGCGGGATGAAAGTCGGGCTCGCCCAGTTCCAGATGGATGATGGACCGGCCAGCCCGCTCCAACTCCTTGGCGCGGGCGAAAATGGTGAGCGCGCCTTCGCCAGTCATCACCGACATGCGGGCAGCCAGAGGTCGCATATCAGGCCTTTCCTGCAGGAATATTCTTTGGGGCTGGGGTCACTGGGATACGCAGCGCATCTACAAAGCGCGGAAAGAATTCAAACACCGAAGCGGTGGCGATAAGCTCCACGATCTGTGGATGGCTGTATGCGGTTTTCAATTTCGCGTAGAACTCGTCGTCAATCTCGCGGGGCGAATGATGCAACCGGTCGGCACATCGCAAACCCAGCTTCTCCGCCTCGGTGAACGGGCCGCTCTCGAAATCGGACTTGACCGCTGAGACGTGCGCTTCCGTCGCCCCCTTCTGCCGGGCCGACAAAGAGTGCGCCGTCACCGCGTAAAGGGAGCCTTGTAACACCGACATGCGGGTCGCCACCAACTCTTTATACCAGCCGGGCAGAGCGCCGTCACTCAGGAGTGGCTTGAGCAAAGCGGCAAAGCCCATGGCCAGGGCTGGGGTCTGGGCCACGGTCTTGAACATGTTAGGCACGACGCCGCGCTGTTGCAGCAGAGCGTCGTACAAGACTGCGAGCTCGGGCGGGACCTGGTCCCGCTCGAGCATCGGAATGCGGCCCTGGGCTTCGTTTTCCGCCACGTTAAAAGGCCCAGCGCAGGGAGAATTGTATGAGGCGCGGCGTGCCCACGGTGGAAAAGATCTTGCCGAACGAATTATTGGGATCGCCCGGGTTGGCAAGATAGGCCTCGATGTCGGTAATCGACGGGTTGCCGAAGTTCGCGTGGTTCCAGATATTAAAGAAGTCGGCAGTGAAGCGCAGCGACTGCCGTTCCGACAGGCGGAATTCCTTCAGAAGCGAAAAATCCCAGTTCTGCTGGAATGGCCCGCGATAAATGTTCCTTCCCAGATTGCCGAAGTTGGTGGTGCAGAAGTTGTCATCGCCGGCGCACTGCGTAGGATAAAGCAAAGGCGCACTGGTGAAGTTGGCCGGATTCAAATATCCGTCAATGCGCTGGTGAATGTCGCCGCTGGTGTTGCCGGCGGCGATAGAGCCGCCCGGAGCCAGGTTGGCGCCGAGCGTCGCGGATGCCAGACCGGGCCCAAGAAATCCCGTGCCTGCCGCTGAATCTGTTACCGAAAACGGCGTACCCGACTGAAAGACGGTGATGCCGCTGATTGCCCAGTTGGCCAGCAGCAACCCTTTGGCTCCCGTGGCGCCTTTAAACATAGGCAGATCGTAGCGATAGCTCACCACGAAGCGGTGAGTGCGGTCGAAGTCGGAAAGACCGCGCGAGCCATCCAGCGAAGTCTCATCATTGAAAGCCGTGTTCAGCGCCGTGTTCCCGCTCGAGGTCGCATCCGTGGAACGCGAGAAGGTGTACGCAGCCTGAAAGTATCCCGCTCCCCACCGTCGCGACAGCGTGGCTTGCAGTGAGTGATAGTGAGAATATGCGTCGTCGGCGAAGAGCTGCATTCCGCTATAGCCGTTGATGCCTTGAGCGCTGGATCGTGCGGGACCATTGGCCAGCGTATTGGCCTCGATCGAAAATTGGTTTCCGCTCGTGTCGGTCAGCACCAGCGGATGCGTCGGGCTCACATTCACCGAAAGGTTGGTGCGGGTTTCACGAAGATGGATGGAATGCGTGCCCACGTATCCCACTTCCAGCACCCAGTCCTTGCCGAATTCCCGCTGTAGAGTAAGGTTCCACTGCTGCGTATTGGGCGAAACAAATTTGCGCGGTACCACCAGTCCGAAAATGTTGGTGGATGGAATGCCCGGCCCGTTGCAGGCGTAAGTCGGAGCCCCGTTAGGATCGTTGCCCGCGAAACCTTGCAGCAATCCCAGGCAAGGCACAAAGGTTGGATCGATCACACCCGCCTTCGGCAACGCATTGGGATTCGGATCCGGGCAACCGGCCAGCACGGTGGCGGAGAAGAACGATCCCAGGCAGCCGGCCTGCCCCGGCCCGAAAGCAACCGGCAGGAAGGGCGCCTGGAAGCTGAGCTGGTCCACCGAGCCCACGTCTTCGCGCACATAGTAGATGCCGTAGCCGCCGCGCAGCGCCGTGCTGTGATGTCCGAATATGTCCCAGGCAAACCCAACGCGCGGGCCCCATCCAGTGGCATAGTCATTCTTGTAAGTGGTGTTGCTGCCGGTCGGATTGAGTCCCGCTACATTCAAATCCTTCACGCAACTGCCGTAGATGAAGGGGTGCTGGCCGCTGGCAGCCAGGTCGGGATCGAGATTGCCGATGTGGCAGAGCTTGTCATAAAACGCGCCCAGCGCCTCCACCCGCAATCCCAGGTTTAAGGTCAGATCACGACGCACTTTCCAGTCGTCTTGCGCAAACACTGCGAAGTCGTTGGTGCGGTATTCATGCGTGGCCACGCCGCCGCCTCCGAAGCTGAAGTCAGGCGCGCCCATCAGAAATTTTTGGAAGTCGGTGAATCCTCCGCCATTGACGAAGAAAAGTTGCCCGTTGAAAACCTGGGGAAAAAGTTTGTCCAGGTTCACGCGCGTGTATTCTCCGCCAAAACGCAGCACGTGCGTCCCCTTCACCCAGCTGAACGTATCCACGAAGTTGTAGTTGTTCTGGGTTTGCGCCTGGTCGGCCGGCGGAGTCGGGCCAATCTGGAAACCCGAACCCCCAAACAGCGAGAACTTGTAAATGGACTTGGTGACTTCATTGGTAGGCCGGTCGAGGCCCAAGTCTGAAGCCGTAATCGGCGGGATATTGCCCAGCGTGTTGTTAATTCGGACGTAGCCGAAGCGGAAGTCATTCACCTGGGTGGGTGAAAGCACGTGCGTCTCATTGATGCTGAAAAACCTTCCGTTCACCGGCAGATCATAGGGGAAATTCAGGTCGGTGGAACTGATACTGCTCTGCAACGTACCGCCCAGCGAAAGGGGCAAGCCCCCTGCTCCGAAGGGCAACAGCGACTCTGCGTTCGAAAAGAAAAAGCGCGCGGAAAGTTTGTCATCGCCGCCGCGAAACTCACGGTCCCAGTTGGCCGTGAACTGGTCGTCGGTAAAACTGCCGGGCTTGCTGACGATGAACTGTCCGGTCGCACCTACCGTTCCTGGAATCGAAGGGATGAGGTACCCGCCGGCGGTGTTGCCAAACTGGTTGCTCTTAAACAGCAGGAGTTTATGGATCACCGGATCAATACTGGGAACTCCGAATGCCGCCTCCAGCGTGGCATCCAGAGTGGCGTCGTCGCGGACTGACGGCAGCACCGGAAGGGTGGTGCTGACGAACGTTCCCGGAGAAAGTCCGCTGCGTTGTCGCGTGCCCTGATAGTTGACGAAGAAGTATCCGCCCTTGGCGTCCTTCCCCACCGGCCCGCTGAAGCTTCCCCCGAAAATGTTCTGCTTAACCGAGGGGCGGGACTGGCCGGCGCGATTCAAAAAGTACTCGTTGGCGTTCAAAACATCGTTGCGAAAGAATTCATAGATACCGCCGTGAAAGTTCCTGGTGCCGGATTTCAGAATGGCATTCACATTGCCGCCGCCGTTGCGCCCCTGGCTGGCGTCATAGAGCGACGTCTGCACCTTGAACTCGCCCACCACATCGGGATTAGGCAAGGGCACGTTGGTTGCCTGCGCCACGTTGTAGTCAGTCGCGCTGATGCCTTCGATCAGGTAATTGTTGTTGTCTTCCCGCTGGCCGTTCACGAAAATGCGGGCGTTTCCGCGTCCGAGTTGTGCTGACGCATTCAACTCGCTCTGCGCGCCGCTGGACAGCGACAGCAGCTGTTGAAAGTTCTGCGTGGCCAGGGGCAAGTCGCGGATGGTTTGCGCCTCGATCGCCTGGCCGGTGGTGGCGGCGCTGGTTTCGACCGCCTGCACCTGCGCCTGCACATCGATCTTCTGCTGCACCGCCTGGGTGCGCAGCTGGGCGGTCATGCGCGTGGTTTCTGTCACCCGGACCGCAATATTGGAAAAACTGCCTTCGGCAAAACCTGGGGCCTGGACCGTGACTGTGTAGGTGGCAACGGGCAGCAGCTGCGTGGTAAACGAACCATTCGCGTCCGTCCTGGCAGTGCGGGTCAGGGCCCCGGTATCCTGGTTGACGACGCGAACCTCCGCGCCTGCTACTACCGCTCCGCTGGGATCGAGCACGGTCCCACTGATAGCACCGGTTGCGCCGCCCTGAGCCAGGACCTGCGCCACTCCGATAAGAATCACCAGACCGATTGAAAACAACCTGCTCCATGATCCCGGCATACACCCCTCCCTGACGCGACGTCTGTCCTTAAATGTTTGAGTGCCACGAAGGCGATCAGTTAGAACATGCGGGAACAAGCGCCGCAACCGCCGTGCTTAGTCGAGCGCGGCGCTTACCAAAGGCTGCGCCGAACCCGGCACCTGGCGTGTGTCTTGCCCTGATGACAGATGCATGGCCCCCTCCAACAACACAGCTGAAATTTCGGGTAATGAATCCGCACAGATTACTAAAAATTAGCCGGACTTCGCAACCATGAAAGTGCCTCGGGGTGAAACATTTGTTACAGCCCTTTGTACATCCCCCCATCAACCAGCACTGTCTGTCCGGTAACGTACGATGCACGCTCCGAGGCCAGCCAGACGATAGTCTCGGCAACTTCCCGCGGTTCGCCCAGGCGCCGCAACGGAGCATCCGCCGCCCAGCCGTCAAAGATGTCCTTTTCGGCCGTTCCCGAGGCCGCGGAACGGCTCTTCGCCAACTCCTTCAGCCGGTCCGTGGCGGTGAAGCCCGGACCTACGTTGTTCACCAGAATGCCGTCCTTGCCGAATTCGTTGGCCAGGCTTTTCACCAGCCCGACCACCGCCGCCCGCACTGCGTTTGAAAGCACCAGGTCCGCAACCGGCTGTTTGGTGGTGATGGAAGTGATGGTAATGATCCGGCCCCAACGCCCGCGCTGCATGTGCGGGATCACCTCGCGGGCGAAGTGCACCGTGCTCATGAAGTTGGCCTCGACGGCCTTGTGCCAGTCCTCCACCGTCGCTGCCAGGAAGCCTTTGGCGGGCGGGCCGCCGGCATTGGTCACGCAAATGTCGGCGGCCCCGAATTTCGCCACCACGGCTTCTACAAACTGGCGCACCGCGGCGGCGTCGGTGACATCCAGCGCGCGGTCCAACACTTCAGCGCTGTGCTGTTTCCGTATGCCTTCCGCAGCCAGGGCCAGCGTCCTCTCATTGCGAGCGCACATGGCGACTCTGCATCCCTCAGCCGCGAAAGCCTCGGCCGTCGCCCGGCCAATGCCCTGGCTGGACGCTGCCACAATTGCCACTCTACCCTTCAGACCCAGTTCCATAGGAATCGAATTATAGATGGATCAAATCGGTCGAGCATATTTTTGGAAGTCCTTCCCGCCAGGGTTTCTTTGCGGCAACCACTTGCTCAGCCGCCTGGCGAACGTTACCCTTAAGTGTTGGTTTTAGTCGAACGTTTGTTTCACTTCCAACCGAGGTCCCCGATGGCAAATCCCGCCAAGTATGTATGGCTCGATAATGAGTTGAAGGACGCCGCGCACAGCGGAGTTCCAGTGGTCAATGCCGGTTTGCATTATGGCTTTACCGTCTTTGAAGGCATTCGTTGTTACGCTACCGATAAGGGTCCGGCTGTCTTCCGCCTGGACGAACACGTTGACCGCCTGCTGGACTCGGCCCGCATCGTCGGCTTCCGCGATCTGCCCTGGACGCGCGCTACTCTCGTCGCGGCCATTCACAAGACGGTTGCTGCCAATAAATTTTCCGCCTGCTACATCCGGCCAGTCATTTATCTGGATGGAGCCATGGACCTGGTGGTGGATAGCGGCAAGCCGCGATTGATCATTGCCGTGTGGGAGTGGACCGCTTTCCTGGGAAAAGAAGCGAAGGAACGCGGCGTCCGGGCCAACATTTCTTCCTTCACGCGGCTGCACCCCAACATCATGATGACGAAAGCCAAGGTCGCGGGAAATTACGTAAGCTCGATTCTGGCCAAGACCGAATCGCAGCGCGCCGGCTTCGATGAAGCCATCATGCTCGATCCGCAAGGCTATGTCGCCGAGTGCAGCGGCGAAAACATTTTTGTGGTGCGTGATGGTGTGATCTATACCCCATCTCGAGCAGCGATACTCGAGGGCATCACGCGTGACAGCTTGATTACGCTGGCGCAAGACCTGGGACACACTGTGGTCGAGGAACCCATTTCGCGCGACCAGTTGTATATCGCAGACGAAGTGTTCGTCTGCGGAACCGCCGCCGAAGTTGTGGGCCTGCGGGAGATCGACTTCCGCACCATCGGGGATGGAAAGACCGGCCCGGTCACGCGCGCCCTGCAGGCTGAATTCGAGAAGCTCACCAGCGGCCGCCACGCGCGGTCTGCCGCGTGGTTTTCGCTCGTGCCGGCATTCGAGGCTGTGTTGTCGGGGGCCTAGCGAGCGCGATTCTTCGGGAGCGCAGGTTCCTCAAGATGTGGAAGCGCACGGCTTCAGCCGTGCGAAAAAAATTGCGGAAAGGGGCGGCTTCAGCCGCTGTGGAAAATTCCGCTGGGCGCAGGTTTTCGCCCATGTCGAGATGCCACAGCGGCTGAAGCCGGTCGCCTCGACGCCTCCATTGGCACGGCTGAAGCCGTTCCCTTCCACGAGACCTTACCAAGGGAGGACGCATGAAGAAGCATAATCGCCACCCGGAAACGGAAGCAGTCCGCGGGGGCACCGATCTGCACAAGAAGAATGGGCCTCTGGCCACTCCGATCTACCAGACTTCCACTTTTGAAGTCACCGACAGCGATCAGCAGGTGCGAGCCACATCCACCGACATGTTCTACACCCGCTACGGTAATCCCACTCACACGGTTGCCGAAAAGGCGATTGCGGAACTCGAAGGCGTCGATGCCGCGCTGCTCTTCGCTTCCGGCATGAACGCCATCACCACCGCCATGCTCTCCCTGCTGAAAAGTGGCGACCACGTGGTGGCACAGCGCGACATCTACGGCGGCGCTACCAAGTTCTTCAGCCAGTGGCTGCCCAAGTTCGGCATCGAAACCACGTTCGTGGACACCGTCGAGTACGATCAGCACGCGCGCGCCATCCAGCGCAATACGAAGCTGCTTTACATGGAATCGCCAACCAACCCCACCCTGCGGGTCGTGGATTTGCGACAGGTGACGGCGCTGGCCAGGCAGCACAACCTGATCACGTTTATCGACAGCACGTTTGCCACGCCCATCAATCAGCGCCCCGCGGATTTTGGCATTGACCTGATCATGCACTCTGGCACCAAGTACTTCGCCGGACACTCAGACCTGATCTGCGGCATCGTCGCCGGCCGCCAGGACCTGGTCCAGAAGATTCATGAAACCCGGACGACTCTTGGTGGAACCATGGATCCCCACGCCGCATGGCTGCTCCTGCGCGGCATCAAGACGCTGGCGGTGCGAGTGCAGCGGCATAATGACAATGCGTTGCGCGTCGCCCGGTTCCTGGCGCAACACGCCAAGGTGCGGCGGGTGCACTATCCCTTTCTCGAAGGCCATCCGCAACGCGCCCTGGCGATGCAACTGATGCACGGCGGTGGCGGTGTGCTGAGTTTCGAAGTGGACGGCACTGGAGAAGACGCCAGGCGGCTCTCTGAGGCGCTGCACCTGTTTACCCTGGCGCCCAGCCTGGGTGGAGTGGATTCCCTGGTCACCATTCCCGTGCTCACGTCGCACGGCATGATTTCAGCCGAGCATCGCCAGAAGATGGGCGTGACCGAGCAGCTGATCCGGCTGTCGGTAGGAATCGAGAATGCGGACGATCTGATCGCGGACCTGGAACAGGCGCTGACGGTCGTGGCCGGGACGCGCCAGCACGCCGAGGTAGGCTAAGCCCTTGAGATGAGGGATGAAAATGGAGGACGGGCGTCTCCGCCCGTCCTTTTAGTTTGCGGTTGACGGGCGAGGACGGCCCGTCCTCCACGATCTTCTAGAAGCTGAACTTCAGGCCCAGTTGCATAATGCGCGCGTTGTGCGCGGAACTGGCACGCAGGAAGCTGTCGCTGCCCAGGGTATTGTTGCCGTCGCCGCCGGCCGAGCCGCTATCACCGGCAATGTTTCCCCACTGGGTATGGTTGAACACGTTGAAGGCTTCAGCGCGGAACTCAAAGCCCATCTGCTCCCTGATTTTGAAGTGCTTGAACAGGGCCCAGTCGAAGTTGAGTCGATTGGGATTATTCAGGATGTTGCGTCCAGCGTCGCCGAAGGTCAACCCCCGTGGCAGGGCAAAGGCAGCGGCATTGCCGAATGCCGGCCCGAAGTCGGTGATCGTCCCGCTCGGAATACCGGACCTCGGATCGCCCACCAGGTCGGGGCGAGCGCCCGATCCCACTCCATTAGAGACGCCCGCGTTGTCGTTCGACACCACCACGCTGTAGGGCGTTCCGGTTGAGTAGCTGGTCACGCCGGAGAACTGCCAGCCGCCCAGGATCGCGTTGGTCAAGCCCGATTTGAAGCCCGGCAGGTCCCAAACGTAGCTGACATTCAGGATGTGGCGCTGATCGAAGTTGGAGCTGGCCCGATTGGCGCTGGGATTGGCGGAATCGACAAAGCTCCCGTCAAAGCGGTCGGAGGAGTCGTCGATGGAATGGCTATAGGTGTAGGCAACGCTCAGGTTGAGGCTGCCCATGGTGCGCCGCACCGAAAATTGCGCGGCATGATAGGTCGAGGACGCGGCGTACTGCAAGTGAGTGATGTCACCGTAGCCCAGAAATGGACGGAAGGGGCTGGGGTCAACGCCGCACTGAACTCCAAGATTGACGGCAGCCTGGCCAGTTACCGGGTTCCCGTTGACCATCAGGTTATCGCAGTCCGTGTTGAAGGTTGGAGACGTTGGGTCGGAGTCGATAAACTCTCCCGGCGCATATGGGTTGAGCGAGAGGGGCAACGCGGGAATCTGGTTGTAGTTGGTTTGCCGGTTGAGCTTGGTACCCTTGCTGCCGACATAGGAAACCGTGGCCACGGTGTTCCGCACCACCTCGCGCTGCACGTCCAGGTGCCACTGCTGTATGTAGGGCCAGATGGCCTTGGTGGGGATCGCATTCACGTTCAAGGGGAACTGCGCTCCGACGGTCCCGGTCCCGGCATACCCGTTGATATTGTTCACCACCGAGGCATTGGCCAGAGGTGGCGAGTTTTCGAGCGATTCGGTATTGCCCTCATTGCCGTTGGCATGTTCGTAGAAAATGCCGTAGCCGCCGCGGATCGCGGTTTTGCCGTCGCCATTCACGTCATAGGCAAACCCGATACGGGGCGCGGGATTGAACAGCTTTCCGTCCATGCAGCTGACGGGAACGCCCGGCGTCACACCGCACTGCACAATTCCGTTCGGCAGTCCGTTGATGAACAGATTGTTTACCGTGCCATCGGCGTTCACCGTGGTGACGCCGGCCTGGTAGTGCGCTGGATCAAAATTGAATGCCTGCTTCTGCTTTTCCCGGTAGGTACCGAACAGGCTCAGGCGCAGACCCAGGTTCACGGTCAGGCGGCTGGTGATGTGCCAGTCGTCCTGAAAATAGGGTTCAACGATTTTGTAGCGGTTGTAGTACTTGACGCGCTGGTCCTGCTGTCCGTAGCTGGAGATTCTACCCAGCAACAGGTCGGCGAATGCGTTGCCCGTGGAAATGCTCGTGCTGGCATCGAAGGTCAGATAACCGGGAATCGAACCTGCCCCCAGTTCGCCGCCA